>OCZT010000223.1_pt1 | contig 54448 bp, 44 predicted proteins | sample 1539031 | NCBI WGS metagenome assembly OCZT01 (sample SAMEA3539308, study PRJEB22396) | soil metagenome | biome: tundra; feature: field; material: soil | place: USA | collected 2010-05 | depth 0.15 m
CGACGACGCTCATGCTCATCCGCAGCTTCGCGCGCGAGAGCCAGTCGGGCAACGTCTAGGGGAGACCGCCCCGCGGGCTCGCCGTACTCCTGGGCATTTCGTTCGTCCGCTCTTGAAGGCGGGTGCCGGAATATCAGATAATCAGGCTATGGGTGAGCCTGCACGAGTCGGAAAGCGCGGAACGATCGTGATCCCGGCGAAATTGCGCAAGCGCTTCCACATGGAAGAGGGTTCGCTCGTCCTGTTCGACGAGGGGCGAGACGGCGTCGTGATCCGCCCTGCCGAAGTGCTCCCGGTCGAGGTGTACACGAAGGAACGTAAGGCAGGGTTCCTTCTCGAGAATTCCGTTGGAGCCGCCGACTACGCGCGTGCCCGCCGGGAAGTCAACAAGATGGGTCTCGACCCGGACAGAATTCCCCACACGCCTCCGTCGCGCTGACGCGTGGATCGTCTCTTCCTCGACGCGAACGTGCTCTTCTCGGCGTCCTGGAAGGAGACCTCCGGGGTCGCTGAGCTCTGGAGGATCGAACACGCGACGCTCGTGACCTCCGCATACGCCTTTGCAGAAACGGTTCGCAACATCGAGGATGAAGAACACCGCGCCCGTCTGGACCGGCTCATGCGGCACGTCGACGTCCTGCCTGGCGCGCGACCCGGACAGGCCTTGCCCGCCGGGCTTTCTCTTCGAGCGAAGGACACGCCGATCCTTCTGGCCGCCATCGCCTCGGGGGCGACGCATCTGATTACCGGCGATCTCCGGGATTTCGGGCCACTCTTCGGAAGGAGAATCGGAGGAGTCCTCGTACTTCGGCCGCGCGACTATCTCGCGCGCCGCTAGAGCAGGCCGCCGCACCCTACACGTCCGCGGTGTGCCAGCATCCGTTAGAGTCCTGGTAGACGAGGTCTTTGGCCCCCGCGGCGAGCGGCACCGAGGACAGCCGAGTCAGAGCGCTTTGAACAGCCGCAACGTCGGGGAAGTACTGGGCCGCCCCCTGGTTCAGCCCGTACCGGATTCGTCCGTCCAGATCGTCTACCGTTAGACCAGTCGCGCTGGTCTTGAGCGCGAGTAACAGATGCGCCTCTCCAGGCTCGAGCCCGACGGCACTGCGGCGGACCTGCCGTAGCAGTCGAATCACCCCGATCAGGGCAGCCACCACGGCAGCAACCGTCGTAGCGGGGCCCGGGGCGCTGGCAAACGCAGCGGTCGCCGTGATGGCTGGCGCCGCGCTGTCCAACAACTCGAGATCGTCATTCTTGATTGCCCAACTCGCAGTCAAAAGACCAAACGGGCCCTCGGGCATCCTCCCGGATTCCTCCAGGAATTCGGGTTCGAGCCGGACCGCCACTTCGTGTGCTTTCGTTTCTGGAACCCCAGCTGCGACGAGTACGGACTGGAGCCTATCGATTGCAGCTCGAGCGCTGAAGAGCTTTATCTCGGTGGATTCTGTCATGCCTTTTCTCCGTACGGATCTCGCTGGAGGGGGTCGATGTGTGCGCTATGCGCGCGCGAACGACGACGAACCCACTCATCTGTGCCCGCCAGCGGGCATCGCAATTCCCATTGCACCCCTACAGGTTTCAAAAGCTCATCGGGATGTAGCTTCCATCTGAGGTGACGGCGTCATTGAGAACTCCGTAAGCAACGAAGCTGGAGTTGCCGGACGTCTTCTGGATCATGGCGTAGCCCCAAGTGGCTCCGAGGGTCTGAAGGGGCTGGTTGAACTGCATCCACTGGCCGGAGGCGAGCGTTACCGCCGTAGGGGTGCCGAGCGCCGCGCCGGTCCCGTCGAAGTAGCTGACGTTCAGGGTGATTGCATCGGAAGCGTCGCCGCGGTTCACGACGGCGAGGTTGGAGCGCTGGGAAGAGTTCTGCTGCAGGCCGTTAATGTATGCCACCGACGTGGCTGACTCCCCGAGCGTCAGCCCGGGGTAGTAGACCCCGAAAGTGCCGCCACCCGAGGAGGCCGGCGTGAAGGTCCGGGCCCCGACGGAGAAGGCCGAGGGTTGCGTTCCAGATGGCGGTAACGCGAGAAGAGAGCCACCAACGCTGCTGCCGTCATTCGGGATTGCCAGGCCCTGCGAGCGGAGGAATCCGATGGCGTTCGGCACGATCCGTTGCTCGCCCGGGGCCAGCGTCAGCATGGTTTGGCCCGAGCCGCTCCCGAGTGATGCCGTGTAGACCAGAGTCACCGGCAGCGAGCTGGGCGTCAGGTTGGCGAGCGTCAGCTCTGTTGTGTAGTGGCTACCGCCCAGCCCGTAAACGTCGAGAACGATCGGTACGAGGCGGTCGCCAGGGCCGGACGCGCTCGCATTGAGAGGCGGGATGAACGAGCCGTCCGAGGTGACGGCGTCATTGAGGACGCCGTAGGCTGTGAAGGGTGACGAGCCTGAGGTTTCGGTGACGACGGCCCGTCCGGAGGCGGCCTTGCCTTCTAGCGGCTGGTTGATCTGAGCCCAGCCGTAAGGAGGAAGGTTCTGATCAGGCAGTGTCCCGAGGTCCTCGCCCAGCGGTCCGAACAGCTGCACGCTGAGGGTGATGGGAGTTCCGCCGGCGTTGGCCAGGGCTACATTGGAGCGCTGGGCGCTGTTCTGTTGGAGGCCCACGAGCGTCGCAGTCGTGGTCGTAGTGGCGGCGGCCGGATAAAAGAGCCCGAACGTGCCGCCCCCTCCGGTCGTGAAGGTGCGCCCGCCGATGAACGGGTCGCTGGAAGAGCTGTCGAACGTGGCCAGGAGGGTGCCGATGACGTCGCCGCTCGTGGGTATCGAGAGGCCCTGCGAGCGCAGAAACGAGATGGTGTTCGGGATGATTCGGGTCTCACCTGGGCCTAGCGTGATGGAGACAGTACCGGTGCCCGAGCCTACCGAAGCGTTGTAGACGAGGTCGACCTGGATCGCGGTCGACGCCTTCGACGCCAGCGTCAGCTCGGTCGTGTAGTGGCTGCCTCCCAGGCCCGCCACGTTGTCGAGGACGACGGGCAGGAAAACCGCCGAACCGGCCGTATCCGGTGCCAGTCCACACTGGCCGCCGTCGTTCAGGCGGCCGCTGTAGCCGCCCCCGCCCCAGACGATCATCGCGGAACCCGTCCAGACCGCCGTGTGGTTCCAGCGTGCCGATGGTGCGCCCGTCGTCATTGCTGCTGTCCACGTATTTGCGGCCGGGTCGTACTGGCCACCGTCGTTCAGGGCAGCGCGGCCGTTGGTTCCACCCCACACGATCATCCTGGAGCCCGTCCAGACCGCCGTGTGGAAAGAACGAATCGACGGCGCGTTCGTTGTCGTCGTTGGCGTCCACGTGTTCGCGACCGGGTCGTACTGGCCGCCGTCGTTCGAAATGCCACTGCCGCCAGATCCGCCCCAGACGATCATCCTGGAGCCGGTCCAGACCGCTGTGTGGTTCCCGCGTGCCGACGGCGCACCCGCCGTCGTCGTCGCAGTCCAGGCGTTCGCGACCGGGTCGTACTGACCGCCGTCGTTCAGGTAGCCGCTGATGTACCCAACCCCGCCCCAGACGATCATCCTGGAGCCGGTCCAGACGGCTGTGTGCGAGTCACGTGCCGACGGCGCGCCGACTGAAGTTGTCGCGGTCCAGGCGTTCACGACCGGGTCGTACTGGCCGCCGTCGTTCAGGCTAGGGCTGCCGTTAGACCCGCTCCAAACGATCATTCTGGAGCCGGTCCAGACCGCCGTGTGCGAGACACGTGCCGAGGGCGCACCCGTTGTCGTTATCGCCGTCCAAGTGTTCGTGATCGGATCGTATTGACCGCCGTCGTTTAGGTAGGCGCCGTGGTACCCGCCCCAGACGACCATCCTGAAACCGGTCCAGACCGCCGTATGGCCGGCGCGTGCCGACGGCGCCCCCGTCGTCGTTATCGCCGTCCAGGTGTTCGCGACCGGATCGTAAAGGCCGCCGTCGTTCAGGTAGCCGCCGCTGCCGCTTTGCCCGCCCCAGACGATCATCTTGGAGCCGGTCCAGACCGCCGTGTGCGAGTCACGTGCCGACGGCGCGCCGATCGTCGTCGTCGCCGTCCAGTGGTCGATAGGGGCGACCGGGCTATAGGTCACCGTGATCGTGTCGCTACTAGTGTTGCCCGCCGCGTCTCTGGCCGTAACAGTGATCGGGTTGCCGCCGGAGGCGAGACCGACGCTGCAGTACCAGCTCGTAGTTCCGGAAGCGGTCATGGGGGCGCCGGCTGCGGCGTTCACGCACGTCACTTGCGTCACACCCACGTTGTCCGACGCCGTTCCTCCAAGGACAATCGGCGTGCTCGACGTCGAATAGGTTGTCGAGGACGTGGGGCTCGTGATCGCTACCGTGGGCGGGGTTGAATCAGCCGGGCTATTGCTTACGGTGATTGTGGCCGTGCCGGCGCCCGTCAGGCCCGTGCCCGTGTCGCGCGCCGTGCAGGTTGCTGTGTACGAGCCCGCAGCCACGAAGGCGTGGGAGTAGGGAGAGCCTGAGCCTATTGCGCCGTCCGTTACGGACCAGCTGTAGGAGTAGGTCCCCGTGCCGCCAGAGGCCAAGCACGTGAACGAGATAGGGACGTTGACACCCGCCGACGTGGGGCTGGCAAAGGCGGAGACCGCGGGAGCGATCGCTCCGTAGATGGCGGTTACGCTGGCGTTGCCTGTGATCGTGAAGGTCGTCGGGTTCGTCCAGGATTTCGAGAACGACCCGCCGCTTCCTGACCAACCCGCGAATGTCCAGCCGGACTGCGGGGTCGCCGTCAGACTTATGTTCGTTCCCGCCGTGAAACCTCCGCTGCAATTTTGTCCCGTGTTCACGGAAACAGTGCCCGATCCACCAGGACTCACACCCGTTGTGAGTGAGTAGCAGCTGGGTGGCGCCTCCGGCGTCAGACGGAAGACGACGCCATTGCCGAACGCTCCGCCCGAACTCGTCGTCCCGTAGAAGTTCCCGTCGCTCCCCTGCACGAGGCTGGCGGTGGTGGGGTGTTCGCCGTCGCTTCCGGCAAACGAATAAAGCGTCGTCAGCGTGCCGTCCGGCGTGATCTTGAAAACCGTGCCGAGATTCCTCGCGGGGCCATAACTCGTCGTCCCGTAGAAGTTCCCATCGCTCCCCTGCACGAGGCCGGCGGTTGGGGTCGCGCCATCGCTCCCCGCAAACGAGTAGAGCGTCGTCAGGGCTCCGAACGGCGTGATCTTGAAGACTGTGCCGAGATCGCTAGTTCCGCCCGAACTCGTCGTCCCGTAGAAGTTCCCTTCGCTGCCCTGCACGAGGCCGGCGTAGGGAATTTGGCCGTCGCCCCCCGTGAACGAGTGAAGGGTCGTCAGCGTGCCGTTCGGCGTGATCTTGAAGACCGTACCGAGATCGCTCGCGCCGCCCCCTAACGTCGTCCCGTAGAAGGTCCCGGCGCTGCCCTGCACGAGGCCGGCGTAGGGACCTTGGCCGTCGCCCCCCGCGAACGAGTGAAGGGTCGTCAGCCCGCCGTCCGGCGTGATCTTGAAGACCGTACCGAAACCGCTCGCTCCGCCCGAACTCGTCGTCCCATAGAAGTTCCCGTCGCCCGCCTGCACGAGGCCGGCGCTGGGGTCTGCGCCCCTGCTTCCGGCAAAGACATAAAGCGTCGTCAGCGTGCCGGTCGGCGTGATCTTGAAGACCGTGCCGAGATTCCTCGAGGGGCCATCACTCGTCGTCCCGTAGAAGTTACCGTCGCTAGCAAACACGACGCCGGCGTTGGGGTGTGCGCCATCGCTCCAGATCTCTCCGAACGAGTGGAGCGTCGTCAGCGTGCCGCCCGGCGTGATCATGAAGACGGTACCGTTGTTGGTCGCGCCGCCAGAAGACGTCGTCCCGTAGAAGTTCCTGTCGCCCCCACCCGGCTGCACGAGGCCGTGGGGGGTTTGGCCGTCGCTCCCGTCGAACGAATGCAGCACCGTGTACGACTGGGCCGCGGCAGGGAGGGCGAGAAAACAGGGGGCTGTGGCCGCGGATAGAAGCGCCGATGCGGCGACTCGCTTAAGGATGGTTCTTGTCATCTTCTTCACCCTCTCGATCGGCTCACGTTCCAAGCCGCTCTAGATAGGGCGCGCTAGTTGAAAGAAATAGACAGCAAGATCACGGCCACGCAGGTGAAGGCGAGAAGGTCGAGCATTCAGCGGGTGTCCGAGGAGGAGGGATGCAGATGAATCAGTCGTAGATTGTCGGAATCGCCTCTGGAAGTGACAATTCCGCGAAGTGTGGGGATCTGGACCGTGGGAGAACGCAGCCCCGGAGCTTCCTGGACTGATCAGGGCCAGGCCTTGCAACGGCGTGTCTGACACGCTTCACCCCCGTCCCTGGAACAGAAACGTGGCACAGTAACCTGAGGTCTGCGCGCGGCGAGCCGGCGCGCCAAGCGGGTCGCTCGAACCGCGTCATGGTGACAACGCTCGGTGTACCTCCGGATCTTCGACAGCGACCTTCCCGGAGCCATCTGGGAGCTGCGGTTCGACCCGGCGGCCGGGGGAGCGGCGAGGCGCGTCTCGCGGGACCAACGCGAGGCGCTGTGGCCATAGGTGGATCCTGATACCGTTTCGCCATGCCGGTCCTCTCCCTCTCCATGGATCTCGCGGACTCCACGTGCGCGAAGAACAAGATCCAGCGCCGGTGCACGACGTTGGCGCACGCGCACCGGCAGTTCGAGCTTCTCGCGCGCCTCTTCTACCGGGCCGAGACCGCCCTCTACACGAGGCTCGTCACCGAAGGCGTTCCGATCACCTCGATCTTCCAGATGAAATCGATCGGAGACGAAGTTTGGGTAGTGATCGACCTGCCCGACAGCGGCCCGTCGGACGCGTTCAATACCAGGGTCGCGGCGGTTCTCCGGGCAGCCATCGCGACGGCCTGCCAGGATGTGAGTTTCCGCTACACGAAGCGTCCCCTCACGGCGGACGAGGAGGCGGCCGACCCGCCCAAGAGCACTCTGAGGACGGTCAGCGTGTCACTTGGCGTGAAGATCTTCGTCGATCTGATCGACGACGCGGTCGAGACCAGTCAGATCCGGCTCGATGTGTTTCAGAAGGATCTGAGTTCGCTGCTCCGTACCTCCGGCCCGAGCAACGCGAGGATCCCATTGGTCAGACCTACAGCCGCGAGCATTCTGGAGCGTCTCGGAGGCTTCACGCTAACGTTGGCGGGCCAAGTCAAGTACCGAACGGACTACATCGGACCCAACGTCGACCACTTCTTCCGTGCCGCGAAGGGGGCGCAGGTGGGCCGCGTTGCCGTTGGCGCGTGGCTTCTGGCCCGGCTCACGGATCTGTCCGGGAAGCCGCTGCGGCCACGGCCCGGACGAAAAATCGTCGTTCCGGCCGGGAAGGCGATTTATCGGTTCAGCGTCGCCAAGCACATACGGCTGAGGAAGAAGGATCTCAAGGGGTTTCGGCAGGGCTACGACGTTTACGTGCTACGCGACAGGTCGATCGAAAAGGTGATGGCCACGGCCGGATTCGTCGGGGTTCATGGCTTGCGACCGTGACGGCCGCGTGGCCGGCCAGGTGGAGCAGATGGTTCAAAGTCTCGCAACGGACAAGGTATGTGGGCGGAGGGTTCGAGCCATCGAGAAAATCCCAGGATCGAGAAGCAGGCGCTTTGATCCGAAGTCCGAGACCTGTCACCCGCTGAACTGCCACGCTCTGTGAGCGTGCCCTGAGATCAGGACTTTTTCTTCCGCCTCGGGCTGCTGGTGTCTGCGCCCGCTATGAGCTTTTTCCCCGGGTCGGATAGAAACGCCTTCGTCAACTCCCAAGAACATGCCTTGGCGCAAGCCGGGCACGGTATCAGCCTTTCCTCTAGGCGAAACGTTTTCGCCTTCCTACAGCATGAGGAGGTGTAGGTTCCGTGGACGGCGGGCAGCTCGTCGGTGCTCTGGGTCATGGGAACCTCAACCTAGGAAGCCTAGCATTAGGCGAGAACCTCTTTGTAGCCGCTGAGCCCCGCGGAGTCAGCCCGGCGCCGCGAGGATCGCTTCGAGCGTAGTTGGGAGGGGGCGATCGGCGGTTTGAGCGTGGCGCGCTCAGGGCTCCGGCGTGAGCAAGAACGGCCGGAGGCTGGGGCAAATTGGGCATCGCGCCCAGACACTCTTGCCGTCGGGCTGAAAGCAGTGTTTCTCACGGATAAGCACGACCCGCTTCGCCGCGACATCCTCGGAGATCAATGACATCCCCATCACCTGATAAAGGTCCCACTCGGCACATGTCAACCCCCGTTGGTGTACCTCTGCTTTCGTAGGGCGAATCGTGGCATACCTTATGTGGCAGCCCGAACAGCTACCGAATAGGACCCGCAGGTCAGGGAGAGGCGGCACGCCTGAAGTCTGTTCCTTCGGCTGAGCGAATGCGATGTGTTGGCATGACAGAAACCGTCGCCAAAGCCGGCAGCCTGAATCCTACGAGAGAGGTGCACGGCCGGAAAGACGACGTTGACGCTGAATCTGCCGCGTTGATGGTTTCGAAGTCGAGTAAGGATATAGGGGACTTGAGTTCCGCGAGATCACGGCGGAGGCCGCGAATCGCCGGCGTCGGTCACGTACACTCGTGAACGAAGGAACTGGAGCATATATGAGACACGTGAAGCGGAACGAAGGCCTCGATCTGCGTTGCCTGAACCCCACCTGCAAACACCCGATGAAGGATCATGAAATCGATTCAGCTAACGAAGCACCGCTGCTTGGCTACCGCGTGCCCGGCCGGTGCCGGAAATGCAAATGTAAGCGTTTCATGGGTCCGCCTGCCCGGTAGTTCACGGGCAGCATCGAGAGTTAGATAACCTAACTCGGACAAGGTTGACGGCGAAGATGCCCGGCGGGGAGGCCTGGGGCCGCTGAGCGGCGGACGGCGTCAGCCGAGCGTCGCGAGGATCGCGTCGAGCGTCGCCGGCAGGAGGCGCGGCGGGTTCGCGAGGCGCCCGGCGCCGCGGTGGTATGCCGACATCGCTCCCGAAAATTTCAGCGCGTGCGCGGTCGCGACGACGACAACGAGGTCGTCCTTCTTGATCACGCCCGCCTGCCGCAGCTTTGCGGCTCCCGCGAGCGCGACCGCCGAGTTCGGACAGATCGCGAAGCCGTGGCGGTTCGCGAGAGCGAACGCGTCGAGGAGCTCGGGCTCCGTGACGCTCTCCACGACGCCGTCGAAGAAACGGATCTCGCGCTCGGCCTTCGGGTGCGACACGGGCGCGCCGATGCGGATCGCCGAGGCCGCCGTGTCGCCCGCGACGCGCGTGACGCGCTCCGAGAAGCCCTTCCGGTACGACTGGTAGAAGGGATCCGCGGCGGAGGCCTGCACGCCCGCGAGCCGCGGTTTCTTCCCGATCACGCCGAGGTCGAGCCACTCCCTCAGGCCCTTGCCGATCGCCGACAGGTTGCCCGCGTTTCCCACCGGCACGACGATCCAGTCGGGCACGCGCCAGCCGAGGTCCTGTACGGCCTCCCACCCGATCGTTTTCTGCCCCTCGATGCGGACCGGGTTCTTCGAGTTCAGGAGAAAGACGGGCCGCGCGGCCGTCAGCTCGGCGACGAGGCGCATGCAGCCGTCGAAATCCGTGTCGAGGCCGAGCGTCGTCGCCCCGTATGCGAGCGCCTGGCTGAGCTGTTCGTCCGTGATTTTTCCCTGCGGCAGGAGGACGACGGCGCGCATGCCGGGCACCGCGGCGGCGTACGCCGCGAGCGCCGCCGAGGTGTCGCCCGTCGAGGCGCACGCGACGGTCGAGAATCCGCACGCGCGCGCCCACGACACGCCGACCGTCATGCCGCGGTCCTTGAAGGAAAGGGTCGGGTTCTCGCCCTCGTGCTTGACGAAGAGCCGCGCGAGGGAAAGCTCCTCGCCGAGAGCGCCGCCCGCGTAGAGCCGCGTCGCCCCCTCGGGCTTGCTCACGATGCCGCTCTCCGGAAGGTCCGGGAGCACGTGCTCGCGGAAGCGCCAGACACCGCTCGTCTCGAAGGGTCGCGAGGCCTCCGAATGCGGCGCCGCGCGTCGCCTGTCGAAGAGGTCCTGCCACGCGGCCCCCGTCCGGCCGAACGCGTGAAGGTCAGAGACGACGTCGAGGAGAGAGCCGCACGCGGAACAGGCCGTGCGCGCTTCGGCGAGCGGGAACGACGCCCCGCAGTCGACACATTTCAAGGAAGACAGGCCCTTCATGCGCGCCTCAAGCTCTCGTCCGGGCGCGCCGGACGAGCCGGGCTCCACGGCGGTCGAGCCGGTGGACGCGGGCGCGGGCCGCGACCCCCGATCGCTTCCATGCGGCCACCGCGGACCGGCAGATCCTCTCCGTATCGGCCGACTCTTCGGTCAGAGCGACGAGCGAGGGCCCGGCCCCCGCGAGACAGGCGCCGTGCGCGCCCGCCCTGAGGAGCGCGTCGAGGACGGCGCGCCCGCCCGGGACGAGCGGAAGGCGGCTCGGATCGACGAGGCGGTCCGCGAGAAGGCACGCGCCCGCCGCCGCAAGATCGCCCGTGGAAAGTGCGAGGACGAGACGCGCGAGCGCGCCCGCGTGGGCGGTGTGAGCGGCCATCGAAATCGTCTTCGGCAGCACGCCGCGCGCGCGGCGCGTGGGCAGCTCGAGCGCCGGCTGCACGAGGATCAGGCGAAGTCTCAGCGGTACATGCAGCGAAACGGGCTCGAGGGCGCCATGGGGATCGGACGACGGCACGAGGACGATCCCTCCGAGGAGCGACGCGAAGACGTTGTCGCCGTGCCACGAGCCGTCGGCCGCGCGCTCGCCCTTCAGCGCTGCGAGGAGCAGCCGGTGTCGGTCGGTCACGCCGAGGAGCAGTCCCGCGGCCAAGGCTCCGGCGGCGGCGGAAGCAGCGGACGACCCAAGGCCGCTCGAAAGGGCCAGGCCCTTCTCGAGGGAGAGCTCGATCCCGCGCGCCCGCCCTCGCCCATGACCGCCGCATTCCGCGAGGACCGCGGCGGCGGCCACGGCGGCGGTGTTGCGGCGCGGATCGTGCGGCAAGCGCCCTCCGTCACCCATGATGGCGAGGACGCACACACCGGGAGTCGAGGCGAGCCGGGCCGTGACGATGTCTCCCGGCCCGTCCAGCGCGGCACCGAGGACGTCGAAGCCGACCCCGAAGTTCGCGACGGAGGCAGGGGCGAAGACGGAGACCGTGTTCACCCCACCACCTTGTGGAGCGCGCGCACCGCCGCGACGCGGTCCTCTTCGGCGACGGCGAACGAGATGTTGCACTCGGACGAGCCCTGCGCGATCGACTCGACGTTCACCTTCGCGCGCGCGACGGCCGCGAAGACCTTCGCGGCGATCCCGGGCGTGCCGCGCATGCCCTCGCCCACCGCCGCGACGACCGCGATCGGCGCGCGCGCGTTCACGGCGTCGATCGAGCCCGTCAGGCGCTCCCAGCGGAATTCCTTCTCGATGGCCGCGACCGTGCGGACGCGGTCGCCGTCCGGGATCACGAGCGCGATGTTCTGCTCCGAGGAGGCCTGCGAGAACATGACCACCGAGACGCCGAGACGCGCCGTAGCCGAGAACACGCGAGCCGCGATGCCCGGGATCCCCGTCATCCCCCGCCCGTCCAGAGAGAGAAGACACATCCCCGGAACCGCGGTGACGGCCCGGATGCCCAACGCGCCGTCGCCCTTCGCTGCGATCGTTGTGCCGCGAATTTCCGGCCGGAAGGAGTTGCGGATGACGAGCGGGATCCCCGCCGCGATCGCGGGGAGGACCGCCGGAAAATGCAGGACCTTCGCCCCGAAGAACGTCATCTCCGCCGCCTCGCGGTACGAGAGGCGCGGAAGGAGGCGCGCCCCTTTCACGAGGCGGGGATCCGCCGAGAGGACGCCGTCCACGTCCGTCCAGATGACGACCTCCCGGGCCAGGAGCGCGGCCCCGAGCAGGGCGGCAGTCGTGTCGGAACCGGAGCGGCCGAGCGTCGTCGTCTCGCCCTTCACGCTCCGGGCGATGAAGCCCGTCACGACGGGCAGGACGCCCGCCGAGAGGATCGGGAGGAGCCTGCGTTTGATGCGTGGGTCGCTTCGCTTGCGGTCGCACGTGGCGGCGCCGTGGCAGTCGTCCGTGACGAGCATGTCGCGGGCATCGACGGCGCGCCCCTGAACGCCGGCCTTCGCGAGCGCGGCCGCGAGGAGCGGCGCCGAGAGGCGTTCTCCGAACGAGGAGACGAGGTCGGTCACACGGACCGTCCGCTCGCGGAGAAGAGAGACGCCCTGGAGCGCGGCATCGAGCTCGCGGAGCGGCGCCTCGTCGAAGCACACCCCCAGCTCCCGGGCGGCTGCGGCGTGGCGCGCCCTCAGCGATTCGACGGCCTTCCGGGCGAGGCCGAGACGGCCCCTCTCGGCGTCGCGCGCGGCCTCGAGAAGGACGTCCGTCACGCCCCCCATGGCGGAGGCGACAGCCACGACGGGTCGCCTCCTTCGGGCGGCGGCGAGGAGACGGGCGGCATTCCGGATGCGGGACGCGTCGCCCAGGGAGGTCCCACCGAATTTGTGGATGGCGATCGTGCGAGGGGTTCGAGACATGCCTCGGGATGGTACAGCCGCCGCCCCTGGCGTTAGGATCGGGCGCATGAATCACGCCACCTCGAGGTCCTTTGGGCTGTGCCTGTCTCTCGCCCTCTCGACCGGGGGCGCTCTCGCGGGGGACGCGGCCACCCGCCCCGCTTACCCGAAGGCCCCGCGCGCCGACCAGGTGGACGACTACCACGGGACCAGGGTCGCGGATCCGTTCCGCCCGCTCGAGGACCCGGATGCGCCCGCGACGCGCGCGTGGATCGACGCCGAGAACGCGCTGACGCGCTCCACCCTCGACGCGATTCCCGAGCGGCCCGCGCTCGAGCGGCGCCTGACGAAGCTCTGGAACTACGAGCGCTTCACGACGCCCGTGAGGGAGGGCGGGCGCCTCTTCTACTCCCGCAACGACGGCCTCCAGAACCAGGCGGTTCTCTACGTCGTGGACGAAGGCGGCGCCGCGCCCCGCGTCCTGCTCGATCCGAACGTACTTTCGAAGGACGGCACCGTCGCACTCTCTGGCATCGCGATCTCCCGTGACGGCAAAACCCTCGCGTACGGCGTGGCCTCGGGCGGGTCGGACTGGCAGGAGTGGCGCGTCCTCGACGTCGCGTCCTCACGCGACACGGGCGACGTCCTGAAGTGGATCAAGTTCTCGGCGCCTTCCTTCGCGAAAGACGGCAGCGGGTTCTACTACGCCCGCTACGACGCGCCCGCTTCCGGCCGCGAGCTGGACGCCGTCGTGAAGAACCAGAAGATCTTCTTCCACCGCCTCGGCTCGCCGCAGGCGTCCGACGTGCTCGTCCATGCCTCCGAAGACCCGGGCTTTCTCCATCAGGTGCGCGTCTCTTTGGACGGGCGCTGGCTCGTCCTGTCGATCTCCCGCGGCTCGAGCGGGAAGAACCGCCTCTGGGTGAAGGACCTTTCCCGGGAAGGCGCGCCCTTCCTCAAGCTCTTCGACGACTTCTCGTCGCGATGGGCCTGGGTCGACAGCGAGGGCACGACCGCTTACCTGCGCACGGACCGGGACGCCCCGCGCGGCCGGCTCGTGTCCGTGGACCTCGCGGCCACAGCCGCGGCCCCGGTCCTCGTGGACGTGATCCGAGAGGGCGATGCCGTCCTCCGGTCCGTCCACGCGGTGGGGGACCGATTCGTCGTCGTCACGATGCGGGACGCCTCCGAGCGCGTGCGGATCCACGGGCGAGACGGCAAGCCCGGCAAGGAGATCGCGCTGCCCGTCCTCGGCACGGTGAGCGGCTTTTCGGGGCGAAGGTCGGACGCGGACACTTTCTTCACGTTCGCCTCCTTCACGGTCCCGTCGACCGTCTATCGGCTCGACCTCGCGTCGGCTACCCCGACCGTCTTCAAAAGGCCGCGCGTGGACTTCGATCCGGCCGCCTTCGAGACCAAAGAGATCTTCTATTCCAGCAAGGACGGCACGAAAGTGCCGATGTTCCTCGTCGCGAAGAAGGGCATCGCGTGGGACGGCACGAACCCGACCCTTCTCACCGCCTACGGCGGCTTCAACATTCCCGAGCTGCCGTCCTTCTCCGTGAAATACCTCGCCTTCGTCGAGCGCGGGGGCGTGTTCGCGCAGGCGTGCCTGCGCGGCGGCTCGGAATACGGCGAGGAGTGGCACAAGGGCGGGATGCTGGAGAAGAAGCAGAACGTCTTCGACGACTTCGCGGCCGCGGCCCGGTGGCTCATTCAAAACAAGGTCACGTCGGCGAAGAAGCTCGCGATCGCGGGCGGGTCGAACGGGGGCCTCCTCGTGGGCGCCGTCTTGAATCAGCATCCCGAGCTCTTCGGCGCGGCGCTTCCCGCCGTGGGCGTCATGGACATGCTCCGCTTCCAGAAGTTCACGATCGGCTGGGCGTGGACGAGCGAGTACGGCTCAGCGGAAAACGCCGAGCAGTTCAAGTTCATCTACCCCTATTCCCCGCTCCACAACATCCGCAAGGGCTTCGCCTATCCGCCGGTCCTCATCACGACCGCCGACCACGATGACCGTGTGGTGCCGGCGCATTCGTTCAAGTACGCAGCGACGCTCCAGGAAGCGCAGGCCGGCGAGGCGCCGGTCCTGATCCGCATCGAGACCCGCGCGGGCCACGGCGCGGGCAAGCCCACGTCGAAGCTCATCGACGAGGCCACGGATCAGCTCGCGTTTCTCGCGAAAGCCCTCGGAGGCCCGGCGCGATGAGGCGCGTTTTCGCGGCCGCCGTCGGCGTCGGTAGACGTCTCGTGGCTCGTCACGTCGAAGTCCGTCAATGTCCGAGAGACCACGTCGACGAAGACCCCGACAGTCGCTCGTTTGAACAAAGGCGCCCGCCTGACCTCCTTCGAAGAAAAGGACGGGATGGCTGCATGTGAAGCTCGCGGACACGAGGACGGGCTCTCCGGAGCGCGCGGAGATGGCGAAGAGCGAGTTCCAGAGCGTCACGTTCCAGCCCCCGGTCAAGAAATGCCGGGTCACCGGCTTCACGTACGTCTACACGCGGACGTTCTGAGGCTGTATGATGGCGCTCTGGATGGCTATCTGGAGGTCACATGCCGAAAAGCCTGTCCATCGCCGACGCGCGAAATCGCCTCGCAAAGGTCGTTCATGACGTCGAAACCGGGCCGCCCGTGGAGCTGACGCGGCGGGGAAGGCCCGTCGCCATGATCGTTTCGGTTCGCGAGTTCGAGACGCTCGCGGGAGCCCGGGGTTCCTTCGCCACCGCCCTTCGCCGGTTTCGAAAGACAAACGACCTCGAGAGTGCCGGATTCGACCGGCCCTTCTTCGGAAGGCTCCGTGACAAGTCGCCCGGACGCCCGGTGAACATCTGAGCTCCCTCTACCTGCTCGATACCGACATTCTCTCGGAGCCGCTTCGGCCCATACCCGAGCCTTCGATCCTCAGCCGCCTCGAAAAGCATCAGGGCGAGATCGCGACTTCGAGCGTCACGTGGCATGAAATGCTGTTCGGCGCGCGGATCTCGAAAAGCGCCCGGAAGCGCGGGCTGATCGAAACATATCTACGGGAGGTCGTCGGACCGACCCTCCCGGTCTTTTCGTACGACACTCCTGCTGCCGAGGTTCACGCGATCGAGCGCGCCCGGCTTTCCCGCCTCGGGAAGACGCCTCCGTTCGCCGATGGTCAAATCGCGGCGATCGCCCGTGTCAACGGACTCATCCTCGTGACGCGCAACGTCGCCGACTTTCGGGCGTTCGAGGCGCTGGACGTCGAAAACTGGGGGCGCTGAGACTACCTCGCGCTTGTTTCCGGGCCGGCACGGCCTCCTTTACTTGACCACGATGTAGTCTTTGATCTTCGCGAACGTCCCTTCCTTGATGCCCTTCACCTTCTCGATGTCCTCGGCCGACTTGAAGGGGCCGTTCGCCTTGCGGTACTCGACGATGGCCCGCGCCTTCACTGGCCCGATCTCCGGCAGCTTGTCAAGTTCCTCCGCCGAAGCCGTGTTGATGTTGATCTTGGTCCCGGGCGCGAGCTTCTCGGAGGAGGATGAAGAGGATGCGGACGTCGCTTCTTCACCCTTCGAAGAACTCTTGGATTTCTTTTCCTTGGTCTCCTTCTTCTCCGCGGCCGGTTCTTCCTTCGTGGCGACGCCCTCGGTCAGCTTCAGGACCTTCTTGAGAGCGTCGAGCTTCTTGCCCGAGCCGACGCCCTTGACCTTCGAGACCTCTTCCCACGTCTTGTAAGGGCGGTTCTTGACGAGCTCCTTCGCGAGCTTGTCCCCTACGCCCTTGGCGCCGGCAATCGCCTTTTCGTCGGCCGTGTTCAGGTTCACCTTCTCGGTCTTTGCGGCCTTGTCGGCCGCCGTGGAGGCGCTCGACGCCCCGGCGGCCGGCGTCGGCGTCTTCTTCTTCGCGGCGAGGGCCGCGGGCGACGCCAGCAGAGCCACGATCGCGACACACGCGGCGAGGCCGTTCCAGAGTGCTCTTCTCATTCGCTGAATCTCCTTTTTCCTCTCGATCCCGCGTTTCGCAAGACTCCATCGCGGACGCGCGTCCGCCGCCAAACGCCGCCGGTGCGCATCCCGTAAACTCCGCGACCGATGCCGAAGCGCACCGACATCAAGTCGATTCTCGTACTGGGGTCGGGTCCGATCGTGATCGGCCAAGCCTGCGAATTCGACTATTCGGGTACACAGGCGTGCCGGGCGCTCCGGCGCGAGGGCTACCGCGTCGTTCTCGTGAATTCGAACCCGGCGACGATCATGACGGACCCCGAGTTCGCGGACGCGACCTACATCGAGCCCCTGGACAGGGACACCGTCGCGGCGATCATCGCGCAGGAGAGGCCGGACGCGCTGCTGCCGACCGTCGGCGGTCAGACCGCGCTCAATCTCGCCGTGGCCCTCGACGAGGCCGGCGTCCTCGCGAAATACGGAGTCGAGACCCTCGGCGCGTCGATCCATTCGGTCAGGCTCGGCGAGGACCGCCTCCTCTTCAAGCAGGCCATGCAGGAAGTCGGCGTCGACGTCCTGCGCTCGGGCATCGCCCGAAGCCTCGAAGAGGCGCGCGCCGTCGCGGTGCCGTTCGGCTATCCGGTCGTCGTCCGCCCCTCCTTCACGCTCGGCGGCACGGGGGGCGGCATCGCCTTCAACAAGGACGATTTCGAAGCCATCGTGAAGCGCGGGCTCACGCTCTCCCCCGTGCACGAGCTCCTCATCGAGGAGTCGGTGCTCGGGTGGAAGGAGTTCGAGCTCGAGGTCATGCGCGACACGGCCGACACGTTCGTCGTGGTGTGCTCGATCGAGAACCTCGACCCGATGGGAGTCCATACGGGCGACTCCATCACGGTTGCGCCGCAGATGACGCTTTCCGACGTCGAATACCAGGCCATGCGGGACGACGCGAAAAAGGTCATCCGCGCCGTGGGCGTCGCGACGGGCGGGTCGAACATCCAGTTCGCCGTCCACCCGAAGACCGGGCGCCGGATCGTCATCGAGATGAACCCGCGCGTCTCGCGCTCGTCCGCGCTCGCCTCGAAAGCGACCGGGTTCCCGATCGCGAAGATCGCCGCGCTTCTCGCCGTCGGCTACCACCTCGACGAGATCCCGAACGACATCACGAAGAAGACTCCGGCGTCCTTCGAGCCGTCCCTCGACTACGTCGTCGTCAAGATTCCGCGCTTCACGTTCGAGAAGTTCCCCGGTGCCGACACGACCCTAGGCGTCCAGATGAAGTCCGTGGGTGAGGTCATGGCCCTCGGCCGCACGTTCGCCGAGTCGTTCGGGAAGGCCCTCCGCTCGCTCGAGACGGGACGGGCCGGCTGGATCGACGCGGACGCGGCGACGGCCGCCCCCGCGCCCGCCGTTCGGCCGGATGCGATGCGCGTCCCGCGGCCCGAGCGGATCTTCTCCGTCCTCGCGGCCCTCCGCGCCGGCACGCCGGTCGCGACGGTCGCGGAGATCACCGGCATCGACCCGTGGTTCCTCGACCGGTTCACGGAGGTCCTCGAGACCGAGGCTCTCGTCCGGCGCAAGGGAGGAGGCGCGCTCGCCGACGCGGGCCTTCTCCTTCGCGCCAAACAGAGCGGCTTTTCGGACCCGGACCTCGCGAAGCTCTCGGGCCGGAGCACCGCCGAGGTCCGCGCCGCCCGGCTCGAACGCGGCGTGACGCCCGTCTTCAACCGGGTCGACACGTGCGCGGCGGAGTTCGAATCCCTCACGCCGTACCTTTACTCCTGCTACGAGACCGAGGACGAATCGAACCCCTCGAGCCGGGAGAAGGTCATCGTGCTGGGTTCCGGCCCGAACCGGATCGGGCAAGGTCTCGAGTTCGACTACTGCTGCGTGCACGCGGCCGAGGCGATCACCGCCGCCGGGTACGAGTCGGTGATGATCAACTGCAATCCCGAGACGGTCTCGACGGACTACGACACGTCCGACCGGCTCTATTTCGAGCCCCTCACGTTCGAAGACGTGATGGCGGTCGTCGAACGCGAGAGGCCGAAGGGCGTCCTCGTGCAGTTCGGCGGCCAGACGCCGCTGAAGCTCGCCAAGCCGCTCGAGGCCGCCGGGGTCCCGATCCTCGGCACGACCCCGGACGCGATCGACCGCGCCGAGGACCGCGAGCGCTTCGGCGAATTGCTGCGGGACGTGAACCTGCAGGCTCCGCCGTGGGGCGCCGCGCGCGACGTCGCCGAGGGCCTCAGGGTCGGCCGCCGCCTCGGCTTCCCGCTCCTCGTCCGGCCGAGCTACGTGCTCGGCGGACGCGCGATGCGCATCGCATACGACGAGCAGGCCCTCGAGAACGTCCTCGAGGAAGCGATTGCCGCCTTTCCCGACCGGCCCGTGCTCATCGACCGCTTCTTGGAAGACGCTTACGAGCTCGATGTCGACGCCCTCGGCGACGGCGAGCACGTCGTCATCGCGGGCGTCATGCAGCACATCGAGGAGGCGGGCATCCACTCCGGCGACTCGTACGCCGTCCTGCCGCCGTACCGGCGCGTGCCGCGCGCCGCGCTCGGCGAGATCCGCCAGGCGACGACCAAGCTCGGTCAGGTGCTCGAGGTCGTGGGTCTCATGAACGTGCAGTACGCGATTCGCGGAGGCGAGCTCTTCGTCCTCGAAGTGAACCCGCGGGCGTCGCGCACGGTACCGTTCGTCGCGAAATCCACGGGGGTGCCCCTCGCGCGCCTCGCCGCGCGGCTCTGTCTCGGGGAGACGCTGCCCGGCGTCGGCCTCACCGAGGAGCCGCCCGTGTTCGGCTTTTCGATCAAGGCCCCGGTGTTCCCGTTCCGGCGCTTCGAGGGTGTCGACACGATCCTCGGCCCGGAGATGCGTTCGACGGGCGAGGTCATGGGGCGCGACCGCAGTTTCGGACTCGCGTTCCTGAAGGCCGCGCTGGGCGCCGGGATCCGCCTGCCCGAAAATGGCAATGCCTTCCTCTCGGTGCACGACGGCGACAAGGACGCTCTCCTCCCGCTCGCGCGCGAGCTCGACGCGCTGGGCTTCCACCTCCTCGCGACGGCCGGCACAGCGAAGGCGCTCGGGAAGGGCGGCCTCACGGCGGAGATCGTTCTCAAGGTGAACGAGGGGCGCCCGAACATCGTGGATCTCATGATCAACGGCCGCGTCGACCTCATCGTGAACACGCCCCTCGGCAGGGAGTCGTTCTACGACGAGGTCGCGATCCGCCGCACGGCCCTCGACCGCGACGTCCCGTGCCTCACGACACTCTCGGCCGCCTCGGCCGCGCTCGAGGCCATTCGGGCGCGCGCCGCGGGGCCCCTCACGTACGCCCCCCTCCAGGAAGAGGTGCGCGTCTGAGTCCGGCGCGCCGCGGGGCCCTCGCCTTCGGCGCGACGATCGGCCTGACGGCCCTCGCCTTCGGGAGCTTTCCGGCCTCGACCGCGCGCGCGACACTCGGGATCACGTTCGCCCTCGCGATCGCCGGCGCCGCGGCCGGGCTCCTCCGCCCCCGCGTCGCCGCGTGCGCGCTCGCTTTTCTCGTGCCGCTCGCGCCGGGCCTCGCGCGCCTGTTCGGCGACCGCTCCGGCGCCCCCGTTCTCGCCGCTCTCGCGCTCGCGGTGCTCGGGAGCACGCTCGCGGGATCGTGGGCGAAGGGCGAACGCTCGCACCTTCCACCGCGCCTCCGCCAGTTCGCCGGCGCCTTCCTCATTCTCGCAGCGGGATCCGCGGCCGCCTCGGTCGCGCGCGGCGAGACGCTCTATCTGCTCTTTCGCGGGAGAATCGACCCTCTTCCCGTGAACACGCTCGGCATGACGGCGGCCGAGCGGAGCCGCGACGCGATCCTGACCTTTCTCGGGCTCGTTTTGCTGCTCCTCGCTCTCGAGGTCTTCTCGCGGCTGTCCTTCACGCCCGAGGGGCGCGATCGGCTCCTGTTCGCGACGGCAGCCGGCGCCGCGACGGCCCTCGTCATCGCCGCGGTCGCCCGTTTCCTGCCTCTCGACCCCTCCTTTCATCCCTGGACCGAGATGCATCGGCGCGCGGGGACGTTCACCGACCCGAACGCCCTCGGCGTCGGCGTCGGTCTGCTGGTGCCGCTCCTGGTCGTGGCCCTTCCGCGGCGCGGCACCGCCACGGACGCACCCCGGCGGGGCCTGGCCCTCCTCGCGCTCGCCGCGGCACCCGTGGCTCTCGAATCCTCCGGCTCGCGCACGGGCCTTCTTCTCACCGCGGTCGCCGTCATCGCGGGCGCCATCGGACTCGCAAGGGCGCGCCTCGTTTCCCAAAGAGCGCTCTTCACCGCCCTCGCCGCCGCGGTCCTCGCCGGTGCCGCGCTCGTTCCCGCGCTGCCGCGCGGCGGGGAAATCGCGGTGGGCGGTCTTTTCCAGCGCCTCGGAGCCGGCCTGTCCTCGTCCAGCTTCGCCGACCTCGCGAACCATCGAACGCTCTTCTGGCGGACGGCGGTCGAGATGACGTGGGACGAACCGCTTTCGGGAATCGGGCTCGCCGGCTTTCCATACGAGTTCCCGGGCGCCTACGCGCGCCGCCATGGCGCCATCGGCGTCACGGACAGCGCGACGAACGCCTTCCTCGAAGTCGCCGCCGAGTGCGGCCTGCCCGGCCTCGCCCTCGCGATTTTCGCCGTGGTTCCGCTCCTCGCCCGCGCGTGGAACGCCACGTTCGCGAAGACGCCGCTCGACGGGACGGCGCGCGCCGCGGGCGCGGCGCTCCTCGGGCTTTTCGTGGCCTGCCAGACGGGCTCGCATTTGCGCTTTCCCGAGATCGGCCTCCTCGCGGGCCTCGTCGCCGGCTTCCTGTTCGTGCCCCGCCTCGAGGCACGGGCCCGGCCCGCCGAGGAAGCGCCGGCGAACGGCGCGCACGTTCCCGCCCTGCTCGCGGCGGCGGGAATCGTCGGCGCCTTCGCCGCGGCCCTGCCCACCGCGGCCCCCGCGGCGCCGTTCCGGCTCGGACGCTGGATCGGCCTGTATAGCGCGGCTCCGTCGCCCAATCCGTTCGTCTGGAGCGGCCCGCGCGCGTGCCGCAGGATTCAGCCGGGGGAGACGTCCGTGTCGTTCCGCGTCGAGAACGCGCGGCCGGATGGACGTCCCGTGACGCTCGCCATCGACCTGGACGGTCGCCTCGAACCCGCATTCGAGCTTCCGGGAGCCTCCACTCGCGCTCTCACCGTGGCGGTGCCCCCGGGCGCGCAGGTTCTCCGCGTGAGCGGACGCCCCGTGTTCGTCCCGCATGACCTGATCGGCAGCGCCGACTTCCGAAGGCTTTCGTTCCGCCTCGCGTCCGGGGATGCCCCGTGAGGCGCGCTTCGGCCGCGCTGCTGTCGTGTCTCGGGTGGGCAGCCCTCCTCGCGTTCGCGCTGCCGTTCGTCCTGCCTCCCTACGCCGGCTATCGCACCGCCGTCGCTCTCGTAGCGATCCTGCTTTTCGGCGCGGCTCTCGCGGCGCCCCGGCCCGCGTTCGTACTCGCGCTTTCGGTCGCCACGCTCGGCGGCGTCTCTGCCCTCGCATTCGGCGCGCCCGAGCCGCTGGCCGCGATCCCGCTCGTCCTCTTCGGATACTTTGCCGGCGCGAGCCTGAAGGACCTCTACGACATCGACCCGCCGGGCCGGCGCCCACCGCTTCTCGCTCCCCTGCGCGCCTTCGCCGCGGTCTCGGCGGTCTCCGGCGCCGCGGCGTTCGTGGGGCTCAGGACGAGCTATCTGCTCGATCGCGGGGTCGGCGCGCCGTACGCGATCAATATTCTCGGCGAGGACGCGAGCCGCGTCCTGCCGGGCGTACTCGGCGCCCTGCTCCCCCTGTTCGTGGCGGCCGGCGTGCACCGGATCGCGGCGCGGTTCGTGGCCGAAGGCCGGGCCGCCGTCCTCGACCGGGCCCTCCTCGCGAGCGCGCTCCTCGCCGGCGGCGTCGCCCTGCTCCAGAAGACCGGGGCCCTTCCGCTCCTGCGCGCGCAGCGGTGGGCGGAATGGCACCGGGCGCAGAGCACGTTCACCGATCCGTCGGCCGCCGGCGTCGCGGTCGCGCTTCTCGCGATTCCCGTGCTCGCCCTCGCGGCCACGGGAAGCGTCGCCCGACGGCTCGTCGCCTTGGCGGCCGGTGCCGCTCTCCTCGTCGTCCTGGCGGATGCGGGCTCGCGCGCGGGACTCGTCGGCACCGTCACCGCCACCCTCGTCTTCGTGCTCTGGGGGCTCACGCGCCTCGCGGCAGGCGAGGGCGGCGGGGCCCGCCGGCGCGTCGCTGGAACGATTGGCGCCCTCGCGATCCTCTCGGCGCTCCTCTTCGCGGGGGCGCTTTCGTGGCCGAACCGGGGAGCCGTCCGGTCGGCGCTCCTCGCGAGGCTCGAGGCGCCGTTTCGCACGCAGCCGACGCCGTTCGAGGAGACCCGGGGCCGTCTGCTCCTTTACGCGGGCGCCTGGGAGGCCTTCCGCATGCACCCCGTCGCGGGTCTCGGCCTCGGTTCGTTCCAGATGGTGTTTCCCGATCTCGCCTCGAAGATGCTCGGCCGCACCGTGCGCACGACCGACCACCCGCCGTCCCTCTATCTCGGCACGCTCGCGGAATCGGGGCTCGCCGGCACCTCTCTCCTTCTCCTTCTGCTCCTGGGCGTGTCCCGCTCGGCGAGCCGTGCGCTGACGCTCGAGGGCGACGCCCACGACGACGAAACCGTGGTCCGCGCCGCCGCCGCCGCGTCGATGATCGGACTCCTCGTCGTGTTCCTGTTCGGCTCGCACCTCGTCTATTCCGAGATCGCCGCTCTCGTCGGCCTGCTGACGGCGCGGCTGCCGCTCCGCGAGGATGGCCGCACCGGCCGATTCCTCGCCGCCGTCGTGCCCGTCGTGCTCGCGGGCGCTCTCGTCTGCGCGATCGGGGGCGTCGCCGCGCGGGCCTGGGAGACCCGGACGGCCGAGGCCGCCTTCCGGCATGCGGCGAGCGCCGGCGTCTATGACGTCGAGCACGACCCGGAAGGGCGACCGTTCCGATGGTCGGGCGAGTCCGCGGCCTGGCCCGTCTCTCTGCCCCCTCGGGCGGCGGGATCACCGTCCCCGGTGCTCGCCCTTTCGGTGCGCAACGGCCGGCCCGACGGGCGCCCCGCGGGCGTCGACGTCTTCTGGGGAGACACGCTGCGAGGGCGCGTCATGCTGCCTCCGGGCGAGTGGAAGAGAATCGAGCTCGCCGTTCCGCCGCAGGAAAACGCGATCCTCAGGCTCCGCATCGTCCAGCCGTTCCGGCCCGCCTCACGCCGCGACCCGCGTCTCCTCGGTATCCAGATCGGCTCCGGCCCCGCGCTGATGCCGACCCCCCGATGAGTCTCCTGCGTGTGTATCCGGGCGATCCGAGCCGCAAGAGCCGCTCTTTCCCGATCGGACCGCGCGGCGGCGCCGCCCTCGCGGGTCTCCTCCTCGGATGCGGGGCTTCGATCGTCCTCGGCCTCGCGGGCGCTCCGAGCGTCGTGTCGGACGCCGTGCATGCCGCCGACCGGCGCGCGATCCGCGAGACCGCCCAGCGCGGCGCCGAATCCTTCGCGTCGGTCGGACGGCGCGCCCTCGCGCTCGGCAATCGGCTCGCGGCGGACGAGCTCTTTCTCGCCCGCGTCGGCGCAATCCTCGAGATCCCGCCGCCGGACCGGTTTCCCGGGGACCCGCGGGACGCCGCGCCGGCGACTCCCGCGGCGATGGAGGCGGAGGCCGCGGATCTCGCCAGGCGCACCCGCCTCCTCGAGCTGTTCCGACGGCAGCTCGCCGCGCTGCCGGTCCCCCTCCCCGCCGGATTCGACCCTGTCTTCGTGCCGTCGCGGGCGCCGGTCGAGCCCTCGTCGTCCGTTCCGATCGAACTGTTCGGCTGGCACGCCTCCGAGGTCACACCCCGCGACGAATTCTGCTCGGGCCTCACGCTCGCCTCCCCCGCCGGAGCGCTCGTGACCGCGCCCGCGGCCGGCGTCGTCGTCCACGCAGGCCCGGTCTCACGCCACGCGGACGCGATCTGGCGCCGCCTCGGCACGATCGTCGTGCTGGCCCACGACACCCGCACGCGCACGATCTATGGCCACCTCGCCGTGCCCCTCGTGAAGAAGGGCCAGCGGGTATCGCGCGGCACTCCGATCGGCCGCGTCGGCACGACGGGATTCGCCGTCACGCCACGGCTGCATTACGAGGTCCACCGGCTCGTGAACGACCGCTGGATCCCTCGCGATCCGCGGATCTTCGTGCTCGACGTCGATTGGATCGGAGCCGCCGGGCTTCGTGGCGAGCCGACGCCTCCGGACCTGCCTTCGCTACCGATCTTCGCGCGCTGACGGCGGGGCGGCTGGAGGCTCGAGGAGGACGTTCCCGGTTCCCGCGTAACGCGTCAGGACGCGATAGCCGCGACGGACCGCCTCGGCCTCGTCCTGACCGAGGACGAACGCGTAGTCCGCGGCCTCGAACGGACCGTCGCGCGAAACCGGAGAGAGGAACGCGAACTCCTCCGTCCGTCGGTACCAGTTGAGCGACGGCTCGAAGAGCCAGTTGATCGAAAGGCGCACGGAATGGAACGCGCCAGGCCGGCTCACGCGCAGCCGGTCGAGGTCCTCGAGCATGTGCACGTTGTCCGCGTCGAACCACCAGAGATCCGAGCGCGTCAGATTCGCGCGCCGCGCAAACAGGGCGAGAGCCAAGAGTCCAGCAGCCCCAAACACCGATCCGGCGGCGCGATCGAACGGAGCGGGCGTCGTACCGCAGGCGGCGGCAAGGGCGAAAACGACGAACGGCAGGAATACCGTCGCGATCCGGTCCTCGGGAAACCGCGCACCGAAGAAGACGTGTTGTGCCTGGACGGTAGCGCACAGGAGAACCAGGATGAAAAAGAGCGCGAGAAAGACGCGCCCGCCCGTCCCCGGCCGAGCGAGTCTGTATGCCGCGACGGCCGTGAGCGCGGCAAGACCGATCCCCACTGCGGCGAGAGCCGCGTGAACGAGCGTGGGCGAGAGGTTAAGCAGCGAGATCCGGACGACAGACCCGACGGTGTCGTGCCACAGCCCGCCCGTTCCGCCCGCGTAGAGCCCGCCGGCCCGCCGCATGCGAATGAGAATGGGGATCGCCGTCGCGAGAAGGCAAAGCGACGCCGCGACGACCGGAAGGCTCTCCCGCGCGACCCGGCGAAGACGACCCTCCGCCGGAACCCGCGCGCGCCGGACGAGCCGGAACAGGGCGAACGTCACCGCGACGGCCGCGAACACATCGAGAACGATGAGTTGCGCGAGAACGCCACAGACAAGAAGCGCGTAACACGCGGTCTCGTCCTTCAAACGGATCTCCTCGGCCTCGAGCGCGCGCACGGCGAACAGGAGGGCGGGCGCCACGAAACCTAGGGCGAGCCCGTACCCACGAGCGAGGCCGAAGAGCTCGAGAAGGAGCGGGTTCCCGTTCAGAAGCGCAAACCCGGCGAGGGCCACCCCCTTTCCCGCGATGCGCGACAGGAGGCGCCACGACGCGACGAGAAAAACCGCATGAGCGATCAGGTTCGGAAGGCGCAGCGCAAGCGGGATCCGCCCGAAGACCGCCTGGCACGCTCCCGAAAGGAGCGAATTGAGCAAGTGGTTGTTCGCCCGCTCGGGACCATCGAACGTCAGGATCGCGAGCGGGCCTCTGGCGACCCAGACGTTCGCCGTGAAGGCTTCGTCATGCGTGAGTGGCACCCGCACCGCGCGGATCGAGGTGTAGGCGAGAAACAGGACGCCGAACACCGCCGCCGCGAGCGCCAGCCCGGAAGGCGGCCTCACTCTTGTCTATTTCCCCTTCAACTTCAGTTTCTCGATCGCGGTACGTGCGTCTTCCTGCACTTTCTTGTTCGAGTCGGACAGCAGCGGCTCGATCTTCGAGATGACGGCGGGGGATCCGATCTCGGCGAGCGTCCGGCAGGCGTCGCGCTTGATGTTCTCGTCGGGGCTCGCGAGGAGGGGCACGATCTGCGGCACGGTGGACGCCGCATCGAGGCCACGCAGCGCCTTGAGGCCGTCGATGACCGCGTCCTTGTTCGCCGACTTCAGGAGCGGGGTGATGTCCGCGAGCACTTTCGCGTCGACCTTCGCGTTGATCGCGCCGAGGACGCGTGCCGCCTTGCGCTGCACCTTCTCGCGCGGGTCCTTGAGCATCGAGATGATCTTCGCGCGCGCCGTGGGCGACTCCGGGTGCTCCTTCTCGAGCCCCTGAAGCGCGCTCGTGACCTTGCCTTCGTCGGCGGAGGCGAGCTGGGCGATCCACTCTTCCTCGGACTTCTTCGAGGCGAGAGCGGTCGAGGCAGCAAAGAACGCGATGACGGTGAGCAGAAACGCGCGACGAATCATCTGGTTTCCTCCTCAGCGAATACTTCTTCGAATGAGAATAGCAGCGGCCTGGAGTTTCTAGAAAAGCCGCTGCGCCTTCACGAACCCTTCGAAGTTTCTCTTCACCTCTTCCATCGAATCTCCGCCGGTCTTTTCGAGGAGGGCGTCCGCGAGGACGAAGGCGAGCATGGCCTCCGCGATGACCCCGCACGCCGGCACGGCCGTCACGTCCGAGCGCTCGTACGACGCGCGGTGCGGCTGCTTCGTGTCGATGTCCACCGACGGGAGGCCGTCCCGGAGCGTCGAGATCGGCTTCTGGTAGATCGTGGCGAGAAGGTCCTCGCCGTTCGTGATGCCACCCTCGAGGCCGCCCGCGCGGTTCGACGTACGCGAGAAGCCGCGCGCCGCGTCGTACGCGATCGGGTCGTGCGCGGCCGAACCGCGTCGGAACGCGTTCGCGACTCCTTCTCCGAGCGACACGGCCTTCACGGACGGGATCGACATCAGGGCGCGGGCGATCCGTCCGTCGAGCTTGTCCTCCCACGAAACGTGCGAGCCGAGGCCGGTCGGAACGCCGCGCGCGCCGACGAGAATCGTCCCGCCCAGCGTGTCGCCCGCCTTCGCCGCCGCGTCGACCGCGTCCATCATGGCCGTCTCGACGCTTCGGTCCACGAGCCGAAACGGCGACGCTTCGTCGACCTTCTCGAGATCCTCGAATCCGCGTGGCCCCTCCGGCACCGCGACCTCGCCGATCGAAAGGACGCCGCTCCGGACGCGCACAAAGAGCGCGAGCAGCAGTTGCCGGCAAAGCGCGCCGGCCGCCACGCGCGCCGCGGATTCGCGCGCGCTCGCGCGCTCGAGGATGTCGCGCAGATCGCGACGGCCGTACTTGAGTCCGCCCGCGAGATCCGCGTGCCCAGGGCGCGGCGACGTGAGCCGGCGTTTCGCCGCCGCCTCAGGCTCGACGTCCAGGGGACCCATGACCTTCTCCCAGATTCCGTGATCGCGGTTCGCGATCTCGAAGGCAATCGGGCCGCCCAGCGTCTCGCCGCCGCGGAGACCCCCCGTGAAGCGCGCCTCGTCCCTTTCGATCTTCATGCGGCCGCCGCGTCCGTAGCCGTGCTGCCGCCGCGCGAGGTCGGCGTTCAGCGCGGCGATGTCGATCTTCAGGCCGGCCGGCAGCCCGGTGACGAGGCCCGTCAGGAGCGGGCCGTGGGACTCGCCGGCGGTCTGGAGCGTGAGGCGCGGCATGAGGGCGAAGTGTAGCTTCTGCGGGCGGGACCCGCCCTCTTCCGTAGACTCCGCCCTGATGATCGAAGTCGAGGGCCTCGTCAAGGCGTACCAGAGCGTCACGGCCGTGGACGGCCTGAGCTTCCGCGTCGCGCGGGGAGAAGTCCTCGGGCTCGTGGGCCCGAACGGCGCCGGGAAGACGACGACACTGCGCTGCCTCGCGGGAATCCTGCCGCCGAACGCGGGCAAGATCCGTCTCGGCGGGTTCGACCTCATCACGCAGCCCGTGGAATCGCGGCACTGCCTCGCGTTCATGCCGGACGAGCCGCGCCTCTTCGAGTACCTGACCGTCGAGGACCACCTCGCCTTCACCGCGCGGATGTACGGAGTGGCGGACGCCGCGGCTCGAGCGCGCGTCCTCCTCGACGAGTTGGAGCTGGCGGGCAAGGAGCGCGCGCTGCCGGCCGAGCTGTCGCGGGGAATGAAACAGAAGCTCGTCGTGGCCTGTGGCCTGCTTCACGATCCCGAAGTCCTCATCTTCGACGAGCCCCTGACGGGAATCGACCCCGGCGGCATCCGGAAGATGAAGCAGACGATCGTCCGCCGCGCTGCCGCGGGCGCCGCCGTCATCGTGTCGTCGCATCTGCTGCCGCTCGTGGAGGAGATCTGCTCCCGCGTCCTCGTCCTCTCGCGCGGGAAGGCCGTGCTCCTCGGCACGCTCGACGAGATCCGGGCGAGCGCGGGCGGGGACGCGTCGCTCGAGGAGATCTTCCTGCGCGTCACGGGCGGGTCGTGAGCGTATCGCCCTCGCCCCTCCCGCTCGTGTTTTTCACCGCGAAAAGGATGCTGAGAAACGCCTCGCGAAGAAAGCTCGGGCGGCTGCGCGAACCGCGGTACATGATCGGCTTCCTCGTCGGCGCCGCGTACTTCGCGATGCTCTTCATGAGGCCCGGCCGCGCGGGCCGGACGCCGACTCCGCCACGCTTCCCGGGGCACATGAACGAGATCCTCCTCGTCGCCGGCGCGGCCGCGCTCGCCGCCGCCGCTCTCCTGACATGGCTCTTCCGGAAAGGCGAGCCATCACTCGGGCTGTCGGAGGCCGAGATCCAGTTCCTCTTTCCGGCTCCCATTTCCCGGCGCGCTCTCCTGCATTACGCCCTCCTGAAGGCGCAGTTTCCCGTCCTCCTGAGCGCGTTCATCCTCACGATCGTGTCAGGGCGTCGCGGAAACGGCGCCGCGATTCTCACCGGCTTAGGACTCTGGCTGCTGCTGACGGCCGTCCACTTCCACAATCTCGCTCTCGCCTTTACGAAGGCGCGCTGGAACGAGCTTCCGCCGGCCTCCCGCCGGGCCACGAAAATCGTGGCCTTCGCCGTGGCGGGAAGCGCCCTCGGAATGCTCGTCGTGACTTTCGGGGCGGGCGTTCTCGCCGCCGCGTCAGGCCCGGGCAAGGAGCGGTTCGCCTCGCTCGGCGGTTTGGTCGCCGCGCTCCAATCCGGGCCCTTCGGCCCGGCGCCACTCGCGCTCCTCGCCCCGTTCCGCTGGATTCTCGCCCCGCTTCTGGCTCCGACCGCCCGCGCGTTCTCTCTCGCGCTGCCGCCCGCTCTCGGCCTCGTGGGCGTCCTCTATGCGTGCGTCGCTCTCACGGCCGTCCGCTTCGAGGAAGCCACGCTCTCCCAGGCCTCGCGGCGCGCCGCGCTTCGGGCCCGCCGCGACGCGGGCCGCCTCGAAGCCCTCCCGTCCGAAAAGCGCCGCGGCACCGTGCCGTTCCGACTCGCGCCACGAGGCCGGCCCGAGTTCGCAATCGTGTGGAAGAACCTCCTCGCCTGGAAACGCACGAACCTCGCCCGCCAGGCCGTCGTCGTGGGCTCTCTGGCAGCCGCGTTCTTCGCGACGTCCGCCTTCCTCACGGCGCCGTCCGCCGACGCTGCGGCTGCGATCGGAAGCATGACGTGCCTCGGAACGACCGCTCTCCTCGCCCTCGTCACACCGCTCGGCTTCCGGATCGACCTGCGCGGAGATCTCGAGTACGCCGCGGTACTCAGGACGTGGCCGCTCCCGGCCGAGCGTCTCGTCCTTGCCGAGCTTGGCGCGCCGGCCCTCGTCGCTGTTCTCTACAGCTGGGGAGGAATCGCGATCGCCCTCGCGATCGCGTCGGGTCGCGCGGCACGGGCAGCATTTCTGGGAATGGTCGTCACGGCGCCCTCCTCGGCCTCTTTCCTGCGGTTCGAGGTGCTCGTGCCCGTCGCCCTGACGGTGGCCGTCTTCCTGCCCAGCCTCGTCGCGCTCGCCCTCGTGGTCCAGAACGCGTCCGTCCTCGCTTTCCCGGCCTGGTTCCCCGCGGGCCGCAAACGCGCCGTCGGCCTCGAGCAGTCGGGCCTCCGCATGCTGTCGTTTTTCGGCACGTCTCTCGTTCTCGGTCTCGCCCTGATCCCGGCGGCGCTCCTCGCCGGGCCCCTGATCTTCTTCACCTTCAGGCCCCTCGGCTTCTGGTCCTTGCCCATCGCCGCTGTTTTCGCGGCCCTGCCGGTCCTCGCCGAAGCGGCCGGAGGAGTCTTCCTGCTTGCCCGCCTGTTCGAGCGATTCGATCCGGCTCGGGACCTCGGTTCCTGAAGGCCCGTTTTCTGACAGAATACGAGTCCATGCCGAGTCCGCTTTCCTTGCCCGTGCGAGATGCCCTCGAACTCATCGCGGAATCGAAGGCCCCCGCCTACGGGATGGATCGCCACGACCGCATCGTCTACTGGAACGAGGGGGCCGAGAAGGCTCTCGGCTGGTCCCCCGAGGACGTCCTCGGAAAGGCGTGCTTCGACGTCCTCGCCGGGCGAGACGTCTTCGGCAACCTCTACTGCACGAAAGAGTGCCCCATCGTCGTGTCCGCCATCGCGGGGGACGACGTGCGGCCCTACCTTCTCGACGTGAAGAAGAAGGGGTCGGCTTCCGTGAAGCTCATCGTCCGCGCCGTGCCGCTGCCCGCGGCAGGCCCCTCGTTCGCGGTGCTCATGCACTTCCTCGAGACCGAGGGGCAGGCTCTCGACAGCCTCATCGCCGCGCTGCGCTCGGCCGTGCGCGCGCCGTCCGGCCTCCCTCCCGTCGATCCTCCGATTTCCGTTTCCCCTCTCAGCGGGCGCGAGAGAGAGATCGTGATGCTGCTCTCGAACGGCTACGCGGCGCTCAACATCGCGGCGAAGCTGAACCTCTCGCACGCGACGGTGCGAAACCATATCCAGAACGTCCTCCGAAAGCTCGAGGTACACAGCCAAGTCGAGGCCGTGGCGCTCGCGTTCCGGCGCGGCTGGATCTGACCTCCGGACCCCGCCGGTTCTTCAGCTCCCCGGGCGGATCCCCGTTTGAAGGACCTCCAGGACGCCGGCACGCGTGAACGCGCGGGAGTCTTCCCTCTTTTCGAGACTCATGCTTCCCCGGACCTCGTCCAGCGAGGAATGGCCGTGGGCCTCGAGCCACCGCTCTATCTCCTCGCGCACGACCTTCAAGTGGCCGGGACCGTTCTGGAGAAGAGCCGAGACCATCTGAACGACATCCGCTCCGGCGAGAATCGCCTTCAGCGCGTCGGCGCCCGTATGGACGCCGCCCGTCACGGCGAGCGACAGGTCCACGCGGCCGGAGAGCATGGCGATCCAGTAGAGGCGCGACAGCAGCTCGGTCGAGCTCGAGAGGCGCAAGTCCGGCTTCACTTCCAGTGTCTCGAGGTCGATGTCCGGCTGGTAGCTCCGGTTGAAGAGGACGAGCCCGTTCACGCCGATCTCCTCGAACTGCCGCGCAAGCGACGCGATCGAGGAGAAATACGGAAAGATCTTCACGGCGACCGGGATCGAGACGAGCGAGCGTACGGTCCGAACCGTGTCGAGCGTGTAGGCCTCGAGCGTCGCGCCGCTCGTCCAGAGATTCGTGGACAGGTGGTAGAGGTTCAGCTCGAGGGCGTCGGCCCCGGCCTGCTCGACGAGTCCCGCGAACGAGGTCCAGCCTTCGTCGGTCGTCCCGTTGAGCGACGCAATGACCGGAATGTGAACGGATTCCTTGACCCGGTTCACGTGCTCGAGATAGCCGACGGGATCCGAGGGTGAGCGCTCGGTGCGAAGGGGATCGGCCGCGATCTGCTCTTCGAAGAGCGAGTGGAGCACGATGGCCGGCGCCCCCGCATCCTCGAGCCGCAGGATCGAATCGAGTTCGGCGGTGAGGGGACACGCTCCCGGAACGAGCGGGTGCGCCAGCTTGAGCCCGAGGTACGAGGTCGTGAGATCCACAGCATCCCAAGAGTGGCGCCTGTCGATTCACACTCCCATGATGCACATGTTTCAAAGCGGAGCGATCACTTCACGCCGAGGTCCGCGAGCACCTTTGGATTCGTCTCATCCTGCGCGAGCAGGGAGTGGCAGGCGTCGCACTCGGCCGAGATGACACGCCCGTCGGCCGCCTTGTGGCTGCCGTCGTGACAGCGGAAGCAGCCCGGGAAGTCCTCGTGGCCGAGGTGGTTCGGGTGCGTTCCCCATGTGATCTTCATGTTGGGCCAGACGTTTCGGCCGTAGATCTTCTGAACCTCGCGCACCGCGGTCTCGACGGTGGCGCGCCGGGCCTGGTAGACGTCCGGATACTTCGTCTTGTAGAACTCCGTGAGGTCCCTGTCCATGCGCGCGAAGGCTTCCTCGCGGGTCGGATACGTAATTTTGAGCAGCTCGATTGATTTCTTGTGGATGAACGGCAGATCGGGATTGATGCGGCCTAAGGCCATCGCCTCGTTCACCGCGCGCTCGGGAAGCTGAAAGGCGTGCGTCGGCCGGTTGTGGCAATCGATGCAGTCCATCGTGCGCCGCTCGGCTTTAAGCGCCGCCGGCGCGGCCTTCGCGTCTTTCTGGACCTCGGTCGACGCGTATTCCACCGAATTCCCGTCGTCCCCGATGTACGTCACGGAATCGATGACCTCGCGGCGCGGGCTCGAAGTGAGGTACGAGATTCGCTCCTTGTCGTCGAAGTGCCGTCCGTGGATGCCGACCGCCCGGGATCCCATGCGGCCGCCGAGCTTGAGCAGAAGGATGGTCTTCGTCGGTGTGTTCTTTTCGTCGTCGCCGAATTTCGAGATGATCTTGAGCCGGTCCCCCGTGAATTTCTGCGGCCAGTGGCACTGCTCGCAGGTGGCTCGCGCGGGACGAAGCGTGTGCACCGGAGACGGAATTGGGCGCGCGTAGGTTCCGAAGGTGACCGCGATGACCTGCCTCACGCCGTCGATCTTCGCCTTGACCACCCAGGGGGCGCCGGGGCCGATGTGACAGCTCGCGCATGCGATCCGCGAGTGCGGCGAGTCGAGGTAGGCCGTGTACTCGGGCGCCATCACCGTGTGGCACGTCAGGCCGCAGAAACGGGCGGAGTCCATGTACTCGACCCCCACGTAGGCCGAGAGACTCAGGATCACAACGTTGACCACCGTCAGGCCGGCGATGAAGACGACCGTGCGGCGGAGGTTCACGTCCCCGAGGTCCACCTTCGGATATTCCGCGGGAAGCGTTCCCTCCCGGCGGAGCCGGCGACGCTCGAAGAAGATCCCGACGGGGATGAGAAGAAGACCCAGGAGGAAGAAGAACGGCAGGACGAGAATGAAGACGATGCCCGAGTACGGATGGACGGGCTTCGAGTCCATCGTCTCGAAGAGCCAGAATCCGACCAGCGTCACCGCGGCGCTCGTCGTGAGTCCGACGCCGATTTGCGAAATGCGGTTCCGCCCCAGGTAGAAAAGTGGCCTCAGCCACCCCACGAGGGGGCCGGATTTCGCCTCGGTCATGTGGTTCCTCCGCGATGAATGATCAGGACAAAAGAGCGTACAGCGTCAGGGTCACGAGGAGAAGTCCGAGCAGCACCGCCGTCGTGCCGACGATCCGGCCGCGCTTCAGGATCTCCGGGTCGGGCGCCGGCGCCGCGATCCGCTCGAGCTCGCCGTCCGCGACGAGGCGGGCATATTCGGCGGGACGCTCGTGCCGGACCTCGTCCAGGGGCAGGACGCCCGTGAAAATCACCGTGTCCATCGGGAACTTCTCGGGCCGGAGGTGCCCGTTGAAGAAGTGAATCGTGAAGATGAAAACGGTGGCGAGAAGCGCTTCCTCGCCGTGAATGAGGAGCGTCACGTTGAAGAGATCGCCGGGCAGGAAGCGAGCCCAGAACCTCGGGAACCAGAGGATGAGGCCCGAACCGCCGATGATCCCCATTCCCCAGAACACGGCCCAGTAGTCGAATTTTTCCCAGTAGGTGAAGCGGTCGAACTCGGGCCGCGGGCCCCTGCCTACGAACCAGCGGACGTGCCCGATGAGCTGCTTGAGATCCTCGGGCCGCGGCACCATCGAGCGCGGACCCCAGAGGATGCCGTAGTCGCGGTCGCCGAAGATCCTCTTCAGGAGGCGCGCGAGGTGCAGGCCGAACGTGAGCAGCATGCACGCGGCGAAGATGCGATGAAGGAAGCCCGCCGCCTGGAAGCCTCCCACGACGCGCGAGAGCCTCGCGGCCCACGCGCGCTCGGAGAAGAGGAGCGGGAGCCCCGTGAAGGAGAGCCCGAGGAAGCTCGCCATGAGGAGGACGTGGAGCGAGCGGTCGTACCCGTCGAACCGCCGGACCCAGCCCGTCGCCGCCACCTCGGCCGCCTCAGCGGCCGGAGCCGCGGGAGACTCTTCGGTCATCACGATTCTCCGTTCTTCTTCGCGTCCGTATCCCGGCGCGCCTTCACCGAGCGCGGGAACCAGAGCACGGTGTGGACCCCGAAGAAGGCGAAGACGCCTACGAGCAGGATCTTCATGAAGAGCGAGGTCGCCCAGAGCAGCTGGCTCCGGCCCCGGTCATGCGTGTCGGCGTGCGGGTCGTATTTTGCGAAGCTCGCCCCGACTCCGGGATGACACTTCTGGCAGGTCGCGAGTCGCTTCGCGGGACCCACGGACGAGCGCGCGTCGCCGGCCGGGTGGATCTCATGCGCCGTGTGGCAGTCCGCGCAAGTCGCCACGCGAGAGAAGCCCATGGCGCTGACCTGGCCGTGATAGGTGTCGCGATAGGTCTTGAGGTGGCTCTCGTGACAGCCGCCGCACTCATGGAGGATCTGGAGGCGCCGAACCTCGGGAGCCGCGGTGATCGCATGCGCGGTATGGCAGTCGGAGCAGACGGGCACCTTTTGGTTGCCCTTCGCGAGCTGCTCACCGTGGATCGAGGCCGAGTACTCGTCGAGGATCTTCGAGTGGCACGAGCCGCACGTCGCGGGGACCTTCGACCGGAATACCAGGCTCTCGGGATCCGTCCTCGGATCGCGGATGGCATGCGCCCCGTGGCAGTTCGCGCAGTTCGGCGCGATCTTGAGGCCGCTCTTCTCGAGCGCCTTGCCGTGAATGCTGTCGTGGAAAAGGGCCGGCTGGTTCACCGCGGGACCGCCCGCGCCCGGCACGACCGCGATGTTCGCGTGGCACCTCAGGCATGTCGTCGGGAGATTGAAGTGATTCGTCCGGGACGCCGCGTCCTTCGACGGCAGGATGTCGTGGATCCCGTGGCAGTCCGTGCAGGTGGCCGCTTTGCTGGCCTTCGACTTCCCCCGTTCTCGGGCATGCACGCTTTGGTGATACTCCTCGACCTGCGACGCGTGGCAAACGGCGCAGTCGACCGGGGCGAGCTTTTCGGAGTGGGGAAAATCCGTAGTCCGGGCGAGGTCCTGGTGGCAGTCGACGCAGGACGCGCCGGCGGCTCCGTGCACGGAATCGCCGAACACCTTCTTGTCCACGAAAATGGAGGACCCGTTCGCCCTCTTGGCGGACGGGTCCTCGTGGCATGAGAGACAGTCGTCGTTGGCGGGAGGCTTCGGGGGCGGCGGGGCCGCCGCCCGGAGGGGGGCGGCCGTAAGCAGAAACGCGGCGAGTACGCCCCCGAGCCTCATCCGCATTAATTTACTTGGACGCGGGATCGCCGGGGTTCGTCCCCTTCTTGAGCTCGTCGAGGTTCGACACGCCGTCTCCGTCGCTGTCCATCTTCTCGAGAGCGGCGAAGTCGTATTTGCCGTCCTTGCCCTTCACCTTGTTGACGTCGACGCCGAACTTGTTCACGTCGGCCTCGCCCTTCTTGGGCATCGCCTTCGTGTGGCAGGAGCCGCACTTGATCTTGGAATCGGGGTACTTCTTCAGAACCTCCTTCTGGAGATCCATCGTGGCGAGCGCGGTCCCTGCGACGAGCGCGACCGCCGAGGCGAGGGAGACCACTGCGAGACGTGTCTTTTTCATGTCGCTATTCCCTTCAGGGGCGCCACTTGAGGTAGACGCCGATCCGATTCGCGCGGAAGCTGGAAGTCGAGATCTGATAGTCGAGATACCGGTCGACCGACCATTCGCCGATGAGTCCGAGGTGTTGGGTGGCGTCGAAGTCGACGCGCGCGCCGCCGCGATAGAGACGGTACGCGTAGGTGCCCTCGTTCGCGAAGCGGGTCCAGAAGCCGTCGATGGCGAACTTGTTGAACTTCAGGCCCAGGCCGGCTTCCCAGAGCTCGCCGTCTTCCTTGTCGACGGAGTCGAACACGGTGAAGTCCTGCGGGGCGCGGACGGGAATCGTGTTGTCGGCCTGCATCTTGCCGTAGGCCCCGTGGAGCCGCAGCATCTTGACCGGCGTGATCGTGACGTCGCCCGTGTACTGGCGCGAGGTGCCCTTGGAAGCGTTTGAGCTCTGCTTGGTGGCATCGGCAGCAATACCGATCGCATCGTTCTTCTGGTCGATCCAGAGACCGGTCGCGCCGAGCGTGAGCCACGAGAAGCCCTTCCAGGTGGCGCGCACGCGCTCGCGGTTGCGGCTCGTGAAGTCGGTCCTGAGAACCGCCGTGTCCGCGTCGTCCCACGACGCCTCGCCCGCGATGAAGAGTCCGCCCGCCGAGTACGTGACGGCGCCCTCGTAACGGTTGATCGTGCGGTCGAAGTTCCCGCCCTGTCCGCCGGGGACGATGATCTCGGAGGGATCCTCGGTGACGATGAGGTTCTGCTCGGTCCGCGAGTAACCGGCCCGGATGCCGAAGGGCCCGAAGACCTTCGCGGCCGCCTGGACGTCCCAGACGTTTTCGGTGCGCTCGATGGAATTCTTCGCGTTCAGCAGCGTCTGGATGTCCGCGAGCGTGAAGCCCGTGTAGCCCGTCGTTCCCGTGAACAGGCTGCTCACGAGGTCCTGGCCGTCCCAGGTGGCGTGACGACGGACGAAACCGCCCGTCACATCGACGCCCTCGAGGGCGTGCCATTCGACACGCGCGCCGGCGCGCCAGACCGTGTTCTGGACGCGGGACGACGCGCTCTCGGTGAGGCCGGTGAAGAAGCGCGCGAGAGGGAACGACACGAGGGAGCCGAAAGCGCTCTGGTTTTCCGTGTCGTCGCCGGTCGCGTCGGACTTGACGTAGAGACCGATCAGTTGAATGGAATCGGTCGCGAAACCGCGCACGAACACCGACGTCGTCGGGGTGTTGATGTCGGTGACGCTCGAGTTCGAGTAGGAAGAGAGGTTCAGATTCTTGTCGAGCACCGTCCCCGGGTTGTTGCCGGCGCCCGCGCCCGGAGCGAGGCTGAGCACCTCGGTTTCGCGGTAACGGCGCCAGCCCTGGAGAACCTCGCCCGACACCGGTCCGGCGTGGAATCCGGCGCCGACGCGGAACTCCTGGTCGTGGACCTTGAGATCCTGGCCGAGGCGAAATTCGTCCTGGCCGAGAAAGGCCGTCGAGTACCCGGGGCCAACCAGCTGGTTGGACGTGTACCCGAGAAGAGGTGTGACGACCGCCCCGGGCAAAAGCTCGAGGTTGATGTCCACCATGTCCCGGGTGCGATCCCAGGTCTGCTGACCGACCACCGCGCCGAGCGGATTGGCGAAGCCGGAGAGCGCGCTGAACTGATCGAGGTGGCGATAGGAGGCGCGGAGGCGATAGGCGCCCGTGAGGCCCGCATCGAGCCTCAGGGAACCGGCGGGGCCGGCCCCGAGATCGGAGCCGTCGATCCGAAGGTAATCGAGGGCCGGGAAACCACTGGTCTTCCCGTCCTCACCGATGTGGATGCTGCGCACGAGAAACCCTTCGCGCTCGTTGATCTGAGAGCGATAGGACTCCTCGCTGCCGCTGAGAGTGAGAAAGCGGTAGCCCACCTCGATGTCGAACGGAATCGCCTGGGCACGGGCGACGCCGGCCGAACCGAGAGTGAAGACAAGAACCGAGGCGAGAACGGCGGCTCGGAAGGCGGAGCGGAATGTTCGCATCGGCCTGTCCTTACTTCAGCAGCTGCGGCGAACGCTGGGAACCGTGCACGGCGACGTGGCAGGTCGTGCAGTTCCGGTAGCGCGGCAGCGAGATGTTGTGGAAAGAAGGCGGCTGCGAGCCCAGAGTCCCCACCCCGAGCGTCGAGTGACACTCGAGACACTGCGAGGCGATCGTGGCCCTCTGCAGCTGGTGGGGGTACGAGGAGCCATGCGGAATGTGGCAGCTCGTGCAATCGCCGGCGACACCGTTGACGTGCGGATAGACGAAGGGACCGCGCACTTCCGCGTGACAGGAGACGCAGCCGGGCTCACCCGCCCGGGTCTCTTTCACCGCGTGCCTGGCCGAGCGGCCGTGCGGGTCGTGGCAGGACACGCACGAGAGCGCGCCCTCTTTCAGCCTGTGCGCGTACGGAAGCGTCCGGAAGGAGGACGCCGCGTCCTGATGGCAGGTCGCGCACAGCTGGGTCGGCTCGGACACGAGCAGGTTCGCCTGCTTCGGGTTCGACTTGTGGATGGCGTGACAGGAGAGGCAGTTGACCGCCTCGGACGGCGCGTGCACGCCCGTCTTGAATGACGAGCGCTCCGCGGACTGCTTGTGGCAGGTCGCGCACGTCTCGGCGCCGGTACGGCCATGGAGCGTCCGGATGAGGGTCTTGTCCCCTCCGGCCTCCATGTGCTTCGTCCCGTCGCCGTGACACGTGGCGCAGACCTCATTGCTCGCGGCGCCCTTGTGGGCGGCGCCGTAGGCACGCGTGTGGGGATTACCCGCGAAGATCTTGGCCTCGTCGTGGCAGTCGGCGCACGCGGGGCCGGCCTCCACCTTCGCGGGAGCCGGACTGGCTGGAGCCTGGGCCGTCGCCACCCCCGCCGTGAGTACGGCGAGGGCGGCTGCGGCGAAGGTTCCTGGCGAGAGGTGTTTCACGGCCTGGCCTCGTTACCGCGCGTGAACCTTGGCGACGTCGTAATCGGCTCCGGTCGAGTGGCAGGTCCCGCAAGCCTCCGCGGGTGCGGTGGAACCGGGGAAGAATGCGGTGTTGAGATATGCGTGGGCGGCGACGTCGCGGCTGTCATGGCAGCCCGTGCAGGCGGCAGTCGCCGAGCCGCGCGGCGAGAAGAAGTCGCGCTGCGTGATGACCGGGACGTTCGTGATCGGAAGCGGGAGCGCGTAGGTGGCCGCACTCACGTGGCAGGCGAGGCAGTTGCGGCGGTCGCCGGGGTACGTCACGTCGTTGAAGGTCGTCATGGCTCCGCCGAACCCGTAGATCGTGTAGTCCTGGGCGAGGCCGGGCTGGCTCAACGACGACGAGCCCTCACCCGTGTGGATGCGGTGGATCATGCGGGCGAACTCGATCGACTCGGGCGGGTTCGCCGAGGCGGGGCGCACCGGCGAATCGTCGGCGTTCGGGTTGTGGCAGATGGGACAGTGCTGGGTGGCGATGCGCTGGTTGCCGTGCGAGAAGAGGATGTCGAGCCTCGCGTGGCAGACATTGCACTTCGCGAGATCCACGACCTGGCGGCGCGGCGTGACCGTCGTGCCCGTGACCGCGAAATAGAACGGCTGGTTCGGGGCGCCCTCGTTGACGGACGTCGGCCCGAGGTTCGGAGCCGGGTTTAGCGTGTACGCGCGACGCGTCTCGATCGAGACGACGTACGTGCCCGTTGCGGTCGCCGGGATGGCGTTCGTGAACGTGTATGTGGCGATGCCGGTCGTGGCGTTGTACGCCGCAGTCTGGACGGATTCACTGAACGGCTGGCCGGCAGCGTTCATGCCGGGGTTCGTGTAGTCGGACGTCGGCCCGCCGAGCTTGATGCTGATCGAGCCGTTCGCCGTGACCTTGTAGACGCCCGGATCGACAAACGAGCCGTCGCCGTTCGCGAGCTGGAAGGTCACGGTGATCTTCTTTCCGGGGCCCGCGTTCGTGACGGAAAGGATCTTGGCCGTGTAGCCTTTCAGCTGGGACGACAGGAGAGGAACGATGTGGGCGTTCTTGATGCCCGCGTCCCACTCGACGCTGCCCTGCGGGGTGTGGCAGGTGGCGCACGTGCCGTCGGCCGCGGGGCCGGCCGCGTGGTTCGCGCCCGTCGTGAAGTTCACGTTGTCATGGCAGGAGCCGCAGGCCGCGATCGAGGGGTACGTGTACCAGTTCGCGCCGCCGGCGGCCGCCGGGTCGTGGCAGGTCGTGCAGAAGCGGATGTCCTGCGGGTACGTGATCGCGCCGACGGTCGAGTTCTTGCCCTGGTGGAGCTGGTGGAAGAAGACCTGGCCGTCGAAGGGCGAACGCGTACCGCTCATGCCGTTCGGGTTGTGGCAGAGGACGCACTGCTTGATGTCGCGGTAGTTGCCGCCGTGCGGCGCGATCGGGTCGTGGCACTGGTTGCAGCGGGCGACCGTCATCGCGTTGAACGTCGTCGCGGTCGCGTTCGTGGACGGGACCCAGTCCTTGTACTGCGGCGTCGCGTAGTAGTTCTTCCCGACGATGGCCGTCGTATCCCGGCTGCCGAACACGACCAGCGTCGTGGCCTGCGTCGGGTCGTAGGTCGCCGCCAGCGCGTTGAAGAAGGTGTACTTGTAGTGGCCGACCTCGAAGTCCTGGAAAGTACCGGTCCGGTCACTGCCCGTGCCGGAGGTCCCCACGACGTTGATGTAACGGCGCGTGCTCGGGTTCCACATCCCGATGATGAACCGCGGCGTGACAACGCCGGGGGTCACGAGGCCGTAGCGGTCCAAGGGCCCCGTGAGGTCGTCGGTCAGGTAGAATTCGACGACCGGCTTCTGGCCGGGCGCGACGTTCGTCACTGACGCGATCCTGATGTTCAGGCCGGGACGGATGTACGTGAGCTGGTCCGGCGCGAGGAAAGCCTCCTTTTGGCTCGACGCGTAAGCCACCGGGACATCGGCGGCCGCCGGAGCGTTGGGGCTGGTGTGCGTCACGGGCGTCATGGGCACCGCGACGAGACCAGCGAGGAGAGTAAGAGCCGTACGTGATACCAGTGACATCGTCAGCCTCCTTGCCGGAAATGAATCTACAAATCGTCAACGAACGGGCGTTCGAAGGAAATGGCCGTTTTCATCCGATGGTCAGAGTAGGAGCAAGGCCGTACCGAAGCTTTGATTCAGTTGCATCAAATTACTGCGAAGTACAAGCTTAGAGGCCGCCCGGCCCCCAATGCACGAAAAGAGGCAGGCTTCTCGGGACAAGATGTCCCATTCTCGGACCTCTCGTCGTGGCATGTTATGCGGCGTTTCCGCAACGCGTTACTCGCCCGAAAGGTCGTGGAGGAAGCCGCTCCGGATCGTCAACCGCGGGCCGTCAGGCCGAAGGCCTCTCTCAGCCCGGCTTCGTGCGCCTTCACGGTGGCCGCGACGTCGCGGGCCGTGTGCGCGGTCGAGACGAACATCGCCTCGAACTGCGCCGGAGCCACGAAGACGCCGTTCCTGAGCAGCGTGTGGAACCAGCGCTTGAAGGCCTCGAGGTCGGACTTCTTCGCGTCGTCGAAGTTCGTGACGGGCCCCTTCGTGAAGAACGGCGTCAGGATCGACCCCACGCGGTTGATCACCACGCGGTCCTGGACGCCGAGCTTCTTCGCGGAGGCCTTCAGCCCGCGTTCGAGCTCCTTCGCGGTCTTCTCGAGCTTCGCGTAGACGGCGGGCGTCAGCGAATCGAGCATCGCCTTCCCCGCCGCCATGGCGAGCGGGTTCCCGGAGAGCGTTCCGGCCTGGTACACGGGGCCGTCCGGCGCGATCTGCGCCATGAGGTCCGCGCGGCCGCCGTAGGCGCCGACGGGCAGTCCACCGCCGAGGATCTTGCCGAGGCACGTCAGATCGGGCCGGATTCCGTACAGCTCCTGCGCTCCGCCCTTCGCCACCCTGAAGCCGCTGATGACCTCGTCGAAGAGCAGGGCCGCTCCCTCGCGGTCCGCGATGCGGCGGAGGCCCTCGAGAAAGCCGGCGGCCGGCGCCACGACGCCCATGTTGGCGGCGATCGGCTCGACGGCGATGACGGCGATGCGCTTCGGGTGCGCCGCGCAGAGGGCCTCCACCGAGGCGAGGTCGTTGTAACGCGCGGTCAGCGTGAGGCCGGCGAGAGAATTCGGGACGCCGGGCGAGCCCGGAATGCCGAGCGTCGCGAGGCCCGAGCCCGCCGAAACGAGAAACGAGTCGGCGTGTCCGTGGTAGCAGCCCGCGAACTTCAGGACGAGGTCGCGGCCCGTGGCGCCGCGCGCGAGGCGCACCGCGCTCATCGCGGCCTCCGTTCCCGAGGACACGAATCGCACCTTCTCCATCGACGGGAAGGCCTTCGTGACGCGCTCGGCGAGCTCGACCTCGCCCTTCGAGGGCGCGCCGTAGGACGTGCCGCGCGGCAACGCCCTGCGGATGGCCGACAGGACCGGCCTGTGCGCGTGCCCGAACACGAGCGGCCCGTACGACATGACCCAGTCGACGTACCGGTTCCCGTCCGCGTCGATCAGGGTCGCGCCGCGACCCTTCTTCACAAAGAACGGCGTCCCGCCGACGGCCGCGAACGAGCGCACCGGCGAGCTGACGCCGCCCGGCATGTGTTTCTTGGCCCGCTCGAAAAGGGCTTCGGATTGAAGAGTTCTGCGAGGACGCTTTCGCATCACACCAGCCACTCCGCCGCCTCCTTCGCGTGGTACGTCAGGATGAGGTCCGCGCCTGCGCGCCTCATCGACGTCAGGATCTCGAGCGTGACGCGCGGGCCGTCGATCCAGCCGTTCGCCGCCGCGGCCTTCACCATCGCGTACTCTCCGGAGACGTTGTAACAGGCGACGGGCACGTTCGTGGCTTCCTTCGCCGCGCGGATGACGTCGAGGTACGCGAGCGCGGGCTTGACCATCACGAGGTCGGCGCCCTCCTCGACGTCCGAGAGAATCTCCTTCACGCCTTCGCGCACATTCGCCGGATCCATCTGGTAGGAGCGCCGGTCGCCGAAGGAGGGCGTCGACCCGGCGGCCTCGCGGAACGGGCCGTAGAACGCCGACGCGTATTTCGCGGCGTACGCGAGGAGAGCGACGCCCTCGAATCCCCCGCCGTCGAGCTTCGCGCGGATCGCCCCGACGCGCCCGTCCATCATGTCGGACGGCGCGACGACGTCCGCGCCCGCCTCAGCGTGCGCAAGCGCCTGCGCCGCCAGGAGGGGCAGCGTCGCGTCGTTGTCCACGGTGCCCTCGGCGAGCGCCCCGCAGTGGCCGTGGTCAGTGTATTCGCAGAGGCAGACGTCCGTCATGACGACCGTGGCCGGGCTCTCGGCCTTGATCGCCCGCACGGCCTGGCAGACCGGGCCCTCGGGATCGGCGCCCGACGTGCCCATCGCATCTTTGTGCTCGGGAATTCCGAAAAGGATCACGGAGAGGACGCCGAGAGAGGCGAGGGCCTTCGCGTCTTTCGCGGCCAGGTCGGCCGAAACCCGGTCGACCCCCGGCATCGACGGCACCGGCTGCCGCACGCCGCGTCCCGGCACGACGAAGAGCGGCGCGATGAAGTGCGACGGAGCGAGAGACGTCTCCCTGACGAGCGTCCGGAGGCTCTCGGAGCGCCGCAGGCGGCGGTAGCGGTGGAGGGGAAAGCTCATCGTATTTCCTTCCGGAGGAGGTCGAGGAGTTCGGAGAGGCGCGCGTGAACGGGAATGGAAGGCGGAGGCAGCCCCCGGGCCGTGACGGCCTTCGCGGTCTCAGGCCCGAGCACGCCCCATCTTAAAGGCGGGAGAGACGCGACCGGCACGTCCAGGGCTGCGAGCAGCGCGTCGAGGCCCGCCGTCGAGCCCACGGCCACGGCGGCGAACCGGCCGGCACGGAAGTCGGAGAGGATCGAAGGATTCAGCTCGGAAAGAGAAAGAGGATGTTTTTCGTAGACCACCGGGGCGACGAGCCGGATACCGAGCGCGCGAATCTGTTCCAGCGGTTCGAGCGCCGCGTCGGAGCCGTGCGGCCAGAGGACGCGCACGTCAGAGGGAGCAGAAGATTTTCTTAGAAACTCCAGGACGCCCGCCGCTCCGGGTATCTCGGGAACGACGACCGGCGCCTCTCCGGCCGCCACTCTTCTCAGCAAATCCCCGGTGCTCTCGCCGACAGCGAGCATCCGCGCGAAGGGAGCGCGAAAGAGAGGGAGCAGAAACCTGATCGTCTCCTTCGACGAGACGACGAGCGTCGCGTCCCGGGCGTCGAACGCGAGCGCCTCGGCGATCCCCTCGGGGCGCGGCGCGACGGCGTGCGTGTGAAGAACGGTCACGTCTCCCGGAGGGGCGTCTTCGGATCCGGCGGCGCTGGAGCGCAGGAGAAGGATCCTCACGGCGCGACGACGCCCAGTCGCGAGCGCGTCATGGAGTCGTGGCTCGCGCCGCGTCGATGAGCCGCGCGGCGCCGCGCGCGAGAAGGCGCTCGGCGAGGGTGCGGCCGACGAAGATTTTCTTGGAAAGTAGATCCGCCAGGGGCGCGCTCATCTCGTCTTCGAGGCACTCACGGCCGTCCAGCGAGAGAACGCGGCCGGTGAGCTTCAAAGTCTGGCGGCCTTCTTCACCTTCTAAGAATCCTCGGGCGCCGACAGGCGCCCGACAGCCCCCTCTAAGGAATTGGAGAAGCTCGCGCTCGGCCTCTACGGCGACTCGCGTGGGCCGGTGCTCCATCGTCTTCAGCGCCGCGAGCGTCTCGGCGTCGTCCTCCCGGCAGCCGACGCCGAGCGCTCCCTGCGCCGGCGCGCCGAGCATCTCGTCCCGCTCCAGCCGGCGCGTGATGACGCCTCCCCTGCCGAGGCGGTCGAGGCCCGCGCACGCGAGGATGAGCGCGTCGGCGCCGCCCTCCTCGAGGCGCTGGAGGCGCGTGTCGACGTTGCCGGCCATCGCGACCGTCACGAGGTCGGGCCGGATCCTGAGGAGCTGCGACACGCGCCGGGGCGACGACGTGGCGACGCGCGCCCCGGACGGAAGCGCGCTCACCGTCGTCACGCCCGCGTGACGCGATGCGACGACGAACGCGTCGCGCGCGTCCGCGCGCTCCGGCACGGCGGCGAGCCGGACGCCCGCGGCCACGACCGTGGGAACGTCCTTGAGGGAGTGGACCGCGAAATCGATCTCGTTCGCGAGGAGCGCCTCGTCGAGCGCGCGCACGAAGACGCCGGCGGCATCGCCTCCGGGAGGGGCCTTGCCCTCGCTGGAGAGCTGGTCACCCTGGGTGCGGATGATGACCGTCTCGACGGGGCGGCCCGAGACCTTCGACAGCTCGGCCGCGAAGGCTCCCGACTGTGTGCGGGCGAGCGCGCTGGCGCGCGTGCCCATCCGGAGCGGGCGCGTGGAGGCGGCCGCGGCCGTCGTCATTTGGTGCTTTCGTCGAGGCGGAACAGGGCGCGCACGGCCGCGGCGCGCTCCAGGCGCTCCGAGCCGTCGCCTTCTTTCAAGCCCACCGTCGGATCGTGGAGGATGTGGGCGACGAGCGTCTCCGTGAGCCGCTCGACCGCGGCCCGGTCGGGCGCGCTCAGCGCGGCGAGCTTGCCGGCGTGCTTCTCGAGCTCGACGCGCCGGATGCTTTCGAGCTTCTCGCGAAGAGAGCGCACGACATCGGCCTGCAGGAGGCCGCTGCGCCATTCCTGAAATTTCAGGACGCACTCCTCGACGATGGCCTCCGCGCGCGGGATTTCGCTCGCGCGGGCCCGCGCGTTTATGTCCGCCATCTCCTGCAGCGCATCGAGGTCGTAGCGGTAGACGTCGGAAAGTTCGCCGACCTCGGTTTCGACGTCGCGTGGCACGGCCAGGTCGAGGACGAGAAGCGGCCCGCGGCGCGGCGCCGCGTGCAGCGCGGTGCGGAGCGCCCCGGCCGTCAGGACGGGCTCGGTCGCATTCGTGGCGGAGAGCACGAGGTCCACGCCCGCCGCCGCCCGGGCGCGGTCTTCCCACCGAACGGCGCGCCCCCGGTTGGCCGCGGCGAGAGCCTCGCCCTTCTCATGCGAGCGGTTCGTCACGAGGATCTCCGAGACGCCGTCGTCCGCGAGGAGGCGGGCCGTGAGCTCGGCGGTCTCGCCCGCCCCGATGAGGAGGACCTTGCGCCCCTTGAGCGACTCGAAGATGCGCGCCGCGAGACCGAGCGCGAGGCCGGCGACCGAGGTCGGCTTCTGCCCGAGCGCCGTCTCCGCCCTCACGCGCTTGCCGCATTCGAGGGCGCTCATGAACAGACGGTTCGTCACGGTGCGGATCGTCCCGGCCGCCGTCGCGAGGCGGTGCGCCTCGCGGATCTGCCCGAGGATCTGCGCCTCACCGACGACCATGGAGTCGAGACCCGCCGCGACGCGGAAGAGATGGCGCGCCGTGGCGTCGCCGCGGCCCGAGAGCGCCGTCTGCCGGAGGACGGTGTCGTCCACGCTGTGGAACCGCGAGAAGAATCCCGTGAGCGCGTCGAGGCTGTCCTCGCGCGCGGCGATTCCGTAGACCTCGGCGCGGTTGCAGGTGGACACGATCGCGCCTTCCGAGAGGATGTGTTCCGCGAAGAGGCCGTCGAGCGCCTCGCGCGCCTCCTCGGGCGTGAAGGCGAGTCTCTCTCTCAGGTCGAGAGGCGCCGCGCGATGGTCCCAACCGACGAAGAGGAGGTTCATGACGTGAAGTCGTGCAGCTTGCTGACGAAGAGGTTGACCGCGGTGTAGGAGAGAAGCACGAGCAGGAACCCCGCGACCGACAGCCGCGCCGTCGAGACGGGGGCCGCCCCGCGGCGGGCACGCACGAGCACGAAAATGTAGAACGCGAGCGTCGCCAGCGCGAACCAGATTTTCGGGTCGAGCGCCCACAGCGGATGCTCGCCCTTCCACATGCGCGACGCCCAGAAGAGTCCGAGGAAGAGCCCGATCGAAAGGGCCAGGACGCCCAGCGAGAGCGACGTGCGGTTCGCGCGCTCGAGGTATGACAGGCTCGGGAGCCGCGAGGCCGGCCCCGAGAAGGCGCGCTTTTTCAGCGATCGACCGACCCAGAGATACAGGAGCGACAGCGCGCACGCGACCGCGAACGCGGCGTACGCGAGCATGTTCAGCGTGACATGCAGCGCGAAGACCGGGCCCTTCAGCTCGGGCGCGTCCGCGTGGACGGGCGACGTCAGGGACACGGACAGGAGCAGGAACGCGAGGGCCGCGGGCATCAGGAAGGGGCCCAAGGACCGGTCCCGGTGCCGCAACTCGAGGACGATGTTCAGGACCGCGAGGAAGAAGCCGAAGAGCTTCATCGAGCCGAGGAGGTCGCGGTACGGAACGGTGTGGAGCGCAAGAGAACGCGCGTAGAGCGTGCCGAAGTTGCAGACGGCGCCGAGGACCGCGAACGCGGTCGCCGCCCGGCCGATTGCCGGGTGCGTCCGAAAGAGCGACGTCGTGTAGAGAATCGCCGACAGCGCATAGGCTACGAGGGCCGCCCAGCCCAGTGTCGTCGCGATCTGCGCGGCATCCGTCACGAAGGCGATTATAGGAACCCCGTGAGAACAGCGATTCGGTGCGGATGCATCAGGCGCCCGCGCACCGATTCGTCTAGCCCGATGCTAACCTCCCGCGCGATGTCCGAAACCGCCAAGGGTCCGTCCCGCCAGCGTTTCCTCGATGCCGCCTTCGGACGTCCGACGGACGTTCCGCCGGTCTGGCTCATGCGCCAGGCCGGCCGCTACTTGCCCGAATATCGCGAGGTCCGCAAGCGACTCAAGTTCCTCGAGCTGTGCGCCGACGTGCCGGCTGCCATCGAAGTGACGCTCCAGCCGTTCCGGCGTTTCGGCATGGACGGCATCGTCTTCTTCTCCGACATCCTCATCCCGCTGCCGCCGATGGGCATCGAGGTCCAGCTCGACGAGGGAGGCCCGAAGCTCCCGAGCCCGATCCGCACCGCTGCGGACGTCGCGAGGCTCCGCGACTTCGATCCACACGTCGAGACGGCGTTCGTGATGGAGATCCACCGCGGCCTCAAGCGCATCGTCCACGACAAGGCGGCCACGATCGGATTCTGCGGGGCGCCGTGGACTCTTGCGACGTACGCGATCGAGGGCGGCTCCTCGAAGTCGTTCACGACGGTCAAGACCATGATGCATCGCGAGCCGAAGGTGCTCGAGGACCTGCTCGCGAAGCTGGCCGACGCGTGCGGCCGGTACCTCGCGGCGCAGATCGAGTCGGGCGCGGACCTCGTCCAGATCTTCGACTCGTGGGCCGGCGAGCTCTCACGCGCCGACTACGACCGCTTCGCGCGCCCCGCGACCGAGCGGCTCCTGTCGCACCTGCCGCGGCGCGGGCAGGTGCCCGTCGTCCACTTCGCCTCGGGCTCGTCGCACCTCATCGACTCGTTCGCCCGGATGCCGGTCGACGTCCTCTCCATCGACTGGAAGCTTCCGCTTGACGAGGCGCGGAGGCGCGCGAACGGCAAGGCGCTGCAAGGCAACGTCGACCCCGGCCTCCTCCTCGGAACGCCGGAGGGCGTCCGGGAAGCCGTCTACGCTGCGCGGCGCCTCGCGGGCCCGGTAGGCCACATCGTCAATCTCGGCCACGGCATCCTGCCGCCCACGCCGATCGAGAACGTCGCCGCCTTCGTCGCGGCGGCGCGCGCCCCGCTGCCCGCCTGATCCGGTTCGTCCCGTTGAAAGGACGATTCGTCCCTGCCGGTCCGGCACCATCCGTGCGTTAGATCTCACGAAACCGGAGGCTCCGATGAAGAACTCAACGGTCGCCGCCTTGGCCCTCCTCCTCGCCGCTTCGGTGCAGGCGCAGACCCCCGACGCCCCCCGCCCCGTGAAGGGCTCCGTCGAGACCGTCGCTGCCGAGGTCGAAGTCCTCGTCGTCGACAAGAAGGGCACGCCGGTCGACGGCCTCACGAGGGACGACTTCAGGCTCTTCGTGAACGGCAAGGAAATGCCGCTCGACTGGTTCGAGGCGCCGCCGGCCCCGGGCGCCTCCGCGATGGCATCCGTTCCCGTCGCTCCCGCCGCGACCGCGGCTCCGCCGGTAACGGCATCGACGCCTTCGAGTCGCGCACACAGCACGGTCTTCGTCATCTCATCCCTCCATGTCGACGTGGGCGCCCAAAAAGCAGGTCTCGATGCTCTGCGCGCGTACGCGGACCGCCTGCCGGACGGTGAACAGGCCTCCGTCTATCTCCTCGACAACGGCGCTCGCCGCCTCGTGGGCTTCACGAGTGACCGCAAGGAACTCAAGAAGGCGATCGACCGGCCGAGACGAATCCTTCCGTCGGCGTACGCCTTCGAAGCGCGGAACGACGAGTGGGTCGGCCGCTCGCGCCAGATGCTTCGAAACCTCGGGACCGTTCTCGACAGCCTCGCGAGCCGGCCCGAGCCCAAGACGGTCGTCATGCTCACGGGCCCGCTTTGGCCCACGGGAAATATCACCCCGGTCGAGGGCGCCGTCGTTCAGAGAGCGGGTATGGGCGGTGCCCCCAGGACATCGGCCAGTCCTATCTCCGCGACCGATACCATCACGCATTACAACAACCCGGTCGCGACGCGCGGCGAGCGCCAATGGAATTTCCTGGGGGAAGCCAAAGACCTCGAGAACCAGGCTTTCCTCGCGCGCGCAACGATCGTGGCGCTCGACCCGAGCGGCATCCTCGCACCGGGCGGGCAGGCCGACACGAAAACACTCGACGACCGGGATCTCATCGCGGCGGGCGATTCGTGGGAGTTTCGGAACGACACATTCGCGTTGATCGCGGAGGCGACGGGCGGCGTCCGCCTCGGGTTCTCGAACAAGCCCGTCGACCTCATCCTCGACGCGTCGCGCCTCCTCGCGAAGCGCTACCGCCTCGGCTTCACGCCGCCGGACGGGACGTCCGCGCGGCGGGACGTCCGCGTGGAAATGACGCGCCCTGGTCTCGTCGTGCACACGGCGAGCGGCCAGCGCTCCCTGACGGCCGAGACCGCCGCACGCGCGCGCTTCGCGGGACTCCTCCTTTCAGCGGAAGCGCCCCGGGGCGACTTCACGATCGCCGTCGAAATGAAGTCCCCGACTTCGAAACGCACGGACGACGCGCTCCCCTTCGACATCCTCGTACCCGTCTCCGCCGTCTACGCCGAGGAGAGGGGCGAGAGCAAGCGGGCAAAGCTGGAGCTCCTCGTCTCCGCGGTAGACGACGAGGGCCGCGCTTCGGAGCCGATCGTCATCCCGTTCTCCGTCGAGCTCGCCACAGCGACGGCCCGGGATGGCGCCTTCTTCCGCAAGGACTCGAGCTTCAGCATCGACAAGCGCTGGAAGGGGCGCCTGTTCGTCGGCGTGCGCGACACGGCCACGAACCGCCTCGGCGCGATCGCGATGCCCATCGGAGGCTGAGGATGCGCGCCCGCGCCGCCGCATGATCTCGTTCGTCACGCTTCTCCTCGGGATCGCCTTCGGCGTGCGGAGCATCGAGGTACAGGCGGCCCCGGCCGTCGCGAGCGTGGAGTTCCGGCTCGACGGGAGAACCCTCACGGTCCTCCCGGCTCCCCCGTGGAGAGTGCCCGTCGACTTCGGCGCCCCGGCACCGCACGAGCTCGTCGCCGTCGCCCGGAACGGTGAAGGCGCCGAGATCGGACGCGCCGTGCAGCGAATCAACATCCCCCGTTCGATGGCGGAGGCGACGCTCACGCTCCTGCCCGGAACGGGAGGTCGCGGCCGAGTCGCGCGTCTCGCCTGGGCGAGCGCCCTGAGCGTAAAGCCCGAGCGCGTCGAGCTCACGATGGACGGCCGGCCGCTCGAATCAGTCGACCTCGAGAGAATCGCGCTCCCCAATTTCCGCCCCGCGAACGTTCACGTTCTGAGAGCCGTCCTCGATTTCAAGCAGGGCACACAGGCCACGGCGGAGCTCCTCGTCGGCGGCGTGAAGCGGGAGTCGTCGAACGGCCCCGAGACGATGCGCGGCGAGACGAAGGCCGAGCTGACGGCCGTGCCCGTCGTCTTCAAGGGCCGGCCACCGAAAGACTCCGAGATGGAGGGCTGGTTTCTCGCCGACGGCCAGCCCGTCCGCGTGGAGGCCGTCGAGGAAAGCCCGGGCGAGATCGTCGTCGTGAAGGACGAGCGCGCGGGCCCGTGGATCACCCAGCTCGATGTCGACGTCGCCGACAGCCTTCGGGCGCCTGGTGCATCCACTGGTGGGGACTTTCGCGGGAGTTTCCGCGGGAGCCTGGCGCTGCTCCGGAAGGGGCAGCGCCTTCGCTTCTGCTGGCCGGGAACGCTGCCACCCAAGGACGCGGCGCCCGGGTACGACGTGTTCCTGCGTTCGCCCGACTACGCCGCGCCCCTCAACATTCTCAGGCTTCTCGCCAACGTCGAGGCGCCTGAATTCCAGGGCCCGTCGCGCCTCGCGGACGCCGTCGCCGTGGCGGCTCTGAGCGCGGCCGCGGGGAACTGTCCGCGGGCGGTCCTCGTCCTCGTGGCGGGACCCGACGACGAGAGCGGGATGACGGTGGATTCGGTCCGCGGATACCTCCGAGCGCTCCGCGTTCCGCTCTTCGTGTGGGCGAAGAACAAGAAGATCGCATCGTCGTGGGGCAAGGCGGAGGTTCCGAGGAACGTCGGCGAGCTCGAGGGCGCCGCGACGCGCCTGACCGCGGCGGTCGAGCGCCAGCGAATCGTCTGGCTCGAGGGGAGTCACCTCCCGCAATCCATCTCGATTTCGCCGAAGGCGCGGGGCGCCACCCTCGTCGAGTGAAGAGCACGCGACGGGTGCTAACCTCGCGCCCGTGAGCGCCATTCCGATCCGTCTCGGCGGCGAGACGCTCCCGATGACCACGGAGCTGCTCGAGAAATACAACGTCCAGGGTCCCCGCTACACGTCCTATCCGACGGCGCCCGAGTGGACCGACAAGGCCCCCGGGGACGCCGAGGCCGCGTGCGCGCGGGCGAACGCGAAGAAGTCGCCGGTCTCCCTGTACGTCCATCTCCCCTTCTGCGACGAGCAGTGCTGGTTCTGCGGCTGCTTCATGAAGGTCGTCCCGAAGCCCGATCGCGCCGGCGAGTCGCGCGACGAGATCGAGTCGTATCTCGCGGACCTCCACCGGGAGATCGACGTCCTCGCCTCGCGCATCGACCGCTCGCGCCCCGTGAAGCAGGTTCATTGGGGCGGCGGAACACCCACCTACCTCACGCCGAAGCAGGCGGATCTCCTCGCGAAGCATCTCCTCGAGACGTTCCGGCCCGCCGCGGACGCCGAAGTCTCGGTCGAAGTGGACCCGCGCGTGACGTCCAGAGAGCACCTCGCGGTCCTTAGGAGCCGCGGCTTCAACCGTGTGTCGATGGGGGTGCAGGACTTCGACCCCGACGTGCAGGAGCTCGTGAACCGCGTCCAGCCCTTCGACATGACGAAGGCCCTCGTCGACGCGGCGCGCGAGCTCGGCTACAGCTCCGTGAACCTCGACATGATCTACGGCCTCCCCGGCCAGACGCGCGCCGGGTTCGAGAAGAGCGTCGAGCAGATCCTCTCGCTGCGCCCGGACCGCGTCGCGATGTACTCCTACGCCCACGTCCCGTGGCTCAAGCGGCCGCAGCGCGTCCTCGCGGCGCATCTGCCGGAAGGCACCGAGAAGTTCGCGATTTTCGTCTCCGGCATCGAGCGCTTCGTCGCGGCGGGCTACGTCTACATCGGAATGGACCACTTCGCGCTGCCCCACGACGAGATCGTGAAGGCGCAGCGGGACCGCACGCTCCACCGCAACTTCCAGGGCTACACGACGCACGCGGGATGCGACCTCTACGGGATCGGCGTCTCGGCGATCGGCTCGATCGACGACATGTACGTCCAGAACACGAAGGACTACGCCGACTACCACCGGGCGATGGAGGAGGCGCGTTTCTCGACCGTCAAGGGCCACCGGTTGACATCGACCGATTTCCTGAGGCGGGACGTCATCACGCGGCTCCTCTGCCACTGTGTCATCGACAAGCGGGAAATCGAGCGTGCCTGGGGACTCTCCTCGTTCGACGAGACGTTCGCCTCGGCCGTGGCGCGGCTCCCCGAGTTCGTCCTCGACGGGATGGTCGCGCTGACGCCCGATGAAATCCGCGTGACCACGCTCGGACGGATCTTCATCCGGAACGTCGCCATGCTCTTCGACGAATACTTCGAGAAGAAGGCCCCGACGGCCCCGAAAATCTTCTCGCGGACTCTGTGAGCACCCCGGGCCGGCTCGGCGTCCTCCTCGTCCAGCTCGGAGGGCCCGAGAGCCGCGAGCAGTTGAAACCCTTCCTGTACGAGCTCTTCGTGGACCCCGAGATCCTCGGCATTCCGTTCGCGCCCCTCCGCAAGCTCGTCGCCTGGACGATCGCGACGACCCGCGTGCCGAAGTCGAGAGAGATCTACGAGCGCATCGGATGGTCGCCGATCCGCCGCTGGTCCGAGGCGCAGGCGCGCCTCCTGGAAGAGCTTCTCGCCGCGCGAACGATGCCCGCAATGCCCGGCGCCCCGTCGCCCGCCGTCCGCGTCGGTATGACGTGTTCGGCCCCGTTCGTCGAGACCGCCCTCGAGGGGCTGCGGGCGGCCGGCGCCACGCGCCTCCTCGTCCTGCCGCTCTATCCCCAGTACTCCGTGACGACGACGCGCGGGTCGTTCAACCGGGTCACGCACGCCCTCGCGAGGATGGGCTGGGCGCCGGAGCGCCGCAACGCGCCCGACGCGTGGTATGAGGAGCCCGGCTTCGTCGCCGCGCACGTCGCCCGCATCCGCGCGGCGGCGGCCACGCTGCCGGACCCTGATCCCGCGCGGACCGTCGTGCTCTATTCCGCGCATTCGCTGCCGGTGAAAACAGTCGAGCGACAGAAAGACCCGTACCCGCGCCACATCGAGGAAACCGTCCGGGTCCTCGACGCGGCGCTCGAGGGCCGGTACCGCTCGCGCCTCGGCTATCAGTCGAAGGTCGGCCCGGTGGAATGGCTCGGACCGTCGACGCCCGAAGTCCTCGCGGAGCTCGCGAAGGCCGGCGAGAAGCAGGTGCTCGTTGTGCCGATCGCCTTCGTGTCCGACCACGTCGAAACGCTCTACGAGATCCGCCTGCTCTTCGGGGGCGAGGCGGCACGCCTCGGAATTCCCCACTATGCCGTCGCCGAAGGGCTTAACGACCATCCCGAGTTCATCCGGGGTCTCGCGGACGTCGTCGAGAAGGCGGCCCCGTGACGCGCGTCGTCGTCCTCGGGGGCGGGATCGCCGGCCTCACGGCCGCGTTCCGGCGCGCGAGCACGGGCGAGACGATCGTCCTCGAGGCCGGACCCCGCGCGGGCGGCTCGATCCGGACGATTCGGGAGGACGGGTTCACGCTCGAGTGCG
>OCZT010000224.1_pt1 | contig 54434 bp, 55 predicted proteins | sample 1539031 | NCBI WGS metagenome assembly OCZT01 (sample SAMEA3539308, study PRJEB22396) | soil metagenome | biome: tundra; feature: field; material: soil | place: USA | collected 2010-05 | depth 0.15 m
AGATATTGGCGTGACTGGAGTTCAGACGTGTGCTCTTCCGATCTGTTGAAAGACCATTGCGGCACTTTATGCAGCACTTTTTTAAATTCAGGAAGAGGTACGCCCGCAACACGCTGGGATGGCGAGTCAGGCGTAACAAGCTCAGGATATGCCGTCTCGATTTCGACAAGCTCGTGCTTAAGCGAATCAAGCGCTTCCGGAGAAATGGAAGATGTATCGAGTACATGGTACTCATAGCGATATCGCTCAATAGCTTCTTTAAGCTTTTCAAGCCTTGAAATAACGTCCTTTGGGATTTGCCTAGATTGCTTCATACGGCAATACTATCAAACCTAGTGGACAATATGAAGTGCACGCTCCACTTTTTTAAGGCTTGGGGTTGAACAATCTCCATGTCTTGTCCCATCCACTAAATCAGGAACACCCGCGTTTGGATTCCATCCAACGTTATATCCTTTTGAATCAATAGTTGTTGTGAGCACATTGGGTAATACCGATCCGTCTGCGAGTGTGACACTCTGATATTGCTTTGTAACAATCACGTCAGCACAAGGACCGCCGGTAGTCGAGCTAATTGGAACAAAGAATTCAAACTGATATGGTGAATTTGTGACAGTCCAATTGACGGGAGAATTCTGCGTCAGCGAATTACACTGCACATTTGCATGCCCATCACCAAATACCCATTGTGGAGATGAAAATTGCCATGTTGTTGTTGAAAAAAAGTCCGTATTTGAATCGTACCATTCCGCACATTCATATCCAGTATCGGCAGCGTAGAAAGCAAACTGGGATTCACGAGCCCCGCTTGTTAAAATAAGTTCTTTCCTAGCAATATTAAGGATGGACACAGCTACACCGAGAACAATGGCAGACACAAGAACAGCGAAAAGAAGTGTATACCCTCCGGACCATGACTTTTTTTGATTGTATGTATGCATGTCCATATATATTATCTAAGTACATTAGTAAGTATGTCTTTGATGACGATTTGATTTGATACGGTTCCAGTTCTCCATGAAACAGAAACTATCAAAAGGTATTTTGTATTTGCTGGTGAATCAACAGCTTGAATTTCGGCTGATCTTGAAAAATTAGTCCTGATACCTCCACCTGGATCTGATGCTCGATAATATCCTTCTGAGTCGATAAACATAATGCAATCTGTTGCTGTACTACAAGGTTTTACTATTGGAGATGTTGGAATATCAGTCGTTGTATCAATGTTACAAAATGTATTCAGACAACTTCCAAGTTGATAAAAAATCTGATTTCCATTCAAAAGGTCAGTGTCTCGCACGTTTTTTATGTATTCAACTAAGTCTTGTGCAAGATACGATGCGGTTATCTGGTCGCGGTTGTTGACTGATGCCAACAAGCCCTTCTCAGCAATAGTCAAAGGTCCCGCAATCGAAATCATAAGAATCGTTATCGCGACGAGCGTCTCGATGATTGTAAATCCTTTATTTTTCTGTGTGTTTTTTTCAATCATGATGCTAATTCATTGTTCTCTGTGACGCCGTCGTCTGCACAGTAAAATACGACGCACCCTTACCTGTGCCACTGTGGGCATTTATAAATATAAAGACCTTTGGCTGGATAGCATTCGGCGATATCGGTGAGACTGAATCGACCTTAAGAGCAAACCTATCTATTTTTAGATCATCAGCGGTAAGCTCATAAAATGGAGCGCTGTTGTTGATAGTATCATCACAATGTAATTGCTTTGCTTTTTCAATATACCCATTTGATGGAATATAGCGGTAGGCATGGATGAGGTTACACGTCTGTGAACCACCACTTGAATATGTTCCCTTATCTGAAGACCTAAAAGCAATAGCATTGTATCCTGAGGCTAGCGAACAAGAAGACGCTGAAAATGCTGTCCCATCAAAAGAGATAGTACCGTTTGGATCATGGTAACAATAATAGCTCGAGCCAACACGTATCTCACGAGCCATAGACTCAAAGGCGAAGTTAACGTTGTTCACAGCAGTCTGCAGAGTCTGTGACTTTTTATTTGCGTCGATAATCTTAAGAAATGCACCAACAGCAACCACTGCAACGACAGTGAAGATTGCCAGTGAGACTATTATTTCAATAAGTGTAAATCCTTTTTTCATTTAATTTTGGACGGCTATTTGCCCCGTACTTCGAAGAATGACTTTCTTGATGGATCCATCTGACGATTGCAATGTTATCTCCGCATATGTACTTGCGAAATCATTGTTTAATAGTATAGCATCCGGACTTGGCCTCTTAAATACGGCATCGAAAGATCCCGACCCTATTGGATTACACGCGAGTGGCCCCGAACCAACACAAATGTCTTTTATCGTATTTCCTGGTCGCATTTTGTAGGTATTAACAGCCTCAGCTGGTGAAGATAATGTGGCATCGTATCCACATGGCCCATATGTACAGCTATCTTTAAAATCAGTATAGAGGATAAATTGGCTAGCACCTTTATCAAAATGCACCCCGTATGGATATATGAACAGTGTGTTGGCGCCAACTGATGTTCCCTGCACGTCGAGTCCGTATGTCTGGGCACTACGGATAGTGATTGCAACATCGTATGCGAGATTTGTAAGCAAAACTCCCTGATTGAAACTTCCGTATTTTGCTACGAGAAATGCGGTCATGAAAGCAAAGATGGCGAGGGACACGATGAGCTCAACAAGGGTGAACCCTTTTTGTGTCGATTGTTTTTTTATTCTGTTTTTAAAGAGTAGGCAGCGCATGTGATTACATTAAATTAAACACTTGGAGAAGCGGTCTCAAATCTATTACCTGAATATTAAAGATGAGGACAAGGTACATACCGAGGATGAGATATGGAGCAAACGGAATCTCGTATCGGCCTTTTATTTTCTTGTAGGTTACAAGCATCCAGACGACAGAAATAACCGCACCGATCCAAAATGCGAGAATAATTCCTGATACTGCTGGGAGAAAGCCTAGTGTCCAGCCAATACCAAGTGCAAGCTTTGCGTCGCCAAAGCCCATCCACGTTCCCTTTGACACAAGCCACAGAAGAGCAAAAGGTAGAGCGCACAGAGGTCCAGCCAAAAGGTCTATGGTTGCGGGAATATGGAAGAGGGTTTGTCCACCAAAAAACATACCTATAAAAGCAAGAAGAGAAAACGTATATGAAAGCGCGTCGGGAATAATCTTATGCTTCATGTCATACACGGTGATGACGATAAGAATAGATGTGATGAAAAGATATATGACAGTGCTTATGCTTGCAGCGGCATCCACTGGTGGAAATTTAAGGAAAATAAGAACAAAGAAAACACCGGCCAAAAATTCAACAAGCGGATACTGCCAAGAAATTTTGCTTTTGCATTTTTTACATGCCCCTTTTTGCACGGCAAAGCTAAAGAGTGGAATGAGCTCTTTCCAGGTGAGCGTCTTGCCACACGTAAAGCATTTTGAGCGGCCATTTACTCCCATACCCGTGTTGTATCGAAGCGAAACGACGTTTAAAAAACTGCCGATGATTGTCCCGAAGACGAATGACAATAAAAGTGAGAGGGTGTTCATGATATTTTGCTTTTATTTTGATCCGACGCAATAATTTACGCTTGTCGAGGTATTGTCGCAAGATATTCCGGTAGCTGGAAAAGTATACCCCCCTCCCATTCCCGTCCATGAAGATGGAGGGTAGGCGGGCAGACCGTTTTGAGTCGCACTTGACTCGCTGACCTCAAGACTGGTATGCAGAACGTAGTCAAACACTCCAGTTGCATTGGCTGTTGGAGAAATTGTATAGTAATCATAATTTGTGGGCGAACCGGTCCCGCCAGTTGGAGGTTTAGGGATGACTGATATGAATGTGCCCATATTTACATCAACTCCACCAGATGTACAAGATCCACCACTATCGGTTACATCAAGTGATGTTGGGTAGTAACTACATCGATCAAAAAAACCTGCGAGAGCGAGCTGAAGCTGAGCGAGATCAGAAATACGCTTTGAGTCTCTCGAGCGTGCCTTCGCTGAGCTGAAATTTGCCGTCATTATGGCAGTCAGAAGAGCAATGATGGCAATAACGATCATAAGCTCGACAAGTGTAAAGCCTTTTTGTTTTTTCATGGCTATAGTATAGCACGAAACTACGCCACAACACGCAACTGTTTGACTATTTCGTCGGCAAGTGTCTTAACTGAAGCATCGTCAAGAATAGTGACGGAAAGAACCGCGCTTGCTGCTCTTAATTTAAGTTCTTTTTTGAGTTCTTTTTTGATCTTTTCAACCTCTTTTGTGATTGCCTTTGCATCGGTGCCAAAGACGTCGGTTTTTGTGAGAATAATCGTCTCTGGTTTATCTGCAAGACCTTGACCATAGCGTTCGAGCTCGCCGCGAATAGTCTTATATACGTCGAGAACACTACCGTCTTTTTTGTCGACGGCATGCTCGAGTGAAATAAGATGGAACAATCTTTTTGTACGCTTTATATGACGGAGAAATTTATGTCCGAGGCCTTTTCCTTCAGATGCGCCCTCAATAAGTCCTGGAATATCCGCGAGAATAAAGTTTTGGAGTGCGCCGAGGTTTGGCTCAAGTGTGGTGAATTGATACGAGCCAACTTTTACATTTGTATTTGTAAGTGCATTTAAAAGAGATGACTTTCCTGCATTTGGAAGACCGACAAAGCCAGCGTCAGCGAGAAGCTCGAGCTCCACCGCAAAATCGCCTTCTTCCCCAGGCTTGCCATCTGTTGTCTGTGTTGGACGAACATTCGTAGAAGCCTTGAAGTGTTCATTTCCGAGCCCGCCGTTGCCACCTTTTAAAATACGCACAAGCTCACCTTCTTTTAAAAGAGGGATCTTTCGTCCTTCGCCTTTTTTGATACCCCCAGGACCACCAGTCTCGACAGTACGCATATCGGTAACGACAGATCCCACAGGAAGATCGATGATGAGATCGGGGCCATCCGCACCATGCATACTATTTCGCATACCCGCTTCCCCGTTTTCAGAAATAAATTCCTTTGTGTTTCGGTATCGAGCAAGAATACCAAGATCACGAACAGCGCGTACATACACGTCGCCACCCTTGCCGCCGTTTCCTCCGGCCGCACCTGAATACTCTTTGCCTTTTTCGTGACGCCACCGCTCAACGCCGTCGCCTCCGTTTCCGGCTTTTATATGGAATGTTATTTCATCGATGAACGCCATTTTTCTATTTCTTTATGATTACCTGATAAGAGAACCTTTGGTACGCGGTATTTTTTACCCTTGTATTCTATCACTTCCGGACGAGTATACACATCTTTTGAGGCGGCACGGGATTCTTCAAGGGAATTGATGTCGCCGAGGACACCCTCCACCTGCCGGGAAATTGTGTCAATTAAAATCATTGCTGGAAGCTCGCCTCCGGTGAGGACAAACGGACCGACCGAAATATCCTCCATCTTAAATACTTTTTTAATACGAGCATCAATACCTTCATACCTGCCGCATACAAAAACAATGTCGGTATATTTCGCGGCGATCTCTTTTACATACGGGGTGTCTGCAAGCTTTCCGGACGGGGCAAAGAAAATAATTTTTACTTTTGAACGAACAGTTTTCGTCTTTGACTTCAGTTTCTTCCCGACTGCTTTTTCAATAGCTTTTACGACAGGCAAAGCTTCGATGACCATACCAGGACCGCCACCATATGGACGATTGTCCACCCGTCGGTCACTATACGTCACAATCTTTTTTCGAGGAGAAAAAGCAAAGTCACGCGGATTGTAGAATTTTACAATTATTTTTTTGTCCTCCTGGGCACGCTTTAAAATAGACTCGCCGAGGTACGAATCGAAGCTTTGGGGAAATAGGGTGATGATGTGGTACGTAATAGCCATAAAAAAACCGTAGTACGTAACATACCACGGATTTTGAAAACTGTCATTATTTTGGTATTTTTCCGACATTTCCCGTCACACCCTCCCCGTCAAACGGTAGCAGTTTGTATCCCGTTTCTTGAAGCCAAACTTGAGGTAGAGCGCATTTGCAGGAATCCGGTCAGGACCGGTTGTAAGATCCGTGTAGCGAACTTGCTCCGCCGAAGCAGCTTCAAGAAGTGCCGAGAGGATTTTCGACGACATATGCTGGCCGCGAAATTTTTCGTCAACGACGACGTGTTCAATACGTGCTGTATTGCCTGTTAGCTTGCAGGTAAGCACCAGCGTGCCCATTCCAAGAATGCAGTTATCCGTGTCATATGCGACGACAAGAACTCCGCACTGTTTAAAGAACGATACGAGGGTCATCGGTCGGACTGGGGGTGTTCCCGGTGATATCTGCATCACGAGCTCCGTCAAGCGTTTACATACGGAATCAATCCGACCATCTTTACTGAACGCACACAGTTGCTTTTCAGTCATTACCGTCAGAATCTGCACAGACTTAATGTTCATATTTTTATCCTTTCTGGACGAAGAATATACCACCAGGCAAAATTATGCAAAGAAAAAAGCGCCTCGGAAAAACCGAAGCGCTTTGGCTGGTAGGTGTAGATCTGCAAAAGTGCAGCCGAAAACCTTGCAACAAGGAAAACAGCCGCGGATAAACCCGATGGACACCTTCACGCCTAAACGGTAGACGTAGGGATCAGCCAATCCCCGTATGAATGTTCATCCAAATTGAATACTGACATATATTCACATTCAAGTCAAGAAAAAACACCGACCTGCATTCGAGATCGGTGTTTTTTCTTTTCCTCTTATTTTTTGTATTAAATTTTTAGGTCAGCCATTGCTTCGTCTACTGTCTTTGAAGCTTTTGCCTCGCGAGGAGGAGCTCCGGCAGGCTCGTTTATCTTCAAATTCACGCGGGAGTTGTTTTTCATACCAACCACTCGAAGGAGTGTACGGATCGCCTTTGCTGTATTTCCGGATCGGCCGATAACCTTACCCATATCTGCGGCATTTACTTCGAGCGTCATAAGTACGCCCATTTCATCTACGGTTCGAGCAATCTTTACGTCGTTTGGATTGTCGACGAGAGCCTTGATAACATATTCTAAAAACTGCTGGTCTTGATTTTGCATGTCGGTATTTATTTAATTATCTGCGTTTAATCATTTAACAGTACGACTCTACTGCTTATACAATTGTACCTCGAGAAATATTACGCTGCAACGGCAGGAGTAGCTTCTGCTTTTGGAGCTTCGGTTTTAGGGGCTTCTGCGCCTGCTTCAGCTGGCTTTACGATAGGCTTCTTTTTAGGAAGAGCGTTGATTTTCTTGCCTTCTATTGCCTTTTTATGAACGAGGAAGTTGTGGACGGTGGTTGATAATGTTGCGCCCTTTGACATCCAATATTTTATCTTTGGAAGGTCAAACTGTTCGAGCTTGTTCTCTCGGCGAGGATCATATGATCCAAGCACCTCGAGATATTTGCCGCTCTTAGGGCCATTTTTTGAATCGGTAAGCACGAGACGAAATGTTGGTTCGTTTGTTCGGCCCACTCGTTGTAGTCGTATCATTAACATGTGAGTGCATATACTAGCAGACCTATTAAAAAAAGGCAATATGGGATATAGTATTCGGGTGAATAACGAAACTAAACAAGACGTAATTGTAGGAACAATCATTACTACTCGAAAGGGCATGGGCTTTATTGCCGACCCATTAAATCCCGACAAAGACATCCTCGTTGAAGAGGGTTTTTTAAATACAGCATTAAATGGCGACACTGTAGAAGTTGGCGGTTTTGACATGGGTCGCGACAAAAAAGGTGAAAAAATAAAGACTGCAAAGGTTCAAAAAATAATCGCTCGGGCGAAGGAAAATTTCGTGGGAACTGTAGATACCGAGCAAGGCATGTACTTCCTCATCCCTGATGATAAAAAACTCTACACTGATATCGTCATCTCAAACGATGATGCGAAAAAAAATAATATTGAAAAAGACCAGAAAGTCTTGGTAAAAATAAATTTCGATGCATGGAAAGATCCTAAACGAAATCCGCAGGGAGCAGTCGTCCGAGTCCTTGGCAAGAAAGGCGTGAATGATGTTGAGATGGAATCAATCGTCCTCGAGAAAGGCTTCGAGTCCACATTTCCCCGCCCTGTTGAAGAAGAAGCTGAGGAAATCGAACGTGTTGAGAAAATAATCACTGCCGAAGAGATAGCGAAACGTCGTGACATGCGCCAGACAATGACGTTCACTATTGACCCTTTTGATGCAAAGGACTTTGACGATGCTATTTCATTTAAAGTACTCTCTCCTGTTGACGGAAAGAAAAGATACGAGATTGGCGTGCATATTGCCGATGTGTCCCATTATGTTCGCGAAGGCTCTGCACTTGATAAAGAAGCCGTAAAGCGTGGTTGCTCTATTTATCTCGTTGACCGTACGATTCCTATGCTTCCCGAAGTCCTTTCAAACGACGTCTGTAGCTTAAATCCCCACGAAGACAAGCTTACGTTCTCCGCTATTTTTGTCATGGATGACAATGCACAGGTTATCGAGCGCTGGTTTGGCCGAACTGTCATGAATTCGACTCATCGCTTTACCTACGAAACAGCCCAAGCGGCAATCGACGGTGATGCTTCAAGTGTCGTTACACATTCAAGCGGAACACAGCCGGTAGCACTCGCCGAATCAGGCATGAAGTATCGTGAAGAACTCTCCACAATGAACCGTCTCGCGAAGATTTTACAAAAAGAAAAGTTTGCCGCAGGAGCGATTGAATTTGAGACAGAGGAAATAAAATTCAAGCTGGACGAGCAAGGCAAACCCATTGGCGTGTACAAAAAAGTCCGTCTCGACACCCACAAGCTTGTCGAAGAATACATGCTTCTTGCAAACCGTGAAGTTGCGAAGTTTATTTTTGACTCAATTAAAAAGAAAGGTCATCGAGATACGGGCGCTATATACCGCATCCACGATATGCCTGATAAAGAAAAAATCGCTGATTTGGCAACATTTGTTAAGGCCCTTGGGTACGACCTCCGAGTGAAAGACGGTACTGTGACTGCTCGCGATCTAAATAAACTTCTCGAACAAGTAGAGGGTACTCCACACGAATCCCTCATCCGCACAGCCGCTGTCCGATCCATGCAGAAAGCAGTCTACTCTACAAAAAATATTGGCCACTTCGGTTTGGCTTTTGATTTTTACACACACTTCACTTCCCCAATCCGTCGCTACCCTGACCTTCTTGTTCATCGGGTACTCGCAAAACATTTAAACCAAGAACCTTTCGGAGATCGAGATATTGTTACATTCCAGCACATCGCAGAGACTTCGACGAAGCGAGAGATAGACGCTTCTGATGCCGAACGCTCAAGCAAAAAATTGAAGCAAGTAGAGTATATGAGCTCACGTGTCGGTCAGACGTTTGAAGGTACGATTTCAGGTGTCAGCGAATGGGGTGTGTATGTCGAAGAAAATGAATCTCGTTCAGAGGGTATGATTAAACTCCGTGATCTCGGAAACGATTTCTATTCATTCAACCAAAAAAGCTACTCGATTATCGGAGAGCGAAGCAAGCAAGCGTTTACCCTGGGTGATCCTATTACATTTAAAGTGGTCGGTGCAGATCTCGACAAAAAAATACTTGATTACGTGCCGGTGAAATAAAACTAATGAAAAAGAAAAAGCGATGGAGAAACTCCACCGCTTTTGCGATTGTAAAACGTTTCGATGCTTTAGAACGCCACAATGACCGCGTTCCTGGCTTTGTCCCCTCGGCGATGTGACCACCACCGATAGCCGGTTCCCTGTCCAGCAAGGGAATCCTCATGCGTGTCACCACGATCTGAAAGAATCATAATGCAAGACGTGTCCCGATATGGCTCAAATTGAGCCCTGATTATCTCGCCCAGACTGATGCGTCCATCCGAGCGCGGACCATGATAGCAATGACTACCGAACTGTTCATGGATGAATTCCATCAGCTCCCGGTTTTGCGTGCCACATGTGCTGTGGTTAATTGAATGCGAAAAATGTCTCGCTCCGATACCGACGGTTACATAGACATAAAGCTCCTCGCGTTCAGTCGGTGAGAATTGATCCATGACTGAATCAACCACACTTCTGTTTTTACGCGATTTTCCAAACCCGCGAATATAATGCGAATCAATGAGTGAGTCGCGCGAAGCATGGGCAACGACGCATTTTCTGCCTTCACTTGAAAGCGTAAATGCAACAATAGTCGGGCAGTCGGCGGACTTGATGATGCACGCCTGGCCTTTTTCCGTAAGGACGACGCCGTCGGCTTCGACACCTCCGCGGAGAACGAATGATTTTTTTGAACTCGGTTTTGATTCCTTGTTGGACTCCTTGAATTCACTGACCTCTGCGATCTTGGCATTTGACCGGCTGGGGATCGGCGCGAAGAGTGTCGTTATTTCCTTGTTTTTGAAAAAAGGAGCGAGTGCGAGAGTCTTTTCCTCGCCAGACCAATCGTGTGGTCGGCCGAACAAATACACTGAGGGAGTTCGATTTGCCTTCTCTTTTGATTCACGGTCTTTTTGACCATCCACAATGAGATCCTTGAACGGTCTCATCTGACGGGTGGGCTTGATGCGAGTCGGCATTCCTTCACGGACACGGGACGCGTTTCGTATAGTCATAATTAGATGTGCAGTAACTGCAGTTTTTTCTGAAGTGTTCCGTTCGAGAATATACTTTAAAAAGTAACGCTTGTCAAGCTTTTCTTACGGATTTTTACTTTGCCACAGCCACAGCTTCTTCAAATTCAATCGAGAGAAGTTTTGATGCGCCATCGGAACCCATGGTGACGCCGTAAAGAATACCGGCACGGGACATTGTCTCGCGATTGTGGGTGATGAGAATAAGCTGCGAATATTTTGAAAGGCTGGCAATCATGTCGCCGTATTTTTTTGAATTGGCTTCATCGAGAGCAGCATCTGTTTCATCAAGAATAATAAACGGTGGTGGATTTACCTGAGAGACGGCAAAAAGGAGTGCGATAGAAGTAAGTGCGCGTTCACCACCGGAGAGCATCATAAGACCTTTTACTTTTTTGCGCGGCAAATTTACGCTTATATCAATACCCTCCTCCCCTTCCTCTTCTTCGGTTTGATTTTCACCCATGCCCGCATCCATATCATCGGCAATAGCAGCATCGTCTACAGAGAGGTCGGTGTCGGCGCGGCGCTTCCTCTTTTTTTCGCGGACGACATGAAGCGCCGCGTTCCCCCCGCCAAACATAAGCGCAAAAAAATTCTGGAACTGCGCATTTATTTTCAAAATTCCCTCTTTAAATTCGATGTCGAGCCGAGCGTCAAGCTCAGCAATCAACCCAACAAGTGACTCTTTTGATTTTTCCAAATCTGCAATCTCACGCGCCAAAAAAGCATCTCGGTCTTCCACTTCTTTGTATTCCTTCAGAATATCAATACTATTTCCGGCACCAGAATCTTCAATTCTTATTTTATTTTTTTCAATCTGTCTTCGGCGTTCTTCTTGTGCAGATCTGTCTTCTGGTCCGAGAACAAGGTCGTCATACTGCACTGCTTCGCGACCAACAAGGGCATATGCTTCTTCGAACTCACGCTTGCATGCCTGCTCTTCAAAAATAAGCTTATCTTCCTGCATTTTCAGGGTGGCCAGGACATTGCGAACTTCGTTTTGTCGAGCAATTATTTTAAAGACATTTTTCTCGGCTTCCCTATTTGTATCTTTCTCTTTTTCAATTTTTTCCCGGACGGCTGTATATGACTCCTGTATTCCAACCTCTTTTTCGCCCGCGTGTTTAAATTTTACTTCAAGCTCGTTCTTCTTTGATTGCAAATGTCCGACTTCTTTCTCAATATCGGCTATTGTTTCGGCACTTTGTGCATCAGCTCCACGATGATGCGAAATAAAATCAGAAACAGTCTTTCTGATATCCTCGATAGATTCGAAAGTTAAAATCTGCTTCACCATCGCCTCGACATCTCGCAAATACACAGTTTTCAATTCATCCCTGCTTTGTTTTTCTTTTTCGCGCTGAATCGCTCGGTGTGCAGATGAAATCTCTCCCTCTATTTTTCCGAGGTCATGGACGATAGAATCTTTTTCTGTGCGGGCTTGAGCGAGTGCTTGCTCAAGAGTAATAATTTCCAGACTCGCTGCATCAGCGTTTTTTGATTGTGCGAGAATTGCTTTTGCTTCTTCGAGAGAAGTATTGAGTGATTGGAGTTCCGATGAAGGCTCTTTCTTTTCCTCAGTGATCCGCTTCCGTTCAATCTGTATATATTCACTTTCCCGTTTCAAATATTCCCGATAGAGGGCTTTGAGTGCCTGTCGCATCTCCTCAACCTTCTCGACTTTTTCAACCTGCTTCTTCAAAAATTTCAAATGCGGAGCAATTTCACGTCGTAGCGATTCCACCGACTTCATATTTTCCTCAGTCTTTTCAAGCTTCCGTTGACTCTCGATTTTCTTGTACTGGTAAATTTTAAGGCCCAAGGCATCCTCGATCATTTCACGTCGTTCGCGGATATTGGCATTCAAAATACGGTCAGCTTCTCCTTGAGAAATAATATGATGTCCAGATGCACCCACATGTGCACCAGCAAGAAGTTCGGCAATATCTTTTAGTCGCACAAGAGAACCATTTATAAGATATTCGTTCGTATTGTCACGATGCACCACACGCTCAAGCGTCACTTCGTCGAAATCGACATTGAGCATTCTTTTTGAATTATCAAAAACAACCTTAACGCCTGCCATGTTCATTTTCCCGCCATCCTTTCCTCCATTGAAGATGAGATCTTCTCCACGTTTCCCACGCATTGATTTTATAGACTGTTCACCAAGTACAAAACGGAAAGACTCAGCTACGTTTGATTTTCCCGAGCCGTTTGGGCCTACGATCGCAGAAATTGGGGACGAAAAATTAAGTGTCGATTTTTTGGCGAATGATTTGAAGCCGGAAATTTCCAGAGATTTCAGATACATATTGTTTGAATATGGCTCTATTTTAGCATATGTTTGCTGCATTTGTTAAAAATATTGCTGGTGTACTGTCGGATGGCGTAGACTTGCATATTTGTTTAAATTAGGGTATAATACTGCCCAGATATGAATACTCTTATACATTCCACACCTATACATTCTACACCGGCACGGAAGGCACCGCCGGTATCTGCCTTTGAACGCGGCGTCTGGACACGTCTAAACGGAGGAAGTCCCCATGACAATCCCTACAGGAAACTCATGGCGTCAGAAAACTTCCGCCGCAAAGCTCAAGACGAACGCCTCCGCGACGCCCAAATCCGGACAAGCGACTGGGCACGTGGCTTTGCCCGGGGCACCACCAGACCCTAAAACACAAGGGTTACACACAAAAGGTGACAAGAAAACAAAACCCGCTGGAGTCAGCGGTTTTTTTATATATGAATTTTTTAAATTTTCGTGCTATGTTTTAGCACGAAAATTTAAAAAATTCACCACTTCTTCACCTCAAGCGCTTTCTCAGCAGCTTTTTGTTCAGCCTCTTGTTTTGAAGGACCGGTACCAGTGGCAATCTGGACGTCGCCAATAAATACGCCGAGAGTAAACATTTTGTTGTGGTCAGGGCCAGTCTCTTTCATCGTCTTGTATAGCGGCGTCAAACTCTCGACTTCTTGAGCTTTTTCCTGAAAACGACTCTTAGCATCAAGCCAAAGTTTTTTGCTGACAATCTCGTCGATGTCAATAACTTCGAGAAGATGCTCAGAAACGAAATTTGCCGCAGCAGAATATCCTTGGTCGATATATATCGCGCCAATAATCGCCTCAACAGCATCAGCCATAATAATCCCTCGCGCCCGCCCCTTATCCTTTTCTTCCCCTCGTGAAAGAAGGAGGTAATCGTTTATTTTAAGTCTGTCCGCAACACGCGACAAAGAGACGGTATTCACAAGCGCTGCACGAAACGATGTAAGCTCACCCTCATTTTTGTGTGGATATTTTTTATAAAGAAAATAGGTAATAACAAGCTCGAGTACGGCATCGCCCAAAAACTCAAGGCGTTCGTTGTGCTCAAGACCCATAACTTTGTTTTCATTTAAATACGACCGATGCGTGCATGCTGTCTTAAGCATACCGATATCACTAAACGATACGCCTATTTTTTTGGCGAACGCTTCAAATTGTGGCATTTTTTTATTCATGTTTTTTGTGGTGCATGTCACCGACACGCTCTGTTTATTTGTCAGTCTTTTCTGTAGCAAGGACTTGAATTGCCTTTGTTACGATAGGTAAAATGTCATTATAAAAATTGAGTTCGAGAATGTTTGAAATTGGAAACCATTTTGCATCATCAAGACCGGGCTTTTCAGCGAGTTTGAGGTCGACAAATGGTGACTCGGCGAGATAATAGTGCACCTGTTTTCGAAGCTTCCCTTTTTCAGGATCGCTTGCAATGTATTCATTATTTCCCAAATCTTCCTTTATTTTTACATCAAGGCCTATCTCTTCTTTTACTTTAGCGATAGTTCCCTCGCGAACGTCAATACCCTCAGCAATCTTTCCCTTTGTGAGCGTCCAGTGACCAAAAATATCATGAACGAACGCAAGGTATATTTCATCGTTTTCACGTGCATAGACAACAGCTCCACCAAGGTTTTGAATTGGCATCTGCTCATATGGAACATCTTCTATTTTTACACGCTTTTTCTTTGGTTGGGCGTCTTTACCTGGTTCACCAAGCTCTTTGTATACGGATCCGAGTACACCGTTTACAAACTTGCCGCTATTTTCGCCACCAAAAGTCTTTGCAAGCTCAATAGCTTCGTTGATTGCGACTTTTGCAGGCACCTCTTCCCTATCTGAGAAAATAAGCTCGTAGAGACCAAGTCGGAGAATATTTCGGTCAACAATAGAAATCTTATCAAGAGGCCAGTCAGGCGCAGCTTTTTCTATAATAGAATCCAAATCTTTTCGCTTTGCGAGAATATTGGTCATGAGTTTTTCCATAAAGGAAACATCGCTCATGCCGGGGGCAAATTCGTGCACGTTTCGCTCGACAATGTTCTTTGCCATTTCATCGTGATAGCCACGAAAATCCCATTCGAAGAGAGATTGGAGGACAACGGAACGAGATAAGTGTCGATTTGCCATATATTTGCTTTATATTATATAGTCTATTTTGTTTTTTGTAAAGATCTTTTTGAAATCCTCTACTCTGCCATCTGCTTTATTTCTTTGCTGCTTTCTTTGTCTCTTTTGTCTCTGCGGTGGTGACGACTGACTTTTCAACATTTAGTACTTTTCTTCCGCGATACATACCAGTAGAAAGGTCGACACGGTGTCGCTGATGAATAGAACCCGATGTAGCGTCTGTAGTAATACGCGCTGCATCAAGGGCATGATGTGATCTTCGATTGTCCCGGTGTGACCGGTTTGCTCTCATTCTGTTGACCATAGTGGGACTATCCTACCGCATATCAGCCTTTTTTGCAAGCCTTTTCAAGAAAGTCCGGCGATGAGGGAGCGCCATGCCGTGTTTTTTGAGTGCGGTATAGTGGGCTTTTGTCCCATATCCTTTATGAATATCAAATCCATACTGTGGATATTTTTTTGCTAATTTTCGCATGTATCTATCTCGGAGAACTTTTGCACATATTGAAGCAAGGGCGATAACAGGCTCTTTCACGTCGCCTTTAATGATGGTTTTTTGTCTTACAAATTCAGCCGGGGCTTTGAGGCCACCGTCTAGTAGGACGACACATTCTGCTGGTTTAAGTGCGAGCTTTGAGATTGCTATGCTCATTGATTTTTTAATAGCAAAAGATATTCCTTTTGAATCGACGATTCTTTCACTTTGAAAAGCTACACTGAAATTTAAAAAAGTTCCCTGTGTCGCTTTTTTCGACGTCTCAATTTTGTCTTGTATTTTTTTAAACCAGTTTTCCCGATTTTTTTCAGAAAGTTGTTTTGATTCTTTCACGCCCTTACATATCTTTTTTAGAGTCGCTTTTGCTTGTTTTTCTGACGATGCGGCAACAGCAAAAACACCCACAGCAACAGGGCCCGCAACTGGCCCGCGACCAACTTCGTCTATACCAATAACATATCGTATGGCCATATGGGGGAATAGTATCATATTCGGCGGGCGTTTTAGCGCTTAGCAAAAGCGCCTTTTAAAACAGATAAAATTTTAATGAATTTTTTGCATTTTTCGGTATTGCATATCTCGTCTCATTTTTTATAATTACCACATTAAAAATTAACAAAACCCCGCCATGCAAGAAACAACCCAAGAAAAAATTCCAGCATATTTTCTCGAATTCAGGAGAGACTTCATTGACTTCAAAAACGATTTCGTCACCTTTAAAGGTGAGATGTATGAATTTAAAAATGAAATGCTTGAATTCAAACGTGAGATGGTTGAGTTCAGATGCGATATGTTTGGTTTTAAGAAAGAAATGACTGAATTTAAAGAAACAACAAAACAAAAACTTACCACCCACAAAGAAGCCATAGGTAAAGTCATGGAAACAGTCACCGAAATCAAAACCGAGCTCGTAAGTCAAAGAAAAGACTCAAAACAAATGAACAACAGAATTCAACATCTTGAAAGGCGTGCTTTTGCCTAAATCTGATATACTTGGGCCATGGAAAATGGCCGATTTATACACCTTCATACCCACAGCCACTACTCTCTTCTAAATGCTCTACCAAAAGTCGATGAGCTCGTCGCAGAAGCGAAAAAATACGGCATGAAAGCCCTCGCGCTCACCGATGCGGGAAACCTCTACGGAGCGATCGAATTTTATAAAGACTGCAAAAAAGCAGGTATAAAAGCAATTATTGGTGTCGACGCTTATGTGGCTGTCCGAACACGCACCGACATGCAAGCGGGAGTAGACAACAGACGTGCCCGACTCGTCCTTCTCGCTAAAGACAATGCTGGATATGAAAACCTCAAGAAAATCATTACTCGATCATACCTTGAAGGTTTCTACTACAAGCCTCGTATAGATCACGAGCTCATCGAGGCCCATAAAGATGGTTTGATTGCAATCGCCCCTTCATTTTCAAGTGATATAACCCAAGCGCTTAAAAACAAAAACGTAGCACGAGCAAAAGAGCTTATCGCTTTCTATAAGCGCGTCTACAATAAAAACGACAGCGAGCAAAATTTCTACATTGAAATCACCCGCCATCCAGAAATACAAGGCCACGAGCCACTGATGCAAGAGCTCATAAAACTCGCCAAAGAGACTGACACTCCGATAGTTGCCGGACATGATGTCTACTATTTGCACCCCGAAGACAAGTCTGCTCGGGATACCCTCATGCTTGTGAATACCGCTGGTGACGCAAGTGACCGTGGTACAGGAGGTGGAAGCGGCTCGATGGGTGGTGGCGACGAAGATGAAGAGGATTTTTCATTTATTTCTCCAGAGCGAGCGGAGGAACTTTTTAAGGATATCCCCGAAGCGCTTGAAAATACAATAAAAATTGCCGATGCATGCAATGTAAAACTTGAGCTCGGCAAATGGGTATTTCCAAACTATATTTTGGAGTCAGGCCGAAGTTATGATGATGAGCTTTCGGTACTCGCACATGAAGGTTTCGAAAAACGTGCTGTCACAAAGACCAAAGAAGCGACCACCCGCCTCGACTATGAGCTCAAAGTCATAAAAGATAAAGGGTATGCACCGTACTTTCTCGTGGTATCTGACCTCCTTCGTTTTGCACACGAAAACGGCATCCTCACCAACATTCGAGGATCAGTCGCCGGATCGCTTGCCACATACCTCACCGGTATTACAAACGTAAATCCCCTTGAATACAAACTTCCCTTCGAGCGATTCTTGAACCCCGAACGTCCATCTGCTCCGGATATCGACATGGACTATGCTGACAACCGTCGCGATGAAATGATCGATTATGCCCGTCGAAAATACGGCGCGGATAAAGTGGCACAGATCGGCACCTTCGGTACCATGATGGCCCGTGGATCCGTAAAAGATGTCACTCGAGCCTTGGGCTATCCATATGAGCTTGGTGATCGAATTTCAAAACTCATACCGATGGGTGCTCAAGGGTTTCCAATGACTATTGATCGGGCTCTTGACGATGTGCCAGAACTCAAAGAGATGTATGACAATGATTCTGATGTAAACAAGATCATCAACATGGCGAAAAAAATAGAAGGTTGTGCACGTCACATCTCTGTACATGCCGCTGGCGTTGTTATTGCCCCACATCCGCTCACTGATTTTAGCCCTCTTCAATATGATACGAAAGGCGAGAAAAAAATCATCACTCAGTACGATATGTATTCCATCGAAGAAGCCGGTCTTCTTAAATTTGACTTTTTGGGAATCAAAAACCTTTCCATTCTTGCGGACGCTGTTGACCGCGTAAAAAAAATTGAAGGTGTTGAAGTAGACATAGAACGCATTCCTTTGGATGATAAAAAAACATTTGAAATGCTTGCCCGCGGAGAAACTATTGGACTCTTCCAACTAAATGGTTCTGGGATGACGCGCTTTCTCGTGGAACTCAAGCCGACCACAATTCATGACATAAACGCCATGGTAGCCCTTTACCGCCCAGGTCCACTAGAAATGATTCCTACATATATTGAGCGAAAACACGACCCGAGCAAGATTAAATACCTCGATCCTCGCATGAAAGATATTCTTGATATGTCCTATGGGGTTATTACCTATCAGGACGACGTCATGATGATCGCTATTGAGCTTGGTGGATACAGCTGGCTTGAAGCAGACAAGCTTCGAAAAGCCATGGGAAAGAAAATTCCAAAAGAAATGGAAGAACAAAAAGGCAAGCTCATGGAAGGTCTTGAAAAACACGGGATGCAACCAAAAAAAATCAACGAGCTTTGGAAACTCATCGAGCCTTTTGCTGCATACGGATTCAACAAAGCCCACGCTGCAAGCTACGGCCGTGTTGCCTACCAAACGTCGTACATGAAGGCTAACTTCCCTGCTATATATATGTCTGCTGTCCTCACCGCGGATTCTGGAGATGTAGAAAAGATAGCCGAAATTATTACAGAATGTAAGCGCATGCATATTCCTATTCTGCCACCGGATATAAATGAAAGTTTTAGCCAGTTCACTGTAATCAAAGGCGAAGTGGGCCAGCCGGACCTCATCCGTTTTGGACTCATTACGATTAAAAATTTTGGTCAAGGGATTGCCACTGCAATAATCGACGAGCGAAAGCGTGGCGGACACTTTACTTCCCTCATCGACTTTACCACCCGAGTCCGGGATAAAAATTTAAATAAAAAATCACTTGAAGCACTTATTAAAGCCGGCGCTCTCGATTGCTTTGGATATGACCGCGGAACGCTTCTTGGAAACGTTGAGACCATCCTTGCCCACAACAAAGAGCATGACAAAATGCCCGAAAATCAAGACTCTCTTTTTGGTCTTATGTCAGATAAAAGCACAGTACCAACCCTAAAACTTGTCGATGTACCTCCTGCTCTTTCCGCTGAAAAGCTTATATGGGAAAAAGAGCTTCTCGGTCTGTATATTTCAGGGCATCCTCTTGAAAAATACCGTACAAACATAGAAAAGCTTGGTACGAGCATTGCAAAAATAAAGGAGAAGAAAGAAGAAATTCAAGTCGATATAGCGGAAATGCCAGCAATACCGATCGTGAAGAAAACGCAAAAACCTGAATTTAAAAAACCGTATGATAGAAATGCCAGAAAAACACCAGAAAAAGACATGATCATCCTCGGTGTCATCATCGAAGAAGTAAAGCCAATTACAACAAAGAAAGGTGAAGCGATGCTTTTCTTAAAAGTCGCAGACTTTACTGGCTCGATCGAAGCTGTTGTCTTCCCTCGTACATATCGCGAATTTCGAACCGCATTTATTCCCGAACAATGCGTTGCTATCAAGGCAAGTATCTCCGAACGAAACGGCGAAAAAAGTTTAATCATCGAAAAAGTAAAAAAACTTTCGTAAAATAAATTGTTGGCCAAAAAACGTAAAAATGCTATGATTTGAGCTATGAAATCAAACGACCATATACAAAATATCCGCCATTCCCTGGCCCATGTCCTCGGTGCGGCAGTGCTTGAGCTCTACCCAGAGGCGCACAATACCATCGGTCCTGCGGTGGACGACGGCTTTTACTACGACTTCGACTTCTCCCCAGTAGCATCTGACTCGCCTATTTCTATTTCAGAAAAAGACCTCCCTACCATTGAAAAGAAAATGCGCGCTATTCTAAAAGATTGGAGTTCTTTTGAGCATACAGAAGTATCATACGATGAAGCAAAAAAAATATACGCAAAAAATCCCTACAAGCTTGAGCTTATCGAAGAAATCCACGCGAAAGGAGAAAAAATAACTCTCTACACTGCTGGCGCGGGAACAAAACATGCTTTTACCGACCTTTGTCGAGGTGGACATGTTGAACACCCCTCAAAAGAAATTGCCGAGGGGAGCTTTAAGCTTTCTCGCACTGCCGGTGCATATTGGCGCGGAAACGAGGAAAATAAAATGCTCACCCGCATCTATGGTTTAGCATTTGAGACAAAAGAAGCCCTCAATGCATACGAAACAATGCAGGAAGAAGCAAAAAAGCGCGACCATAAAAAGCTGGGCAAGGAACTCAAGCTTTTCAGTATTTCCCCTCTCGTCGGATCTGGCCTTCCTCTTCTCCAACCAAAAGGCATGATTATCCGCAAAGAAATCGAGGACTATCTCTGGTCGCTCCATTCACGCCGTGGCTACATGCGCGTATGGACCCCGCATATTGCAAAAGAAGAACTCTATATCACCTCGGGTCATGCTGCAAAGTTCGGCAATGAACTCTTCCGCGTATCTGGTGGTGCCGAAAACGGCGAACACGGCAAAGCCGAAAAATTTATCTTGAAGCCAATGAACTGCCCGCACCACATGCAGATTTTTGCCGACAATCAATTCTCATACCGCGATATGCCTGTGCGCTACTTTGAACCAGCTACTGTATACCGTGATGAAAAATCAGGCCAACTCGCTGGACTTACCCGTGTCCGCTCTATTACCCAAGACGATGGTCATCTTTTCTGCCGTGCCTCACAGATAAATGACGAAGTAGCATCCATTATCGACGTCATCAAAACGTTTTATACGACTATTGGTCTCATGAAAGACTATTGGGTTCGTCTTTCAGTCCGTGAAGAAGATCCCGCAATCCGAAAGAGTAAATACTTGGGCAGTGATGAAGTTTGGGACACCGCTGAGAAAGCCCTCGAGGAAGCAGCAAAGCTCAATAAGCTCAATTACAAAATCGGCCTTGGTGAAGCCGCATTCTATGGGCCAAAGCTCGACTTCATGTTTAAGGATGCAATCGGACGCGAATGGCAGCTTGCAACTATTCAGTGTGATTTCAATCTTCCTGAACGTTTTGACCTTTCATTTATTAATGAGAATAGTGAGAAGGAACGTCCTGTTGTTATCCATCGGGCCATCTCCGGATCCCTCGAACGTTTCCTTGGTATCTTGATTGAGCACTATGCGGGTAAATTCCCCCTCTGGCTCGCTCCCGTCCAAGCTCGCATCATTCCTATTGGCGACGCACACCATGCTGAGGCCGTTGCGGTACGTGATGCACTTCTCGACGCTGGCATCCGCGCTGAAGCAGATCTTGGCCACGACAGTTTTGGAAAGAAAATCCGCGCTTCAAAGACCGAGTATGTCCCTTATTTCATAATCATCGGTGACAAAGATATCGCAGCTGGTAAAGTCACTCTTGAATCCCGTGATCGTGGCCAAGTCGGACAAATCACCAAAGAAGAGCTCGTCACAACACTCGCCGAAGAGATACGCGCAAAGAAATAGCGAGCAGTAGGGTGTACCAGAAAATCGTACAGTTGATAAATTCATTAAATGAATTCAACTGTACGATTTTTTAGACTGTCCTACATCCAGAGAGGTGCCCGCCGACGCCCACCATGGCCGCGTGGCCTAAAACTTAATTCTCTTGTATCGACACAGGCAATACGTTTATCTTTACACTATTTGATGTTGAAGCGATTGGTGATAGCGTATTTGTTGGATCCATACACTGTATAAAGAGTGTGTGTGCACCAATAGGAAGATTTGAGAGTGTGACGCGCGGAGCGAGATTTGGTGATGTCAATGTGGAAAGCGTACCTCCATCAGTCCAAGTTCCAAGATTTTTTGTGGCACTTGAAACCTTTTCAGAACACGCTGTATATCCGTATCCAACAAGACCAGTCACGTCCCAATTGACCTTCGCTGTTTTATTTGTTCGAATTGTTATATTTGAAAGTCGCTTGTTCACATCGTTATTGAGCCATAGACCGCTATTATCTGAAGTGACAGGCGTAACAACCACCACGGTGTTTACAGGAACAGAGACTGATTTTGAACAGGTGTCAGGAGGAGTATTTGTATTTGCACACGATAGAGTATATGTCAGTGTACCAGCGGGAGCGATTGAAATTCCCGAAGTGGATGTTGTTGCGGTTGAGTATATTGTATTTAGAGTATCTCTTACCGTACAGCTTGTTGCGTTTGATGTTATCCATTTCAAATTGAAACTATCACCCAGTGTAACCTGTGTAGGAGTTTGGGTAAGACTTGTGCAGATTGGGGCCGGAAGGACTGGAAGGCCTGGGGGAACAACAACAGATCCATTCACCGTGCTGGTGAGATTGAAGTTCACCCATCCCACAACGTCACTTCCCCATGCATACCCCATAAAAGCACCTGTGGAGGAGCTGTATGTTACGCCGGCAGTACCGGTAAGATTGGGTGATGCATAATTAAACCCTGAGAGGCTAATCCAGCCATCCCAACCACCTCCGTTTGCACTACCTGACGCTTTACTCGTACAGTGTCCGCTTACATCGAGGAGATCGGGCTGACATGCTGCAAGTGCTCTCACCCATCCAGTCACCTTTCCCGTAGGAATATCGACTTTGGCATCGATTGCAACAGTATTTGTTCCGGAAGGAAACCCTAAACTTGAAAGATTGCCAAATTGTATCCATCCGATATCGTCAGACCACGCAAATCCATTGAGTGTTCCATCGTTATTTAAAGTAACAGCGTAATTTTTTGCTAAGCCAGCAACATAGCCAGGAGTTGACGACGCATTCATACTGAGCCAACCAACATTGTCAGACCAGGAATATCCGAGGAGATCATTTGTCCCTGAACGAACAACATATGCACCAATACTGTAGAAAATAATAAACGCAACAAGAACTTTGCTACCGAAAAAAAGTGCCTTTTTCATGCCATAATTATAGCACAAACTAAAAAGCCCCGATGAGGGGCTTTTTAGTTTATTGCTGTGGTTTCTTGTTTTCTTATATTTTGTTCTTATTGAACAAGAGGTAGAGTACCGTAGCAAATAGGACAAGTATCACGAGGATAGCTACCCAGCCCCATGGAATATTTCCAAGAGAGAAGAATGAGTTTCCTGTAAGACCTGCGTTGTTATTTGGATTGTTCGTACTGTTTACATTGGTTACGTTGGTATTTACACCAGTAGATGGATTTCGAACAGCGACCGTACCACATGATTTTACGACTGACCTGCCGTCTGAAGACGTCACAGTGACTGAGGCACTTTTTTGGCCAGTTGTATAATATGCCATTGGTGCTGAACTAACTGAGCCCGAAAGGCCGTTGGTTCCGCTCCAAGAGTAGCTGAAGTTTCCGGTAGCACCTGTTGCTTCAACCGCCCATGTAACAGTCGTACCAGGACGAACAACAGCTGCGTCGGCTGCACATGCAGCTACGATTCCATTGTTGTTATTGTTGTAATTGTAATTTGTGTATGTATTGTAGGTATTAGCAACGCTCACAGATGGACTACATTGTGCCGTAGCACTTTGCCCATTTGAAGAGTAGACGGTGAGGCTTGCATTTTTAGTGCCGGGTACTGTGTATATAGCACCGACAGTTGAGCCACTACCATAAATACCGTCTGTTCCAGTCCATTGATATGTGTATGCGCCGTTTCCTCCAGATACATTTGAGTTCCAGATAACATTTACTCCAACTGAAGTATTTGAAGTGTTGGGGCTGCAGGTAACATAGACAGAATTGTTGTAGTAACTATATCCATATCCGCTGTTGTAGTTATTGTAACTATTATAGCTATTGTTGTAGTCATAGGTGTTACCATTAACGATAACAGACTGGCTACATGGAATAGCGATGCTTCGTGAACCGGAATTGATGGTTACATTCGCAACCTTTGTTCCAGGGGAATAATACGTGAATGTAAGACTTGTTCCGTAGCCAGAGAGGCCATCGGTTCCACTCCATGTATAGGTATAGTTTCCAGTGCCACCGCTTGCAGACGCAACCCAAACAGTTGAGTTTCCTGCATTTGTTGAACTTGTAAGAGGATAACAGCTGCCTGTGAGAGTAGAGGTTTGTCCACCATAGTATGTTGGTGAATCACCGTAGTATGTTGTTGGATAGGTACCATAATTGTATGTATATATGGGAGCAGGTGTTGTTGGGGCCGGATTGTTTATAATAATAGGCGTAACAGGAGTTGTTGCGACAGTATTACCGGTAACCGTAGTGTTGCTTGTATTTGTAGTAACACGACCACCAGGACTGTTGACATTGCTGTTTGTATTGTAATACGTGGTGTTGCGTACAGCACTTATATTTGAGACCGAAGAAGAGTGTGAGCTACCACATCCGCTCCATAGACAAAATGGATCGAGAATGTTGGTTGCATGGGCCTTTGCAGGTGCGGATGCAAATGCAGTACCAGCAATCACAAAGAGGACCGCCGTGAAAGCGAGTGTACGTGCTATTTTTGATGTATTGATAAATGATTTCATATATTTTTGATTATGGTTTAACTCGACAATTGTATATTACTTTACAGGAAAAGTCAATAGCCTACCTTTAGAATAGGCCTCAAAATGGCTCAAAATATGGGTTTTTATTAAATATCTATGGTTGCTTTCTTTGCGTTTGACTGAATAAACATCTTTCTTGATGGAACATCTGTGCCCATAAGCATATCGAATACTTTGTCGGCTTCTTGGGCGTCATCTATGTTTACACGCTTCAAAATACGCTGTTCTGGGTCCATTGTCGTCTCCCAAAGCTCATCGGCGTTCATTTCTCCGAGACCCTTGTATCGCTGGATTGAGACTTTTGCTTTTTTGCCTTTTCCGGCAACGACTTCAGCTTCTTCTGAGGCCTCGTCCCCTTCTGCACCAGCGGCATTCAAGAGACGCTCACGGGCATCCCCATCTGCTACGTCAAAAGACTCTCCACTTTCGATCTCTTGCATTTCATCGACTTCTTTGCCGAGTGCTTTTACTTTTTCTTCTTCAGAATAGAAGTAAAGAATTTCCTTTCCACGCTTTACTTTATAAAGTGGTGGCTGGGCAATGTAAATATATCCCCCATCGAGAAGTGGGCGGAAGTATCGGTAAAGAAGGGTGAGGATGAGTGTGCGGATGTGCGCACCGTCGACGTCGGCATCTGTTGCAAGAATAATCTTGTGATAACGAAGCTTTGAAATATCAAATGTATCACCAATAGCTGTACCGAAGGCAAGAACGAGGTTTTTAATCTGCTCGGATCCAAGCATGCGGTCCAGACGAGCGCGCTCGATGTTCAAAATTTTTCCTCGAAGTGGAAGAATAGCCTGAATACGTCGGTCGCGGCCGGTTTTTGCTGTACCTCCAGCGGAATCTCCCTCCACAATGAAGAGTTCGGATTCTGAAGCGTCTCGAGACTGACAGTCTGCAAGCTTTCCAGGAAGGGTCATCCCCTCGAGTGCACCTTTTCGAAGGACACTGTCCTTTGCCGCTTTTGCAGCCTTGCGGGCTTTCATCGCGAGCACAACTTTTCCAATGATTGCGCGAGCGTCTTCGGGATTTTCTTCAAGAAATGCCGAGAAAGCATCTCCAAAAACGGTAGCTACGGCAGACTGGGCTTCGACGGATCCAAGCTTTGCTTTTGTCTGGCCTTCAAACTGGATTTCACGGAGCTTTACAGAGATAACCGCAGTAAGACCTTCGAGGACGTCATCTCCGGTGAAGTTGTCTTCTCCGTCTTTGCTAAGGTTATTCTTTTTTGCGTAGGAATTGAGCGTACGAGTAAGGGCTGTTTTAAAACCAGTGACATGGGTACCACCTTCGGGATTGTAAATATTGTTTGCAAAACCAAGAACACGTGAGGAAATGTCGTCGGCATACTGGAGGGCGACTTCGACGGATTCAACACCTTCCACTTTTTTCTCGACATAGAAAATATTTTTATGGATCGGCTTGAGAATCTGATTATTGAATCTAACGAGAGATGCAAGCCCACCTTCAAAGTAAAATGTATGTGAAGGAACCTGGAGATAAAGCTCGCGAAGATAGATAATGTCGGTGTCGATATCTACGGTGCCGTCTTTGTTTGGTTTACTGAAAATGCCATTTGTAGCTTCACGCGCATCGATAATAGAAATACGAAGAGCGGGAACAAGATACGCTTGCTGGCGCATATGCGAAACAACTCTGTTGAAATCAAATACAACGCCCTCCTTGAAGATGATTGGATCTGGCTGGAATGTAACGATAGTACCATTTGCCTTTGTAGAGCCGATCTTCTTTACCTGGGCGCGGCGTTTGCCTTGCTCGTATTCCTGCATATAAAGGCCACCTTCTTTGTGAACGAGAACTTGGGTGTATACGGAAAGGGCGTTTACTACGGATGCACCGACACCGTGGAGACCGCCAGACACCTTGTAGCCACTGTCTTCCCCGCCGAATTTTCCTCCAGCATGAAGAACGGTCATGACCATTTCAAGGGCAGAAACCTTGCTTTTTTTATGGATGTCTACGGGAATACCTCGGCCGTTGTCTACGACACGAATACGGTTTCCAGGCAAGATAGCGACTTCAATATCATTGGCAAACCCTCCCATGGCTTCGTCGCGAGAGTTGTCAAAAATTTCCCAAATAAGATGGTGAAGACCATCGGGACCGGTAGTACCGATATACATGCCGGGACGCTTTCGAACAGGTTCAAGCCCCTCAAGAACTTGAATAGAATCTGCGCCGTAACTGTCTTTCTTTTCGCCTTTATCTTTAGCCATATGTTCGAGAAGTATAGCAAATTTTTGAGCACGGTGCGCTATTGACTCGCGCACAAAATAATGCTTTATTTATTGCAGAAAGGTTCTGCCATGAAAAATGAAGAGAAAAATCGAGTTGCGCTTGAAATCATAAAAGCGCAGATAGGCAAGCTCGATAAAATCAAGACAAGAAACGCGGACAGTCTCAATCGGTGGGTATCCGGAAATGAACATATGACGGGTATTCATCAATCCGAACTTCGGAGATTTTATCGGGCAGTCATCACCGACGACGTCGAACGTAGCTTCTCACCGAAGCGCTCGGGCGAGATAGCAAGGGCTCTCCTCAAATGCGGTATCAATATAAACGGGAGGATACCGAACAAGCAAGTCCGGGAAGAAATATCTGAATTTTGCCTTTTAAATGGCATTGATTTCAACAATTTCCTCGAAGTCGCGAGAGAAATCTGCGTCGAGCTTGTGAACGAGAATTTAAGGCCAGACGCTTCTGGATACTGAATACACCCATCATTTAAACACACCCCCGCATGAGGGGGTTTTATTTTGTTAGCGCACCTGCCAATTTCGCGCAGCCACAAGCGCATAGATTTTTTGCATTATCATATTCGCCTCGTCGTCGGTAAGTGTTTTGTCCATAGATTGAAAAACCATTCTGAAGGCATAGGACATTTTTCCGTCTTTTTTAAATGAATCAAAGAGAGCGTGTCGAGCGAGAAGCCTTGAGGCGAGAGCTGTGCGTAGCCCTTCTTCTACCAAAGACCAGACTTCCTCTGAAGCCACCCCGTCTGGCACGAACACCGCTATATCGCGGACGATAAAAGGATACTGTGAATATTTTTCGAAACGATTTTCGGATGCGCGACCAAAGCCAAGATCAGTATATGAGAGTCCTGGTTTGTAGGATCGTGCAAGTTCGTCAAGATCAATCTCAATCACTGTTTGCACACCCTTTGAAAGACTGTTCGGTGCGGAGATATCGACATCCAGCTCTTTTTGAAGAAGATCACAGGCATTTTTTGCAATCTGATCCGCCGTCACGCCTTTTATTTTTTTGACCTGTGCCACACCTATTGCAAGAATAGTCCTTTCTTTTTCTTTACTAAATGATCGGCCAATTTCAAACACTTTAATCGTATCAAGCCCAAGAAGCTCTGCGTGTAGAGCATTTTTTTCAAGGGCGACCATCATGCCGTCGATGAGGTTTTTTCTGGCAAACGACTTGTCTCTGGCGAGAGGATATGCGGTTTCAATTTCTCCCTTTGCCACAAGTGTGTATAGATTTACTTCAGAAAAACCTGCTGTTATGAGGATATTTTTTATTTTTTCAGCAAGATAGAATGCGGGTAAAACCGATGGGACTTTTGATGTTATCGGAGGAAGTATTCCTTTTATTTTTTCGTATCCATATATACGACCAATTTCTTCGACAATATCCTCGGCAATAGTTAGATCGAGGCGCTCATACGGTATTGTAAGCTTCCATTGTTTTTCCGATTGCTCTACGACAACAATACCCATTTGCTCTAAAATTTCTTTACACTCTTTTGGGGGTATTACTATACCAAGCCTATCGGAAACATATGAAGGGTCTATTTCGATGATGGTTTGCAGTGGTTTTACTGGATACACATCCATAATCGGACCAAATTCAGCTTCGGGCATTATGCTTTTTATGAGAGCACAGATATTGTTCATACCAGCAATAGCGAGCTCGGGGGTGATTTCATTTTCGTAACGCTTTGAGGATTCATTGCGGAGATTGAGACGCGTCGAAGTGATGCGTACGGCGGTAGGATTGAAGTTTGCTGATTCGAGAATAATTTTTTTTGTGTCCGTCGTCACTTCGGCCCGCTTGCCTCCTTTGACGCCAGCGATAGCAAGCGGGCCTTCGTCATCCGCAATCACATGATCATTCGTATTTAAAACAACTTCCCGTCCATCAAGGAGAACGATTTTCTCCCCCTCACTCGCCTTCCGCACGACAATATTCCCCTTTACTTTGTCAGCATCAAAAGCATGAAGAGGCTGGCCAATATCAAACATGACTTCGTTTGTAGAATCAACAACGGCATTGATCGCCCTTTGACCTATTGAAGCGAGTTGCGTTTCCATCCACCTAAATGAATGCTCGACTTTCGGCAATTCAAGATATCGCCCGACATACCGTCGGCAAAATGATGGCTCTTTAATCTCAATCACGGGCACGCGCGGAAGACTTGATGGATATTCATCACAATAATAGTTTTTGTACGGCACTTTCGTAAGAAGCGAAACTTCCCCCGCGACCCCCTTATGCGAGTTGCAATAATGAGCCCTATCCGGAAGAACTTTTACATCAATAACAGTGTCAGTAGTGCCATCATGCTCAAATTTTTCAATTCCCTCTACTTCAAACGAATGAAATGTAAAAAGGTCGGCAAGAGTCTCTGCCGGAGGGATAGGTGCGTCGAAATACTTTTTGAGCCATGCGTATGAAACTTTCATAGTCGAAATGATAGCACAGGCACAGTAAACTTGACAAAAACGTATAATATGCTATGAATTTATACAGAAAACCACAACAACATTGACCTTTACCAATTAAAAATATGCAAATACACCTTCCAAAGCGTCAGACACGCGATGTGCCCCCGATCGAAGAGATCAGGGAGGTAATGGGCGAGTTCTGCACGAAGACCGGCCTCATCTCCGACGGCCTGACGATTGTCGTCACCGGAGGAGACTGGGATCACCGGATCAAGAAGCTCGGTGTCCGCATCGTAAGCTTCAAGGAGGAGAAAAATCCTCTGAGTATCCACGTCCTTATTGGTTGCAAAAGCAATTCCGTCCGAGCCTATATCACCTACCGTGAGAGTGACTCGGGCGTCAGGGCTGGCATCCTCTACAGACGCCTCGCCCGATTTTTCAAAGCTCCGAACGATAAGTTCGTCTGTCTTGAAAAAGCCGCTCCGGATAAAGATAAAGATCCGATCGAAAATCCCCCTACCGATACAGAGACAACTCCTCCGGCTAAAATCGAAGGGCTCGCTTCTGACGGAGGGTTGGATGATGGTGGACCTGATTCACCTCCTCCTGACGCTCCTGTGAAAACGGACGTCGTGGCATCAAACGGAAGTGTGGATAGCTCGCATCCGATTAACTACAAGCTCTTCTTCGGTGACGAATCGAATATGCACCTTGCAGTGGTCGCACTTGTTGGGCGATTTGAAGTAACAAGCAAACTATTCGGCTTCCGCGAGTTCGCGGAAGTGCTACGCGACGAGGTAAAAATCGACCTCGAAGACAATAAAATGGCGTCGATGGTCGGTCGGTTTACTCGGAGCGAATACATCGTCCGATATAACCCGGGCAAAATTCCTACTCGCTACCAGATCACCCAAAAGGCGATCGACTACGCGGCTAAGATCTCCTTCCCCATCGAGAACAAACCTCGTGGTGAGAAAGAGCAGAAGCCTGTGAAGACTCCTGCCGCACCAGCACCGGAAACTTCCGCTGCATCTGTCGCAAAAGAGCACACCTCCTTCGACGGTCTCGCGACAAAGCTTGCCGGACTTAAGACGGCCGAAAGCAATTACCAAAGGGTAAAAGCTGAAATCGACCGGCGCTCTCAAACACTCTCGAGTTTTAACCTCGCTGAGCTTGCAAAAGAGAGTGCGCGGAACGATGCTGAAATCGCAACCCTCGAAGCCCAGCTCCAGAGACTTCAAAAACTCAAAGAGCGAAAGGGGCAGATCCAGCACGTCGGCGAAAATGCGGCGTGTCTGCAGAAAGAGATCCTCGCGTTTCAAGAGGAGCTCAAAACCGGAAACCTCGAGCGAAAGCACGAGGAATTCACAGCCGCAAAAAAACAAGCAAAGGATCTTATCTCCCTTTTTGAGGATGATAAGCCCTGATTGGATTTTTGCCCAAACGCGCAGCTTGCTGCGCGTTTTTTTATTGTTATTTGGTATTGCTATTGACATAATCTATTTTCTTTGTATAGTGTTACAAGACCTCGATTCCCGGGTATATATGACGGGAACCAAAGAAACCGATATTTGAAAGACTACGAACATATGAAACATCAATCCTTAAAGCCTGCTATGTCTGCAGAAGCCTGTTTGGCTGATTTCTTGAAAAAGACCCCAAACGGCATTTCGATCGTTGCCGGTTTTACCGGCGTAACAGAGGACAGCGTTCATCGCTGGAAGGAAGGGACGTCCCCCTATGGGGAGCGTTTCGTCCGCCTCATCGTCCTACTCAAGCTCGTCGGCTACACAGTCGCTGAACTTGAGAAGATTGATTCCATGATGCAAAGTGCAGCAGAATACATTGCCCTCGGCGTCATTTCGATCAACGACCTCGCGTCGAAGACCGGCTTGGACGAAGGGCGACGGATATTCAGATATATCAATGGCGAACATGGAATGTCCGCTGATCGAGGCGAGAAGCTCAAAGTAGCCCTCGCCGAAAAATCAACAGATTTCGAAAAAAAGAAAGCTGAAACGCTTTTAAAGTTTTCCGAAATCTGCCTGACCACCTCGAAAGATGTGCCAGGAGGTCCTGATCAACTTATTGAATCCTTTACCTCCGCGTGCGAAGCAGTTCGCACACTCGGCAGGCAGCTCCTCGCGAGCGATCGAAGCATTCGCTTTGATATGCGCACGAAGATCGGCAGCGGAAGAGAGCCGCTCCTACAAACAACGTGGGAAACGCTCAACCTCCTACTCTACGAACATAACGAGCTCAAACACTAACCCCAAAAACCAACAAAGAAAGGAACGTAACTATGTCTCCACAAAACAGCATAAAAGGCGGATGTCACCTCGGACACGCTTGGATGACTCTTGCACGGAATTACAACAGTATTCCGGCAGTCATTCTCGAGGCGGTCCAAAATGCCATTGACGCCGGTGCCTTGAGAGTAGCGATTGAGATCAACAAGCCGAAAGGCTCGCTCTTCGTTTACGACAACGGCAACGGTGCTGGACGCGAGCGGGTAAACACCGCACTCAAGTCCATCGCAGCGACTCTCAAGGAGCGCGACAAGTTCGGCCAATTCGGCATCGGCTTGATCTCGCCTCTTGCGATCTCGAAGCGCTTCACCTTCACGTCGTGCCCCACTCCTCGCTATAACGGCTATGTTGAATACATTTTCGTTACAAAGGAGATCGAGCAGTCGGCTGAGCCGGACATTCCCTTTGAGGAATTGCCCGCGCTCACCTTCGACCCGAACGGGAAGACGTGGTGGCGCTCACGCCTCATCGTGACCGGCCTTACCCGGGAGCGCCGCCCTTCGACAGTAGTGCCGAAGGACCTGGCGACTTCAATCGCGCTCAAGTTCGGCGAAGCCATTCGTGAACGTGCGATTGATATCAGCATTGATATGACCGACGAAAAAGGTGAGCAGACTACGACCGTAGTCGAAGCTCCCCGCTTCAAAGGCATCAAGCTGGACGTCTTCACCGACGAACGGCCTGAATCCGGCGAAGTTAAAGTCGAGCTCTTCATCGCTCCACGGCAGACTACTGGCCGCAAGGGTGTGATCCTGTTTGGATCATTCGACAATCCGTCGCGCATCACGAACGATCAATTCGTCCGCTGCGCGAAGGACATCCTCGAGCCGGCAGTGGTGAAAGTCATTATGTCTGGCGCCTTTGAAGGCACGGTCCTCTCCAAGAAGATTGTTCTTCATCCGAACCGGACGAGCTTCGAAGACAACGACGCCCTGTTTGCCCTTTGCGAAATCATGGAAGCATGGTTCAAAAAGGTCGGCAAGGCTACGTTCGAGAGCATCGGTGAGGAATCGAAGAATGAGCTCTTCCAGGAGATTGGCCTCAAGGTCATGCCTTTGATCGAGGCCCTCGCCGCCCAGCCCCAGTTCGCCGAGATCATGAAAGCGATCAAAGTCGGAACCATCGGGGGTGGCCACGCCGATGTGAAGAAAAAGGACATCATCGGCAAAGACGAAGCCGGCCCCTCGCTTTCTATTGACGGAGGCCTCGGGACGAAACGTGAGGAAGGTAGTTCGGATACGGATTCGGACAAACGTGACAAGAAGCAGAAGGAGCGGCCGACGCACCGTCCAAGCATAGTGAACGGGCCAAAGGGAAAAACTCGGACGGAAGTCCGCAGTAATTCAACCGGCCTGCGCTTGCAACACACGGAGTTTGACGACTTCCGCATTCCCTTCGAATTCGAACGCGAAAGCGGCACTCTCTCGATCAATACGCGTCATGCGTATTTCGGACAGTGCCAGCGGGACAGGAGCTCCCTCCAGAAATATCACAGCCTGGTGGCGACCGCGGCCTTCTCGCTCGAAGTGCACCGCAGCAAGGACGGGCGCATCACACCTGAACTTGTCGAGTTCACTCATTCGAGCCTCGAGAACTATGTGTTCGGGATCTTGAATGAGAAAGCGCTTATCGGCTAGCCGCAAGGCCAGCTTGAAAGCAACCGCAGACAGGTGTCTGCGGTTTTTTATTTTATCTACTTATATCTTCTCGACGAATTCCCTCAAAACATTCAGCTTCAAAAGAACCATTTTTGATTTTCCTTCTTTCTGTATTACAGGAAAATAAATCGAGTCCCCCGAGACTTTTTTGTCGTGAAGAATGGCCGGCCATTCCGCTTTCATTGTGGAGTCGATGTCCATGCCCAACCGGTTCAAAAGTGCGATGAGATTTTTTTGAACTAAAGGACTCGTCATACCAAGAAACTCCGTAAATGCCAGCTCCTGGAGCAAGCCGAGAATGACGGCGCGGCCATGGCTTATTTTATATTTCAATTCAATAGCGTGGCCAATGGTATGTCCCGCATTTAAAAGCTGCCGAACGGTGGCGTCCTTAAAATCTTTTTCGGTATACGAAAGCTTCACTTTGATTGATTTTCTGATGAGTGCAGGTAACCGCACACTTTCAGGAAGTGATCCGAGCGTTTCTTTGTTGAGAATTTTCAAAATGCTTTTATCTTTGACCAATCCCGCCTTTATGATTTCTCCGAGGCCGTCCGCGATCTGCTCGCGGGACAAATGTCTGACAAATCTAACATCGACCACAGTAGCGATGGGCATATTGAAAACGCCAATTTGATTTTTATAATTATGAAAATTAATGCCGGTCTTGCCGCCGTGGGCACTGTCGACTTGAGCAAGGAGAGTCGTCGGCACCTGCACGTAGCGAATGCCGCGCAAATAAATCGCCGATGCAAATCCCACTAAATCCCCCACGGTACCGCCGCCAAGAGCAACGACGACGCTGCTGCGGTCGAGCGAGAGCTCGCTCCATCGCGTAAGCAACTTCTCGAGTTCCTGCCAGTCTTTCGCCTGCTCCCCGTCGGGAACAAGGACTATTTCAACTCCCTGAAAATGAATCTCCCGTATCGCCCACTCTAATTTTTCGGAAAGGACAACAGAAGTGACGATGCAAACTTTTGATGGGTTCGCCTTTTTTATAATTGCATTGATGGAGTCGAGTGAATAGGTGATATGTGGCATATGACTGGATTATAGTATACCTCGAACGCGACGAAAAAATGAAGTGTGGGGATTATTTTTTTCTACACACAAAAATCATTGTAGCGGGAACCATATCCGCTTTTTGAATGGCATAATACTTCTCCGGATCATTAAAACCTCTGTCCAAATTTTTAGGCTTCGGTTCATGATATTCAACAATCTCAAAACCGGCATCCCGCAAAAGACGAAACCAGGATGACATTTTTCGGTATATCAAATGCGCAGGTACACCTTTATTTTTCCAATTTTGAATAATGAAAGATTTTTCTTCGTGATACGAACGAATCACCGTATAGGTGCCGTTTTGATATGCGACATCGAAAAAAAATGTATTGTCCCAACTCCAGACAAACATGCCGCCGGGTTTTAAATATGAATGGATATTTTTAAATGTAGCAACCGGATCAGACGTCCACCCTATTCCATATATAGAATATGCAACATCAATAGGTTCAATGTCTAATGTATCTTCCATATTTCCATTAATGAAACAAGCCTTCCCCTCGGCAACAGCCTTTGCATTACAACACGATGATTCCTTTAATTGTACTGCGGAAAAATCGAGACCGTAGACTTTTTCTGCTTCCCTATCAAGGAGATACTTGATAGAACGCCCACTTCCACACCCTATCTCCAGAAATGTTTTGCCCTTTATTTCGGGAATAAGATCAAGGTCACTACCAGCACCAAAAGGCCCCCACACGGGTAGAGAGCTTGCATCAATAAAATGGTCAGCCACGACGTCCCATGTCTTTCTATTTTTAGAAATAATGTCATCCATATATATGTATTCTACTATATAAAAACTTGCCGCACACGCCAAAGTGTGGAAGACTTGACCCAGAAAGGTTTTGTATGGACAAAGAGAAAATAAAGGCGGGCTGGGAACTCCACAAGCTTACGGGTGGAAGTCCTGGCCTCAGATGGTTCCTTGACGCTCGCAAAGAATTGGAAGCTGCGGAAACAGCACCGGCTGAACTTAAACAAAAAGCCGAAGAGTGGCTACGCTCGTATTACTGGCCACATTTTGAAAGTGACTATATCATCGGAATATCCTTCTCTGCTATTTTCTTGTCAGCAGAAAGGCGCTTTCAAGAAATTTTCGACATCCTCCAAGACTACGGTCTTGTTGATGAAACAGAAACTTCGGCTGACTACCGCCCGAGCGGACGAAAATACCAAACGGTAAAAACAACCAAGGGAGGTCTTTATGATTAAAGTATGCATTGAATTCTGTTTACTTTTTGTCGTCTTTTTACTGCTCTATATCGCCTATTATTGCGTCGCGATATTTTGGATGAATTGGAGCGGACGTAAACTCAAGAACGACCGCGTGGAACAAGCTCTATTTTCGAAATGGTGCCAAGCCCGGCACGACCGGGAATGCTGGAAACAAAACCACCTCGAATTCTTCAATTTCGATGATCCCGAGTATCAAAAACTGTGGATGATCGAGATTGGCGCCGAAGATCTATTCTTTCTTAAATTGCGCAAAGGGTTGAGTTGGCTCAAGATAAGCTGGAGTGGATACAATGTAGAAAAAAACGAATACGAACGGGCACAATGATGTCCCACAGCAACAAACACCGACCGTTCGGTGTTTTTATTTTTAAATTTTGTCGGCGAGTGAAACGACCTGGTGCCCAAGATCTTTCAAACTCTCTTCGTCTACTTTGTACACTACCGGCGCGAAATTCGTAAATATTTTTTCTTCGTTTATTTTTAGTCCGTTTTTGTACGTCTCTCTGTAAATCTCATTGTAGCGAAAGAATTTTTCTTCCCGACGCACAAAATAATGATTTTTTTCTGTGACATGATATTTATTTTCGGAAGGCTTGTTGGAGAGGAGCTGCCCTTTGAGAGCTGTGTCCGTCAGCCAGAGCTTCAATTGCAAAGGGTTCTTTGAAATATTCTTAATCTTCAAGTCCAAATAATTACTAAAAATCGTCGCGCCTCCTCCAAACGGCAACGTTCTTCCCGAATCCGGAAATGCATCCACCGAATGATGGTGCCTCTCCACTATTTGTATGTCCGCATGAAGAAAAATCCACATCAAGAAATTAGACAGCTGACATAGTCCGCCGCCGATTCCCCTAGAAACCTTTCCATTTGAAAGAAGCATGCCATCAACATACCCTTTCTTTTTGCTTACCGTACCGACAGTGTTCCAGAATGAAAATGTTTTTCCCGGAGGAATGACCAAGCCGTCGAGCATCGAAAGTGCAATCGTAAGATTTGTAACCTTATTTTTTTGCAGATCAACATCGCTGTCTCCCAACTTTCTATACAGCAAGCTCGAGTGTCGAGCGACCACACAAGGCAGGAATTCTTCTTTGTGTAGGTGCGACAGTGATATTTTATTTTTAACAGTCCGAATGGTTCGCTTGGTAAACACAGCGGGATTGACGAGAATCGGAAACGTGCTCGAAATCGCCTTTCTTTTTGGTCTCTCGTACTCTTCTATTTGTCTTCTGATCGTTTCCATTATTTAGCGGATTATAGCAATTTTTCAGTACTTTGTACGTTTTTTCGTATTCCAGGGGTGCTAACGAGAATTTGACATATAGTATTATATATGATATTATAATCGAATACCCCTGATTTTTGAAAACTAGACTCAACCACAACACATACGGCACACTGTTATGAATACTGAAAAAAATGAAATCCTCGCTCAGGGACTCCATCACTTGATGTCCCCGGGCAACACATGTATCTGGAAACACCTCGACGAATGCAACGAATTTGTCGTCCAGCACTTGTCACATCCCTTCGGACTTTCAGGACCTCCCCACCGATTGAAGAAGATTATATTCGTTGGCGCCAGCTACAACCAGCAAGATGATATGACTGTCGTCGTATTCTTAGCCAACATCCGCTTCTGGATCGGCTTATACGGAGGACATGAGGTCACCGGACTGCGCATCATCAGCACACCGTTCCATGACGGAGATCCCAACCATCACTACGTATTCTTCGAAGTTCGCAACGGAGGATTTGTGATCATCTCCGGCGAAACGACGGACTTCCCCGAGGGAACCCGTCATAACATGCTCGCACTGGAAAGCGTCTTCGCTGTCCTTTCGCAGATCTACTCGATCAACATCGAGCGAGTATCTGCGAAGGCTGTGAGGCTCGCCGACCTGTATCAAGATAAAGCGATCCTTGCCTAAGACAAGGAAACACTAGGACCGAGGCATCACACGATGTCTCGGTCCTATTTTTGTTATCGCATCTCGAGCAGAGCAAAAAGTGACACAGGATCAAGTAAAAAGGTTACATGTAAATGTAACCTTTTTATACTTAATTACTTAGGAAAAACCTGAGACTCTATGTATTGATTCACCTTATACCTCCCCTTCGCTTCAAGCTGCGCTATTCGTGTATCTGAAAGATGAAAAAGTTCGCCTATATACCTTTGAGTGTGTTCTACACCATCGAAAAGACCGTATCTCAACTTTATTATCTGACGCTCTCTTTTTGATAAAATATGTAATACGCTTTCATTATTCTTAATAATATTTGCAAATAATTCCCTCTCGCTGTTTTTTATATTTTTCATATGCCATGAAGAATAACGTTGGTGGTATTTTATTGCACGGGGGTACAATTTGCCATTTAAGGCAAGTTTAGAGGTCTTGCATTTTTTGAATTGTATTCTTCAATTTAAAAGCATTCCCATGGGAAAGCATACCCGCATAAGATCCAATTGTTTCTTTTTTAGGATCTTCTTTTATATTCCTGAACATTCTTTTCTTGGTGGCAGTGCGGAGTACCCGATGATCGGGAAAGTGAACCCAGCCCAAGAAATCGACACCTGACGCAAATGTCTTTATAAACACCTTATCAGGGTGAAGTTTGAGCATCAATGTTTCTTCTAAAAATGCTACCATTTTAGGAAGTATTTCTTTAAGATAATCTTTGTTTCTGCTCATCACCACAAAATCATCGGCATAACGGATATAGTATTTTTCTTTGACCGTATGCTTCATAAAATGATCAAATGTATTCATATACACATTCACGAGCAATTGCGATGTAAGATTGCCGAGCGGCATTCCTTTTCCGTCACTTGTGCTATGAAAACTTTTGGTCACACGCCCGATAAGCCAAGCAACATCAGCATCGGTAATATACTTTTGCACCGTATCGAGAAGTATTTTTTGATCAATGGAAGCAAAAAACTTTCGGATATCGCACTTGAGCATCCAGAGTGTTTTGGTGTTATTTTTACTCTCCTTCAAAGCAAAATGCGTAAACCTGTTGAGTGCACGATGGGTACCCCGCAACTTACGACATGAGTATGAATCATAAATAAAAGTGCGGTCGAAAAAGGGATAGAGCTGACGATAGATAGCGTGATGCAAAAGCCTGTCGCGCACACTCGCCTTATGAATATTGCGCGGCTTCGGATCGGAGATGTTAAAAGCATAATAGCCGCCGTGAGTGTAGGTTTTATTTTTGAGATCAGTATGCAGGTCAAGAATATTATCCAATAGTCGATACTGAAATTCCTGTACGTCTTTTTTCTTACGTTTCCCTTTCAGGAATTCTTTCCAAGCTTCAAGCAAATTTTCGACGGAAATGATAGTGTTGTACATTATAAATTATGAATGAAATAAAATGGAAACTATAAAGTCTACCCCCCCCGCAGAGATTAATACCCGTTGTTTTGAAGCTTAAGGACACATATTGCGTATGGCAAGACTATCTTACCCATTTTCCAAAAGCTAACCGCTTCACCATCGGTTCAAAAATTGACGTTCTGTTTCTTGAAGCAATTGAGTATGCATTCATCGCAAGTTATACGCATACAACAGAAAAGCACATATTCCTGAATAAAGGCATCTCAAAGGTTGATCTCATTAAACTCCTTTTACAACTCTCATGGGAAATCAAGGCTTTGGACAACAAAAAATACATTGTACTATCAGAACGATTCTCCGAGATCGGCAAGATGCTCGGGGGCTGGAAACGGCAATTGGCAAACAAAACTCCTGAGACATCATCTCAGGAGAAACGTTGATAGTGGCGAACAGCAAGGAAGCGATAGTTGGCATTCCAGTCACCATCCAAGTTGTTGAGGTTGAGGTTGCGCTTGGAACCGTCCCTGTTGAGGTTGAGCACGTTGCGATCGAAGTTGACCTTAGCAACGGAGCCTTGTATGAAAAACCATCTGTGTCACCACTCCCTGACTGCTTCACAAGAGTTGTATCGAATTCGTGACCTCATTCACCAGAATGACCTACTGGGTTAAACATCACTTAGTTTTTCACACCAACTGTCTCTTGATTTTTTGACTCATTCCTTGAGGCACTCTTCGAAAAGCCTCATTCAGTAGAATGACCTACTGGGATGACCTTCCAAACTCTCGTCCCAAAGGTTGCGGACAAATTACCCAAAGCCTGATTCAGCAGAATCACCTACTGTGGTTGACCTTAGATTTTTCACTTGTCGCTAGTATTATATATAAAAAATGAAAAAGAAAAAACCTCGCGTGACACAACTTGTGTACAACGCGAGGCTTGAGTTTAACGCGACCAAAGGGTCCAAGATTCCAAGGGGCAAAGCGCGAGCAATGCGCAAGATTGCCAACAGAATCAAGAAGCCGAAGCCTGAGACACTTTGCGAACAGCAAGGAAGCGACAGCCGGCAAGCCAGTCACCACCCAAGCGGTCGAGGTCGAGGTAGCGCTCGGAACCGCCCCTGTTGAGGCGGAGCACGCCGCGAGCGAAGTCGACCCCAGCAACGGAGCCAAGACCGATAATCGGATACTCGCGTTGCACTTCAGGATACTTCGCACCAAAGGCGAGCGTGTGCTCGGTTTTCGCAGGTTCCCAAGGGTTTTGAGGATCTGCATCTTTGATGTGGGTAACCGCTGCTTCGGACGAGATGTTGCGGTTGAAGTGGAAGAGTTTCGCTTCGAATTCCACTTTGCCTTCGCCTTTGACGGGGAAACGGGCGGCAGTGATGTCGTCGTTTTTCCAGTCATAGTTGCCTGCCGAGATCATCTTGTTCAGGCTCATGCTGTAGTCCACTTCGATGCGGAATTCAGTAGTAGTAGGAGCGACGGCTACTTGCGCAGCCATGATGCCTTTCCACCCTTGTGATGCAAGCCAATCGGTGAGGGGTTCGCCGAGCTTGCCTTGGTTCGCCGCCTCAATGACAGCTTGCAAGTCGAAGCCTTTACGATCCCAGTTCACGCCACTAGCAATTGCCGCAAGTGCGGCTGCAGTTTGGTTTTTCATTTTGTTGTTTGCCGGCTAATGCACCATTCTATCTCCGTCTCTGTACGCCCCGATTCACATCGGACCCGTCAGAGATTGTTGAGAAGACGATGTTTCGCCACAGCAGAGAAAGGCCTTTGGTGTAGAGGCCCGAACCCAAAAAGCCGCTTTCTGCTATGGCGAATTCGCAAATGTCTATCAAAGAACTATGGTACTATTATACTACCATTGAGTATAAATGTCAATAGTAGTGTAAGCCGCTCCCAACTTCGATATGCAGAACTAAAATATCATTGTTTTGACACGTCTCGAGCACTGCTCGACTTTATGGGGTACGGATCACTGGCAGGGACAGAGGGACGACGTTAGAACCTTCAACCGTAAATACAAAAAGTTAGTAAGACAAATATACAACTATTTTGGAAGTGTTTGTGTGTCCCCTATGTTCACTTTGTCCGACTGGGGCTTGTTAGGTCATGCGGACAGTATGGAGAAAAACAAGAACTAGGGAGAGATGGCGAAAGTTGCCGAATATGGCAAGTGTTACCTCCCGCCACACTTCACACAAATCTAAATAAGCGATACTATAGTCACACATGGAACCAGACTTACATTATTTCAACGAGAGGAAAGAAAAGACCAAGCAAATATACTTGGCCCAGAAAAGCGTATATAACCCCTATTTTCAAACCCATATAATTTTAAATTCCGATGGATTCCACCATCTTCAATTTTCAGCTCGTCGGGAGCGAGGCAAGCGCGAGCAGCTCTTGAAATTTAACCTTGTGCCGATCGCGATCGACATCATAAAAAAATCAGGGACGATCCAGGAATATCGCAAACTGCTCACTCCTATCGGCAAGCCTTCTAGCAGAAATGGTGCAGTGCCTATGAAAGAAATCCAGTATTGGGGATTGGTAGCTATTGTCGGAGAAAAGCAGATAAAAGTCCGTGCGGTGCTGCGCAAGGTTGGTGATGGCAATATCACCTTTTGGAGCGTGATGCCCTATTCAAAGATCAGGCAAGGACAGCAAAAGGTGTTTACCGAGGGAATTGAAGATGATTAGAAACAAAAACACCGCCCGAAGGCGGTATCTTTGTTATGCCTGCCTTCAGTTTAGGAATACCTTAACTGAACGGGGCTTGCGCCCACAGGCACACCTATAAACTACCACAAACAAGTAAAAGAATCAACTGCGATGTATTTGTGTTCATAATGAGCCACACTATGCCCTTTTTTTGAGAAAGGAGAACTTGCCAGATACGGCAAGTTTTGCCGTCTCCATATTTCCTTTGGACCAACTCCCTGCGCATACAGATCAATGGCCTGTCTCTTGAACTCGAAAATGTTGTTCTCATGTTCTTTTGTTAATCTGCTAATTCTAACAAAAGAAAACGGTGGTACCTCCACAAAGTGTCCACTTTATGAGGTACGGATCAATGGCGGGCGATGTAGGAATCGAACCTACACTAAAGCGTTTGGAGTGCCTTGTGATACCATTTCACTAATCGCCCTAACACCGAAAGCTTACTACAAAATGATAGATAAGTAAAAAGCCCTTTCGGGCCTTTTGATCTCAGTCCCCTTTGGAACTATTATTTTTTAGCCTCCTTGAACGTAACGTGCTTTCGGAGAATCTTGCTATACTTTTTAAGCTCGATTTTCTTCTCGACAGTCTTACGGTTTTTTCGAGACATGTAAATCTCCCCCGTCTCTTTATTCTTTAATGTTATGAGTTTATCTTGTGACATATGTGTAAAATGATGTTGCAACACTATACCCTACCTGCCTGGAAAATGCAATAAAAAAACCGCGGCGCTCGAAAGCACCGCGATTGTTGAAACCAAAGAACTATTGGGTTAAACCCTTACCGCCGCCATCACCGAAGTAGATCGGATAGGTCGTGTCATAGACCGACACACCAAAACCTCCAATGGGATCGGCGGAGAGACCAATAACGACTATTTTGTAGTCGGTATATCCCGTGACGTTCGGGATGACAACTTGATACTGCCCGGGCATTTGCGCCCAGTCGGCAATGTGATGCGAGGTTCCGTCAGCCGAGACCCCGTAAACTTGAACCACAGAACTGGTGGCAAGCCCGTTCACAAACGCACTGAAGTAATCGGTCGCCAACGAAACGTGAGCGATAATCACTTTACCCATGAGGTTGGTGCCGTTGCGAACAATGGTGTGATTGATCGCCAGACCACTGCGTGAGTCAGACCAGTTGTCGTTGGATGCGTAAAGCTCGGGAATGTCGTCTTGATTGTTCAAGGCGAATCCGTTGCCACTTGCAACCGGACTTCCACCGGACCCTCCGCCGAACGGCACGCTACCAATGATGGAATTACTCCGTTCATCAATAATAAGCCAGCTCTTTGGGGGGTTCAGTGGGTCGTAGTAAACGACAAACGCGCCCGTTTGGGGATCGTAGTAACCGTTGTAGTTGCCGTCATCACTCACAATGCCAGTATTTGAAGCATTGTGTCCGCCCGAAAGCGGAAATTGAACAACGGTCCGCTTGTAATTTAAGTAGATGACAACACTGATGTCGTCACCGGGAGCCAATGTAGGAAGGTAGGAATAGCCGTAGCGGACAGGTTGTCCGTTGGCGTCATACCCCTGCACGTTAAATTGGAAGTCCTTGACGGACCCCGCAAGATACGGCGGGATTTCCCACATCGGATGGGCCGGATCAATCGGCAGATTGGTGCCGTTGATTGACATTTGCGTAAAACCCCAACGGTTGCGAACCATCTGGAGGGTGAAATCCGCCGAGATGTTCCGCGAGATGCCGTTTGTGACACCGGTGAAGTAGAAGTTACCGCGCCCATAGGCCATGTGCGCGACAGCAAAAGCGTCCGCCGCCTGCTCGACACTCGGTGTGATCGTCGGAGTGGTAACTGCGATTTGAGCCGAAGCATTTGAGGAGTTGAAGCCGATACCTGCGAGCGCGATGCCGAGGCAGAGGCAGAGGAATTTTTTCAGTGTATTTTTCATTTTTCTGTCTTTCTGTGTGTTTTTTTCTGTGTTTCTGTTGTTGTTTACGTTTATTTTTTTGTTTGCCGTTTTGTTTACCGAAAAGATTCAGACTTCTGAATTTGAGGTGGCTGACCGTTTGTGTAACTGATGGAGACTTTGTGGCCTCCACTTGTTCCGAACCCGAGACTCGCAAGCAGGAGCGCGCGGCTATCCGCTTTCGGATCGCTCACGTTTAGAACTGCGTTTGAGTCGTGTGCATCGTAAGTCAGGTCCGACAGCGTCGAGGGCTGGCTTGTGTGCTGCACTTGTTGTGTGGAAGTGACCAATAAAGGCACGCTATCCACCCGTCCTGACTTTGCGTGATAAAACAGGCAAAGCCCGATTACGCCGAGAGCCACAAAAACTGGGGCCCACACTCTAAGTCGTATTTTTTTCATGATTTTTCTGTCAAAGAAAAAAGGGCTGTTTACCCTTTTCTACTGGAGTGTATACTAGCATATTTAGTACACTATGTCAACTAGCGTCAAAACAGGCAAAAGAGGTTACAATTGGGCCATGAAAAAGCTGGTAAAATCAATCCTGCGAAAGATACGCACCTCGCAACAAACCGACCTCCCCCTTATCTCCATATCAATCTCAAAAGACGCCATTCTTGGAAACGTTGCTGATTTTAAGAAAAAGGTTCCCGGAACGAAAATCGCACCAGTTCTTAAAAGCAATGCGTACGGACACGGTCTTGCGCTTATTGCAACAATTCTTGAAAAAGACGCCTCCACCGCCTCTGCTATTCCCTTTTTTGTTATTGATTCATATTTTGAAGCACGCGCACTACGAAATGAGGGGGTAAAAATACCGCTTCTTGTGATCGGATATACACCACCAGAAACCATACTTCGAGACAGACTCAAAAATGTCATCTGTACAGCAACAAGTCTCGATACAATAAAAAATCTTTCGGAACATGCGGTAAAGAGCTCCTCAAACCGACCCATAAAAATCCACCTTAAAATCGACACAGGGATGAGACGTCAAGGAATCTCGGTGAACGAAATCGATGAAGCGGTCACTCTCATTAAAAAATCGGGCACGTTGGTGCTCGAAGGTATATGCTCGCATTTGCCGGATGCTGACGGCACTGATTCCACGTTTACTCGCGAGCAGATTAAGCTTTGGAACGGTATCGTGGAAAAATTTAGAAAAGAATTCCCTTCCCTTGCCTATTGGCATTTGAGTAATACCGATGGACACGCATTTGCAAAAGATATACATGCAAATGTTTCCAGGCTTGGTATCGGACTTTACTTAGGACAAACACCAGCACTTGAAATGAAGACTATTATAACTGGTATTAAAAAAGTCCAAGCGGGTGACAAGATTGGGTACAGCGGAACTTTTGTGGCACCGCACGATATGATCATAGCCACAATCCCCGTCGGATATTTTGAAGGAATTGATAGAAGACTTTCAAACAAAGGTTTCGTGAAAATAGAAAAAGATGGCAACGTTTTTTTTGCTCCAATCATTGGACGTGTGAGCATGAATATAACAACCGTGGACGTCTCTGGTCTGTCGGGAGTATGCACTGGCGATACGGTTATTGTTTTTAGCGCACATCAAGAAGATAAAAATTCAATCAACTCTGTTGCGGAAGTTTGCGGAACTATTCCGTATGAAATCCTTGTGCATATTCCGGTACATTTGAAGCGGGTTGGGGTATAAGTAGTCTATTTTTAAAAGTAGTTGACAAGAAACATATAGTGTGCCAGGATACTCCCTATCGGTGTTTGGGCGGAAGTTTCGCCCCCCCCCACCGATGAAACGGACAGACAGAAAGCGTTGAAATAACACGGAATCAACGCAACCAAGCACATCAACATCTGGCCAAACACGCCAAGTACGCGCCCAAAGAAAGGAGTTACCGCCGAGGCACCCAAGAAGACCGCAGTCTAAAGACCGCACGTCCTTGGGCCCGCACACGACCACAATAATTCCGCTTGTACGAAGCATACATATAGGTTGTTTTTTACGGATCGACAAAATTTTAGAGGGTTTTTGATCCTCTGGAGTTTACCCCGCTTGAAAGAGCGGGGATTTTTATTTTTTATATAATAAATTTTTATTAGGATTTTATCTCATCATGATACGCTAGGTAGCATGGATAATTTTCATGACAATTTGTTGTAACCCCGCATCGACAACAACTGGTGCTTTTGCTTTGTTGTTCTCATAAACGTATACGCCTCCACCTATAACTAATACCACAATTGGGGGTATATTCGCGACAAGCGACCGTTGAAATATTTTACTTTTTACTTCGTGATTTTAATCTCTTTACATTTGACAGGTAGTTGTCTTCGGAGACTACAGACCTACCTAATTCCTTTTCAAGTTCTTTCCTGGCAACCCCAGCGATCTTACCACCGCGACGTGCGTCTGATTTGAGTTTTGGAACACCTTTTGATCTTTCTTGTCGATGTATCTCTGTCGTTGACCTTTCTCCCAACATTGTGAAAATCAATTCAAAATCACCCATATGATCACGCAGATTCTCGCGCTCCAACCCTTTCAATTTCTTGTAATCATCCGGCGTGATGCCAAAGGTTGCTTTGGAAATTTCTGCTGTCAAAATCTCATAATCTCTTTGTTCCTGCGCTCCTCGGTTCTTCCACTCATTGGTGAGTTCCTCACGAATAGCAATGCCTCGCATTCTCTTTTCTATCCAGTTATCTGGATAACCTTTGAGTTTATAGAGTAAACGCGTTCGCTTTGTGGCCAATTCAGGATTCTCGATTTCTTGGATGCGTTCATAACCGACTTTAGCTAACCAGCGTTTGAATGGTTCAGCTTTGGGAGATGGAATGGATTGGATGATACGAAAAAGTCCTTCAGTGTCAGCACAGTCAGTCTCGTACATCTTTCCGTCAGATGACTCCAATTTGAGTTGTCGACAAATTGTCGACAACTCAAATCCATCTTCGCCCTTTACGCGTTCCTTCATCCTATACCAGTAATCACGAGCATTTACACTATCAGTCAGCGCTTCAATAACATCGACAACAGAAAACCACCATTCGTTTTGAAAAATGATCCTTCGTATCTCCTTCTTCTTGAATATGGCGATTTTCGTAATAGCTTCCATGCCTCAATTTTCTCACTTCCAAACGAAAAAACAATATTGACTTCCGTTCAATATATATCCGAACTCTACACACTAACAAATTCTTTGGTGCGCAGGGAGGGATTTGAAGCTTACAGCTTCGGTACAGGTCTCGTATTTTTTCGGAACAAGTTCCTCAAAAATATACTCGACCTTTTCAAATCCCTCCCGCAAGGCTAACGCCTTGCTTCTGCGCTTCAACAAAAAATCCCCTTACGGGGATTTTCAGTTTGTGCGCAGGGAGGGATTTGAACCCCCGAAGCCCGAAGGCGACAGATTTACAGTCTGTTGTAATTGACCACTCTACCACCTGCGCATGTTCTAGTAGAGTCTAATATAATTTAGGCTATTTCGCAATAACACAAAAAAGGGGGCCTGCCGAAGTTCTTAGAACTGCATAGCAGAGATGTAGTTTCCGCTACTGCCACTCGGATCAAAGCCGCCGGTCCAACCCGCGGTAAGAAAGTTTGTTGTGGCGGGATTTCCTATACTTATTCCTGAATTTTCGGTCTGAATTGCAAAACCATACGATGATGGATTTGAAGCTGATGAAATTGTATAACAATAACCGTTACTTGTTAAATTTGGACCTGGTACTGCATTCTGTTGTCGACATGCAGGGCCACTTACTGTATATGCCGGACAACCGCTTGCTGGACAACTAGGGTCCATGGGTTCTTTCGCTAAGAATTTTGCTGTGACGAGCTGGCTTAGCGCGGTCGGATAATACCCATTTGTTGTTCGATAAAGCTCAAGTGCGTTGCGGATTTGATGGGAATCAGATATGCGTTGTGCATCCCTAGCTTTAACCTTTGCCCCAGCAAGCGACGCCATAACGATCGATGAGAGTAGACCGATAATTGCAATAACAACAAGAAGCTCGATGAGTGTAAAGCCGGATTTCTTTGTATGTTTTCTTGGTATCATATAATAAAATAAACTAGTAGTTACCGTATATTGAACTTGCAGAGATCGGCTCATGTCCGACATTCATAACAAAGAAGTAATAAATCAGGACAGCTGCTACTATAGCCGCGACAAATATCCATGTTAGAAGTTTATATCCTTGCTCAACATCCTTCGCCAAACCAACATTTACAAAAAATTTTGACAAGGAAGACGTCTCGGGTCGGCCAATTATTGAACGGGAACGATATCGTCCACCCCCTCCGTTATTAAAATTATCTTCTTCAAATTCAACGCTCATAGTAGGCTAATTATACTCCAACCTTATACAAAGACAACCCTTCGCTACTTGTTCCCATCAAAAGAAAGCCGTCGCAAGAAAAAGGTGTCGAATAGATAAAATCAATCTTAACCCGTCGAGACATCGATGCTTTATCCACGCAACTAAGATCCATAAATTTCTGATAGCTATACTTTGAAACAGTAAGAGTTGCTGGTTTTGATGCAAGGGGGTAGTTATGCGTTGCTGCACCAATTACAAGACTTTTCCATGGTGAAGCTATAAAGCGCTTCCCTTCTATTCCTGAAAAAAGCTTCAGATCTTCGGCTGTCAAATATGCACTGATAGGCGACGCAGGAAATGCGAGAAGGTTTTTACCTGTCGAACTATGACCCCGAAGGACGAGTGAGCCCCACGACTCAGACGGATATGAAAAAGCGATTACAATAAACACAATACTCACCCCAAGTGAAAGTACTGCGTGCGAATATGTAATGTTTGGCATCCTCTTTACAAGAGTATCGAGACCAATACCTATCAGCAACGTAATAAGAAAAGAGGTTATAACGACAATTCTCGGATAGTCAATAATAAGAACATGTGTCGTGTATGCGTACGCAATCCAAAATATAATTCCCGTCGCTAGTGGTGCCGCTAAAAGATAATTTTTCTGCTTTATACAAACATACCCCCCGAGGAGAGCAAACGGAAGTGCGAACCATGGCATAATAATCCAAATTGGAAACGAGGGTATCCCTCCGACAATATTATCTCTCAAGATCAATGAATATGCCCCTGTAAAGACAAATGCCGCGACAATCGCTATTACAGAAACAATGCCGGCATAGATAATTGTCTTGAAATGCTGTGGATTTTTTTTAATAGATTGATCGAACAAGAAAAATAGTGCGACTGGGGCTACAAAAACAATCATCGGCGGATACAAAATAAGCGAAATCATAAAGGCACCTACAGAAGCCACAAGATTTTTTGTTTCGAAAGCAACAAGACCAGCTATAAACAAAATCAATCCCCCTATAAATGGCAAGACCGACCACATCCCCGGCAAATTTGCCCCATTCACGATGAGTGGCAGTACAAGGACGGCGCACCACGCAGAGAAAGGATCGACTTTAAGGCTTCGTAGATAGAGATACACGAGAAGGCAAGATAGAAGGCCGGCCACTATCGCAAGCGGCACATACCCATCAATCGGACTTACATGGACAATCAAAAAGACCTCGGCGAGAACAGAAAAGAAGCCTACAAGAATGTTTGTAAACGGCCCATCACTATTTAAAGGATCGGCTAGTGGTAACGTATGGGTTCTGATAGAATATCCTGTGAATGCGATCCCAGCATATTCGTCTGAAAAATATGGGTATTGATATGTTGCATGTGTTGCTGCGTCAGCCCCATAGTTGTCGACAATAATGCCAGTATAAAAATAGTGAACTGAGAACAGCTCCCAGAAAATGATGCAGCACGCGATTATCCCAAACCAATTTGGTTTAAATACTGTAGCGTTTGGTAATACTTTTTTGTACCGCGCAAACACATATACTGACCCAAGGGCAACGATGGCATTACACAAGACAACTACCTGATACGTAAAGACACCAAAAAGCTGTGTACCGATCGCTATCAAGAGGTGGGCTGTGACCAAGCCAACAAAAACTGAGACAAAACCTCTAATCTTATCCTCAAAACAAAAGACTAGACAGAAAGGGATAAGGATGAGAAAAATACCGAGAATAGATTCAATCATACAATATATAATATCATGAATACGCAGCAGAAAAAACAGACTGATTCTCCCGATATAAGCATCATACTTCCCTGTCTGAATGAAAAAAGTGCTTTGGAAATATGCCTCCGCGAGATAAAAAATGTGATTGAAACACAAGGCCTTAGTGCAGAAATTATTCTTGTTGACAATAACTCTGATGATGGAAGTTTAGAAATTGCAAAGAAAATAGCGGAAAATATCAAAGAGCTTCGAGTAGTCTCTGAGCCTAGGCAAGGATACGGTTCCGCGTATATGAAAGGTCTGCAAGAAGCACGTGGAAATTATTTTTTCATGGCTGACATTGATCATTCATATGATTTTAAAGATATTCCGCGCTTTATTGCCGCACTCAAAAATAGCGCTGATCTTGTCGTTGGAAATCGATTCACGGGAAGTATCGAAAATGGCGCAATGCCTCTCCATCACAGATACGTTGGCAATCCATTTTTATCTTTTGTTGTCAAAAAATTATTCAATATAAAAATAAATGACATTCATTGCGGGGTACGAGCAATGAGCCGAGAAGCTTTTGAAAAAATAACACTCCACACTACAGGTATGGAATTTGCTTCAGAAATGGTGATCAAAGTTGCCAAACAAAAGCTTGCGATCGCAGAAATTCCCGTGTCGTACCGGGTGCGTATTGGGAAGTCAAAACTCCAATCCGTGGGTGATGGCTGGAGACATTTACGCTTTATTCTTTTATATTCTCCTGTCTATCTTTTTCTTATCCCTGGCGCATTCCTCACTTGCCTTGGTCTTGGATCACTCCTCGTATTTTATTTTGGTAAGATATCTTTATTTAATCTGCAGTTTTATATTCACCCCATGTTCCTCTCGTCGGTACTGATCATGTTGGGGTACCAGATTATGCTATTCGCCGGATTTTCAAAAATCTACGCCATCGCACATCTTGGAGAAACTGATTTGTTTATGGAATCTCTTTTCAAGAAAATTACAATAGAAAAAGCGGGCTTTGTTGGGCTTGCTGCTGCATGCCTCGGAATACTGATGTATTTGTATATTTTTATACGCTGGATCCATTCAGGGTTTGGATCACTTGATGAAATAAAAAATTCAATCGTTGCACTCACTTTCGTCGTCATTGGTGTCCAGACTTTTTTTTCTGCTTTCATGCTGAGCACACTCGGAATCAAAGAAAAATGAGAATCGCAATTTTTCAAAACTTTTTAGACAATATCGGTGGCGCAGAAGTCGTCGGCCTCACTTTGGCTCGAGAACTCAACGCTGATATTTACACGACCAATATCGACCGCGAAAAAATCCATCAGATGGGTTTTGATGATGTCACGATAAAATCGATTGGCAAAGTCCCCGTGAATGCCCCCTTTCGACAACAGCTAGTACTGCATCGATTTCGCAAATTAAACCTAAAGGGTCAGTACGATTTTTTCATCATTAACGGCGACTGGGCTGTCTCGGGAGCGGTCAATAACAAACCGAATCTTTGGTATGTGAACGCCACAATACGCGAGATTTGGGACTTACGCGAGTACGTCAGGAAAAATCTCATAGGCCCACTCAAGCGACCGGTATTTGATATCTGGGTGATCTACAATCGTTACTTGAATAAAAAACACGTCAGTCAGGTTGACGCTATTGCAGTAAACTCGACATTCACTAAAGACAGGATCAAAAAATATCTTGGTCGAGATTCGGAACTAATATATCCACCAACACAGACGAAAAAATTCCATTTTGGAAAAACCGGCGATTACTGGCTTTCCGTGAATCGCATCATTAAATACAAGAGAATTGATATGCAGATGGAAGCTTTCTCGAAACTGCCGGATGAGAAGCTCATCGTGCTCGGACCTTACGAACAATCAAAAACGAGCCTTGCATATGTCGAGCTCATTAAAAATAGTAAACCTCCGAACGTCACTTTAATCGAACGTGCCGGAAGTTTTGCGGAGCTCGTGGATTATTATGCAAATTGTAAAGGTTTTATCACCACATGTCACCAAGAAGACTTCGGAATGACTGCGGTAGAAGCTATGGCTTCCGGTAAGCCTGTTATCGCACCCAACGAGGGTGGCTACAAGGAGACGGTTACAGACGAAAAAACGGGACTACGTATCGATGATATCAACCCCGATAAACTAATAACTGCCATCAGAGAAGTAAGCTCCGTTCTCGTAAAGGATCCTGAATACTATGTAAACAACAGTCAGCGACAAGCCGTAAAGTTCGACGTAGCGGTCTTTATATTGAAGATAAAACAAATAATGATAAGATAATAGCCACTATGAGTAAGCACCTTCTCGTTGCCATCGCTGACGCCAATTACCTCGACCATGTAAAACAACTCTTTTCGAGTGTGTATTTTAATGCCGGGTGGAAAGGAGACTATATGTTGATGGCACATGATATTCCGGAAAAAGATCTAGTGTGGTTTAGGGATAAGGGAATATTGGTAAAGAAGTGTAGCCCAATTCATAATGGAAAAGAATCAGGAATAAACTATCCTCCCATTGACTCTTCCCTACCTGAGGACACCAAATTCCATATGAATCGATTCAAAAACTTGCCGGTGATTTTGAACAAATTTGAGCTTTTCACTCCAGAGTTTAAAAAGTGGGACACCGTACTCTACCTCGACTGCGATATTATTGTGAGGTATTCACTTGAGGAGTTGACTAAAGTTTCTGGATTCGCTGCGGTACTTGACGACCCGTCTCCGAGACTTATAAATCAATTTTTGATGACTGCATGGTCTGGACCACTATTCAAAGAATTGGAAGGTGCATTTGATGTTGGCTCGCCCGCCTTTAACTCAGGTGTCATGGCCTTTAGCACTGACATCATCGAGGAGAATTCATTTAAAGAACTATGCAACCTCTTTCAGAAATACCATACAATATGCAACCTCTACGGTGAGCAACCAATTCTTAATCTCTACTTCTCTGAACGTTGGAAAAGACTCAGCTGTGCATATAATTTCGCGGGATATGCAATGCAATATCTCGGGGTATCTCTTAAATTAAATGATGCGATAGTTTTTCATTTATATGGCAACAATAAACCTTGGTTGCCTGGCAGCAGTTTCAACACTGAGTGGAAGAATAACTTGCAAAAAGCAGAGGAAATTAATTTAAACGATCGACATATTGATGGTAATATTTTTACTATAACAAAAATGGTAAGAATTACAGACATCTTTTATAAGATTGACCGATTGATTGATGTAAAAATAGGCTTGATGGGAATTTTTTTAAAAAAATACTATCCATCGTTGTATTGGTTATTAAAAAAATAATGGTAAAATAATCATTACCATGAGTAAGCACCTCCTCGTCGCCCTCGCCGACATCAATTGTATCGACCAAGTTAAACAACTCTTCTCGAGTGTGTATTTTAACGCTGGGTGGAAGGGAGACTATATGTTGATGGCACATGATATTCCGGAAGAAGAACTGCTGTGGTTTAGGAACAAAGGGATATTGGTAAAGAAATGTAAACCGTTACACCAAGGAAAAGCGTCGGGGATTGAGTATCTCAATATTGAATCCCTACCGGATTGGGAAAAATTCGTTGTCAGTCATTACAGACAATTACCTGTATTACTAAACAAGTTTGAACTCTTCACTCCAGAATTTAAAAAATGGGACACCGTCCTTTACCTTGACTGCGATATTATTGTCAGATACTCACTCGATAAGTTAACGAAGGTGAAGGGGTTTTGTGCGTGCTCGGATGAAATAATATTCCACCGATCACCGATCAAAGATCAATTTCATCTGAACATTCCCCACGATGAAGTATTCTCAAAACTCGAGAAAAAATTTGATCTCACGAAACTCACTTTCAATTCCGGAGTTATGGCTTTCAGTACTGATATCATTGAGGAAGACTCATTCGAAAAACTATACAAACTTTTTCACAAATATCATCAAATCTGTACCTACGGCGAGCAACCCATCATCAATCTATTTTTTTATAAAAAATGGAAGAAGTTAAATTACACATATAATCTTTTTGTACCGATCTGGGAAGATAAATATAAAATAAAACCGAAATCAATCAATGCAACCGTATTACATTTCTTTGCTTTAAGAAAGCCGTGGCTGCATGCCAGCCCCTTCTATGCGGAATGGAAAACTAACCTTGATAAAGCCGAGGAAATAGATCTAGCTCATCGGGTGAATAGTGATCGTATTTTTGGTGTAATGAAAATGCTGAAGAATTCACCTTATCTTAGTAGCCTGCAGGCTAGATTCTCACTTTCTTATTATAACAGAGCCCTTGATCGATATATTGGACTTGTCGGAATATTCCTGAAAAAATCGTATCCCCGAGTTTACTTCGCTCTAAAAAAACAAAAATAGTATGCCCAGCCACCTCCTCGTCGCCCTCGCCGACATCAATTGTATCGACCAAGTTAAACAACTCTTCTCGAGTGTGTATTTTAACGCTGGGTGGAAGGGAGACTATATGTTGATGGCACATGATATTCCGGAAGAAGAACTGCTGTGGTTTAGGAACAAAGGGATATTGGTAAAGAAATGTAAACCGTTACACCAAGGAAAAGCGTCGGGGATTGAGTATC
>OCZT010000226.1_pt1 | contig 54253 bp, 55 predicted proteins | sample 1539031 | NCBI WGS metagenome assembly OCZT01 (sample SAMEA3539308, study PRJEB22396) | soil metagenome | biome: tundra; feature: field; material: soil | place: USA | collected 2010-05 | depth 0.15 m
ATAGGGACAAAAAAACTGGAGTTCAACTCTTAACTCTTGAAAACCTAAGTGTCTTCACTATCCAGTCAGGAAGAGATTTCTTCGGGTCCCTTTTACGTAGATCAAGGTACCATCCAAATTTCTTCAGGATTGGCACTTTATGCGTTTCAACAAATTCTATAAGTGTTCCGTCAGGATCTTCAATATAAGAAAAGTAGCCGGCTGCTTCACCCATATCGAAACTGTTACCCTCATGACTCTTTTTACTGTCGACGGTAAATGGAAATCCTTTGTTTTCACATAAGTTTTTCAGATTGTCCATCCCATTCATATCATAACAGAGATGAATAAAACCAGGGTCGCCCCAGAACCGGCCTTCAAATATCTTTTTCCCATGATACGCGGCACTACTTATGAGTTCGATTACACTATCTCCAAGTACTTTACTGAAAGCGCCAGTGAAAGGCTTAGATCTTTTAAGGAGTACCCTGCGGCATTCTATATTTCCTCCCGGAAGATCAGCAAGGTCATTGAAAATGCCTGCAGTATCATAAATAACTTCATTGTAGCCTAGGATATCTGAGTAGACAACCCTTGCTTTTTCAATATCTGATACTCCAATAATTGCTCCATAAGAACCACCAGTTCCTTTTTTCTCATCCCGGAACCAGTCGGTGGCTTCTATGAGCTGGAAGATATTCCCGTAAGGATCTTTCATGAAAAAAGTCGTTTTCCCTGATGGATCTTCTGTTGCCACTGAAGGAACCTGAATCCCGTTCTTTTGATATAATGTCAATGATTCCTGGATGTTTTTTGCTTTTATCTTGCAGGCAATGATACCAAGATCGCCGATCTTGATCTCTTCTTTAATTTTAACCGGATCTCTTTCTGTGTACTGCCATATCTCAAAACCGCCTCCGCTCTGTAGATTCATAGCCAGTATGGCGTGTTTGCTCCGCGGTACTCCACCTGTATACGGGAGCATCAGTTTAGCTGGTGCATCATCATCAAAAATCCGGCAATCCATACCAAACTGGTCGATATACCATTTCCAGGCTTCTTCAACATTCATTACTCCAATCCCCATCTGCTGAATTCCGCTTATAATATAACCCTTCATTTTATATTAATTTTAATCTATCAAATTTAACTATATTATACTTAAAGTCATAAGTGCCTTAAGTTTTGCCCCCACCCCCCTAAAGAGGGTTAATTCTCAGTATCTTAGGGTAACTAAATATCAGAGTATTATCTCCCCCCTGGGGGAGATGTCAGCGAAGCTGACAAAAGGGGTTTATTTCACTGAAAAGCATTTCCTAAAACAGGTTAAAACTCCAAGTACTTCAAACTCTGGCTCACCCCAAACTTTACATCGTTTTTATTTTATCTGCAATTCTGAAGAACAGCCACGGACACCATCTTCTGATATATAGCATCATTAATTCATTCTTTCCAACGAGAATTTCCCGTTTGTTCCTTCTCATTCCTTTGATAATTGTTTCAGCTGCCTGTTGTGGCAGCACACCATTAGCCTGACCAGCGTCAAGTTTACCATGTTCCTTGCCTTCAGCATCAAGTGCATGAAATGAAATTGACGTCATTACTCTTCCAGGTATAATGACAGAAGCTTTTATATTGAATTTTTTATTTTCAAGGTAAAGAGTTTCGAAGAATCCGTGAAGCGCTTGTTTAGAAGCAGAGTAAGCTGAGCGAAGTGGAAATCCAAATCTGCCTGTGATGCTGCTTGTTGCAAGAATATGACCAGATTTCTGTTGGACCATTATAGGCAGAACTGCTTTTGTAAGAGCTATTGTTCCAAAATAATTTATCTCAAATATTTTTCTATCGAGCCACATGGGAGTTTCATCAATTCTTGCCCTCTGGCTTATACCTCCTATGTTAAGTAAGAAATCAATTCTTCCAAGTGCCCTGACTTGTTGTTCAACTATCTTATCTATGCCGGAAGTATCACCAAGATCAAAAGGGATACAATGAACCATCGTGGACAGATCTCCACATTCTGCTTTTACTCTTTCCAGCCCGTTCAGATCATTTGAAGAAGCTATAACCTTTGCTCCTCTCAAGACAAATTCATGGACAAGGGCTTCCCCAATACCTGATGATGCCCCGGTGATCCAGGCTACTTTCCCTTTAAACAGCAACTCTTTTTTCATTCTATAAACTGGCAATCAGGTTAACTAGTTCAGCATGGTTTTTTCTAAGAATATTGAATTCTTCATCTTTTTGTTTAATAAGACTTCTTATTCTGAATCCTCCTATTATTCGTCGGAATTGCAGGTAATAATTCCAGGCAAAGAGACCCGAAAGGGGCAGGGTAAGAAAAATAAGTAATCCGAGCCACCAGGATGAAAAGATAAAAAGCGAAAGAATAAGATAAAGAGGTAAGAATACAAATGCAAGGGCAAGAGAAATCCCATACCGTATTGATGAGTGAAACTGTGGATCTTTTATCTTACGTATCTGGAGATTAGGAATTTCCAGAAATGTCAGATTAAAAATATTTCCATAAATAAATAACGGAAAAGTAATAACAATACCAATCATTCCAGCAATCAGCCATCCGAGAGGGTGTTTCCTTTTTGCGAGTAATCTGTAGTCGGTATTAAATTCTTTTGCTTTTTCTTTTATCTTAATACTCAGGGAGCAAATTCTACTGAAAAGAGCAGGATTTGATAACTTAAGTAAATTCATTTTATTGACAAGGATCCTGTCTTTGAATAATTTTGGAAACCTGATATCATCACTGAATCTGCCATTAATCATACTTCTGAGTTCATCGATGGCTTCATAATCTTCTTCAGATTCGATGTGCACCATAATACCTTTCATCTCATCGGAAAGTCTTGCCCTCAGTTCGTTTAATGCTCTCTCCGGACTCACTTTGTACGAATCAAAGTATTCAGATACTTCAATGGGCTTCCCGTAGACTACAGTCAGTACCTGTCTGAACCTGCTGTAGTTTGAGAATTCGAGACCAACCGGAATAATCTTTATCTTAAGGGTAAAATCTGTTGCTTCATCTGACTGAAAAGCGACCCGGCATATACCTTTTTTCAATTGTCTGAGCCTTCTGAATCCGGCATGATCTCCTTCAGGAAGAATTACCAGTCCGTTTTTGTTTTTCAGTACATCAATTGTCTTAACGAATATCTCATCGTTACCTTTAACACTGCTGAAACCATCCCTTATTCTGTAAACTGGCAGGATCTTTAGAAAATAAAGTATCGCCGCAACTGTCTTTCTTTTAAAGATATCGGCTCTTGCAAGAAAAATTGGCTGTCCCTTATGTGTAAAGAGAACTGCAAGTGCATCCATTAAGGCATTCTGATGGTTTGGAGCAAAGATTATATGATCTTCAGGCTTAATATTTTCGCGACCTAGCACAATGACTTTCCTATAGAAAACATTATTGTGCCAAAACCCTGCCATTGACTTTAAGAGAGAGTATCCGGCCGAATACTTCTCAATATTTTCTTTGCCCATTCAATAAAAGAATATGCACCTGCAAGACATCATTTAACTGATGTTCTCAAGTTGTTGAGTGCAAGTTAAAAAAAAGTGAATTGTTGTTATTAAAGCTGAATTACTTTTACGACAATTTTTGAAATATTACGTCTTTATACCACCATATCAGGAGTCGTGAAAGTCATCTTTAATCTTATCTATCAACCTTCTTTCTTTCTTTGTAGGGCGACCTGTTCCTTTATCTCTGTAAATTACTCCACCTGCCTGCCGGACATCCAGTTTCGTTTTTTCCTCCTCTGATGTCAAATCTTCGATAAATTGTTCAACGAGTTTTGCCGAAACACGGTTTCCAATGGGTTCAATCACTCTGTACGAGTAAATGACCGGAGGCTTTTTTACTGTAATAATTTCGTTCTTTAAGACTGTTCTCGATGGTTTTACCTGAACCTCATTGATAATTATTCTTCCCTTCCGGCATTCATCAGAAGCTAAGCTCCTGGTCTTATAAATTCTAACCGACCAGAGAAATTTATCTATTCGTATGGTTTTATTATCAGCCATTTAATCAGTATTAATTTGAGGGTTCTTTTCCCTGAGCCGGTTCTTCCTCTGGAGGAGTTACCTTACCGGCTTTGTTAAAGGCTGTCATTGTCAATTCAATCCCTGCAAATGCAAATGATCTGATCATATCGATTACAATTGAAGTTCTCTCATCCATAAATTTTTTTTCTTCAGGATCCCATTTACCGAGAACAAAATTGATTTGTGCTCCTTTCCGGAAACCGTTGCCGATACCTATTCTGATCCTGGGATATTCATTGGTAGCCAGAACGGTGCTGATATGGGCCAGTCCGTTGTGGCCCCCATCGCTCCCCTTTGGTCTCATTCTTATGTTTCCGAGAGGGAGGGCAATATCGTCTACAATAATCAGCATGTTTTCAAGGGGAATGTTTTCCTTTTTAAGCCAGTAGCTCACTGCATTTCCACTGAGATTCATATAGGTGGAGGGTTTGAGCAGGAAGAGATCACGTCCTTTGAATCTGATCTTACAAACTGCACCATATCGTTTCTCCGTAAAAGAAGTATTGGATGCCATGGCCATGGCATCCAATACTGTAAATCCTATATTATGTCGGGTGTCCCTGTACCCTTCACCTATATTTCCCAGGCCAACTATCAGATATTTCATCAAGCCTGAATTTTTTCATAATAAAGATCAGGTTCTACTTAGCTGCAGGTGTTTCAGGAACTGCTGTTGTTCCTGCTGTTGCTGTAGCAGCTGCTGCTGTTGCTGCTGCCGTTTCAGCCAGAACTTCTTCATCAGTTTTCTGTGCAACACGTGATGTGGCAATTGTGAGAACCATTGATTTTTTAGGATCAAGTAATTCTACCTTATCAAATGATAACTCGCCAACCTTTACCCCTTCATGAATTTTTAAATTAGTGATATCAATCGGAAGAGCTTCCGGAAGATCTTTAGCTAATCCTTTTACTTTTAGTGATCTTCTTTTAATACTTAATTTTCCACCTGCAATAACCCCTACTGAATCTCCTGAAACTTTTATAGGAATATTGATAACTACCGGTTTATTATCAAAAATTTCAATAAAATCTGCATGAAGAATATTATCTTTTACAGGATGGAACTGCATATCCTTAAGTACAGCTTTATACTCTTTGTCTTCAATGCTGAGTTTTACAAGATGTGCTTCAGGTGTATATACAAGGTTTTTAAAACTGTTCTCATGAGCATAAAAGTGAATATTCTTTTCTTTCCCATAGATAACACAAGGTACGTTTCCTGTTTTTCTGATTTCTTTGGAACTTTTCTTCCCTAATTCTTTTCTGAAAGATCCTTTAATTTCGATTGTCTTCATTTGTCTAAAAGTTATTGTGCTACTAAGAGTTATCATCCCGATAACTCCCCATTACACGTTTGACATTAATAAAAAAATTGGCCTGCAAATATAGAACAAAGGAATCAGAATACAAAATTTGTGCTTATCGACTGATTTTCTGTTACAGCCTGGATAGTTTTAGCAAAAATATCGGCAATTGAAAGCACTTTGATTTTCTTGGAACTATTAATAAAAGGAACGGAATCACTAACAACAAGTTCTTCTATTGCTGAATCGTTGATCCTTTGAATTGCGTTACCGGAAAGTATTGGGTGCGTAGCGAATGCCCTGATACTCGTGGCTCCTCTTTCTTTCATCATATTAGCTGCCAGTGCAAGTGTGCCTGCAGTGTCAACCATATCATCAATTATTACTACATTTCGTCCATCCACCTCACCGATAATCGACATTTCTTCTATAACATTTGGTTTCTTGCGGAGCTTGTAACATAATACCATTTCCGACTGAAGGTGTCTCGAATAGGCATTGGCTCTTTTTGATCCTCCCATATCGGGAGCTGAGACGGTAAGATTCTTAAGTTTAAGGTTTGCGATATATGGAGCAAATATTGCTGAGCCAAAAAGGTGGTCGACCGGCACATTGAAAAAGCCCTGTATCTGATCGGCATGAAGATCCATCGTAATTACTCTGTCAACTCCAGCGGTGCTTAAGAGATCAGCTGACAATTTCGAACCGATAGAGACCCGCGGTCTGTCTTTTCTGTCCTGCCTTGCAAAACCATAATATGGTATAACAGCAATCACTTTATAAGCAGAGGCTCTTTTTGCTGCATCAATCATAAGCAGAAGTTCAAAAAGATTATCAGCAGGTGGATTTGTAGACTGTATTATAAAAACCAAACAGCCTCTGACCGATTCATCGAAACATGGTTGAAATTCTCCATCACTGAAGCTGGTAACGGAACTTTTCCCGAGTTCAATTCCAAGTTTATCTGTAATTCTCTGAGCCAAATCTTTTGAAGACCTGCAGGAAAAGACTTTCATAGGTGCCGTTCCAAACATTTTCCGATTTTTTTAACGATTAAGTAAAGAGATCAAATTTTGAATACAAAATTATAAATTCCGGCCGATATCAGGTGACAGTTGAAAAATTGTTGATAGATTCTTCTATATAGTTCAGTATATCATCCCTGCCATTACCTTTTACTGCCGAGGTAATGAAGGAAACAGGCAATGACTCCCAGTTTATCAACATTTCCGAATTATATTGATTTACTGAATTCTCCAGGGCAGTAATATTTAGTTTGTCACTTTTCGTAAAGACTCTGGCAAAGGGTATTTCGTTTAAACCCAGGAACTCCATAAACTCAAGATCGGAACGTTGTGGCTTATGCCGGGTATCAAGAAGCACAAAGAGAGAAACAAGGTTTTCCCTTTTCAGAATATACTCTTCAGTCGCTTTTACCCATTTTTCCCTGAGCTTTACCGGAACTTTTGCATAACCGTATCCCGGAAGATCGACAAGGTACCAGCTATCGTTCACCATGAAGTGGTTAATTGTTCTGGTCTTTCCGGGTTGAACAGATATTTTTGCTAACTTCGACCAGCCTGTCAGCATATTTATCAACGATGATTTACCTACATTTGATCTGCCTATAAATCCGAATTCAGGTATAGCAGACCTCGGACACTCTTTTATTGTGGGGCTGCTTTTAATGAAAGCAGCTGAATGAATAATCATATAAATCCTTAATTTAGATCGTGATAAGGTAAGTCGATCTTTTTATAAACCAGATAATTGTTTCCAAAATTAGTCAAAATCTCGGCTATCACACCTACATAAGAAGGCTTTGGAGCCCCAGTTTTTTTAAGGTCGAGAAAGCCAATCCCTTTAATTATATTTATCGTTTTACAATGGGCAGTATCAAAAACATTATTTGAAATATCCCCACGCCAATATCTGACCCTGGTAGATTTATCTGACAATTCAAGTGATACTCTGTATATACCTTTGATCTTATAATTATCCACGACATTTACGACCAGTTTAGGATAACTGCCAACCAGCTTTCCTTCAGGTGTGTACTCTTCAAGATATGTAGTACGCAGCCCCCTGGAATAACCTATTTTGGCTTTCAACCGGCCCGTTCTGTAATATTGTTTCTGAATGCCGTCGATAGTATCCCTTTTATATGGAGTTGCACGAAATAATTGCCCTTCCAGGTAATACCACATAGATGAATCCTCTCTCAAACCATTCTCGTACCAGAAAGTCTGACGCACTTCACCGGCCTGATAGAATGATTTCATCAATCCTTCTCTTACGCCATTTTTGAATGTAACTTCCTTTACCATGTTTTTGCCACTCATATACTGTTTTATACCTGTGTAACCAGTGTCATGAACTGTAACTGAGTCAGTTAAAGTCCGTGACTCTATTTTGGCTGGTCCTTTCATTTTGCATCCTGTAATAAAAGAGATGGCTAAAATAAATAGCACAGAACCTGTAAATATTTTCATAAGTATGTTAATTATGTGACTTCTAATTTTTAACCATTTATCTTTTGTCTTGTTTGCCCCCAATCCCTCTAAATGAGAGCTAATACGGAGTCAAAAACCTTCTAATGATCCATTTTTGTCTTTTTACTTTTGTCTTTTGTCTTTGACCTTTATCCTTTTTAAAGTGGATTCTCTGAATTAATGTATACCTCAAGCAAACGTGCTTCATTCACAGGTTTCAGTGTAACCTCCCTGATCATAGCTGGAAGAAGAACGGTATCTCCTTTTATTACCTTCTCGGAATTTCCGTCCCATCTGATTGAAAATTCACCTTCAAGGCAAATGTACACAACAAATGAATCATTAAAGTGGTATTCTTTATCAATTGCTTTGTTTAAACTGATAATATTAGTGTTGAAAAATTCACAACTCACAAGATTTACAGTTTTATTGAGCACTGGTTCCACTCTGATCTTATTTGTACCTGACTGGTTAAAATCGATTGCATCAAGAGCAAGATCTGTATGCAACTCCCTTTTTACCTTGCCTGAACTCTTTCTGTTCCAGTCAAATATCCTGTATGTAATATCGGATGTCTGTTGTATTTCAACCAGAACTATGCCTGCACCTATTGAATGAACCCTGCCGGCAGGTGTGAAGAAAGTATCTCCGGGGTCAACGCTCTCAACATTCATCAGGTTCTCAATCCCGCCATTCCTGACTGCCTCCTCATAAATCTCCTTAGTAACCCCGCTTTTGAAGCCGGTATAAATCTTTGAGCCTTCTTTCCTGTCAAGGATGTACCACATCTCGGTTTTTCCATATGCCTTATGTCTTTTTTTTGCAAGGTCGTTGTTGGGATGGACCTGGATCGAAAGATCTTCCTGGGCTTCAATAAACTTGATTAACAGCGGAAACTCATTTCCGAACTTTTCAAATATTGAGTCGCCTGTGATATCACCCATGTACACTTCTATGAGTTCCTCTATATTATTGCCAGCCAGGAACCCATTACTAATTACCGACTGGTTATCTGCAATCGCCGACAATTCCCAGCTTTCACCAATATGATGTGACCCCGTATATTTTTTATTAAACCTGGTAACGAGTGCATTTCCTCCCCAGACTTTCTCTTTTAATGCAGCTTCGAACTTTAGCGGATATAATTCAGACATATAGTTTTTTATTAGTAGTGCCTAGAGTACCTAGAGTACTTAGAGTACTTAGATTTATTTTATTAATAAGTCGGTTCATTTTTTCAATTTTGAGTATTCAAAACTCTGGCTCACTCCAAACTTCTTCACAACTTTAAGTACTCCAAACTTTAGTCACTCCAAACTATTTCTTATTTTTGATAACGATTACCACAAAATTATATAAATATGTTGATAGTAGGAATAGCAGGTGGTACCGGTTCAGGAAAAACTACTGTTGTGAGAAAAGTCATGGAAGTATTTCCTAATGACGAGGTTATTGTTATTCCTCAGGATTCCTATTACAAGGACAACAGTAATATATCCCTCGAAGAGAGGCAAAAAATAAATTTTGATCACCCCGATTCAGTTGAATGGCGGTTATTGATAGAACATCTGGCAAAAAGTAAATCATAAATATATGCTTGATAATATTAAGGTAGAGGATATTATGTTTCTCGATATTGAAACAGTACCGGAAGCATCATCATTTGAACTTTTAAATCCCTCCATGCAGAATCTGTGGGATAAGAAATCCAGGCAATTCAGGGCACCTGACCAAACGGCGCAGGATGTTTACGCAAGGGCAGGAATTTATTCAGAATTCGGGAAAATAATCTGTATCTCTGTTGGTCTTATCAGGGGAAAAAACCCCTTCAGTTTCAGATTGAAGTCTTTCTTTGGGAAAGATGAAAAATCTCTTCTATCTGAGTTTACCAGTATGCTCACAAAATTCACAAGGACTAACAGAGAAGCTATTCTATGTGCTCATAATGGCAAAGAATTTGACTTTCCTTATATAGCCAGGAGAATGATTATAAACGAACTTACTATTCCGGAAATACTTGATAATGCCGGGAAGAAACCATGGGAAATCAAACTACTTGATACTATGGACCTGTGGAAGTTTGGTGATTATAAAAATTACACATCACTCGACCTGCTTACTTCAATACTGGGTATCCCGACTCCCAAAGATGATATTGACGGTAGTATGGTTGCCGGTATTTTCTATATTGAAGATAATATTGATAGAATAGTACATTATTGTGAGAAGGATGTTCTTGCAATTGCCCGTGTTCTCTTACGTTTTATGAACCTGCCTGAAATAAATGAGGATAAAATAGAATCAGTAACAGTTTTGTAATCAGCTGTCCCCCAATAACTTTTTAAGATTCTTTATGACCTCATCAGGTTTGTCAACCTGAATCCAGTGGCCGGCTCCCGGAACCACTGTAATTTCTACTGCAGGAAAAACTTTCTGGATATCTCTGAAATCACCTTTAGGGATATAATCTGATTCACCTCCTTTGAGAAAGATAACCGGGAATCCTGTAATCTGTTGACTATAATCAGTCTTCCGTTCAACCCCCTCCATTATTTTATCAAGGTTTTTTAGTAATGACGGAGCGTTCAATTTCCACATAAAAGTATTATCAGTGCTCCTCTGGAGATTTTTAAGAATAAGCCCTCTGACCTTTTCAGAAGGGATTTTTTCAGATAAAATTGATTCTGCTTCACCCCTGGTTGATATCTTATTGAGGTCAAATGACAGAATTGCATTAAGGACTGTAAAATGTTGAGAATAGACTGAATCTCTGCCGGTTTCATCAGTAAAAGGAGATATATCCGCAATAAGTAATCCGTTGAGCATTTCGGGCCATTTGAGTGAAAATGAAATTGCTGTTTTTCCACCCATGCTATGTCCGGCAAGGAAAAATTTCTTAAGCTTTAAATCATTTACCAGTTCAAACAGATCATCTCTCATTGAGTCATAATCATGAATTTCACTGTGAGGTGACTGACCATGGTTCCTCTGATCGGGCAGATAAACTGTGAAATTGTCACTCAGACTTTTAGCAATTGTTAACCAATTGTCGGATGATCCGTACAAACCATGAAGAATTACCAGAGGAGGACCATTACCATATTTCCTGTAAAAGAGTTTCATAAGTCAGGAAATCAGATTAATTGTCGCTTATACATCTGAATGGTATTTTCCAGACCCAGATAGAGCGCATCAGAAATAAGTGCATGTCCAATAGAAACCTCCTCAATCCAGGGAATGTTCTGATAAAAGTATTTCAGATTATCAAGGCTCAGATCGTGTCCGGCATTTAATCCTAATCCTGCATTACGGGCTATCTCAGCAGCCTTTATGAACGGTTCAATTGCTTCAATAGCATTCTTTTTAAAATCTGAGGCATATGGTTCAGTGTATAGTTCAACCCTGTCGGTCCCGGTTAAAGAAGCATATTCGATATTAACCGGGTTCGTATCTACAAAAAGCGATGTACGGATACCTTCTTTCCTGAATTCTGAAATAATCTCGGTAAGAAATAACCGGTGTTTCAGAGTATCCCATCCGGCGTTTGAGGTGATTGCATCGTGAGCGTCAGGTACAAGCGTCACCTGATCGGGTTTGACTGAGAGAACAAGAGTGATGAATTCTTTTGACGGATAACCTTCAATATTAAATTCGGTTGTGATGAGTGGTTTGATCTCCAGGACATCATTATATCTGATATGTCTTTCATCGGGTCGTGGATGAACGGTAATGCCATCGGCTCCGAAAAGCTGGCAATTTATTGCGGCGGTTAATACATTTGGAATATTCCCACCGCGGGCATTTCTCAGAGTTGCTATCTTATTGATATTAACGCTTAACTTTGTCATTATAATAAATGTAAGAATTATCCGTATTGTAATTGTGGTGCAAAATTACAATAACTGGCTTTTTTTTTACTATTTTAGTTGAAAATAAAAGATTTATGGTCGCTAAAGATTTAATATCCGAAGTAATTCCTTCCCTCAAGACATCTGATCTTGGACAGACGGCTTTGAACTGGATGGAGATATTCAGGGTATCACATCTGCCGATTGTTAATAACCAGGATTTTCTTGGTCTCATTTCGGATACTGATATATATGATATGAATCAGCCTGAAGAACCGATTGGCAATCATGCTCTTACATTGTTTAAACCTTATGTTGACGGCGAGCAGCATATCTTTGAAGTTATTGGTCTGGCATCGCGTTTGAAACTGTCAGTTGTTCCGGTTCTTGATAGTAATAATCATTTTATGGGGGTGATAACAACAAGCGACCTCATTCGACATCTGGCAGGCATATCATCCATGGATCAGCCGGGCAGTATTATTGTTCTTGAGCTTATTGAAAGAGATTACTCACTTTCCCAGATTGCCCAGATTGTTGAGAGTAATAATGTTAAAGTGCTCAGTATGTACATCACTTCTCCACCCGAATCAACTAAACTGGAGGTGACTCTGAAAGTGAACACAAGCGATTTGATTTCGGTAATAAGAACTTTTGAACGTTATAACTATGAAGTTAAGACCTGGGTTTCAAATAGTGATTCGATGGACCGCTTCTATTCAGAAAGATTTGATCATCTGATGAAATACCTTAATATCTGAAAAATGCTGGAGAGAGTAGCTATATATTTCAAGGATAATAATTCAAAAACCAAAGATGGTATCGACAGGCTGGTTGATGAGTTTTCCCGCAGAGGAATTAAAATCCGGATTTATCAGAAATTAAATAATGTAGCCACCGGAACCAGCTGGATTCCAATTGAAAAGTCAGTCGGATTTTCCTTTAATTCAGAATTACCCGATCTGGTTTTGAGCGTTGGTGGTGATGGTACCTTCCTGGAAACAGTACTTGAAGTTAAGGATATGGGAATTCCGATTGCAGGCGTTAATACAGGACGTATGGGATTTCTGGCAAATATTTCCGCTGATGAAATAGGTCATTCAATTGATATGCTGTTTAAGAGTGAGTATGAGATTATAGAGAGATGTCTACTTGAAATTTCGCAGCCATCAGATATATTCGAGGGAAACTCTTCTTCAGCTCTAAACGAAATAACTATTCAGAAAGCTGATCTTAGCATGATAACCATAAGTGTATTCGTTGATGATATTCATCTTAATACATATTGGGCTGACGGAGTGATTGTTTCCACGGCCACAGGTTCAACTGCTTATAATTTAAGTGTCGGGGGCCCTATTCTTTCGCCTGAGGATGAAAGCATAATTATTTCCCCTATTGCTCCGCATAATCTGACTATCAGACCAATTATCCTCTCCGGGGAAGGCAGGATCAGAATGGTAATTGAAGGAAGGAGTAATGAATATCTTGCTACATGCGATTTTCGGTCAAAGAGGTTGCCTTTCAGCGAAGAGATCCATATTGTTAGAGATCCTATAAAAATCAGAACAGTAATGCTAAAAGGAAGAGATTTTTACAGCACACTCAGAAATAAGCTCATGTGGGGTGCTGACCGTAGGAATTGAGTGAATTAATAAGCTTGAATTCATGTTGTTTAGGGGTATCATTGGATAAGATAAAGTTAATTCATTATATTTACAAGTGATTATTTCACCCCCGTAATGATTGAATAGTATATTTACGTTTTTAATAAAACTGAGATCCCTATGAAACGGTTTGTTCTAACTATACTACTGTTTTGTTTTATTATTTCATTTGCTGGTGCTCAAATTTGGAAATTAAAAAGATATGAGGCGGTCATAGGCTTAGGACCTTCATTTTTCTTTGGTGATATCGGTGGGTATTCACAAACTAAAAACATTCTGGGCATAAGGGATATAACTTTAAAACAGACAAGATTTGATTTTAGTGCTAATTTTAAATACAGGCTTACCCAGAGTTTCGACATCAGACTGAGTCTTACTTCCGGATTTCTGCACGCAACAGACGTAAGAGGATCAAATGAGAACAGAGGACTTGAAGCCTCCATGATAATCATCGAACCAACACTTTTAGGTGAATACTATTTTATTAAAAATAAAGCTGAAGACAGTTACCTGTTTACCAAGGGCGACAAGCCTGGATTAAACGGAATTCTTAAGTCACTCGACTTTTATGTATTTACAGGAATAGGTGGACTTGGTTATTCAATCAGGGGAAATAATGCGCTTGAGAAAATTGGATTTCATCCCGGAGGATTTACCGCTGTTATCCCGGTTGGTCTGGGGAGCACACTGATATACTCCCCAAATTTTAATTTTGGAGTTGAATTAACAGGCAGATATTCATTTTCCGATAACCTTGATGGTTATACTTCACAATATTCCAGCTCAAATGACGTTTATTATTTTTTAAATTTTACTATTACTTATAAGCTGAAGACCGGATCAAATGGGTGGCCCTCCTTCAGATGATAAAGAGCTGGAACAGGTTTAATGAAAAGAATACACTGGTTATTATTGTTTTTATTTCTGTCACTCTCCTTATCCGGTCAGCGTAGTTCGGATTATGGAGTATTCGCAGGGGTCTCGTCATACCTTGGCGATATTAATCCTAACAGACTCTTATATTCACCGCTTCCGGCCGGCGGAATCTTTTACAGATATAACTTAAATCCGCGACAGGCGATAAGAGCCAATATCTTCATCGGTGGTTTACGGGCAAACGATCTTGATTTTAATAATAGTTTTCAGCAAGCAAGAGCGGCATCCTTCGCAGGAACAGTAGGGGAATTTGCTGCGCAGTTCGAGTTCAATTTCTTTCCATATTCAACAGATGGGAAACAATGGGATTTTACTCCTTATTTCGCTGCAGGTGCCGGTGTTGCTTTTGTCAATACAGTATCTTTTACATATATACCCGTCATTCCCTTCTCATTTGGTTTTAAAGTTAATGTCTATAAAAATATCGGATTGGAAGCCGAATATGGTTTTCGTAAAACTTTTTATGATAACTTTGACGGCGTAAAAGATTTGGTTGCCCCGTCAGATTATTCATGGATCCATAACAATGACTGGTATACCTTCACAGGAATAGCAGTTACATGGAAAATCTATAATAAATTGGCCGGTTGTCCTGCTTATGGCGAAATGAATTCTAAAAGGAAACGCTAGGTTATGCAGTTAAAGAAACAGATAGATTGCAATAAATTGCCTTCACATGTGGCAATTATTATGGATGGAAACGGGAGATGGGCACGGCAACGGGGCCTCGATAGAATATTTGGGCATGAACAGGGTGTTAATGCAGTAAGAGAAGTAATCGAGACCGCTGCGGAACTTGGGATCGGATTTCTTACCCTTTACGCTTTTTCAAATGAAAATTGGGGAAGACCCGATGAAGAAGTATCTGCTTTAATGGGAATAATGATTCAGTCGCTTAGTAATGAGACAGGAACATTATTAAAAAACAATATCCGGCTCAAAGCAATTGGTGATATGGACAGGCTTGATGCCGATGTAAGGGAAAGACTTTTTGAAACGATAAAACTGACTTCGGAAAGTACCGGTCTTAACCTTATTATAGCATTGAGTTACAGCTCGCGCTGGGAAATTGCGATGGCAGCTAGAAAAATATCTGCTGAGGCGAAAAACGGAACTCTTGATCCAGATTCAATAACTGAGGAGGATTTTGAAAAATACCTTAACACCTATGGTATCCCTGATCCTGAATTGATGATCAGAACCAGTGGTGAGTTACGAATAAGCAATTTCCTTTTATGGCAGGTCGCCTATGCAGAATTCTACTTTACTGAGACTCTTTGGCCTGATTTTGGTAAGGATGATTTTTATACTGCTATAATTGACTTCCAGAAAAGGGAAAGAAGATTTGGAAAAACGAGTGAACAAGTATTGGAAAAATGATAAACTAATGGTGATTAAAAAAATTAGAAGGACTTTTGTAGCAATATTTCTGGCTCTGTTGAGCCTTTCACTAAATGCTCAGGAAAAGCAAAAACTTGTCGATTACATGACAGTTGACAATTATATTATAGGGGGTGTGACAGTAACTGGAATCAGATTTCTTGATACAAACGCACTTATCGGAATTTCCGGACTGAGAGTCGGCCAGGAGGTTGCCATTCCGGGTGATGCTGTAACTACTGCTGTGCAGAAATTATGGTTACAGGGTTTGTTTTCGGATGTCAGAATATCCATATCAAAAGTTCTTTCAGATACTGTTTACCTTGATATTAACTTACAGGAAAGACCACGAATTTCATCCATAAAGCTTAATGGACTTAAAACATCTGAAACAACTGATCTCAACAAGAAGATAAATCTTCCTATCGGATCACAGGTAACTCCTTATCTGCTCAATACGGCCCAGAAAATTATTAAGGACCATTTCATAGAAAAAGGTTTCCTGAACATTGATGTCAATTTTGTTCAGAAGGACGATCCGGATCAGCCAAATAACGTCATTCTAAACATCAATGTCGACAAAAAAGAAAAAGTAAAGATTGCCAACATCACTTTTGTTGGTAATGAATTCTTCGAAGCCTCAAAACTCCGGAGAAAATTAAAATCGACTAAGGTGAAGAACCTTAATTTTTTCAGAGCTTCAAAATTTATCAAGGATAAGTTTATTGAAGATAAGCAGAAACTTGTCACTTTTTATAATGATAACGGATTCAAGGATTTCACTATTCTCTCGGATTCCCTTTATATAGTTTCAGAAAACAGGGTAGGTCTGAAGATTAAGATTGATGAGGGGAAACAATACTTTCTGAGAAATGTGGACTGGGTTGGTAATAGTGTCTATAGAAAGGAGGATCTTAGAAAAGTCTTTAATGTTGAGAAAGGATCGGTTTATAACCAATCGCTTATCGACGACAGATTAAATGGATCTTCAGGTGCCCAGGACGCTGTAAGTAATTTGTACCAGGATAATGGCTACCTGTTTTCAAGGCTACAGCCTGTTGAAGCAAAGATTGATCACGACTCTATTGACCTTGAAGTAAGAATTTACGAAGGAGATCAGGCTTACCTTAATAATGTTCTGATTACTGGAAATACCAGGACCAATGAACATATTGCCAGACGTGAACTTTATACATTACCGGGAGATCTTTTCAGCAAAACTAAAATTATAAGATCTATCCGACAGTTAGGAATTCTTGGTCACTTTGACCCTGAAAAAATTAATCCGACCCCCCTTCCTGATATTACAAACGGAACAGTTGATCTTCTTTATAAGCTTGAAGAAAAAGCGAATGACCAGCTCGAGGTCTCCGGCGGCTGGGGTGCCGGTATGCTTGTCGGTACAGTCGGAGTTCGATTTAATAATGTTGCCATACGCAACTTCTTTAAGCCGAGTGAGTGGAGACCATATCCTTCTGGTGATGGCCAGTCAATTAGCCTCAGAGCTCAGTCAAATGGACGAATATATTCATCATATAATATTTCATTTGTTGAGCCATGGCTTGGCGGTAAAAACCCCAATACATTATCGGTTTCCTTGTACAGGTCGATTATGACGAATGACAAGAAGAAAGGTGATGACGGATACCAGTCTATGGTTATTGATGGTGCATCAATTGGTTTGGGAAAAAGGCTCTCATGGCCTGATGATTACTTTTCAATCTATGGCGAATTAAATTATCAGAGGTATAATTTGAATAACTATACTGTTTATGCATTCCTTTTTGATAATGGAAAGTCCAACCTTTTAAGCTTTACAACAAAACTTACAAGGTTTTCGACCGGACCCAACCTGATATATCCTGAAAGCGGGTCATCATTTACCCTTTCACTTCAGGCAACTCCACCTTATTCGCTTATAAGCGGTGAGAACATGAAAAATGTTTCTGATCAGGAGAAATATAAGTGGATTGAATTTCACAAATGGACCTTTAAAGCAGATTATTATTATCCGATAACAAAGAATAATAAATTAGTTCTCGATACCCGTTTTAATTTCGGATATCTTGGATACTATAATAAAGATATCGGACCATCTCCTTTTGAGAACTTTTCGGTTGGTGGTGACGGTATGACGGGTTACAGCTTCTATGGTCGTGAAATGATAAAACTAAGGGGTTATGGATCGGGCAGCAACGGGGTGGGAGCTCTCACACCAGTGGATCCTGTTAAAGGTGCACCGTCAGGGAACGTCTATTCAAAAATCACTTTTGAACTTCGATATCCGGTATCACTTAACACTCAGGCAACAATATATATTCTCACATTTCTCGAATCTGGAAAAGCATGGTATACGCTGAAAGAATATAATCCTTTCAAAATGAACCGTGCTGCAGGTTTTGGAGTAAGAGCGAATCTTCCAATGTTCGGGTTGCTGGGTGTTGATTGGGGTTATGGTTTCGACCCTGTTCCCAATCCTTCACTTTATCCAAATGCAAATCATTCACAATTCCAGTTTACTATAGGTCAAGAGTTTTAATAAAGAAATTAATATTATCAGCTATGAAGAAAATAGGGATATTCATCGGATTATTCATTCTGACTTCGACTATGGCTATTGCTCAGAAATATGCTTTTGTAGATTCAGAATATATAAGGAAAAACATTCCTGCATTCACCACTGCTCAGGATCAACTCGACAAACTTTCCAAACAATGGGAAAAGGAGGTTGCTGACGGATATGCTGTTGTTGAACAGATGTATAAGTCGTATCAGAATGAGTCAGTTCTTCTTTCCCAGGATATGAAAACCAAAAGGGAAGAGGCAATTATTGCCAAAGAAAAAGAGATGAAGGACCTTCAGAATAAATATTTTGGTGTGGAAGGTGATCTTTTTAAGAAAAGGGAAGAATTGGTTAAACCAATACAGGATGAGATTATAAAAGCGATAAAAGAGATTGCAGTTGATGGAAGTTATGCTGTCATTTTTGATACAGCAGCAGGTGGCAATATTCTGTTTGCCAACCCAAAATTTGATATCAGCGATCAGGTTCTGGAAAAATTAGGTTATAAAAATTAATTAATTACTTTTGCATAAATTGTTTAATAAAATTATTTAAAATGAGAAGATTTATAAGTGTAGCGACTTTGATGATTGTCATTGCTTTGGCGGGACAGAGTGCAATGGCCCAGAACCTTAAGTTTGGCCATATTAATAGTGATGAACTTATTCAGTCAATGCCGGAATATGACTCAGCCACTGTTAAACTCGAGAAATTCCGCAAAGAACTTGTTAATGCGCTTGAGTTAATGTCGGTTGAATTGAATACCAAAAATGATGCATATCAAAAAGAGAGTAAAAACCTCAGCGATATCGTTAAACAGACTAAAGAGCAGGAATTGATTGATATGAACAAAAGAATTCAGGATTTTCAAACAAATGCTCAGACACAACTTCAGAATAAACAGACAGAAGTATTCCAGCCTATTTATGCAAAAGTTGACAAAGCAATAAAAGATGTAGGTAAAGAGAATGGATTCTTTTATGTTTTCGATGTTGCCAAAGGTGCACTGCTCTATTTTGATGAATCAAAAAGTATTAATGTTACACCTCTCGTTAAAACAAAACTTGGGTTAAAATAATTCATAAATCTTAATTCTATGACCATTCTTAAACGGGATGGTCATTTTTTTAATATATCCGTAAAGTGAAAGAACAACCTATAGGAATTTTTGATTCAGGTGTCGGAGGACTAACTGTAGCTCACGCAATTAAGCAGATTCTGCCTGGCGAAAGCCTCATCTATTTCGGAGATACAGCTCACTTGCCATATGGCGATAAATCAGCAGAATCTATCAGATACTACTCTCAGCGGATAACTGAATTTCTGCTCGAACATAATTCAAAAGTTGTTCTTATAGCCTGCAACTCTGCCTCTGCATCGGCGTTCGATTCACTTAAGAAAGAGTTTGAAAACAAAACAATACTTATTGATGTCATTAACCCGGTTGTAGATTATTTGAGTACAAGGAGTTTCAATAAAATCGGGGTCATTGGAACAAAGAGGACCATCAGTTCAGGAACTTACGAGAAGAAAATTAAGGAAAAATCACCTTCAACCACAGTTATCTCAATGGCAACACCATTGCTTGTTCCGATGATTGAAGAGGGATTTATCTTTGACGATATCAGTAATGCAATTATTCGCACCTATCTGTCAAATGAATCTCTTGCCGGAATACAGGCATTAATACTTGGCTGCACACATTATCCGATAATTAAAAACCAGATAAGTAAAATATTTAATTTTAATGTGGAAGTCGTTGATTCAGCCAGGATTGTTTCTATGATCCTGAGGGATGTGCTTGATAAAAACAACCTCCTGAACGATTCCGGAAACGTTAAGGACCAGTTTTTTATTTCAGACTATACAACCTATTTTGAAAAGATTGCCAGAATGTTTTTCGAGGAAGAAATAAATCTTAAGAAAGCCGATATCTGGAGCTAGATTTATCCTCAAACCCCCGGGGAGTAATAAACATGATCAATATCATACTCTAAACTTTTTTATTTGTACGATTTTCAATTTTTTAAAAGTTAAATTTGTGCATTAGAAGCAGTTAGTTATTTTATTTTTCATACTATACTGAATTAAAACAAAAAGTATCATGCGTAAAAAATCAGATGTTATCGAAAGAGAAGAAGTGGTTATCCGTTTCTCAGGCGATTCAGGGGACGGTATGCAGCTGACAGGAACCCTGTTCTCCGACACTGCCGCCTTATTCGGTAACGACTTATCAACTTTTCCTGACTATCCTGCAGAGATCCGTGCACCACAGGGAACCGTCGGAGGTGTTTCCGGATTTCAGGTTCATCTGGGCCACTCGGAAATCAATACACCAGGAGATTTTTCCGATGTACTTGTAGCAATGAATCCGGCCGCTATCAAAGCCAACGCCAAATGGATCAAACCAGGGGGGACTATTATTTATGATGAAGGTAATTTTACTGAAAAAAACATTGAGAAAGCTGGTTATGAAAAAGATCCAATTTCGGAAGAAAAGCTTGAAAGTTACAATATTATCGCAGCTCCTATTTCTTCAATGGTAAAAGAAGCCCTTAAAGACTTCGGCCTTGATCCAAAATCTGTTCTGAGGACAAAGAATATGTTTGCATTGGGAATGGTTTACTGGCTCTTCGACCGCAAACTTAAATATACTGAAGATTATTTTGAAAAAAAGTTCAGGAATAAACCGGGCATGGCTGAGGCAAATAAAGTTGCATTAAGGGCGGGCTATTACTATGCTGAAACTATTGAAGCTTTAAATCCTACGTATAAAATTCTTCCTGCCGAGATAGCAAAAGGTACATATCGCAATATAAACGGAAATTCGGCAACCGCCTGGGGCTTTATGGCAGCAGCCGAAAAAGCCGGACTTGAACTGTTTATAGGTTCATATCCCATTACTCCCGCTACAGGAATCCTTGAAGAACTTGCAGCCCGCAAAGACCTGGGCGTTAAAAGTTTCCAGGCTGAGGATGAGATAGCAGGAATCTGTACTTCACTTGGTGCCAGTTTCGCCGGCAACCTGGCTGTTACATCAACTTCAGGTCCCGGACTTGCACTTAAATCGGAAGCTATCGGACTGGCAGTAATGGCTGAACTTCCAATTGTAATCGTGAATGTTCAGAGAGGTGGCCCTTCAACGGGACTTCCGACAAAAACTGAACAGGCTGACCTCATGCAGGCCCTTTATGGCCGCAATGGAGAGTGCCCCGTTGTTGTAATCGCTTCAAGTACGCCTTCTGACTGCTTCCATTTTGCTTTCGAGGCAGCAAGAATTGCCCTGGAACACATGACACCTGTTTTACTTCTTTCTGATAGTTATCTCGCAAATGGTACAGAACCATGGCGGATTCCGGAAATGAAAGATCTTCCAAAAATCAATCCTCCTTTTGCTGACAGAACAGAAACTCCGTTTTTACCCTATAAACGTGATGATGAAAAGCTTGCAAGATCATGGGCAGTTCCGGGGATCGCAGGTTTGGAACATCGTATCGGGGGTCTGGAGAAGACTGTCAAAGGAACAGTATCTTATACTCCTGAAAATCATGAACAAATGGTTAAGGTAAGAGCTGAAAAAGTTGAGAGAGTTGCAAATGAAATTCCCGACCTGAAAGTTTATGGTGCAAAATCAGGTGATATACTTGTGGTAGGTTGGGGCGGATCATTCGGATACCTGATAACTGCCGTTCGTGAGTTACAGGAACAAGGTCTTAAAGTGAGCCTGGTTAATTTCAATTATATCAATCCTTTGCCAAAGAATGTAAAAGATGTTTTCAGCAAGTTTAAAAAGATAGTTGTTTGTGAACTAAATTTGGGACAGTTCGCGGATTATCTGCGTATTAAGCACCAGGAGTTCACCTATGAGCAGATTAATAAAGTTCAGGGTGTCCCGTTTACAGTTAATGATATTAAAGAAAAATGCATCAAAATGCTGGAGGATAAATAAAATGGCTGACACAGTGGTTTATAACTATACCGCGAAAGATTTTAAAAGTGATCAGGAAGTAAGATGGTGTCCGGGTTGCGGTGACCATGCAGTTCTGAGTTCAGTTCAAAAGGCCCTGGCTGAGCTGGGAATTCCTAAAGAGAAATTCGCTTTTATCTCTGGAATAGGTTGTTCTTCAAGGTTTCCATATTACATGGATACTTATGGTTTTCATAGTATCCATGGTCGTGCAGCTGCAATAGCTTCAGGGGTAAAAACTGCAAATCCTGAATTATCTGTGTGGCAGATTACGGGTGATGGTGATGCCCTTGCAATCGGAGGCAATCACTTTATTCATGCAATACGACGGAATATAGATATCAATATCATATTGTTTAATAATGAGATATACGGGCTTACAAAAGGTCAGTATTCTCCCACTTCAACTAAAGGCCTTGTAACTAAAACTTCCCCTTTTGGCACAGTTGAAGAACCCTTTTCAGTAGGGGAACTTGTAATTGGTGCAAAAGGAAAATTCTTCGCACGTACGATCGATACAAATGTCAATTTATCTACCCAGATTTATATTGAAGCTGCAAAACATAGTGGAACTTCAGTTATTGAAGTACTTCAGAACTGTGTTATTTTCAATGATGGAATACACGACATTATAGCAGAAAAAGAGGTCAGAGATGACAGGACTCTGATCCTTAAACATGGTCAGCCAATGCTTTTCGGAAAGAATAATGACAAGGGGCTGATACTTGAGGGTTGCAGGAAGCTGAAGGCAGTTAAGCTCGGAGAGAATGGCATTACCGAAAAGAGTATTCTTGTTCATGATGCTGTTGAACCAAATCCTGGGATCCAGTATATGCTGGCTAATATGAGATATCCTGAATATCCTGTAGCTCTGGGAGTTATAAGATCTGTTGACGGTCCTACCTATGACAGATCTGTACAGGAACAAATAGAAGGTATTAAAAAGACTGCAAAGATAAAATGCATGGATGACCTTCTGAAGAGCGGATCAACCTGGAGTGTGGGATAGGTGAGATTCCTCGCTGACGCTCGGAATGACAGGTCAAATATAGTTTTATGAAAATAAGCGGTGATTCGCCCGGGCGAATCACCGCTTATTCGTTATTTTAGAAAAATGATTTGTCATTTCGATTGAAGCGAAGCGAAATGAGGAATCTTATATCGTTGGTACCTTTTTTAAATTCGCATCAGTTAACAGTAATTTTAGTAATTTTAAAACCAAATCAGACGGGGATTCTTCCGATGGATGAATTGATACAAAATACTTCCGAAAATAACCGCTTATTGCATGATCAGCGTGAGCGACTTAAGGAACTGGCATGTATTAACCGCACAACCTCTATTCTTAAAGAGTTTAAACCAATAGAAGAGTCACTTCAACAAATCGTACTTCTTTTGCCTGCTGCATGGCAATACCCTGAATATACTGTGGCACGAATCAGATTCATGGGGAAGGATTTTGAGACTGTTGATTTTCGTGCAACAAACTGGAAGATGGTTCAGGAATTTACTACCATAGATAATGAAAAAGGATCAATAGAAATTTATTATACCACTGAATTCAGCGCTGAAAATGAGGGTCCCTTTCTTAAAGAAGAACGAGATCTTATTCAGAATATTGGAAGCATTTTAACAGGGTATATTAACAGTTATAAAGCGAGAGATATCATCAGGTTATCCCAGCTTACACAAAAAGATGAAGAAGATATTAAAGAAGTCTCCAGCAGGAAACTGCTCCAGAAGTTTCTCGACCGTCATAATGCTGAAAGAGATGTCTTTCACGATCTTCAGCCATTCAAGGTAAAAGAGATACTTCTGGTTGCTAATTTATATGATGCTTACTCAATTGAAGGGGAAGGAAGGTTTTCTGATCACATGCTGGGGGAATACTACCAACTGAGTCTGACATCAATTCCAAGGGTAACCGGAGTGTCCGGTGAAGATGAAGCATTTTCAAGGTTAAAGGCCCGGCACTATGACATGATCATCATAATGATCGGTGTTGACAAAGAGAGCCCGATGATTCTATGTAAAAAGATAAAGGAAAAATATCCCTATATTCCTACTTTCCTTCTGCTCAATAACCCCGGTGATGTAACTTTTGTGAAAAGACAAAAATTACTGGGTATACCCTTTGATAACTACTTTGTCTGGACTGGTGAGTCGAAAGTTTTTTTTGCAATGGTAAAGCTTCTCGAAGACAAGGTAAATGTTGAAAATGATACAAAAAAGGGTCTTACGAGAGTAATCCTTCTTATTGAAGATTCGGCAGAATATTATTCAAGTTATCTGCCAATGCTCTATACACTGGTGATGGAACAGACAAAAAACCTTATCGAGGATGTATCTACTGATGAATTGTATAAAGTACTGAAACTCAGGGCAAGGCCTAAAATCCTTCTTGCTTCTGATTACGAAGATTCAATTACAATTTATAATAAATACAAGGATAGTCTGTTATGTGTCATTTCAGATATGAGGTTTCCAAAGAATGGCATACTTCATGATACTGCAGGATTCGACCTTATTAAACATATTAAAATCGACCTGCCTAATCTACCTTCAGTGCTTCAGTCATCTGATCCGGGAAATGCCAGGTACGCCTATTCTTTGAAATCAAATTTTATAAATAAAAATTCTGAAAGCCTGCTTCAGGATCTAAAGTCGTTTATCAACTACTACCTGGGATTTGGCCACTTTGTATACAGGGACACAAAAGGACGTCAGATCGCCGTTGCCAAATCGATGAAAGAATTCGAGGCATATCTTCAGACTGTACCGGAAGATTCGCTCGTTTACCATTCAATGAAAAACCATTTCTCACTCTGGCTGATGGCAAGAGGAGAGGTGAAAATTGCAAAAATGATAAACCCCATTGGGGTATCCGACTTCAACAGTCTCAAAGAACTCCGTGAGTTCCTTATCGATATCATCCGTAAGCGACGGAGAGAGATGAACAAGGGGAAGGTCGTAAATTTTGAGGAATCTGCAGTAATTGATGAGACGAACATAGTAAGTCTTTCAGGTGGATCTCTTGGCGGAAAAGGTCGCGGTCTGGCGTTTGTTAATACGCTGATTTACAGTTTTGAACTTGGACGACTCCTGTCTGGAATAAATATTAAAACACCTGTTACCGCAATAATAGGAACAGATGAGTTTGATATGTTTATGGAGCGAAACCATCTGTGGGACAAGGTTAAAACAGAGAAAGACTTTAATGCTCTTCAGAAATTATTTCTTGAAGGAAGTCTGAGTTATACTCTCGAAAAAGAGCTGAGGATTTTTATAAAACTCATAGATAAACCTTTAGCAGTACGATCTTCCAGCCTTTTTGAAGACTCAATGAGCCAACCATTCTCAGGCATTTTTGGAACATATCTTCTTCCAAATAATCATTATGATCCGGAAATAAGACTGAAGCAGTTATATGAAGCTATCAAACTTGTTTTTTCTTCAATATATTCAAAAAATGCCCGCACCTATTTCGATGCTATTAATTATAAGGTTGAGCAGGAGAAGATGGCCATTGTGATACAGGAAGTGGTAGGTAACAGGTTTGAAAATGCATTTTATCCACATATCAGTGGAACTGCACAATCATTCAATTTTTATCCCGTATCTCATATGACCCCTCAGGATGGATTTGCAGTGATGGCAGTAGGGCTCGGACATTATGTAGTTGAGGGGGAAAGAGCATTCAGATTCTCGCCTGTTTATCCATCACTTGATATAATCTCTCATAAAGACCTTTATAAAAACTCGCAGGTTATATTTTATGCTGTAGACATGGCAAAAAAGGAACTTAACCTTCTCGAAGGAGAAAATGCAGGACTTGTGACACTTGATATAAGTCAGGCAGAAAAGCATGGAACACTTAAACATTCTGCTTCTGTATTGAGTATGGATAATGATACCATAATTCCCGGACTGGATGCCTCTGGCCCACGGGTAATAAATTTTGCCGATATTCTAAAATATGATTATATCCCGCTGGCATCTACTCTGAAGGTAGTTCTTGACGTAGTTAAAGAAGCATTCGGTACGCCTGTCGAGATTGAGTTTGCTGTTGATCTGACTAAAGACAAGGATGGAAACGCTTCATTTTATCTGCTGCAGATAAAACCTCTTGTAGGAAGTGGTGCCGGTTATTCAATAGATCCTGAGAGCATTAACAATGACGACACTGTTCTTATTACTAAAAAAAGTATGGGTAATGGAGTAATTGATAATATTACTGACTTCATATATGTGGTGCCCGATAAATTCAATAACATGCTAACCAATGAGATGGCTGCAGAAATTGACAGGATGAATGAAAAGATGCTTCAGGAAAACCGCAGGTATATTCTTCTTGGGCCCGGAAGGTGGGGGACAAGAGACAGGTTCCTGGGCATACCTGTTGTATGGCCACAGATATCTAACGCTAAAATCATTGTTGAGGTTGGATTGCCTGACTTCCATGTTGATGCATCACTTGGCTCTCACTTTTTCCATAATGTCACATCAATGAATGTAGGATATTTTTCAATTGATCACGAGTCAAATGATGGAACTATAGTATGGGAAAAACTTAATAATCAAAAAATTATTGAAAAGGGGAAATTCTTTCGTCATATCAGGTTTGAGAAACCTCTTCTTATACGTATGGATGGGAAAAAAGGAATGGCTGTAATCTCAATGAATAAATAAAAAAAGGACATATGACCATTATTGAAGGGATACCTGATCTTCAGCAATATGATTTTACCGATACCTCCTTTGACCTTCTGATGCAGAAGCGAATCCATCGTGTGCTTGTAATATGCAGTAATTATGACAACTACATGTTGGAAGAGGACGGCAGGATTGATGAACAGATCTTTAATGAGTATGCTTCTCTTAACCTGAGATATCCTCCGACATTCGTTCAGACAGATAATGCAGAAGACGCTTTCAGAATGCTCCAGGATGGAAATATTGATCTGGTCATTTCAATGTTGAGCCTCAAGGGTACCGATGTTTTTGCCCTTGCCAAAAGAATAAAAACAAAATATGAGAACATACCTATTGTTGTGCTTACATATTTTTCGAGGGAAGTATCGCTGCGACTTGAAGGTGAGGACCTGAGCGCAATTGATTATGTTTTCTGCTGGCTTGGAGATGCGTCTCTGATTCTGGCCATCATCAAACTTATAGAAGATAAAATGAATGCCGATTATGATATTGAGCATATAGGTGTACAGGCAATCATTCTGGTCGAAAACTCTATACGATATATCTCCTCCTACCTTCCGAATATATACAGGATTGTTCTTTTACAATCGCTTGACTTTCAACGTGAAGCTTTGAATGAACATCAAAGAATGCTTAAAATGCGGGGACGGCCGAAAATTCTTCTGGCCAACAACTTTAACGACGCTCTCGACCTTTACAAAAAGTATAAGTACAACGTTCTGGGTGTAATTTCAGATATAAGTTATAAAAGGGATAATATCACGGATGAAAGTGCAGGTATTGAGTTATGTAAGGTGGTTATGGCTGACGATGACAAGGTACCATTCCTCATCCAATCATCGAGTACAACACATAAAAAGATAGCGGAAGAACTTGGGGCAGGATTTATAAATAAGTATTCCAAATCATTGTCTCTGGAGTTAAGGAATTTTATTATTCAAAATCTCGCTTTCGGACCTTTTGTTTTCAGGAATCCTGTAACCCTTGAGCCAATTGCAATTGCCACTGATCTCCAAAGTCTTCAGCAAAAATTGCTGACAATTCCCGATAACACTCTTGAGTACCATGCCACACGTAACCATTTTTCAAAATGGCTGAATGCAAGAGCACTTTTCCCTGTTGCCCAGATGTTCAAATACATCCGTAAAGAGGATTTTGATACAATGGATGAAATGCGGCGTTTCCTTTATGTTGCAATATCAAGCTTCAGATTGGGAAAGGGGAGGGGAGTAATTGCGAAATTTGATAAGTCCAGTTTTGATGAATACCAGATATTTTCTCGTATCGGCGAAGGGTCAATCGGAGGAAAAGCAAGGGGACTGGCATTTATAAACAGCATAATTAAAGACAATAAGTTGTTTAATAAATTTCCTGATGTACTTATAACTATTCCGCGAACTGTCGTTTTAAGTACCGATATCTTTGATGAGTTCATGGATCAGAATAATCTCTATTCAATTGCATTAACTGACCTTACTGATGATGAGATCCTTAACAGATTCATTAATGCTGAACTTCCCGGGCATCTGTATCAGGATTTCTATGCATTCCTTTCAGTATCAAGAAATTATCCTATCGCAGTCCGATCGTCAAGTAAGCTGGAAGATTCACATTATCAGCCATTTGCAGGGATCTATTCAACTTATATGATCCCAAGGCTCCCTGATAATAAACAGATGGTTAAGATGTTATCTGATGCAATCAAAGAAGTTTATGCTTCTGTTTTTTACAAAGCCAGTAAGGCATATATGACTGCTACTGCCAATGTAATCGATGAAGAGAAGATGGGTATTATCCTCCAGGAAGTTTGTGGGAACCGACACGGGGAGATATATTATCCTACATTATCCGGTGTTGCCAGGTCGATAAATTACTACCCTATCGGTTCTGAAAAAGCTGAAGATGGCATTGTGAATATTGCTTTTGGTCTTGGAAAGCTGATTGTAGAGGGTGGATTATCTCTCAGGTTTTCACCTAAATACCCCAAAAAAATACTTCAGCTCTCATCTCCAGAAGCGGCATTAAGAGATTCTCAGAAGGAGTTTTGTGCACTCGATCTGAATATAAATAGCTTTGTCCCTTCAACAGATGATGGAGTAAACATACTTAAGATTGATATTAAGGATCTTGAGAATGAGGCAGCGTTGAAGTATATCGCCTCTACTTATGACAGGAATAATAATGTCCTTCGCGATGGAATAAGTTACCCCGGGAAAAGGGTAATAACCTTTTCAAATGTACTTCAGTATAAAACATTTCCTCTTGCTGAAATTTTAAGCACCCTTCTTGAGATTGGTCAGCAGGAGATGAATAACCCTATTGAAATTGAATTTGCTGCCAATCTTGAAACACCCGCAGGAACTCCGAAAATTTTCAACTTTCTACAAATCAGGCCAATAGTTCATACTGAAGAAGCACATAACATCAACCTCGATCATATAAAAGCTGAAGAAACTATAATCTATTCTGAATCAGCGCTCGGGAATGGACTTTTTAAGGGCATCTACGACCTCGTTTATGTAAAACCGGAATCGTTTAATGCGGCCAATAACAAAAGTGTTGCTCTCGAAATTGAAAAGATAAACTCACTTTTTGTAAAACAGGGAAAAGGATATGTACTTATTGGTCCGGGAAGATGGGGTTCAACTGACCCATGGCTGGGGATCCCTGTTAAGTGGCCACAAATTTCTGCTGCAAGGATAATTATCGAATCGGGTTTAAAAAACTACAGGATAGATCCAAGTCAGGGAACACATTTTTTCCAAAACCTCACTTCATTCAGGGTTGGATATTTTACCATTAATCCCTATATCAATGAAGGTTACTATGATGTAGATTTTCTGAATAAGCTTAATGTAATTTATGAAGATAGATTCATAAGACATGTCAGATTTGACAATCCTCTTGAAATAATGATAGACGGCAAAAAGCATAGAGGAGTCATTCTGAAACCTGTGTAATGAATGAGATATCCTTTGTGAACCTTATAATAGCCTTTATGTACCTTTGTGGTAAAAGCCAGTTCAGTGAACCATAAAGGATCATAAAGTACTGCACAAAGTAACACAAAGGGAAAAACGTACAATTAATACCTAACGAAATGGAAACAGCAAAAACAAAATACCAGGGTGATCTGCGAACTGAAATAATCCATCTCAGATCAAGAAGTGTTATAACTACCGATGCACCTGTTGATAATAAAGGGAAAGGAGAAAGCTTCTCCCCAACTGATTTGGTTGCCTCTGCGTTAGGAAGTTGCATATTCACTATAATGGGTATTGCAGCACGGGAACATTCATTCTCCATTGATGGCAGTTCTTGCACTATCACAAAAATAATGACTGAAACCCCACGAAAAATTGGTGAGATAAGAATTGAATTTGACTTTACTGCAAATGAATATACCGATAAGCAGAAAAAAATCCTGGATTATTGTGTAAAAACCTGTCCGGTTGCTTTGTCTTTAAATGAGTCGGTATTTCAGAATGTTACATTGCTTTTCAAATAATGGCTCAAAGGTCTAAAGGCACAACATCATAACGGAATATTTCAGAATGATGCGCTCTCCGTTACAGCATCTCTGTTTATCTTTTTTATTAACGCCGATAATACGCACCCCGGACCAACCTCAATGAATGTTGTGGCGCCGTTTGAGATCATATTAAGTACGCTCTGTGTCCATCTCACCGGGGAGGTAAGCTGGGAAACCAGGTTTGACTTTATTACTTCAGGATTAGTAGATAGTTTAGCATTAACATTCTGATAAACAGGACATATCGGTTTGTTGAAGATGGTGTTTTTTATTGCTTCTTCAAGCTCAAGACGTGCTGGTTCCATTAGTGGTGAATGGAATGCGCCACCTACAGCAAGTTTAATAGCTCTTTTGGCACCTTTTTCTTTGAGTATCTCGATTGCTTTATCGATTGCTTCATTTGAACCGGAAATTACTATCTGTCCCGGGCTGTTATAATTAGCCGGGACCACAACCCCTTTTATTGAAGCGCAAACCTCCTCGACAATTTTGTCATCCAAACCGAGAATTGCAGCCATTGTTGAAGGAGTCTTTTCACATGCTTTCTGCATAGCCATCGCCCTTTTTGATACAAGAATAAGCCCGTCACTGAATGTGAGGGTTTTATTTGCAACAAGTGCTGAAAACTCGCCAAGTGAATGTCCGGCAACCATATCGGGTTTGAATGAACTTCCAAGTGCGGCAGCCAGAATCGTGGAATGCAGAAAAATAGCGGGTTGTGTAACCCTTGTCTGTTTAAGATCTTCATCGGTACCGGCAAACATAAGATCCGTTATCCGGAATCCAAGTATTGAATTGGCTCTCTCGAACAAATCTTTTGCCTCGATCGACTTCTGATATAGATCTTTACCCATTCCTATAAACTGAGCTCCCTGACCTGGGAAAACGTATGCTTTCATAATAAAGCTTAATGAAGTTTGGTTCCGATAAGATGCATAAATTCCTCACGGGTCTGAAGATTATCAAGAAAAATTCCGGTAAATGCTGAGGTTGTTGTGACTGAATTTTGTTTTTGTACTCCTCTGATCTGCATGCACAGGTGCTGTGCCTCAATAACAACAGCCACTCCTGAAGGATTAAGGCAGTCCTGTATACAATTCCTTATTTGCGTTGTAAGCCTTTCCTGGACCTGGAGCCTTCTGCTGAAAGCTTCAACGACGCGTGCTATTTTACTGAGTCCGGTAATATATCCATCGGGGATGTAGGCAACGTGTGCTTTCCCAAAGAATGGGAGCATATGGTGCTCACACATCGAATAGAGATCTATATCTTTTACCAGAACCATTTGTTTGTAATCTTCTTTAAACTTAGCCGAGTTGATAATATTACACGGATTCTGCTGATATCCGTTTGTCAAAAAATAAAGTGCTTTGGCAACCCTTACAGGAGTTCCTGTAAGTCCTTCACGGTCAGGATCTTCTCCAATGAGTTTTAAAACTTTATAGTAAATTGACGCCAACTCTTCAAGATTTTCTCCGTCCCAGGTTTCTATTTTATTGTAACCGTCAAGTAAAATGCCACTTCCGTTGTTAATTGATTCAATCTTTTTCACCATAATATTCTATTGAATTATTTTCAGTTTCTTCAATTTTAACACAATAGAGACTTGCCCCTTCCTTCTCAATAAAAGGGTTAAGTTCATTCCAGATAGAAATTGCCAGGTTTTCAGTTGTTGCAATTCTTTCATTCATAAAGTCTACTTCAAGATTAATGTTTTTATGATCAATCTTATTAATCACGTTGTCGAGAATTATCCGCTTCAGAACATTAATATTCATTACAAATCCGCGTTCTTCTGAAGGTTCCCCCTTAACGGTTACCCATAAAATATAGTTATGTCCATGCCAGTTTGGATTAGAACATTTTCCGAATACTCTCTGGTTAACCTCATCGGACCACTCCTTCCTGAATATCCTGTGGGCAGCACAAAATCGTTCTCGACGGGTCAGGTATATCATATATTGGTGAATTTATGATACAATATTAACCAATAATTTTGATCTTTAAAATTGATGAAAGCTATATTTTGAATTTCAAATGTGCTACAACTCCTTCGTCGTACTGAAGGAGTAATATATTGATTGAAAAATAGATAGAATTTTTGTTGAAGGGAGAATTATTTCTTCCCCTAATACGTGTATTTCAAGAATTCTTGAAACATTTAATTGAAAACATATCTGATGAATAATTCTATTTGTTATTTGTAAGAGAATTGATAATAAATTATTATCTGTTTTTGGTTTGGATCTAATTAAAGTGTTATAATAATATTAAGCAACTCCTGTTTTGTTTTTCCAAGTTTATAACCCAGCATTTCTATCATTTCTTTTTCCTTACCTTCAATAAAAGACAAATCTTTATCAGTAAGATTTTCAAATTTCTGTTTTAGTTTCGCTTTCTTTTTATTCCAGAATCTGATACTAGGAGTTCTCATGATGTTTATTTTTAAGGACTTACCAAAACGTGTGCCAAAAATTAATTGTAAATAGGGACTTATGATTTTAATCTATTAAACATCACAATATCAAACGATTATAAAAATATTATTATTTGAAGGAAGATATTATGAAAATGGATTGTTCCAGAATTGAGAAAAATTCAGTGAAATTATCACAATTATGTGTGAAAATGGAAATACTACCTTGGTCCAAATCTCATGGTTCATTTTAAATTTAATAAGCAATAAAAATGCCGGGAGTCAACTTCGCTGTCAGAAAATTTCTATATTTACTTCTCCTTCTATCTAAATGATCATAAATCCCTATGTCATTTAAAATATTATATGTTACAGCTACCCGGACCGAAGGCGAAACACTGGAAAACATCAGGGACACGTTTTCTGTTCGGAAAATGTCAGATAATTTTGAAATTATCCTCCTGGTTGCCGGAGTGGGATCTATATCAACGGCATGGACCTTGAATAAATGGATAGCTCTTAATGGAAAACCTGATCTTGCAATTAATGGAGGGATTGCAGGAAGTTATAAAGATGAGTTTATTCCGGGAGATGTGGTAATGCCACTTTCGGACTGTTTTGCAGATGCCGGAATCGAAGATGGTGATGATTTTTTTACACTTTCTGAAGCGGGCCTTATGGGTTCGGATGAGTTCCCTTATAAGAATGGCCTTTTATATTCAGATACAAGATATAGTGATAAGATGAAGGGTTTATTAAAACCCGTCAGAGCAATAACGGTCAATACAGCTACAGGCTCTGAAACATCAAGGGTTAAATTATTGAAAAAATTTAATCCTGACATTGAGACTATGGAAGGTGCAACTTTTTTCTATATTTGTTCCCGGGAAAATATTCCTTTTCTGGCTCTGAGGGCAGTGTCAAATAAGGTTGAACCACGGAATAAAAACAATTGGAACATAGCCCTTGCCCTTAATAATCTGTCAGAGAAGCTTATTGATGTACTTTTAACACTGTAGTGAAAATATGAGATTAACTTTGGGTTTTTCACCATGTCCTAACGATACGTTCATTTTTGATGCAATGGTGCATGGTAGAGTTGATACGGAAGGGTTGGAGTTTGATTATTTTCTTACTGATGTTGAGGAACTTAACAGGAAGGCTCTGAATTCAGATGTTGATATTACAAAAATCAGCTACCATGCTTATGCTTATGCGGCCCGGAACTACCTGATCCTGGATGCCGGAAGCGCACTTGGTCACCGGAATGGACCATTATTGATAAGCAAGCGACGCATAGGTGTCTCAGAACTTCCAGGTCTGAGGATTGCGATACCTGGTAAGTATACAACTGCCAACCTTCTTTTCAGTATAGCCTGGCCCGATGTGGTAACTAAGACTGAATATCTTTTTTCAAAAATTGAAGATGCACTTTTAGAGGATAAGGTAGATGCCGGGCTTATTATTCATGAAACAAGATTTACATATTACAAACGAGGACTTCATAAGTTAGCAGATATGGGCGAGTACTGGGAAACACTTACAGGCTTGCCAATACCTCTGGGTGCCATTGTAATAAAGAGAAATATTCCGGATGACGTTGCCCTGAAAGTCAATCGCGTAGTACGAAGAAGTCTTGAATATGCATACAAAGATTCATTTGCCTCATACGATTTTGTCTCAGGTAATGCCAGGGAGATGGACAGCACCGTTATGAATAACCACATCAAACTATTCGTGAATGAATATACCATCAATCTGGGCAATAAAGGCAGAGAAGCAATAATTGAACTGTTCAGGATTGCCGGCGAAAAAGGAGTTATACCTTTATTACCAGAGAGGATTTTTCTTACCTCACTTTGACTTCACTTTGATTTAATAATGCTAAATTTGAACATAGATAATTGTTCATTGTTTTACTTTTGAAATTATTAATCAAAATATTTAAATCATGGCATTTGAACTACCAAAACTTCCGTACAAGCTAAACGCACTTGTCCCGTATATAAGTGAAGAGACGCTTGATTTCCATTATGGTAAACATCATCAGGCATATGTCAATAACCTGAACGGACTTATACCTGGGACCGAGTTTGAAAAAGCCGATCTGGAAACAATTATTAAGAAAGCTGAAGGAGGCATTTTTAATAATGCTGCCCAGGTATGGAATCATACTTTCTATTTTGAATCTTTTGCACATGATGGCAGAAAAGTCCCAAAAGGAGATATTGTGGAGGCAATAAATGGTTCATTTGGTTCATTCGATTCATTTAAAGAGCAATTTAATAAAGCTGCCACTACCCTTTTTGGAGCCGGCTGGGCCTGGCTGGCTAAAAAAGATGATGGGACACTTCAGATCATCCAGGAATCAAATGCAGGAAACCCACTGCGGAAAGGACTCAGGCCTCTGATAACTTGCGATGTATGGGAACATGCATATTATATTGATTACAGGAATAAACGTCCCGACTATATAAAGTCGTTTTGGGAGATTCTTGACTGGGATCAGGTTTCAAATCGGTTCGGACAATTATCATATTATTAATATTAGGAGTAAATAAAAATCTTCTCCTGTAAATTTACCTTGAGATTAACAAAAATTTCAATTATGAACTTAAAGGAACTGATATTTAAAACCCGGTCTTATCGTCGTTTCAATGAATCATACCAAATTGATGACAAGACAATTGAATCGCTTATTGATCTTGCAAGACTTTCACCCTCAGGGGCAAACAAACAACCGCTGAAATATCTGTATTACAACACTACTAAAGAATGTGAAAAAATTTTCCCATACCTGGCATGGGCCGGTTACTTAACTGATTGGCCGGGACCAGAACAAGGTGAGAGACCAACAGCTTATATTATAATCCTTGGAGATAAATCAATATCGGAGTTATTTGGTGTTGATCACGGAATTGCTGCACACAGTATTTTACTTGGTGCCACTGATGCCGGACTTGGAGGGTGTATTATAGGATCAATTAAACGGGATGAACTAACCAACGAACTTTCAATCCCTGATAATTTTGATATACTTTTAATTCTTGCACTGGGGAAACCAATCGAAAATATAATTATTGAGGATATTAAGGGAGCTGATGTGAAATACTGGAGAGATAAGAACAAAAATCATCATGTTCCAAAGAGAAGCTTAAAAGAGCTGATAATTAAGCCATAACAGGATTAGAGGCGATGAAACACATTTTTCTTTTTATTATTTTGTCATTCTATCTTATTCAATCCTCTTTCTGTCAGGAAACAGAAAACTCAGGGGTCAGAATTCTTTTACGTGGTATCGTAATGGATGCCAATACACTCTCTCCTATTTCCAGCTCGCAGATTTTGATCAACCGTGCCTTCACTTCGGTAAGCAATACTGACGGAACTTTTGCTTTTTTTGTATACAGGAATGATTCGATACTCTTCAAACATCTTGGCTATAAGCCAGCATTATTGTCTGTAAGTGATACCCTTGCCGGGAAGGAGTTTGTTGTGGGAATATATATGCATATTGATACAGTGTCAATTGGGGAGGTTGTGATTGTCCCAAGGTCCAGAAACCTTAAATCTGAAATAATGAATACACCGAGTAAGGTCCCTTCAACAATGGATAATGCCAGGTATAATGTAGCTATATCCGGCTACACCGGACGAACTACTCAGGGAAAACTAGGAGATCCGGCAACAAACTATGATTTGATACGCCAGCAAATGAAGGTTGATGCATATGAGAAAGGCGGTATTCCTTCTGATATGATAGCCGGCATAAACCCATTATTATTGCTGCCCGCAGCTTATCTTCTCATTCATGGGTTGCCCGAAAAACCTACTCCCTTAGAACAGAAGTTAACCGACCAGGAAATTGATCAGATTCAGAAGAAGTACTTTGAAATTCTGAAGCAGCAAAAGTAAGCAGGGACAATACAAGCTGAAGATAAGACAATAAAGTAGTTGCTACTGATCTATCCTTTATAGAATATGGCTTTGATTATATGACTTGCCATCTTTGGATTTTCTTTCAGGCGACGTGTTGAATAGCCAAACCATTGTTTTCCGAATGGCACATAGACTCTCATGGTATGTCCTTCATTTACAATGCTTTCACGAAGCTTCGGTGTTACTCCGTAAAGCATTTGAAATTCATACATTTCGTTAGTGACATTATATTTTTTAATCAGGTTATATGCACCTTCTACAAGAGGTTTATCATGTGTTGCAATACCTACATGGATCTTATTCCTGAACATGAATTCCAGGTCTTCAAGGTAATGCTGATTTATCTCTTCATATTTTTTAAACGCGATAGACTCAGGTTCAACATATATTCCTTTGCATAGCCTGTAACTTACAGGTATCACAGGTCTGTTAAGGTCCAGCATTTGTTCCAGATCTTTCAATGTTCTTCTTAAGTATGCCTGAACTACAAGTCCCACATTTGAAGGAAATTCAGACTTTAGTCTGCGGAACAAAACAATTTCATCATCTGTGCATGGCGAGTCTTCCATATCAATCCTGATAAAACCATTATATGTGGCAACTTTTGCAACTATCTCCCGGATATGATTATAACAGATCTCCTTGTCGAGCAGTAAACCGAAACTGGTAGGTTTAAGAGAAAAATTCCCATCAATGTGGTTTTTATAGGAAATATCAATAAGATTTACATACTCCTTTTTGTTTGACTCTGCTTCGTCAAGCGTTTTTATAAATTCCCCAAGAACATCAAGCGACACTTTTATGTTTTTGCTGTTCAGATCTTTAGATACACGCATAGCGTCGTCAATGGTTTCGCCGGAGATGTAAGATTTTGAAAATAGCCATATAAATTTCTTCGGAAAATAAGGCAATATTGCCGCAATAAATTTGTTGAACATAATTTGAATTTATATTTTAAATAAATTAACTTTCTTTTTATCTGTTTTAAAAATGCTAATAAAACGGATCTAATATTATTTTTTAATGACCTTTGTCATTCTGGAAACATGAAAAAAGCATGAATTCAATTATTTTGAAGAAACTTTTTCATATTATGCAACCTTTTATTTTTTTGAAATGTCTTAGAAATGTCCTCAGTTTATGATGAGCGACCAGCAAATAATAGAGTTGTGTGCTAAGCATGACAGAAAAGCACAACAGGTACTTTACGACAGGTATTCGCGTCTGCTACTTGGTGTATGTCTCAGGTATGCAACTGATAAAGCTGAGGCTGAAGATATTTTACAGGATAGTTTTTTAAAGATCTTTTATAGCATAAATGATTTTACAGGATCAGGTTCTTTCATAGGTTGGTTAAGAAAAATAGCGGTAAACACTGCACTAACTCATTATCATAAAAACCTTAAATACAGGTATCATATTGATATTGAGGAGTATGTATCTGTTGAAACAGGGGTAACGAGTTTTGAGGAAAATTTTTTTAACGCCGATGAATTATATAAGGTGTTGAATGAATTACCGGCAGGTTACAGAATGGTTTTCAACCTGTATGCAGTGGAAGGGTATAAACATAAAGAAATAGCTGAAATGCTGGGAATAGATACAAATACATCTAAGTCGCAGTATAGCAGAGCAAAAGCTGTAATAAGAGATAAACTTGAAAAACTTGGAAAATTGAAAAGCAGTTATTCGGAAAATAACTGATTCTTTAAATTAACAGATTAAGAGTGAATTGAAAACGAATAAGCAAAATATTAATTTAAGGGAACTGTTCAGGCAGAATCTGGAATTCGCTGAGGTTATCCCGGATGCAGCAGTCAAATTAAAACTTATGCGTCGGGTAGCCAGAAAAGAATTCATGCGTTTTAATCCCGCCAGGTTAAACATTTACTATCTAGGTGGTATCCTGATAACCGGAATTACCACTGCTGTAATACTTTTTTCAGGATCAAAGAACTTTGATCGTTTAAATCCTTTGAGCATCCCTGGCAAAATAAACCAATCCGATACCAGCAGTTATATTGAAATTCTGACTGAACAACCAATAAGTGTAAAACATGATAATTCAGATGTAATTCACAAAGAATCAATAAGAAGCAAAAGTACTATCAGGATTCCTGATAAGTTAAAGGGTGAGGTTTCAAAAACATCTCAATCAGATGATAACAGTCCTCATTTCCCGACTGTTATCAGTAACTCATTTTCTAAAAACAATTTATTTATTGAAGTTACACCTGTTACGAAAAAGCTTCAGAGCGAATTTAAAACCATTGCAGTCTTAATTGATCCTTCTTCTTCCGCAGGTTGTGCTCCCCTGAAAGTGCACTTTCATAATAACTCAGATTCTTATGATTCGTGCAGATGGACCTTTGGTGACGGTGGTTATTCGAACCAAAAGGACCCTGAATGGATCTTCGATGTTGAAGGGGAGTATAAAGTAGTTTTGGAAGTTTACAATCATGATGGAAAATATTTATCATCAACTGCTTCAGTGACAGTGCATCCAAGGCCACAGGTGCGTTTTGAAGTTGCTCCCGAAAAGGCTGTCCTTCCTAATGATGAGATACGCTTTATGAATTATTCGACAAATGCAGTTCAGTTTAAGTGGGACTTTGGAGATGGATCTACCTCGGAATCCTTTGAACCCAGTCATATTTATAAAAAATTCAGTAAATACAATGTTCGACTTCTGGTATTTTCAGATTGGGGTTGTTCAGATTCTCTGACTCTTTTCAATGCATTTTCGGGTTCCGAGTATTCTATTGATTTCCCGAATGCTTTTATACCTAATACACAAGGCCCGTCAGGTGGTTATTATTCATCAAAAAGTGATGAAGCCGCTCAGGTATTTCATCCATCTTCTACCGGTGTATCTGAATATCAGCTAAAGATATTCAGCAAACTTGGTATCCCTATTTTTGAAAGTAATGATATAAATTTAGGATGGGATGGCTATAATAATGGACAATTATGTGAACCTGGTGTTTATATCTGGAAAGTTCGTGGCAAATTCAGAAACGGTGAACCTTTCATAAAAATGGGCGATGTGACTCTTCTTAAAAACTGATATTTCCCCGGTGATATCGGGATCAAAAATTAATCATCTTATCCATCCTGAAATATTAGCCATTCATCCAACTATTTTCTCTTTTTAAAAAAATAGTTGAGACAAGACGTATCTTTTAGATATAAAATTCGTTAAATCATGTTAGATTTTAAATTCATTTGACTATTTTCGTCAATATAAACCTAACGGGATCGATCTTGGTGAAGAGGATAATATATTTACTCGTACTGTCATTCATCATATTAACAGATAGTTTTGGTCAGGATCCTACATTCTCCCAGTTTTATGCCAATGCTTTATATCTTTCGCCATCTTTTGCTGGTGCAACATCTCAATACAGATTTTCCCTAAACTACAGGAATCAATGGCCTGCTGTTCCGGGAGTGTTTCATACCTACAGTATTGCTTTCGATAAGGCCCTTACAAACTTCAATTCCGGCATTGGTGTACTTGCAACTTATGACGTTGCGGGTTCAGGAAATCTGAGTACAACGAATATCGGACTTCTTTATTCTTACGATTTTAATATAAATAAGGACTGGCATATCAGGCCCGGCGTTAACTTTAAATTTTACTATCTGGGTCTGGATATTGGTAAACTTGTGTTTAACAGTCAGATTACAGGAAGCGGAACAACACCATCCGTAACACCTCCTCCTTTCGATAATGTAGCTGATGTGGATTTTGCAACCTCCGCACTGGCGTACAATGAAAAGACCTGGGCTGGTATTACTCTCGATCATCTGCTTACACCTAAAACATCATTTTATGGTGATGACGCAACTGTTCCCGTTAAAATTAATTTTTATGGAGGAACCCAGATTATGAAAAAGACCCGGTTACGTCAACAAAATCAGGATATTCTTTCAGTAGCTATAAACTTTCAAAAGCAGGGTAAGTTCTACCAGTCTGACGTTGGCCTGTACTATTATAAAGATCCACTAATATTCGGAATATGGTACAGGGGAATACCGTTGGTAACATCTCAGGCCGGTGATGCAATCATTGGTCTGATTGGAATCAAAACTAAACAACTCCATATAGGCTATAGCTACGACTTCACTATTTCCAATCTGATAAGTTCAACAGGTGGTGCTCATGAGATCTCCATTGTCTATGAATTCAATAATCTGACGATCGGTCAGCTTAGAAAGCGAATCAAGGCAATCCCTTGTCCCGAATTCTAACGTCTGAGACGTACCGGCGCATAGGTACAAGGGCATAAAGGTAAATCCAATTTCAAGTCAAATTTTAATGTCATTACGCCAATACGCGATTATGACGTTGAACCGTTGAGCCTTTTATCATATAGATCGAGCTTAAAATTATATATTTGAGTAAGTCTCATTTATTAATTTGTTTATATTTGCGCCTGATTAATGTTTAACAAATATTCAATTTGAAATGAAGAAACTTTCTGTAGTTCTGTATGTTGTTCTGTTTTTGGCTGTAGCAGGCCTTTATATTCTGCATTTTTCAGGGAATAAAAAAACAAAAAAGAGTGAAACAACAGGGAATAGTGTTGGATTACCAGCGCAAGGGATTGCTTACATAAATATCGATTCGGTTATTTTCAAATTTGATATGTTTTTCGACAGAAAAAACGATCTTATGGCTAAACAAAAAAGTGCTGAAGCAGAGCTAAATTCAAAAGGAAGTCAATATGAGAAAGGTGCAAAAGATTATCAGGATAAAGTAAACAAAGGCCTCATTACAAGGGCTTCTGCAGCACAAATTGAGCAATCACTTGTTCAGCAGCAACAGGAACTTGTTTCCTTACGCGATAAACTCCAGTCCAACCTTGTAGAAGAAGAACAGGTTATGAATCGTCAGATACTCGAATATATTACAAAATTCCTTGAGGGAAACAGAACTGATTACAACTATCAGTATATTCTAGGAAAAAGCTTTGGAAGTGTTGTTTTATATGGTGATAATTCACAGGATATAACACAAAAAGTACTTGACGCGATTAACAAAAAGTATAAGGCAGAGAAAAAATAATAACAAATGGGTTTTGCCTCAACCTATCTTGAAGAAAGGGCTCTGTTCCCTCAAAAAATTCAAGAGGCTATCGATCGTGATACCGGTATAATTGTAGTTGTCCCTGCTTATAATGAACCAGGGATAAGCAAATTACTTGATTCTCTTTCAAAATGCAGAGAACCAGAATGCAAGGCAGAGGTCATTATTGTCATAAATGCTCCTGATGATGCAATCAGGGAGAGTTTAGAGAATAATACAATAACCTTTAACAATATTGAAACCTGGAAGAAAGAAAACAAAAACTGTTTCTTCCGGCTTTTTGTTTTTATGATCGAACATCCATCTATTAATGGATGGGGCGTGGGCCTTGCACGAAAAACGGGAATGGATGAAGCAATACGTCGTTTCAACAGCATTAACAGACCCGACGGAGTTATTGTTAATCTCGATGCAGACTGTACTGTTGACGAAAATTATTTTATTGCCATATGCAGTGAATTGTTAAAAAGGAGTGACCTGACGGCCTGTTCGATATATTTTGAACATCCGCTTTCAGGTACCAATCACCAGGAAAGCACATTTAAATATATTACTTTATATGAGCTTCACCTCCGTTACTATTTTCAGGGACTTGCTTACTCCGGGTTTCCATATGTTTTTCATACAGTTGGATCTGCCATAGCTGTAAAGGCACTTCCGTATATAAAAGCAGGTGGGATGAACAGGAGACAGGCAGGGGAGGACTTTTATTTTATTCAGAAACTTGTTCCTGCCGGGGGTTATTTCAATTTAATCTCAACTACCGTTTACCCCTCACCAAGGGCTTCCACAAGGGTGCCGTTCGGCACTGGTGCATCAATAGGAAAACTTAGTGCTGATAAAAGTTCAACTCTTTTTACTTATAATATGCTGGCATTTAAGGAACTCCGGACATTTTTTGAGTTGACTGATGTTTTTTTTGAATCAGATCCCGATAAATTACATGAGTATTTCAGCTTGATTCCTCAGGGACTCAGATTGTTCTTAGATGAAAGGGAATGGGTAGGAAAAATGCTGGAGGTAAAGAATAATACATCTGGAATACAATCATTTAAGAAGCGGTTCTTCGGATGGTTTAATATGTTCAGAATTGTAAAATACCTGAATTATGTTCATTCAGATTTTTTCGAAAAAAAACCTGTTGATATTTCAGCTTCCGAATTACTAGAAGCAAGGGACATTCTCTTAGAATCAGAAAGTCCTCATAACTTACTTCTTTACTACAGGTCATTGGAACGTAATTATGACCTTCAGGTCCTATCGGGACCTGATATCGGTGGATTGTGACATTGTGGAAATTGTTCCATCCCGTATTGGAAGGGGTATGATGGAGAGGGATTATTTTTACCAATATTTAGTGCCTACAGCACAGTGATAAATATATTTTAGGATAATTATCCTTGAATATCAAATAATTACTACCTGTTTTTTCTGGTATTCTTACGATCTTCAGAAGGAGTGAGAATAATATAAAGATCTTCATCAGGTTTCTTCATACGATACTGTTCCCTGGCAAATTTCTCGAGGTTGTGGTTGTCGGTTTTCAATTCATGGAGCTTTTGTTTGTCCTCATCAATGCGTTTAATATAATATTCCCTGTCAACTTTGAGCTTATTTAGTTCTTTCATCTCCTTATATCTGGTAATAAGGTTGTTAGAATCCAATAGTAAAACCCAGACAAAGAAAATAATTATTGTCAGGACATATTTATTCCGGAATATAGCGGGGATTTTGTCTGTAAAATTAAACCTGATAATCATTATACAAACCTACAATATTTTTTTTAACCGCCACTCATGAGATATAGCATCTGTACATCATCACCATCATGAATAAAAGTAGTATTGTATTTCTCTTTTGAAATTAAAGTGCCATTGATTTTTATTATTCTCATTTTAAATGAAAATTTCTTCAGAATAAGCATTTCATTAACAGTGATTGACTCCTCCTTGAATTCTTCTTCCCTGTTATTTAATAAGATTTTCATAGGTTTCTTGATTATTAATCACTTAATATTCATAAGGAGTTCGATCACAATATTTGCCTGCATGCTGGCGACAATCCCGACACGTGGTGCAATCGGTGGAAGATCATCAGATATCTCTGAATATTCGTCACCGCAAACATAAAGAGTATCATCTATTTTTCTGCTGATGATATCATTGGTTTTTCCCCACCCCGCCATTCCGGACCCTATAATTAAAGGAATGCCGGGCATTTTTATCTGAACGGTCTCGATAAGTATCTCTTTCATGGCAGAACTGTCGAGGGCTTCAACAATTATATTACAGCCTGAAAAGATTTCAGTAATATTTGTTCTGTCAAGTTTCATCTGATGGATAATAACAAAGACTTCAGGGTTGATATGCGCAATATTTTCTTTTAAAGCAACAGTTTTCATTAAACCTATCTGATCGGTGAAATAATATTGTCTGTTAAGATTAAGTTCTTCAATAATATCAAAATCAGTTATTACAAGTGTGCCAACACCACATCTGGCAAGTGCAACAGCGCAGTTTGAACCAAGGCCTCCTGCGCCGGCAATTCCGACCCTGAATTTTGAAAGATGAGTTTTAATTTCAGAGAATCTCATTACTGATCAGGTTCATTTTATGAATAATGTCAGTTATCAGTCCGAAAGATAAGAACCTTTTAATGTTTTTACAAGGATGAAATCCGTAACATACTGATCAATATCATGCTAAAACACATAATAATGTTTTAATTTTGATGTTCTAAATAGCGGACTTACAGGTCTCTAATATTTTTATTTATGGACATAAAGTTGATAAAAGACCAACATAAACTTTTAAAGAGCTGGGATTACATCTGGACCCCGCTGAATAAAGGTTATACTGACAAGATACTTTACATAAATGTCAGTACAACAGAAATAAAAGAGAAGGATGTCCCAATCGTCATGAAAGAAAAATTCATAGGTGGCAAAGGGTATGGCCTTCGGCTACTCTGGGATGCAACAAAGCCTGAAACAAAATGGGATGATCCTGAAAATGAGATCATTATATCTTCCGGACCTATTGGAGGCATAACTCAGTACTCAGGAACCGGTAAGTCGTTGGTAGTCAGCATATCACCTCAGACAAACTCTGTTATGGATAGCAATGTGGGTGGATTCTTCGGACCATTCCTTAAGTTTTCAGGATTTGATGCAATCGAAATCCAGGGAAAATCTGACAAAGATGTAATTGTCTTTATTGATGGTATAAACCACAGGGTTGAAATATTCGAAGCTCCTGCAGAGGCGACAGACAGCCATATTTTGGGAGAACAACTGACAGAAATTTTTGCGGATAACGATAATGAGAAAAAGTATATCGGAGTCGTTTCTACAGGATCTGCAGCTGAACACTCATTAATCGGAATGCTTAACTTTAGTTTTTACGATTCAAAACGTAAAAAGGTTAGGTTAAAACAAGCCGGAAGAGGTGGTATCGGTACTGTATTTCGTAATAAGAAAATCAAAGCTCTTGTTTGCAAAATTCCGGGTGTAAAAGGCAATCTCAATAATGTAGTTGATCTGGAGGCAATCATGGAACGGGGTAAAAGGTTTAACCGGGAGATGCGTGAACTAGACTCCAAACAATGCCAGATGAGGGAAATCGGAACGGCTCATCTTATGGAGATAATGAATGACCATGACCTGTTACCGGTAATGAATTACAAATTTGGCAGCCATCCCGATTCTTATAAAATCGATTCATCGGTATGGAAAAGAAATTTTACACAGAACGTACCTGATGGTTGCTGGATTGGCTGCAACATGTCATGCAGCAAAGGCATAGATGATTTTATTTTGAAGACTGGTCCGTATAAGGGGCAGAAAGTTATTGTCGATGGTCCTGAATACGAAAATGCTGCCGGCCTGGGGTCAAATTGTGGAATTTTCGATCCCCAATATATTATTGAAACAAATTTTTATTGTGATACTTATGGGATTTGTACTATAACATGGAGTACACTTACGGCATTTATAATGGAGTGTTTCCAGAACGGAATTCTTAATAAGGAGAGAACAGGCGGACTTGATCTGAACTTTGGCAACTCTGAATCTGCTCTTGAAATGTTGCACCAGCTTGCCCGTGGAGAAGGATTTGGCAAGATTGCCGGAACCGGTGTCCGCAAGATGAAGGAACTATTCATCAGAAACGGTTGGGGCGAGGCCTCTTTTCTTAATGATATCGGGATGGAAAATAAGGGACTTGAATATTCACAGTATATGCCGAAAGAATCTCTCGCGCAGCAGGGCGGCTTTGCTCTAACAAATAAAGGTCCTCAGCATGATGAAGCCTGGCTTATATTCATGGATATGGTCAATAACCAGATACCAACATTTGAAAATAAAGCTGAAGCTCTTCATTATTTTCCTATGTTCCGGACATGGTTCGGACTTGTTGGTCTCTGCAAGCTTCCATGGAATGATGTTGAACCAGAGTCCAACGCACAGTCTGCTGAACCTGCAAAGGTACCAGAACATGTAGATAATTATGTAACCATATATAAGGCAGTTACCGGTCGTGAATTTGATAAGAAACGGCTTGTGGAGGATTCTGAAAGGGTCTATAATTTTCAAAGAGTTTTTAATCTACGTCGTGGCTATGGCACGCGTATTCACGACAGGCAACCATATCGTGCAGCCGGTCCTGTTACAATCGAAGAATACGAATCGAGGGCGGAACGATACGACAAACAACTTAAGGAAAAGATTGGATTCGACCCGGAAGGAAAGACAACTCCTGAGAAGATGAAGGTATTAAGGAAATATCGTGAAGATCAATATGAATTACTGATAGATGCAGTTTATAAAAGAAGAGGATGGAATAAGAATGGAGTACCGACAATCGAATTCCTGAAAAAGATAGGAATGGACTTCCCTGAAGTAATAGAAGTAGTGAAGAATTTTCAGTAACAAAATAAAAGTAGAGACGCGCAATTTGCACGTCTCTACATATATTTGATGCATTATCTGTTTTTTTGATTCACAATCTATTTTTCATGCCCAATTTAGGCATCTCTATTAACCATTTACTAATTTTGTGACTATTCCGGTGGTCTTAACTAATTATTAATTTATGAGAATCTTAATTATTATGTTATTAGCAATTTTGCTTCGCCCGTCCAACTCTTCGGTTCAATCCCCGGCTCAGCATAAAGAGTTAATTATTTTCCATGCGGGGTCACTTTCTGTTCCAATAAAGCAGATAGCTCAGGAGTATGAGAAAAGAAATCCGGGTACTAAAATATATCTTGAATCATCAGGAAGTCTCGTTTGTGCCAGAAAGGTTACAGAGCTTAAAAAGCCGTGTGATATAGTAGCCTCAGCAGATTATTTTATTATTAATGAGCTCCTTATTCCGGATTATGCAAGCTGGAGCATCAGGTTTGCAACAAATGAAATAGTTATTGCCTACCAGGAAAAATCAAAGTACTCCAGGGAAATTAATTCTGATAACTGGATGGATATCCTGCAGAGGAAGGATGTAATCTATTCCAGGTCAGATCCGGATTCCGATCCATGTGGTTACAGGACTGTATTTACATATAAGTTGGCTGAAAAGTATTACAAAAAACCAGGACTAGCTGAAAAAATGTCATCCAAAAACAGAGAATATATCCGGCCAAAGGAAGTTGATCTCGTAGCTTTGCTTGAATCAAATGCTATTGACTATATGTTTCAGTATAAATCAGTTGCAATACAACACGGATTAAAATTTATTGAATTGCCAAAGGAGATTAACCTTTCAGATCCTTCAAAAAATGATCTCTATTCATCCGTAAGTACTTATGTTGACGGAAGCAAGCCGGGAATAAAAATGAAAGTCACAGGAGATTATATTAATTACAGTATAACTATCCTTGACAATGCGCCACAGAAAGAAGAAGCAGTCAATTTTATTGATTTTATGCTGAGTCCGGAAGGAATGGGTATTTTCAGGAAGAATGGACAGAAACCGTTAGTACCGCTTATCGCAGAGCCTGTAATGAAGTTGCCACCGAAGTTATTAAAATATTTTGCAAAGGCTGATAAAAATTGAATTAATAATGAGCCGGAACAGCATATTTACATGGATAGTGATGATTCTCTCATCATTGGTCCTATTGTTTATTCTTGCACCACTTGTCGGAATGTTTATTCATACTGGAGGAGCACAGTTTCTTGAAACTGTAAAAGACAAGGAGGTTCACCAGAGTGTCTGGTTGACCCTCTGGGTATCTTTCACTGCTACCTTAATATTCTCAATAGGAGCTGTTCCATTTGCATGGCTGCTTGCACGCAAAAAATTTCCAGTTAAGAATATTGTTCAGGGAATCATTGATCTTCCAATCGTACTTCCCCATACTGCTGCGGGTATCGCTCTGCTCGGATTTATCTCCCGCGATGGTTTTCTTGGGAAGACGGCTTCGTTGTTTGGTCTTAACCTTGTAAATCATCCATCCGGAATTGCTCTTGCGATGGCTTTTGTTAGTTTGCCATTTCTGATAAATGCTGCCCGCGACGGTTTCGCTGCTGTTCCTGAAAGACTTGAAAAGGCCGCTCTTAATCTTGGAGCCAGCCATACAAAAGTCTTTTTTACAATCTCACTGCCTCTTGCCTGGCGTAGCATTACTACTGGCTTCGTAATGATGTTTGCCAGAGGCATGAGTGAATTCGGCGCTGTTGTTATTATTGCTTACCATCCTATGATTGCACCTGTTCTTATATATGAAAGATTTAGTTCTTACGGACTTAATTATGCCAGACCGGCATCAGTATTTTTTATCCTGGTAGCTCTGCTGTTTTTGATAGCATTAAGACTTATTTCAATTAAAAGAAAAGAGAAATTTATAAACACTGATGCTCAGACTGATTAATATTAAAAGAAGACTTGGCGATTTTGCCCTGGCGGACATAAACCTGGAAGTATCCGATGGCGAGTATTATGTCCTGCTCGGTAGATCAGGCTCAGGAAAGACTCAGCTTCTGGAATTGATTGCCGGACTTGAACACCCTGATACAGGCAGTATAATCCTTGATAATGAGGATATTACCAGGCAACGCATTCAGGACAGAAAGGTAGGAATTGTCTTTCAGGATTACGCTGTTTTCCCCCACATGACTGTTTTTGGAAACATTGCTTACCCACTGAGAGCCAGAAAAGAAGATAAAAAAAGTATTGTAGAAAAGGTGGAAAAAGCCGCAACTTCAATGAATATTAAACATATTCTCGATCGAAGCACCGAAAAACTATCAGGTGGTGAACTGCAAAGAGTAGCCCTGGCACGGACGCTTATTACATCACCCAGACTTCTATTGCTTGACGAACCTCTCTCCTCGCTCGACACATCACTGAAAGACGATCTGAAACGGTTGTTAAGGAATCTGAATAAAGCTGGTCAGACAATTATTCATGTAACCCATGATTATGGTGATGCTATAAGCCTTGCAAAAAGAGTAGGAGTTATTCATAATGGGAAAATCATCCAGGAGGGTTCTGTGGATGAGGTCTTTAACAACCCGTCTAACCGTTTTGTTGCACGTTATGCAGGCATACGGAATTTCTTCAGAGTGGTTATATCAGGTGAGAATGGTTTATCAGTAGGAGTAACAGAGCATAATGTAAAGTTAAAACTTAATGGTGTTTCCGCAGGCAGAGACAGCCTGCTTCTTATTAAGAATGACTCGATTGTTCTTACAAACGAAAAACCTGTGGATAAAGAGCTCAATGTAATCAAAGGAAAAGTAACTGAACTTATACCTTCAGAATTTGGAATGGAAGTGACAATAGATGCCGGGGAAATGTTCTATATAAACATAATTACTTCAGATTTGGAGAGACTCAACCTTGTTGAGGAGAAAGAAGTATGGGTGAGTTTCCCTTCAAAAGCAATTGTGGTTTTAAATGGTACTGTTTGAAAACAAAAGACAAAAGTAAAAAGACAAAAGAGGGACGACAGTTAAGAAATTGCCGGTGTGTAATTTTAGGGAGGAGCCAGATTGCAGGGGTGGCAAGTGCAAAAGATTGATTTGCTTCGCTCGCAATGTCGGTGGTTCTCAAGTATATATCCCCTCCTGATAAGCGCAAGAGGGGAGGATTTCAAGACAGCAGCAAAGAAACAAGATTGATATGATATCATTTGAAGAAGCTTTCAGGATTGTAATGAAATCTGTTTTCGAGACTGAAACAGAGACAATTCCATTTACTGATTCCTGTGGACGGATACTTGATGAAGACATAATCAGCGATATAGATATGCCCCCATTTAACAGATCAGCGGTGGATGGCTATGCATGTCATAAGATCGAACTGAATAATGATCTAAAGGTAATTGAAGTTATTGCTGCTGGGAAAGAGTCAGTCCGAAAAGTGGGGAAAAAACAATGTTCCAAGATAATGACAGGAGCAATAGTCCCGGAGGGTTGTGATGTTGTTTTTAAGGTCGAGGAATCAGAAACTCTCCAAAACGGGAAGATCAGATTTACCGGAATTGATCCAAAATTAAACATTTCTTTTAAAGGCGAAGATGTCAGGTCTGGTGATGTTATACTGAAAAAATCCAAGTTTATTCTGCCTCAGGATATTGCTATAATGGCATCTGTTGGTCATACGAAGGTGAGGGTGAAAAGGCGACCAATTGTCGGTATAATAAGTACTGGTGATGAGTTAGTTAATCCTTCTCAAAAACCTCGTATTTCTCAGATACGGAATAGCAATGCTTATCAGTTGAGAGCACAGATTACAAAGGCAGGGGGAACAGGAATTGATTATGGTATTGCACCTGACAATGAAAAGGTCACGTATGAAATAGTAAAAAATGCTATCCATAATTGTGACATTGTTATTATTACAGGTGGTGTTTCGATGGGTGACTTTGATTTTGTACCGTCGGTTATGGAACAAGCCGGTGTAAGAATCTTATTTGACCGGGTGAATGTCCAGCCGGGTAAACCAACAACATTCGGAGTACATTCAAAATCTGTTGTCTTTGGACTGCCAGGTAATCCTGTCTCTTCGTTTATTCAGTTCGAATTACTTGTAAGACCTCTGATAAACAGGATGATGGGCTCTTGCTGGATACCACGTGAATATAAATTGCCTATGGCTTTAAACTACGAAAGAAAATCATCGGAAAGACTTGGATTTATCCCAATCACAATTAATGAAGATATGGAGGTTATACCGGTCGATTATCACGGCTCGGCTCATATAACTGCGCTTTCTAATTGTGACGGGATAATTGCTATCAAACCAGGAATAAGTTCTTTGACAAAAGGAGAAATTGTAAATGTTCGACAGATTTAACCGGAAACTGAATTATTTGCGTATATCTGTAACCGACAGGTGTAATTTACGATGTACATACTGCATGCCGGAAAAAGGGATCAAACTCTTTCGTCATACAGAGATACTTTCGTTTGATGAGATTGCCGGATTTACTCAGGTGGCAGTTTCAAAGGGAGTAACAAAAGTCAGGTTAACAGGAGGGGAACCTCTCGTAAGAAAAGAAGTTACAACACTCGTAAGAATGATTTCAGAAATTAAAGGTATAGATGATCTTTCAATGACAACAAATGGCACATTACTGAAACAATATGCTCTGGAACTCAAGGTTGCCGGACTTCATCGAGTTAACATAAGCCTCGATACAATTGATCCTGAAAAATTCAGGGCTATTACACGTTCCGGCAATTTAACTGACGTATTTGAAGGTATTAATGCCGCAAAAAATGCAGGACTTTTACCTGTTAAAATAAATTGTGTTATCAAAGACTCAAAAGAAGAGGAAGAAGCCAGGGCAGTTACCAGGTTTTGTAAAGATAATGATTTGGAGATAAGATATATACGACAAATGGATCTGGTCAGGGGCCATTTTTCAATAGTCGAAGGAGGAACCGGTGGCGACTGCTCATTGTGCAACAGGTTAAGGCTCACTTCCAGCGGGAAGCTAAAACCATGTCTCTTCAGCAATATTGAACTTGATATAAGGGAACTGGGCTTTGAAAAAGCAATTAACCTGGCAGCAGAATTAAAACCCGAGTGCGGATCAAAAAACGAAACAGATGCATTTTATAATATAGGAGGTTGACAAATTATGAACAAACTGACACACATTGACAACAAGGGCAAAGCGGTTATGGTCGACATCGGAGATAAAGAGAATCAATCAAGAATCGCAAAGGCAAGCGGGCATATTCTGTTAGCTCCGGAAACTATCCTGCTTATTAAAGATAATCTGCTAAAAAAAGGAGATGTGCTGACTGTGTCACAACTTGCGGGGATCAATGCAGCTAAAAAAACATCTGAACTTATCCTCTTATGTCATAATATTGTTCTTGATAATGTAAAGGTAGATGCAGCCGTTGATAAAACAGGTGTTAAAGTAGTAAGTGAAGTGCGTTGCTTCGGAAAAACAGGAGTGGAAATGGAAGCATTAACAGCTGTCAGTATTGCTCTTCTTACAGTATATGATATGTGCAAAGCTGTAGATAAGAATATGATCATTGATAATATCAGTCTCACAGAAAAAATCAAAAAATGAACCTTCCTGATAAATTTGAAGTGCTGATCATTACACTCAGTGACAGGGCTCACAGGGGAGAGTATGAGGATCTTAGCGGACCAAAGATTAGAGAAAAGATTGAAGAGTTTTTTTCTTCTGCAGGTTGGTCATGTAATATCAAGTTAACTCTTATTCCTGACGACTCTGTTATTTTGAGAGATCTGTTAATTGGTTCAGGAAATATTTACAATATTATATTAACTACAGGCGGAACAGGTATTGGTCCAAGAGACATTACCGTTGAGACGGTTATTCCTCTTCTGACAAAAGAGATTCCAGGGATAATGGAATTCATAAGGATAAAATATGGGACTGAAAAACCAAATGCTTTGCTAAGCAGAGGTGTTGCAGGCATCACTGGTAAATCGTTGATTTACACTCTACCCGGTTCTTTGAGAGCAGTGGAAGAGTATATGACCGAGATAGTGAAAACGCTCAAGCATACTATATATATGCAATATGGAGTAGACAAACACGGTAATGCTTAGTTGGCAAGATGGTTTAGTGTATTGGCTATAACAGAACCGATAACCCTGTCATAACGATCGCGTGGATTCCTGTAATAAACCAGGACAATATAATCGTTCTCGGTTTCATAGTGACTGCCTTCAAATAGTGTTGCGGTTCCATTGATTTCACCGTCTTTCATAAAAACATATTCATAATTATACCATCCTTGTTTCAATAGCATAGTACATTCATACTCTTTTCTTACCGGATTGAATGTCATCAGATTATTTTTATCAAAGGCCCAGTTATTAAGACCACCCGATATATACATTTTACCTCCTGAAATCAATTGATCTGATGGAAGGGTAAAATACACATAAACATAGTCTGATTCGACCTCGGGTTTCTTTCCCTCCTGGAAGGCTATATAATACTTCCCATTGAAATCCTGCCAGTAGAAGTATGGTTTAAATTCCCTGTTATCCGACGGGTAGAGATAAACATTATAGTTGGGATTTACAAAATCTATTTTTTTAACATACTCAGTCTTATTCCGGATACTTTTAATATCAAAATACCGGTACTCATTACCACCCTGGAAAATATTTTTATCTGATAATGAATTGTATTTTAGTTCATTATTTCCGTTAAAATCGGGTTTAAGATTTCTTTTAGCATTATCCCATCTTCCATTTTGAAGAATAAAAACAAACAGATTCCTGGATGGGTCATTTATGGTGAGTCCGGTATAATTGGCAATAAAATCAACCTGCTGATGAGTATTGTTCTCTTTTGCCATCTGAGGTCTGTGAATCGTTATATCAATTTTGGTGGCATCTTCAGTAACAATAAACCTTTGTGTTATAGCCGGTTCTTCCTGTTTGCCATCAGGATATACTTCCAGTATATAATTACCTGAAAGGCTTAAGTTTACCCTGTCGTTAGGAAAACTAAGTGTATAATGAATATAACTAACTGTTGTATTGAATGAATTTGCGTAATCTTCAACCTGGGTTTCACCATTTTCTGTCATATAATCATTCGGGAAAATATCAGATTTTTTCCAGTCTTTGTCGCAGTGGATAAAAGTATAGTAGTATGCTTCCGGTTGATCTGCCAGTAAATCAAAATTAAGAACCAGCTTCTCTTTACTGTTCAGTTTAATGATTGGATATGAAAGATTCCAGCCATCCTTGTAAAGTTGAACAGTTTTTATCTTATCATTATAGATATGATTCGAATAAAGAACTGAATCATGGTTAGTCTGTTGTCCTTCTGTTGAAATGATTTTGAATATGAAAACAAATAGGAATATATATCTCATTTAAACATTGTTCTAATACCTGAAACTTA
>OCZT010000227.1_pt1 | contig 54004 bp, 48 predicted proteins | sample 1539031 | NCBI WGS metagenome assembly OCZT01 (sample SAMEA3539308, study PRJEB22396) | soil metagenome | biome: tundra; feature: field; material: soil | place: USA | collected 2010-05 | depth 0.15 m
AACGTCCTGCTCTCCGAGGTTGGACTAAAGGTACCGGAGAATGTTGGTGTCGGAGACGGGACTTGAACCCACACGCCCCTAAGGGCACCAGCCCCTCAAGCTGGCGCGTCTGCCTATTCCGCCACTCCGACGCGGCCTCCACTCTAGCCGTAGTTAATCAATCGACTAAAGCACTAACCCGTTGGCGTCACGGGCGTGATGGACCACGTGGGCAACTGATCAACGAAGCCCGTCACGGTAAAAGTACTTTGCACCGTGACGAGTGAACTCGACCACACGGCGAGCGACGGCGCCGTGAAGAGAGGACGAACCCAGTAGTCGTTCATGACCGCTTGGTCGAGTCGCAACCACGTCGCCGACGCCGTTACCGGGTTAAAGATTGCTGAGGCTTGACTAAACAGTGAAGTCACGGTCGCCGACCGCACGCCACTGGGGTACGTGTTCGGGTAGGCCGGACCGGCCCACGAACGCGCGGCGTAAGAAGGCGCCGTGATCGTCGGACGCGAGAAGATCGCGACGTCGGCGTTACTCGACGCGGCCGCTCTCGCCGCCACGGTCTCACTCGACTTATTAACCAACGTCGCCGAGACGCCAATGCTCGCCCAGTCGTTTTTGACGAGCGCCGCGACGGAGTGATCGAGACCACTCGGGCCAACGGCCAGTCGGATCGAGAGAGCCTTCCCGGTGCGACTAAGCCAACCCGACGACGTCCTTCGAAACCCGTTGTTCTTGAGAACATCAATCGCGCACGTCACGCAGTCACTGGAGCCGTTCGACGGGCCACCCTTAGTCGTGGTGGTCGTTGACTGGCCCGTAGGGTTCGATCCTCCGGTGCCGGGATACTGGCTCTGACCTTGGGAGTAGATCGCCGACGCCGCGACCGAGGGCGAGAAGGTCACCGCGCCAAAGATGTGGTCGATCATCGCCTGACGTAAGACCGACCAACTGAGCGCTTCGCGAACGGCGAGCAGGCTCGTCGAGGGACTGGCGGACGCGAAGGTCATCTCTTCGATGTTGCTCGACGACGAGATCCGACTGAGTAACGTCGGGTGCGAGCTGAGCGTGAGAATCGCTCCGCTGTTGACCGCGAGTGAGTAGTCCGCCCATATATCTTTCGCCGTGCTCGGTAGGCTCTGCGCGTCGGTAACGACGATGCGCCCAAAGCGATTCGTGTCGAGGGGCCAGTTTGCGTTCATGGTGAGCACGAGACGATTCGCGGTGGCCCTCGTCACGAGATACGGTCCCAGTGACGGACGACCGATGAGATTGCTAATCGCGCAGCCCTCGGGCGTACCGGGCGCTTCGACGTCGCGAAAGAGGAGGTTCCAGTCGGCGTCGGGCGTCGCGAACACGGCCGTCACCGTCAGACCATTCGGCGAGACGCTGAGGGACTTAATCGCGCGATAGCCGTCGCTCGTCACGCTCGCGAGCTTCTTCGCGCGATGCCACCAGGCCACGAGGTCACTCCCGGTAAAGAGCGTCCCGTCACTCCAGGACAGACTGGAACTTATGGTGTAGCGCACCGTCTCGGGCTGCAATGAGGTCAACTCCGCCGACGCGAAGGGGCCGTTCTGTCCGATCAAGGTGCCGTTCGCGTTCGTCACAAACGCCGACGGCCGCGTGAGGTCGAGAACGGCGTCGGTCGTAGGTGTGGCGCCCGGGTCGAGGTAACTACAGCCGTTAAACGGTCCGGGCAGGGACAACACGAGAGTGCGGGCGTTCTCGTTGGCGTTGGTGTACTGCAAGGCACCCGAGCGCGCGACCGGCACCACGAACGCCGCTACGACCGCGAGGCCGAATACGGAGATGACCAGCACGCGCCAGTGTCGACGCGACCACATGGTCGTTACTGCAGACGTAGGTCGAGCGCCAGCGTGGCAAAGGTGAACGTCAACGCGACCGCGATCGTTATTCGGTCCAGATTGCGCTCCACCACGGTCGAACCGGTCGCGGCGGCGCCCATGGAGCCTCCCATGAGGTCCGAGATGCCCCCACCTCGGCCCGAGTGCAACAAGACGAGAAAGATCAACGCCACGGCCGTAACTGTCTCAATAGCGATGATTGCCCAGGTAAACATTGGGTCCTCCGATTAGCGCTTAATAGCGTAGCAGTCGTCGCACGCCTGCAATATGGCGTAGAACGACTCGGCCTTGAGCGACGCCCCGCCAACGAGAAAACCGTCCACGCCACTCTCGCGCACGAGGAGCGCCGCGTTCTCGGCGTTGACCGAGCCACCGTAGAGCACTTGGGGCGAGGTGAAGGACAGCGAGCGAAGGACCGTTCGAAGTAACGCCGTCATCTCAGACACCTGCGCCGAGGTGGCGTTCACGCCGGTGCCAATGGCCCAAAGGGGCTCGTACGCCACGGTCACCAGTGCGTGAAATTTTTCGTCGAGTCCCCCAAGGGCGCTCTCGAGCTGCGCCGCGACGAAGGCCTCGTGCTCGTCGCTCTCACGAATCGAGAGCTCTTCTCCCACGCAGAGCACGGCGTGTTGGCCGGCGCGCACCACGCTGCGCAGGGTTTCGGCGACGCTCTCGTCGCTCATGAAGTAGTGCACGCGACGCTCGGAGTGACCAACGAGAACCCACTCGACGTTGAGACGCTTCAGCATTGACGTTGAGATCTCGCCGGTGTGCGGTCCGTTCTCCTGGGAGTTGACGTGTTGCGCTCCGAGCGCTATTGCGAATCGCTCGGAGTCAATGATCGAGCTGACACTTCGCAGGTCGACGAAGGGCGCGGCCACGACGACGTCGGTGTGCTCGACCGGACGATTCTTCATGAGAACGCCGAGTTGTTGCACGAGGTGCAACGCCTCAACGAAGTCCAGGTTCATCTTCCAGTTGCCAATGACGAGGGGGCGCCGGGCGTTCATCTAGTTCCACGGACTTTCACGAAGGGCCCTGAGACCCGGCAGGTCGCCGAGCTCGACGAGCTCTAACGACGCGCCGCCGCCCGTCGAGACGAAACTCACGTCGTGCTCGAGTCCGTACGAGCTGAGCGCCGCGACCGAGTCGCCGCCGCCGACGACGCTGACGGCCGACGACGCGACGATGGCGCGCGCGATCGCTTCGGTGCCGGCGCCAAAGCGCGGATCCTCGAAGACGCCCATGGGTCCGTTCCAGAGAATGGTCCGCGCGCTCGAAAGGACGGCCGCGAAGATCTCAATCGACGACGGACCGATGTCGAGACCCATGAAACCGTCGGGAATATTTTCGCCAAACTCGACGACGTCGTCGGCGCCCCCGTCCGGTCCAAAGGCGGACCCGGCGGCCAGACCGTGCGCGTCGACCGGGATCAAGACGTTGCCGCCCTCGAGCAGTGCGGCGCACTCGTCGACGAACGAGCCGTCAAAGAGCGAGGTGCCGATGCGGCGCCCTTCGGCCACGGCGAAGGTGTACGCCATGCCGCCGCCCACGACGACGACGTCGGCCTTCTCGGCGAGCACCTTCATGATGCCGAGCTTGTCCTTCACCTTGGCGCCCCCGATCACGGCGACGAAGGGTCGCGCCGGCGAATCGAGTAGCGCGAGCAGCGTCGCCACTTCGCGTTGCAGGTTTGATCCTGCGGCGCTGGGAATGAGCGTCGGAGGAACCATGATCGACGCGTGGGCGCGGTGCGAGGCGCCAAAGGCTTCGTTGACGTAGTAGTCGAAGCCGTCAACCAGTGACGCCCCGTACGCCGCGTCGTTCGCCTCTTCGCCGGGATGAAAGCGCAGGTTCTCCATCAGTTCAATCTCGGGACGAAGGGACTCAAGACATCGTCGCAGGGGCGCGACGGCGTAGCGCTCGTCGACACGTCCGTCGGGCCGACCAAAGTGCGTACAGGCGACGACCGTGGCGTCGCGTTCTGTCAACGCGTCAAAGAGCGGCAACGCCGAGCGCAGGCGAAAGTCGTCGGTGACGCTCAGTACGCCGTCAATCTCGGCGACGGGCGCGTTGAAGTCGACGCGCACGAGGACCCGTTTACCTTCAAGGCTCCCCCATCGATCGATCGAGGGTAGAGTGTGCGACACGAAACTACTGGCCGACGTGGCGAGCGAGGTCGACCAGTCGGTTCGAGTAGCCCCACTCGTTGTCGTACCAGCCAAAGACTTTAACGAGGGACTTGGCCTCGTCGATGGGCTGAACCATGGTCATCAAAGAGTCAAAGGTGCACGAGGCGGGACTGCCCACGATGTCCGACGAGACGATGGGCTCGTCGGTGTAGACGAGGATGCCCTTCAGCGGCCCCTCGGCCGCCGCCTTAAAGGCCGCGTTGATCTCCTCGACACTCGTCGAGCGAACGATCGCGGTGAAGTCGGTGATGCTACCCACGGGAATCGGCACCCGCAGTGACGTGCCGTCGAGGCGTCCCTTCATCGAACTGAGGACCAGACTCGTCGCGCGCGCGGCGCCGGTCGACGACGGCACGATGTTGATCGCGGCCGCGCGGGAGCGGCGCAGGTCCTTGTGCGCGAGGTCGAGAAGATTCTGGTCGTTGGTGTAGGCGTGCACCGTCGTCATGAGACCGGCGTCGACGCTAAAGGCGTCGTCGAGGACCTTCACCATGGGAACGAAGCAGTTCGTCGTACACGACGCGTTCGAGATGACCAGGTCCTTCGTAGCGTCGAACGAGCTCTCGTTCACGCCCATGACGAACGTGGCGTCCGCGTCGCCCGAAGGCGCCGAGATGATGACGCGCTTGGCACCGGCCGCTAAGTGCGCGCTGGCCGCTTCGCGAGTGGTGAAGATGCCCGTCGACTCGATGACCACGTCGATACCGAGTTCGCCCCAGGGCAGCGCGGCGGGGCTGCGTTCGGCGAAGACCTTGATGGTGTGCGGTCCCACGTGCAGGGCGTCCTCACCGACGATGACGGTTTGATCGAGCACGCCCTGGGTGGAGTCGTACTTCAAGAGGTGCGCGTTGGTCGAGGGGGGCATGACGTCGTTGAGCGCCACGACATCGACGTCGGAGTTCGCGAGAGCGGCGCGCAGAAAGCCCCGTCCGATTCGTCCAAATCCGTTAATGGCGACCCGTGTTACCACTGGCTTCTCCTTGTTCGTCGGTCTACTATCTTCGCACTTCTTCGAGTAGGGCCGTAGCCAATTTTTGCACATCGTGCATGAGCCCATTCGCGGTCGCGAGGTCGCGCACGCGCGTCGGGGCCTTGCACGAGTCGTTCGCGAAGGACGAACGCTCGTCCACCAGCACGAGATCCACCGCGACCCCGTGGCGTTCGAGCGCGTCGACGTGATCTTGCAACGTGTAGCCCTCGGTTTCGGGAATCTGGGCGCGCAGGTTCGCCACGTAGATCTTCTTCGCCTTGGTCCCGGCCAGGGCCTGAGTGATCCCGGGCACCACGCAGGCCGCCAACACGCTGGTGAAGAGCGAACCCGGGCCAATGACGACGACGCCCGCGCGTTCGATCGTCTCGACGGCCACGATGGGCGCGGCGGCGTTCGCGGGTTCGAGACTGATGCGCCGGATGGACGACGAGCGCGCCACCTTGCTCTGGCCGCGCGTCGGGCCGTCTTCGGTGCTGGCGAGTAACACGACACCTTCGCAACTGGCCGGCACGATGGTGCCGGTGACACCCATGACCTCCGCCAGAGCCCGGACGGACTCTTCGAGGTTGCCCGTCGCGTCGAGCAGACCCACGAGTAAGAGGTTTCCGACGGTGTGACCGCTCAGTTCACCGACGTCAAAACGGTGTTCGAAGGATGTGGTGAGGGGGTTGTCCGGGTCGGCCAGGGCGCCGAGGCACTTTCGAAGATCTCCGACGGCCGCGACGTTCAACATCGCGCGCAGTCGACCCGTGGATCCCCCGTCATCGGCGACCGACACGACGCCGGTCACGTCGGGTGAGATGAGTTTCAGCGCTCGAAGAGTGACGGCAGTGCCGTGGCCCCCGCCAACGGCCACGACCTTCATCGCGCGATGTCGCGGTGAAAGACGGCGTTGTCGAGGTTCAGGCGCGCCCGGATCTCCTCGGCGATCGCGACGCTGCGATGGCGCCCCCCGGTGCAGCCGATCGCGATGGAGAGATACGACTTTCCCTCCTTGGCGAAGGCGGGTATCTGCCACTCGAGGAGTCCCACGACGTCCTTTAAGAAGTGCTGGGCCGGCTCTTGATCGAGGACGTAGCGCGCCACCGGTTCATCGAGTCCGGTCAGCGGTCGAAGCTCGTCGATCCAGTGCGGGTTCGGCAGAAAACGGCAGTCGAAAACGAGGTCCACGTCGCGCGGGATGCCGTAGGTGTAGCCAAAAGTGACGAGCGAGACGCGAAGTGACTCCATCGTGCTGACGTCGGTGAAGGTCTCGACGATGCGCCGACGCAGTTGATTGGAGTTAATCGAGCCCGTGTCGATGACGAGGTCCGCGGCGTCACGAATCGACAACAACGCCGCGCGCTCGCCCGCAATGGACTCGGCCAGCGTCGCCTCGTCGAAGGGGTGGCGGCGCCGATTGCCCTCGAAACGATGAATCAACACCTCGTCGGGCGCGTCGAGAAAGAGGATCTTCACCTTCTCGTGGCGCTGTTGAAGTTCTGTTTTCACCGCGAGCACGGCGTCGGGCACGACGCCACCCGAGCGACCCACGATGAAGGCGACGCCAGCTAGGTCGTGCGACCCCGCCGAGGCGAGTTCGCCGACGCGCACCACGAGCTCGAGGGGAAGATTATCGATGACGAACCAACCGAGGTCTTCGAGAGCGGCCGAGACCGTCGAGCGCCCCGCGCCCGACATGCCCGTGACCAGCAAGGCCTCAGTCACTCTCACCACCCTTCGTGGGCCGTGGAAGCGACGGCGCCTGTAGATGATCGTAGAGCCTCGTCGCGACGTCACTCGGTAGCCACGCCAGTGCCTCGAACTCATCGAGCGTCGCTTGGCGTAGCGCGTTCAATGAACCGAACGCGCCCAACAGTCGCTCTCGACGCGCGGGTCCGAGACCTTCGACGCCTTCGAGGGACGACGCCACCATCGACTTGCCGCGCTTCGAGCGGTGAAAGGTGATGGCGAAGCGGTGCGCCTCGTCGCGGATGCGCTGGACCAAGTAGAGACTCTCCGAGCCGCGTTCGAGCGCGATGGGTACCGAACTCCCCGGCCGATAGAGCAACTCTTCCCGCTTGGCGAGCGCGGCGAACTCCACGAGTCCCGTGAGATCGAGCGAGCGCGCGGCCTTCTCGGCGGCGTGCAACTGCGGAAGTCCTCCGTCAATGATGATGAGGTCGGGACGGCGGAACTTACTGCTCCCCTGGTGTTCCTCCCAGTGCGAGAGACGACGGCGCACCACCTCTTCCATGGCGCCTACGTCGTCGTTACCGAGTACCTCTTTCACGTTGAAGTGGCGATAGTCGCTCTTTATGGGTAGCGCGTCTTCGAAGACCACCATGGATCCCACGTAGTTGGTGCCCTGGAGGTGGCTCATGTCGAAGCACTCGACGCGATAGGGCGGCTGCTCTAAGGAGAGGACGGCGCCGAGTTCTTGCAGGGCGCGCGAGCGAACGTTGTGGTCGGCCTGGCGTCGCAGCGAGTCACGATTGATCACGGCCTCGGCGTCGTGCACGGCGAGATCGACCACGCGACGACGCTTGCCGCGCTGCGCGGCCACGACCTCGACGGCTTTGCCGCGAACGTCGCTGAGGTACTGCGTAATGAGAGGCGTCGCGAGGGAGGCGCGCTCCACGACGACGACGCCCGGAACTCCGTCCGCGTCGAGGTACATATCGGTCATGGCGTTTTCGAGAATCTCGCGGTCGTCTTCGTCCATCGAGCGGTCCACGAGATGCACCGTGCGGCCAATGATCCGTCCGAAGCGGACCCGAAAGCGCACGACCGCGGCGCGACTACCCTCGCTGGCGATCGCGATGACGTCGAGGTTGGAGTGGTCGTCGAGCACGACGCTCTGGGCGCTCGCGGCCCGCTCGAGAGCCGCGAGACCGTCGCGCGCCTTGGCGGCGGCCTCGTAGTGCTTCTGGGCGGAGGCCTCGTCCATCTGGCGCTGCAACAGGTCGCGCAGTTGCCGCACGTCACCTTCGAAGAAGCGCGCCCACGACGACGAGAGTTCTTGATAGCCCTCGGTGTCGATGGCGTCCACGCAGGGTCCGGAGCACTTGCCGATGTCGTAGAGCAGGCAGGGCCGATTGATGCGCTGTTGGTAGTTGAACTTGTGCTTCGAGCACGACCGCAGGGGAAAGGCTTGGAGCAGTTCGTCCATCGTCACGCGCAGCGCCCTCACGTCGACGAAGGGCCCGAAGTAACGAACGCCCTTCACGTGTTGGCCGCGGGTCGCGTAGGGCGCCGCGAAGGGAGTTCGTGAATCGAGCGCGACGAAGGGAAAACTCTTGTCGTCCTTCAGGCGCATGTTGTAACGCGGCTGATTCTCCTTAATCAGTTCGTTCTCCAGGATCAACGCGTCGAGTTCGTTGGGCGTCACGATCCACTCGACCGACGTCGACTCTTCCATCAGGAGTTGCGTCCTTTGGCTCTGGCCCTCACGGTGCTGAAAGTAACTCGAGAGTCGCTGAGCGAGCACGCGCGCCTTGCCGACGTAGATCACCGCGCCGCGCTCGTTTCGAAAGAGGTAGCAACCGCTCCGGCGCGGAATGCCCGAAGGCTTCGCCAGCATTAGACCCGACCGTTACCGGCCAGCACCTCTTTAAGCACCGTGCCGGTGGCGGTCTCGAGTTTGGCGATGTCCTCGGGCGTGCCCTCGCCCACCACCAGACCGCCGCGCCGTCCGCCCTCGGGACCGAGGTCGATGACCCAGTCCGCGGTCTTGATGACGTCGAGGTTGTGTTCGATGACGAGCACCGTGTTGCCCTGATCCACCAGTCGGTGCAGCACCAGCAAAAGTCGGCTCACGTCTTCGAAGTGCAGGCCGGTCGTTGGTTCGTCGAGCACGTAGAGCGTGTGACCGGTGGGGCGACGCGCCAGTTCCGTCGCGAGCTTCACGCGCTGCGCTTCGCCGCCCGAGAGCGTGGGTGCCGGCTGACCGAGGCGCACGTAACCCAGTCCCACGTCCACGAGACTCTGCACGTGACGCAGTATCAAGGGCTGACGGTCGAAGAACTCGAGCGCGTCGGAAATGGGCATGGCGAGAACGTCGGCGATGGACTTGTCGCGGTACTTGATTTCGAGCGTCTCGCGGTTGTAGCGCGCGCCGTCACAGACGTCACAGTTGACGTAGACGTCGGGCAGAAAGTGCATCTCGATCTTGATGGTGCCGTCCCCGGCGCACGCCTCGCACCGCCCGCCCTTCACGTTGAAGGAGAACCGACCTTGCTGGTAGCCACGAACTTTGGCCTCTTGGGTCTCGGCGAAGAGTTTTCGAATCTTGTCGAAGACCCCCGTGTAGGTCGCCGGATTCGACCGCGGTGTTCGGCCAATGGGCTGTTGGTCGACGGCGACGACCTTGTCGAGGTTCTTCACGCCCAGGATCGTGTCGTGCTCGGCGGCCTTGGTCTTCGCCCGGTTGATCTGGCGTTCGAGCGACGCCAAGAGAATGGCGTTGATCAACGAGGACTTACCCGAACCCGACACGCCGGTGATCGCGACGAAATCCCCGAGGGGAACGTCGACCGTGATGTTCTGCAGATTGTTCGCGCGAGCACCCTTGATGGTGAGCCGTTTGCCGTCACCGAGTCGCCTCGACGTGGGAACGGCAATGGACTTGGCGCCCGAGAGGTACTGGCCGGTGAGTGATCGTTTGTTCTTCAAGAGCGCTTCGTAGGTACCCGCGTGCACGACCTCGCCGCCGAACTCTCCGGCGCCCGGCCCGATGTCCACGATGAAGTCCGCCAGTCGGATCGTCTCTTCGTCGTGTTCGACGACGATGACCGAGTTGCCGAGGTCGCGCAGGCGCTCGAGGGTGGCGATCAGGCGTCGATTGTCGCGCTGGTGCAGCCCAATCGAGGGCTCGTCGAGCACGTAGAGCACGCCTACGAGGTAGCTCCCGATCTGGCTGGCCAGGCGAATTCGTTGGGCCTCGCCGCCCGAGAGAGTGGCCGAGGCCCGGCTTAACGTCAAGTAGTCCAGTCCCACGTCGAGCAGGAACGTCAGTCGCTCGACGATCTCCTTGACCACCTGGTGGGCGATGGTCTGTTCACGCTTGGTGAGCGTCAACTTGTCGAAGTAGTCAATGGCTTCATCGATGGTGAAGGCGTTCACGTCGGCGATGTTGCGATCGTGCACCCGTACCGCCAAGACTTCGGGCTTCAGGCGTTGGCCCCGACAGGCCGTGCACTCCACCTCGCGCATGAACTGCTCGGCCTGTTCGCGCGACCAGTCGCCGTCGGCCTCGTTGCGCTTGCGCTCCAACCACTCCACGATGCCGTTGTAGGTCGTCTCGTAACTCCTCACGCGACCGTAGCGGTTCTTGTACTTGACCGGGACGGTTTTGGAGTCCACGCCGAAGAGCACGAGCTTTCGATCTTTGGCCCTCAACTTCGCCCATGGCGTGTCGACGTCGAATCCGCCCAACGTCGCGATGCCACCGATGAGGCGCTCGAAGTACTTAAAGCGCGCGCCGGCCCAGGGCGCGAGGGCGCCGTCGGCGAGGGACAACGAGTCGTCGGGCACCACGAGGTCGGGGTCCACCTCGTAGCGCGTGCCCAGTCCCGTGCACACCGGGCAGGCGCCGTAGGGCGAGTTGAAGGAGAAGTCGCGCGGCGCGAGTTCGCCAAAACTGATCCCACAGTCACTGCACGCCATCTTCTCCGAGAACTGCACCATCTCATCGGTGTCGAGGAAGAGAAACTTGACGACGCCCTTCGTGAGTTTGAGGGCCGACTCCACCGATTCGGTCAGTCGCTGACGATTAGCTTTCTTCACGGTCAATCGGTCCAACACCACGTCGATGGTGTGTTGTTCGTAGCGCGCCAAGGTTAACGAGTCGCGCTCGCTTAGTTCCATCACCACGCCATCGACGCGCACCCGGGAGAATCCCTGTCCCGCGAGCTCGGTCAAGAGAGTGCTGTACTCCCCTTTTCTGCCCTCGACCACCGTCGCGAGGACGAGAAACCGCTCGCCGTCACTTCGAGCCAGCACTTGATCGACGATCTGTTGGGGCGTCTGGCTCGAGATGGCCTTGCCGCAGTTGGGGCAGTACCGCACACCGATGCGAGCGAAGAGCAGGCGCAGGTAGTCGTGGATCTCGGTAATGGTCCCCACGGTCGAACGCGGGTTCCTCGACGCCGACTTTTGATCGATGGAGATAGCTGGCGAAAGACCCTCGATGAACTCGACGTCGGGTTTGTCCATCTGGCCCAGGAACTGACGGGCGTAGGCCGAAAGGCTCTCCACGTAGCGGCGCTGTCCCTCCGCGTAGATCGTGTCAAAAGCGAGTGAGGACTTGCCCGATCCCGAAAGTCCCGTAAACACCACCAACTGGTCGCGCGGGATCTCCACGGAGAGGTTTTTCAGGTTATGGACCCTCGCTCCCTGGACCCGAATCGACTTAGACATAGGGGGAATCTACCGGTTCTTCGACACTTATCAGGCCGTCGCTCGTGGCGAGCGCCTGGCGCTGAAGGTTCTGCAGCGTGTCGCGTAGAACGGCCGCTTCTTCAAAACGAAGCTCGCCCGCGGCGAGCAGCATCGCCTCCTCGACGCGCGCTATTTCGAGGCTGAGATCGTCGGGCAGGACCCCGTCGAGTGAGGAGATGCCGTGCACCTTGGACGTGACTTCGCGAGGTGACTCGCTACGCAATCGATTCAAGATGTCCGCCACGTTCTTCATGACGGTCTGGGGTTCAATGCCGTGTTCCTCGTTAAAGGCCAACTGGAGCAGCCGTCGTCGCTCGGTGAGCGAAATGGAAGCGCGCATCGAGTCGGTCATGCGGTCCGCGTAGAGGATGGCCTGACCGTTGGAGTTGCGAGCGGCGCGCCCAATCGTCTGGGTCAACGCACTGCGCGAGCGCAAGAACCCTTCCTTATCGGCGTCGAGGATCGCCACGAGCGAGACCTCCGGCAGGTCGAGACCTTCGCGCAGCAGGTTGATCCCGACCAGGATGTCAAACTCGCCCAGTCGCAGTGAGCGAAGAATCTCAATGCGCTGAATGGTGTCGATGTCGCTGTGGAGGTACTGGACGCGGTACCCCCCCTTGGCGAGAAAGGTGGTGAGATCCTCGGCCATGCGCTTGGTGAGTGTCGTGATCAGAGCGCGTTCGCCTCGGGCGATCACGACGTCGAGTCGGGTCCGCAGATCGTCAATCTGGTTCTTCGTGGGAGCGACGAACACCTCGGGGTCGAGTAGTCCGGTGGGACGGATGACCTGTTCCACGATCTGATCGGAGTGTTCAATTTCGTAGGGGCCCGGCGTCGCCGAGACGAAGACCATCTGGGGCACGATCTCCATGAACTCGTCGAAGCTCAAGGGACGATTGTCGAGTGCGCTCGGCAGTCGAAAGCCGTGTTCGACCAGCGTCAACTTTCTCGAACGGTCCCCGGCGAACTGACCGCGCACCTGGGGTACCGCGACGTGCGACTCGTCAATGACGACCAGCATATCGTCGGGAAAGTAGTCCAGGAGCGTAAAGGGGCGCTCGCCCGGCTTGCGACCGTCGAGGTGCGCGGAGTAGTTCTCAATGCCCGCGCAGATCCCTGTCTGTTCGAGCATCTCGAGGTCGTGCTCGGTGCGAGATCGCAGGCGCTGCGCCTCGAGGAGTTTGCCCTCCCTTTGAAAAGTGGCGAGCTGGTCAGCGAGTTCTACTTCAATGCTCCGACAGGCCCGCTGTAACGTGGCGAGACTCGCCGCGTAGTGCGACGCCGCGAAGAGCGTGAACTCGTTGACCTTGCCCCGACTCTCTTGGGTCACGGGGTTGAAGAACGAGATCTCCTCGATCGCGTCGTCGAAGAACGACACCCGTACGGCCTCGTTACTGTACGCGGGCTGGACTTCTAAGGTGTCGCCCTTCATGCGAAAGGACCCTCGATCGAGCACGAGCTCGTTACGGTTGTACTGCATCTCGACGAGGCGACGAAGAAGGGCCCGTTGATCAAAGCTCTCGCCCACCTCTAAGGGCAACATCCGCTCCCGGTACTCAATCGGCGAACCGAGTCCGTAGATGCACGACACCGACGCGACAACAATCGTGTCGCGATGAGTGAGTAGCGACGAGGTCGCGGCGTGGCGCAGCCGGTCGATCTCTTCGTTGACCGAACTGTCCTTTTCGATATAGGTGTCGGTGCGAGGAATGTAGGCCTCGGGTTGGTAGTAGTCGTAGTACGAGACGAAGAATTCCACGCGATTCTTGGGCAACATGTCTCGAAGTTCCGAGGCCAGCTGCGCGGCCAGTGACTTGTTGGGTTCGAGTATCAACGTCGGACGTTGCACGCGTTCGACCAGCCAGGCGATCGTCGCGGTCTTACCGCTGCCCGTGATGCCCTCGAGCGTCTGGTAGCGAAGACCGTCTTCGACGCCCTGGGTGAGCGCGGCGATTGCCGTTGGCTGGTCGCCGGCCGGTTGAAACAGCGACTCGACGAGAAAGTCAGTCACGACCTATCCCCAGATCGCCGAGGGCCGCGTCGAGTTGCAAGTAGAGCTCGTCGAGTGTTCCGTCATTCCACAACACTCGATCGACGAGCAACGCCCGTTCTTCGTTACTCATCTGCGCCGCCAGGCGCGCACGCGCGTCGTCTTCGTCGAGTCCTCGTTGGGCGCACAGCCTCGAAAGGGCCGTCGCCGGATCGACCTGCACGGCCCACACTTCGTCGAGTTGAAAGACGGCGCGGTGTTCGGGGCGAAAGAGCGGCAGGGCAATGAAGACGGCGGCGGCGTGGGTGGCGTCGAGTTCGCAAATAATCTCGGAGCCGATATAGCCGTGGGTGATGTGATTCAGTCGACGCAGGGCGCTGGCGTCGTGAAAAACGACGTCGGCCAGAAATTTTCTATCGAGTTCACCCGAGGGTGCGAGTACGGCAGAGCCGAACGCGTCACGTAGAGCGACCCACGCGGGTTCACCATTTTCCACGACTTTTCGCGCCACGACGTCGGCGTCGATGACCGGCCAACCCAACGACGAGAGTCGATCCGAAAGGACAGTTTTTCCCGCGCCGATCCCGCCCGCGAGGGCAACTCTTTTCACACGACCACGGTACTCATAGCCACCTACATCCCAGTCGGGGCGCGGCGAGTAGTACCCGTTGGTACATCCGCGTTGGCTAATGTCCATACAGGTCCCAGAGGGGGAACTTTGGCTCGATATTTAGTTCGGCGACTGATCATGCTGATCGTCATCGTCTTCATCATCACGGTCGGAGCCTTCTACCTCATTCACCTACTACCGGGCGATCCGGCCGTAGTCATCCTGGGCACCGGTGACAGTCCCGTCAATCGGGCGAAACTCTACAACCAGCTCGGACTCAACAAACCGATTCTCGAGCAGTACTTCGTGTGGATAAGGAACGTCGTGCACGGCAATCTCGGCACGTCCTTTATCTCCCAGACGTCGGTGTGGAGCACGATCAAAACGGCCCTGCCCATTGACGTGGAGATCATCGTCCTCAGCCAGATCCTGGCCTTTGCGGTCGCGATTCCCACGGCCATGCGCAGTGCCCGTAAGCCCGACGGCTGGCTGGACCGGATCCTCAGCGCCGGGAGCTTCACCCTGCTCTCCATTCCCCCCTTCGTCATCATCGTGCTGCTCGTCTTGTTCGTCGCTATCAAACTCGGCGTACCCCACACGGGCGTCTCTTCGTACGTCTCTCTCAGCAGCGACTGGATCGCCAACCTCGAGAGTCTTACGCTCCCCGCCTTCACGCTGGCGGCCGGCAGTTACGTGGTGTACTACCGGGTCCTGCGCAGTGACCTCATCGCGACCCTGCAAGAAGAGTTCATTACGATGGCGCGATCCAAGGGCATCAGCCAACGGCGCATCATGTGGCGACACGCCTTTCGCCCCTCGTCGGTGGCCCTCCTAGGCACCGCCGGGGTCAACATCGGCGGACTACTAGCCAGCGGCTTCATCGTGCAGTACCTCTTGAGCATTCCCGGTCTCGGCTATACCTTGATCGCGTCCATTGGCCGAAGCGACTATCTCGTCGTTCAAGGCATCGTGCTCGTCGTCTCCGTCGGGGTCATCTTGATCAACTTCGCTTTTGACTTCATCATTAACATTGTCGATCCGAGGATTAGCCGTGAGTAGCTCCATGATGTACGTCAACGAAATGGTCGAAGAGGCCTCGGCCCACGACCGCCCCGAGAGGAAGAAACGGCTCGGTATCCTCTTTTGGATCTGCGTGGGTTGGCTCGCGCTGAACGTGCTCGCCGCCATCTTCGCCAACGTGTTGCCCCTGCAGGATCCCCTCTATCAGAACTACGTCTCCATTAACGCCGGACCTTCACTGCACCACCTCTTTGGCACCGACGACCTCGGCCGCGACATCTTTTCTCGCATCGTCTTTGGCTCACGAGTCTCGATTGAGGTCAGCTCCGGCGCCATGGTCATTGGCTTTGGCGTCGGCGCACCACTCGGGATGTTGGCGGCCTATCGTCGCGGAAAGTTCGACGCGATCCTGTCGTCGGTCATGTACGTCTTTCTGGCCTTTCCGGCCATTATTGCCACCATCGCGGTGCTCTCGTTTTGGACGCCGCGATCGCTCTTCAAGATCATCGTCGTGATCGGCATTGCTTCGATTCCCCTCGTGTACCGCGTGATTCGTAGCGCCGCGATGACCATCGCGACCAAGGACTACGTCGTCGCGGCCAAGGTCCAGGGCGCCACCGACCGACGAATTCTTATGAAGGAACTGCTGCCCAACGTCGCGCCGATTGGCATCTCCTTTCTCCTCATTGGCATTGCCACCGTCGTAACGCTCGAAGGAGCGCTCGCCTTTCTTGGACTCTCGGTGAATCCGCCAACGCCGTCGTGGGGCAACATGATCAACGAAAGCCTTGCGATCTTGCAGACGAATCCCTGGCTCGCGATCTTTCCCTCGCTCGCCATGTGCCTGTTCCTGTTGTGTTTGAACTTCATTGGTGACCGACTGAGAGCCCACTACGACGTCAGCGACGGCAAACTGTGAGTCAAGAGCAGAAACTTCTCGTCGTAAAGGATCTCGCGACGACGTTTCACACGCCGTCGGGACCGCTGGCGGCCGTCGGCGGTGTCTCGTTCGACCTTAATCAGAACGAGACGCTCGGGATTGTCGGTGAGTCGGGTGCGGGTAAGACCGTTCTCTTACGCACCATCATGGGATTGCAACCGCGCACCAACGTCGACGTGAGTGGCTCGGTGCTCTTAGACGGCTTCGAGGTCGTGGGCGCGAGTGAAAAGGCGAAGCGAAACATCTGGGGCCTCGAAGTCGCCATGGTCTTTCAGGACCCGATGACCTCGCTCAATCCCGTGATGCGCATCGGCAAACAGATCGACGAGATCCTGCGCGTGCGTCTCGGCATGGACCGCCGGGGCGCCAAGGCCAGAGCCCTCGAACTCCTCGAACTCGTGGGCATCCCCTCGCCCGCCGAGCGTTACAACGTCTTTCCCGGAGAACTCTCGGGCGGCATGCGCCAGCGCGTCGTCATCGCGACGGCGCTCGCCGCTTCGCCCAAGCTGTTGATGGCCGACGAACCCACGACGGGACTGGACGTCACGATCCAGGCACAAATCTTGAACCTGCTCGAAGAACTTAAGGAGCAGATGAAAATGTCCGTCGTGCTCGTGACGCACGACTTGGGCGTCGTCGCGACGAGAACTTCGCGGATCATCGTGATGTACGCCGGGAGAATCGTGGAGATGGGCGCGACGCGCGAGGTCTTCGCGCATTACCGCATGCCCTACACCCGAGCGCTGCTCGAGGGCTCGCCCAAGGTCTCCAACCCCTCGCACACCCGACTTCTCGCCATTCCTGGACGACCACCAAATCTCCTTAACTTGCCCAAGGGCTGCAGCTTCGCGCCGCGGTGTTCCTTCGCGACCGATCGCTGTCGCGAAGAGCGCCCCGAACTTGAAGACGCCGGCGCCCCGGGCCACACCTTCGCCTGTTGGAACCCCCTGCCCGTGACGCAAAGCGTGTCGGCGTGAGCGACACCAACCAACCACTCCTCAAAGTCCGCGACCTGACGGTCACCTTTGGATCGCACCGGCGCAAACTAAGTGCGGTCGCTGGCGTCAGCTTCGACATCTTCGAAGGCGAGACCCTCGGACTCGTCGGTGAGTCGGGGTGTGGCAAGTCAACGACCGGCAAGGCGCTCATGCGCATCGTCGAGCCGTCGGGCGGAACCATTGAACTCGAAGGCATCGAACTCACCACGAAAAAGGGCAGGGACCTGCGTAATCTGCGAACACGCATGCAGATGATCTTCCAAGATCCCATCAGTTCACTCAACCCCCGGCGTCGTGTGAAGGACATCGTTGCGGAGCCGCTGGACTGCTGGAAGACCGTCGAGGGCGCCGAACGCGAGACCCTCGTGAACGATCTCTTGAGCAAGGTCGGCATTGACCCGGTCGCCTACGGCAATCGCTACGCCCGACAGTTCTCGGGCGGTCAGTGCCAGCGCATCTCGATCGCTCGTTCATTGGCGATGCGTCCGAAGCTGTTGATCTGTGACGAGATGGTCTCGGCCCTCGACGTCTCCGTGCAGGCACAGATCTTGAATCTTCTGGAGGACCTGAAGGCCGAGTACGGCTTGACGCTTTTGTTCATCGCGCACGATCTCGCGGTCGTGAAAAACGTCTCGGACCGCGTGGCCGTAATGTATCTGGGCAGGATCTGTGAGATCGGGCCGTCCGACACGCTCTACGAGTCACCCGAGCACCCCTACACCAAGTTCCTCTTGGGCGCGGCGCTCGAAGCCGACCCCGACTCGCCGATTCACGGCGACACTCTTAGCGGCGAACCGCCGAGCCCCTTGAATCCGCCGAGTGGTTGTCGGTTTCGCACGCGTTGTCCCAACGCCACCGAGAAGTGCGCGGCCGAAGAACCCCAACTCGTGGAAATCGTCACCGGCCACCAAGTGGCCTGTCACTTCCCACTTTCGACACTCGCGCACAAGTAGCGCCGCGCCACTGCGGGTAGCGGGCTACGAAGGATCTGCTGCTGGTTCGCTGGCGTCAGCGTCGTCGGCGACTTCAGCGACCTCGGCGACTTCAGCGACCTCGGCCGGCTTGGCGACGACCTCGGTGGCGTACTCCGCCCACGCGGCCTGCGCCTCAGTCTCGGGCGTGAACTCGCCGTACTCGATCGAGCCGATGTAGTTCCCTTCGCTGTCGTAGGCGTGTGAACCGAAGGCTTCGCGATACTCCTCGGACACTTCACCACCTTCGGCGGCCTGCTTAATAGACAAACTGATGCGACGACGCGCGGTGTCGAGCTCAATGATCTTCACCCAGAGCTCTTCGCCCGCCGTGACGACCTGGTCGGGCGATTCGACGTGGTGCGCGGCCATCTCGGAGATGTGCACGAGTCCCTCGATCCCCTCGCCTACCTGAATGAAGGCGCCGAAGGGCACCAACTTCGTGACGCGACCGTAGACCAACTGGTCCACGGCGTGGCTGTCCGCGAAGACCTGCCACGGGTCGGACTGGGTGGCCTTCAGCGAGAGTGAGATGCGCTCTTTGGAGAAGTCGACGTCCAAGACTTCAACGTCCACTTCGTCTCCGACGGCGACGACTTGGCTGGGGTGGTCAATGTGCTTCCAACTGAGTTCCGAGACGTGAATGAGTCCGTCCATGCCCCCGAGGTCCACGAACGCGCCAAAGTTGACGACCGAGGAGATGACGCCGTGACGGCGCTCGCCGGGCTTCAGGTTCGACAAGAAGTCACCGCGCTGTTCCTTCTGGGTCTCTTCGAGCCAGGCGCGGCGCGACAGCACCACGTTGTTGCGATTGCGGTCGAGTTCGATGATCTTGGCCTCGACGGTCTTGCCAATATAGGGCTGCAGTTCGCGCACGCGACGAAGCTCCACGAGTGACGCGGGCAGGAAACCTCGTAGTCCAATGTCGACAATGAGTCCACCCTTGACAACTTCGATGACGACACCCTTCACGACTTCGTCGCGGTTCTTCAACTCTTCGATGTTGGCCCAGGCCTTCTCGTACTGAGCGCGCTTCTTCGAAAGGACGAGACGTCCCTCCTTGTCTTCCTTCTGCAGGACCAGACACTCAATGCGCTCGCCCATTGACACGATCTCCGAAGGGTCGACGTCGTTACGAATAGAGAGCTCGCGAGAGGGAATGACGCCTTCGGACTTAAAGCCAATGTCGAGCAAGACCTCATCGTGGTCGATTTTGACCACGGTGCCCACGACCAAGTCGCCGTCTTCGAACTCGAGGACGCTGTCGCCCACGAGCGCGGTGAGGTCGGTGCCGATCAGGTTGTCTTCGGTGATGACGCGAGGGATGTAGTTCCCGGATTCATCAAAAGTGCCCATCTGCTGGGTGGAGAGGAGGCTCGTGCCTTCCGACATGCGTACTTCTTTCGTTTGACCACACCGGGATCTAACTAGTCAGTAGGGCTGGGTCGCCGGTGTTAACCCAGGTGACAACCCTAGCACCCGGGCGTTTAGCCCTTCGCGGCCGCCCAGTTCTCGCCCCAACTCAGTGAGACCTCGAGGGGCACACTCAGGGTGGCCGCGTTCGTTAACGCGTCGATCATGATTTCGCTCACTCGCTCTTTTTCGCCGGGGGGCGCTTCAACGACGACTTCGTCGTGCACTTGGAGAATCAGTCGCGCGTCGAGTTTCTCGTCACTCAGTTGATGGTCGAGACGAACGAGGGCCGACTTAAACACGTCGGCCGCGAGACCTTGAATGCCAGCGTTCATGGCCTGGCGTTCCGCGGCTTGGCGCTGGGGACCGACCGCCGTCGCCAGGTCGGGAAAGGGGCGGATCCGTCCGAACTCGGTGCGTGAGTAACCCTGGTTGCGAATCTCCTTGACGATGTTGTCCAAGTAGTTGCGCAGACTCGGGAATCCCTCGAAGTACTTGTTCATGATCTCCTTCGCGGCGCTGACGGGAACGCCGAGACGCTGGCTGAGACCGAAGGCCTCCATCCCGTAGGCGAGGCCGTACGAGACGGCCTTGGCGCGTTCGCGTTGTTCGTTGGTCACTTCTTCGGGCGCGACGCCAAAGACCGACGCCGCGATCGTGCGGTGCACGTCCTCGTGCGAGGCGAAAGCCGCCAACAGACCCTGGTCTTGCGAGAGGTGCGCCAAGATGCGCAGTTCGATCTGGTTGTAGTCCGAGACCGCGAGCAACCAACCCTCGCTCGGGATGAAGGCGTAACGGAGTCGTCGCCCTTCTTTGGAACGGACGGGGATGTTGTGAAGGTTGGGGTTGTCCGACGAGAGTCGCCCGGTGCGCGCGACCACCTGGCTGAACGAAGCGTGGATTCTTCCGTCGGGGCCGACCGCGTTGATGAGCGGCGCGCCGTAGGTGCTACGAAGTTTCTCTACCTCGCGGTAGCGCAAGATCAGGGGCACGATTCGATGCTCGTCCTGAATCGCTTCGAGACTGGTGGCGTCGGTGGAGAATCCCGACTTGATCTTCTTCACGGCCGTGAGACCAAGTTCGCTGAAGAGCACGGTCTGCAACTGTTGGGGCGAGTTGACTTTGAACTCGTGCCCCGCAACTTTCTGAATCTCCGCGTCGAGCTCTTTGGCTTCGGTACTGAACTCGTCGGCGATCTTCTTGAGCAGCTCGACGTCCACGCGAATACCCCTCGCCTCCATGCGGGCGAGGACCGCGACGAGGGGCAGCTCCACCTCTTCGTAGATTCGAATGAGCTCCCAGCGATCGATCTCGGGGCGAAGCACTTCTCTAAGACGCGCGATCAGTTGAACGTCGCGCTCTAAGGTCTCGTCACTCGACGCACCAAAGAGCGACGGTCGCGCGTCGGTGATCGGCTCGCCCAGAAACCGGTGCGCCACGTCGGCGAGGTCGTAGTGTCCGCTAATGGCGTCGATGAGAAAGGCCATGATCGACGTGTCGTCCGCCGGCCCCTTGAGCGTCACTGCTCGTTCGTCGCCAAAACGATAGAGCCGCTTGACGTCGTGCCCGGCGAAGGCCACGTCACCCACACTGTTAAAGAACTCCTCAAGATCGACCAACACGATCGAGCCCGACGTCGCGTTGAGTACCGCGACACGCTCGTCACTAAAAGCCACGACCGGATTCGCCGTGTCCTTTAAAAGTGCCGCAAGGGACGCCTCGTGCTTGAGGGTGGGAGATTTCTTGACGGCAGCTTTCGGCGCCAGTGACTCACTTTGACCCGCCGGCTCCCCGAGCAGTCCCGCTTTCATCAACTTGTTCATGCGCGCACTCATCGAGTTCATTTCGAAACGCTCGAAGAACGTGTCGACCTCTTGTCGGTTCCAGCCGCCGAGGGTCAGGTCGGCCAACGTGAAGTCGAGTGGCACGTCGCGCACGAGTCGCATGACCATCTCGTTGTTACGAGCGCGAGCTTCGTAGGTCACCAGATTCTCTCGCAGCTTGGGCGTCAAGGTGTCGACGTGGGCGTAGAGGTCGTCGAAGTCGCGATACTGTGCGAAGAGTTTCGCCGCGGTCTTCTCGCCCACGCCCGGCACGCCCGGCAGATTGTCCGAGGTGTCACCGCGCAGCGCGGCCAACAACGGGTAGCGCGCCGGTTCGATGCCGCAGCGCTCGAAGATGCCCGCCTCGTCGTAGAGCGAGTAGTCCGACACCCCGCGGCGATTGTAGAGCACCTTGATGAAGGGGTCCTCCACTAGTTGGAACGTGTCGCGGTCGCCCGAGACGACGACGACGGGAATCTTCGCGTCACGACTCCAAGTCGCCAGCGTCGCCAACACGTCGTCGGCCTCAAAGTGTTCGACGCCGAGAACGGGAATGTGCAAGGTTTCGCACATCGTGCGAATGAGGTCGAACTGGTGCTCTATCTCGGGCGGCGTTTCGGCGCGGCCCCCCTTGTAGTCCTCGGTCAAATTGTCGCGAAACGTGCCGCCGGGAAGATCGAACGCGACGGCCAAGGCGCGGGGATTCTGTGATCCAATCAGTGAGACCAGCATCGACGCGAATCCGTTCAGCGCGTTCGTGACCACACCCGACGACGTTTGAATATCCGTCGGTAGAGCGAAGTACGCGCGAAAGGCCAGCGACATTCCGTCCAACAGGACGAGTGGCCGCTGGTCGGCAACCTCAGCCAACGAACTCACCCTTTAATATCTGTTGCGCGACGTCGCGCATTCGCGTGCGTGCGCGCATGGCGGACTGTTGAATGACCTCAAAGGCCGCTGGCTCGTCGAGGCCGCGCTCGGCCATGAGCATCTCTTTTGCTCGTTGCACGATCTCTCTGGTTTCAATCTTGTCGTCGGCGCTCGGCGCGTCGTGCGTGACCAGCGGCTCGCTGGCCGCGGGATTGAGAATCGCCGCCAACTTGGGCAAGATCTCACTGCTGCGAAAGGGTTTCACCAAATAAGCCGCCACGCCCGCGTCCCGGGCGCTTTCGATAAGGGTGCGCTGACTGAACGCGGTCAGCAACACGACGACGGTCGTCGATCCCTTCAACGCCGTAGCTACTTCAATTCCGTCGAGACCTGGCATTTTGATGTCCAACAGGGCGAGGTCGGGTTGGTGTTCTCTAATCATCGCGAGCGCGTCGTCTCCGCGCGCCGCTTCGCCCACCACCAAGTAGCCGTCACCTTCCAGGATCTCCTTGAGGTCCAGACGGATAATCGACTCGTCGTCGGCAATCACGACGCGCTTATCCATTGTCATCCTTCGGTGTCCATTCACGCAGCAACTCATCACGCGCGGTTACGAGTTCTCGGACTTCCCCCGAGCGTCGCTGCATCTCCGCGTTGGCGACCATCACGTGACGAGAGAGTTCATCGTATTCTTTGGACTGCAGCGGCGTCTCAGATACCAGTGCGCGAATTCTCGCGTCGTCCAGGGCGTCGTTCCACACCTCGACCTGTTCTTCCAGCACCGCAAGGCTCTCGCGGGCCTGCGCCAACTGACGTTGCACGTCCGCTAGACGGCGCTTCACGAGCCGAGATCCCATAGTCGCGAGTCTACGGCTCGCTTCCTAAGGTCACGAAGAGGCGTTGCGCGTCAGCCAACATCGCGCTCGACGGTTCGACGCCGAAACTGAACGCCACCGCCCCTACCTCTCGAGGACCGTTTTCACTTATCGCCACGTCAGCGAGATCGCTTGGTTCGTTCACGCAGCTGTTCGCGAGTAGTTGGTGAACGTGGCGCGCGAAGGGTGACTCAAAGAACCCGCCGAGGTACGCCTTCATTCCCAGCTCGTCGGCCCTAGCGAACATCGTTCTTGCGTTCGCCAGTCCGCCCACGCGAGCGGGCTTCACACAGATCATCGCGGCGGCTTCGTAGTTGGCGATCTGAGTGAGATCACGCTGGGAGCGAACGCCTTCGTCGAGACACAGCGGCAGGTCAAGTCGTTTCGCCAACCGAGCGTGGTCGACGAGATTGCCCACGGCGAAGGGCTGCTCCACGGCGCTGATCGTGGCCACGTCACGAATCTGTTCGACCTGGAGCAGCACGTCGTCGTCGTTGTTCGCCGAACAGTTGTAGTCGATCAATACCGGGACACTCAGTAGCGCGAGTCGATCCAGTGCTCGCTCGCTTAAAGGACCCGGCGCGATCTTGACGCGCACTCGCTGCAGCGAGTCCGCCACGACCCACGCGGTGTCGTCGTCCAACAACGAGAACGTGGCCTGTCGTGGCGTGTCGAATCGTGGCGTCCACAGTTCGCCAAGTGAGCGCGACGTCGCGCGAAGTTCGCGGTCGAGCACCGCCATTTCCACCAACGCCGTCGCGACGTTGCTCGCGGGCGTCGCCGCGCTCAGTCGCGCCACGCGACTCCACGACGGCAGAGCCCCTTCACGCGCCGCCACGCCTTCGAGCAGGGCCAGCGACGCTCCAACCGCGTTCACGACGTCGTCAAAGCCCGGGTCACCGTTCAGCGCGTCGGGCTGGGGCGCGACTTCGCCGTAGCCCGCGACGCCGTCGTTTTCGAGACGTAAGAAGAGCCGGGACCGACCCGCGTGCTCTTGCCTGCTCGCTCGTACCGGGCGTTCGAGAACGACGTCTTGTCGGTACAGCGTCACGTTCATCTCTGTCACCTTACGGTTACTGCTACCGTGGTCGCCGCAGCCCGGATGGCGGAATTGGCAGACGCGGAGGCCTCAAAAGCCTTTGCTCGAGAGGGTGTGTGGGTTCGAGTCCCACTCCGGGCACTGTTACCTTGGGGGCATGGTTGAACCTTCGACCCTCCCCTTTCGCGACGACGTCGTCGCGCTCTTTCCCGGTCAAGGCTCGATCAGTGGCGGCGCCGGCGTGGCGTGGCGAACGTCGAAACACTGGTCGTTGGTCGAGCGTGTGAGTGCGATAACCGGCGTCGACGTGTCGGCGCTGTTGCTCAGCGCCAGCGACGAGGAGGTCGTGCGCACCGATCGGGCGCAACTGGCCACGTTCGCCCTCTCGCTCGTGGGCTACCACGAGCTCCTCGATCGTGGCGTTCGTCCGCGCTACCTCGTGGGCCACAGTCTCGGTGAGTTCTCCGCCCTCGTCGCCTCGGGACTACTCTCACTCGACGAAGGCGCGCGGCTCATTGGCGTTCGAGGCCCCGCCATGGCTCGCGCCGCCGCCGACCAAGAAGGTTCGATGGTGGCGGTCATGGGGGGTGAGGACGGCGCACGAGAGGCCCTCGAATCTCTCGCCGAAGTCTGGGTCGCCAACATTAACGGCACGGGTCAGATCGTGGTGAGTGGCACGAGAGCGGGACTCGACGAACTCCTCCTTCGCCACCGAGAACTTGGGTGGCGACGCGCGACGCCGCTCTCGGTCGGCGGCGCCTTTCACTCACCCCTGATGGCGCCCGCCCAGGAGGAGTTCGACGAGGCCCTCGACCAGACGACCTGGGGTTCGACCGAGTCGGTCTTGATCTCCAACGTCGACGCGACGTCGCACACCTTGGCCGAGGAGTGGCGCGAACTCCTTCGTCGTCAGCTCACGTCTCCCGTTGAGTTCTTGGACGCGACCATGGCCCTGCCCGAGCGCGTGCAGATCACGATCGAGATGCCCCCCGGTGGCGTACTGACGGGACTCACCAAGCGCATACGTCCCTTTCGTCTACAGATCGCGCCGTCCGCCCTCAGCGAGTTACAGGAGATAGATCTATGAGTCGCCACGTCATCGTCACCGGGGCCAGTCGCGGCATCGGCGCCGCGATCGCGCAGTACTTCATCGACGAGGGCGACCATGTGGTGACGTTTTCTCGCTCCGCCCAGGGGCCCGAGGGCTGCGCCCAGAACGTGGCCGTTGACGTCGCCGACTCGAAGGCGGTCAACGAAGCAGTGAAGGTCGCCATCGACGAGTTTGGTCCCGTGCAAGTCGCGGTCGTGAACGCCGGGGTGACGCGCGACGGGCTCGCGATGCGCATGTCCGACGAACAGTGGCGTGACGTGTTGAGTACGAACCTCGACGGGGCCTTTTACACCGCGCGCGCGACCATGGCCTCCATGGTTCGCGCGCGTTCGGGTTCGATCATCTTTATCGGCTCGGTCTCGCCCTTTATGGGCGTGCCGGGCCAGGCGAACTACGCCGCCGCGAAAGCGGGCCTCGTCGGACTGGCTCGCTCGCTCGCGAAAGAGGTGGCCTCGCGCTCGGTCACCGTGAACGTCGTGGCGCCGGGCCTGATCGACACCGACATGACGAGTGAGCTCGGCGCGGCGAGAGACGCCATGGCGACGATGATTCCGCTCGGCCACGTCGGCCAGCCTTCCGATATCGCTGGCGTTGTCGGGTTTCTCGCCAGTAACCACGCTCGCTACGTCACGGGCGCCGTCATCGTGGTCGACGGGGGGCTCGCGCTCGGTCTCTAGTGACCTCGTGTGAGAAGACGATTGACTACGATGGAGCGATAGAAAAAGGGGTAACACCATGGATCGCAACGAAGCTTTAGCGAAGTTCACTGAGAACACGGTAGAAGTCTTAGCCGTCGACCCGGCGCAGGTCACTCTCGAAGCTTCCTTCGGCGACGACCTGGGCGCGGACAGCCTGGACCTCGTGGAACTCGTCATGGCTCTCGAAGAGACCTTCGACATTGAAGTTGCCGAAGATGAACTCAAGGAGATCAAAACCGTCGGCGAGGCCTTCGAGCTGATCTACGCCAAGCTGTAGTGCGCGTTGCCGTCACTCCCTCGGGACCGGTACGGGGTCGCCGGGTAGCCGTCACGGGACTCGGCGCGCTTTCGTGCGCCGGCGAAGGAGTGAGCGCACTGTGGGAACTACTCAATAAACCCCACGCGCCAAAGTCCAAGCGCATCGGCGACTTTGACGCTTCGCGCGTCGGTGGACCCAAGGAACTTCGCCGTCTCGACCCGTTTGCCCTCTACGCCCTCGTCGCCGCCGACGAGGCCTGGCGCCATAGTGGTCTCGTCGGCCCTCTCCCCGACGCCGGCAGCATCGTCACGACCGGCATCGGCGGTCTTCAATCGACGCTGAATCAAGGGGTCGTGCTCTTGCAAAAGGGTCCCGAACGGGTCTCGCCCTTTCTCGTGCCGATGATGATGCCCAACGCCGCGACCGCCGCCGTCTCCATGCGCTTTGGCCTGGGCGGACCGTGCGAAACGGTGACGACCGCGTGCGCGGCCGGCACGCACGCCATTGGCAACGCCGCTCGCCTCGTGGCGTCGGGTCGCTGTGACGTGGTCGTCGCGGGCGGCGCCGAAGCCGTCATCGTCGAGATTGCCGAGGCGGGCTTTCGCAACATGACGGCGCTCTCCACGCAGAACCTTTCTCGCCCCTTTGACGTCAATCGAGACGGCTTCGTCTTAGGTGAAGGCGCCGGCGTCCTGATCCTCGAAGAGTGGGACCACGCCCTCCGTCGGGGCGTGCCGATCTTCGCCGAGGTTCTCGGCGCGGCGTCGACGGCGGACGCTTACCACATCACGGCGCCCGACCCGAGTGGGGCCGGCGCGATTCGTTGCATGGAGCTGGCCCTCGCCGACGCGGACATCACCGCGAGCGACGTCTCGCACATCAACGCGCACGGTACCTCGACGACGTTGAACGATCTCGCCGAAGCCATCGCGGTACACCGCGTCTTTGGCGACGACGCGCCACCGACCACTTCCATCAAGGGTCACCTCGGTCACTCTCTCGCGGCCGCCGGTGCGCTCGAGGGGGTCGCGTCAGTGCTGACGCTGCAAAACCAGCTCATCCCCCCGACCGCCGGCACGACCGATATCGATCCCGCGATCGCCCTCGACGTGGTCATCGGCGCGTCTCGCCCGGCCGACGTGGAGATAGTTCTGTCCAACTCCTTTGGTTTCGGTGGTCACAACGGCAGCGTCATCTTTCGACGCTTTCACGACTAGCTACAACGTCCACTCATCGAAGTGGCGCTCCACGTACGTGTTGTCGTAGGCCCAGCGCGCGTTGGCGATGAACTCCCCGAGCATCACTGGGTCCTTCACGCCGGGCGCGCTCTCGACCCCCGAGCGCACGTCCACGCCAAAGACTGGAAAGTTCTGTACGACGTCAACGACGTTCGAGGCGTTCAGGCCGCCCGACGCGATCACCGGGACGCGCGGACTCGACTCCATGAAGAGTTCGAGTGAGTCTACGAGCGCCTCGGGTTCGTCGCTCTCGGGAAGCACCAGGCAGTCGACCCCGTTCGCTAGTCCGAGGCGCTCCGTGCCGTCGGGAATCATTCGCAAGACCGTGTTCACCCGCTCGGCAACGTAACTGAGCTCGTCGGCCGTGATGGGACCGTCGATCTGCACGGCGCTGAGTCCGAGCGTGTTGGCGATCTCGACGATTCGCTGGGGCAGTTCGTTTCGAAACACGCCGACGGACCCCGCGCCTTGGGGAAGTCGACGAACGATGTCGTGCGCCGCGCTCACCGAGATTTGACGGGACGTCAACGCAAAATCGAAGCCGACGGCGCTGGCGCCAAGGCCAATGGAAAACAGCGCGTCGTCCTCCGAGGTGATCCCTGAGATCTTGATGTAGAGGCCCTCAGCCGTGAGTCGCACGTACTATCTCCATGATTGGTACGTTACTCACGCAAGACGAATCGAGTCAGTCAACCTCTTCAACGGTGACGTCGTTGTCAGTTTCGTCACTGGTCGCGCCGAGTAGCGTGCGGTGCGCGACGCCCAACCCTTCGAGGCGACCGTTCGTCATCCACGCACTCGTCACGCCCTGGGGACCCGTGGGGCCCTTCGACTTCAAGTACTCGTCGACGATCGCAGAGTTGGCGCCACGCACGTGCACGAATCGCCACGGCACGCTCGAGCCCCGAGCGTCGAGTCGTCCGACCAACTCTTGACCGGTGAAACAGCCCTTTTGAAAAGAGATCGTGGCCGCCACGAACGATCGGCCAAAGCTGTGGGGCGTGAGGGCCAACGCGAATTCGCGTACGCCTGGCCAGTTGGCGCGGATCTGCTCGTCCAGCGTGGCGAAGGGTCCGTCGTCGACCTCTTCGACTTCGATGGTGCACTTCGTGCGAAGGAGGAATCGCCTCAGTCGCTTCGCCGCGACCTCGGCCAGTTCTCTGGGCACGACCACGTCAAAGCCGTTCTCACGCCGTTGCACGAAACAGCTCGTCATGACGACGCTGTCGGGCTCGAGAATGAGGGCCCAAGCACCGGCCCCACGGACCAGGGCCAGATCCTGGCTGAGCTGGCCCTGGAGGAAGGACTCCGTCTCGGGGCCGCGGGCCTTCAGCACCGACCACGCCAGCGTGTGCGTGGTGGTGTCGTTTCCAGTCGTACTCATGAACTATTACAGTATGCGCCAGCGTGGCGAAACCCGCCGCGATCGAGGTGGTCACCAATGAGCATGCAGACGGAACTGAACACCATCACCTCGACCATGACCGAACTCTCGACGCGCATCACCACCCTCGTCGAAGCCGAAGGCGACGCGATGCCCCCCGACGTGTTCGCCGAACTCGTCGCGGCGGAGCGCACGGTGGGTGCGCTGCTTCGACGCCTTACTCGCGTCGCTGGTCGAGCTCTCTAAGACCCACCGGTAGTGTTTGACCATGGCTTCTCCGTGGTGGTGCGTGCTTTCGTTGTCGCCACAACAGCGCCTCGACGTACTGAGCCTGCTCAATCGAACGGAGGCCTTGCTAGAACGCGAAGCGATCGATGAAGGCCGTCGTCGCGCGGTCGTGCACGGCTGGCGCGCGCAACACTGGCTCTACTACGACGAAGGCGTCCTGACCAAGTACGCCATGTCGAGCGGCGACGAACACGCCATCGTGGAGATGTGCGGGGGCGACTACGACGAAGAGCTCCTCGCGCACCTTCTCGCGGCGCACGAAGTCGTCGACTGGTGGACCCGTGGTCCCCAGTCCTGTGAGTACGCCCACTGCACCGTCATACGCATGTTGCAGATGCTCCGCGTCAAACTGCCGGTGCCCGTCGACGACGTCCCGCCCGGTGCCGTCCTGCGCAACTTTGAAACCCGTCGTGACGAGGGCGCCTGGCTCGAACAGAACAACGCCGCCTTCGCGAACCATCCCGAGCAAGGCGCGTGGCACCAACGCGACCTCGACGAGCGAACGCACGAACCCTGGTTCGACCCCTCGGGGTTCCTGCTCCTAGAGATCGACGGGCGAATCGCGGCGTCGTGTTGGACCAAGGTCCACGAACTTCACCCCGACCGCTTCGGTGAGATCTACGTGGTCTCGGTTCATCCGGACTTTCAGCGCCACCATCTCGGACGCGTCATGGTGACCCAGGGCCTAAACGTCCTGTTTCGAAAGGGCGTCATGGACGCCGTGCTCTTCGTGGACGAGTCCAACGACGCCGCCAAGAAACTCTACGATTCGCTCGGTTTTCGTCTCGAACGAGAAGATCGGCTCGTTCGCTTTTCTTGCGATTAGTTAACGCCCACGAGATAGCCCACGCCAAAGGTAACGGCCGAGGCGAGCGACATGATGATCAGCGCTCGTAGGGCCGAGTAGATGATGCCGCGCCTCGTAAAGTGACCGACCGCGGCGCCGACGAAAATTATCGAACCGCCAGCCAGGGCCACGGACCACCATATGACGTTGCCGGTCGAGAAGACAATCCACGGCAGTAAGGGTATGAACGCGCCGACCGAGAAGAAGAGGAAGGACGACAACGCCGCAATCCAGGGTGACCCCGTCGCCGAGGGGTCGATGCCCAGCTCTTCGCGCGTGTGCGTGCGAAGAGCGAGATCGGGGTCTCGCATCAAGTCGGTCGAGAGTCGTTCGGCGAGCTCGGCGTCGATACCGCGCCCGAGGAATATGTCGCGAAGCTCTTCACGTTCCAAGTCGGGTTCGTCTTGGAGCGCGCGACGTTCCACGTCAATCTCGTACCCGTAGAGCTCTTTTTGTGCCCGCATCGAGAGGTACTCGCCACTGCCCATCGAAAAGGCGCCCGCCACCAGTCCGGCGAGTCCGGCGAGGCGAATTATGTTGTGGCCGGGATTGGCGCCGGCGAAGCCGAGGATGAGCGAGACGTTCGTGACCAGTCCGTCCATGAGGCCAAAGAGGGCCGCGCGAAAGCCGCCGTCACTGATCTGGCGGTGGTGCGGGGTGCTGGCGAGTTCGCTCACGCTGTGAGTCTACGACGGTGTCCGTAGAGCGATCAGTGATCAAGTCGTGAAAGATAGTGTTGCCTCGGAGGTACACGATGACCACACACGTGAACAGCATTGAAGAACTGACGAAGTTGGTGGGCACGCATCTCGGCTACTCCGACTACCGAAGAGTCACGCAAGAAGAAGTCAACCTCTTCGCCGACGCCACGGGCGACCATCAGTGGATCCACGTGGACCCCGAACGCGCGGCCACGGGCCCCTTTGGTCACACCATCGCCCACGGCTATCTCACGTTGTCCCTCATCCCGGTGTTGCTCGGCGGCGTCATCAAAGTCGACGGTGTCGCCATGGGCGTCAACTACGGTGCGAATAAAGTCCGATTCACGTCGCCGGTTCCCGTGGGGTCCGAGGTACGCGCCGGCGCCACCCTCGTCTCAGTGGACGACATCGCCGGTGGCGCGCAAGTGGCCCTCGACGTCACCGTTGAAGTCAAAGACGCCGCCAAGCCCTCGTGCGTCGCTCAAGTGGTGTACCGCTACTACCACTAACGACGTGACGAGTACTCCCCTGCCCCAAGGCGACGAGAAGACGCGACAGGTTCGCTCGATGTTCGACGCCATTGCCTCGCGCTACGAGCTGGTCAATAAGCTCATGACGTTCGGCCTCGACGGCCAGTGGCGGCGACGCGCGGTGAGCGACCTGCGACTCTCGCGAAACAGTGTGGTCTTGGACGTGGCCGCGGGAACCGGCGACTTCACTCGCGAACTGCATCGCCAAGGCCAGCGGGCCATCGCAACCGATCTCAGCTACAACATGCTGCACGCGGGAAGAGCGGTACGCCAACGCGTCCAGGCTGACGCCTTGAGGCTCCCCTTTCGAAGCGCCTCCTTCGACGGCGTCACTTGTGGCTACGCGTTGCGCAACTTCACCGACCTGCCCGCGACCTTCGCGGAGATGGCGCGCGTGCTACGCCCCGGGGGACGACTCTCGCTCCTCGAGGTCGCCGAACCAGCGTCGGGACTCTTTCGTACGGGCTTTCGACTCTGGTTTCATAAAGTGGTCCCCTTCATCGGATCGCTCGTTTCGGACCGCGCGGCGTATCACTACCTGCCCGCGTCAACGGCCTACTTGCCACCGTCTCGGGAGATCTCGGCCATGTTGAATCGTGCCGGTTTTTCTTCCGTCAATAACCGCAGGGTGATGGGTGGACTCAGTCAACAGTTTCTCGCGACGAGAACCGCGTGAAGTTCCGTCGTACCTTCATTGAACCCGTTCGCCTCGACACGCTGCGGGCCCTCGGCGCCCGAGACGGCTGGCTCGTCGAGTCGCCCGACATTCTTCGCGTCGGCTTTGGACGCGTCGCCGACCTCATCCAACTCGACGGTGGTTTGCACTTACCCTCTGACACCACGACGGCGTTGCAACGACACGAACTCCACGGCGACGACGGTCCTTCGGGCACGGGCGTCGTCGCCTTTGCGACGTTGCCCTTCGACCGAAACGCGCCGGGAGAGCTGCAGGTCCCGGAGTTCTTAATAACCCAGTCCACGTCGGGTGACGCGTGGCTGACGTGCCGAGAAGGTTCCTCTAATTGGCGTGAGTGGTTCGACGCGGTCGCCCTGCCCACCCAGGAGACCCAGAGCCTTCGATCGCTCTCGTATCAACCAACGCCCGAGGAGTACGCGCACAACGTGGCCCGGGCCGTGGAAATCCTTCGCCGCAAGGAGATCGACAAGGTGGTCCTCGCTCGAGCCGTGTTGGGATCAGTGCCCGAGCCCATCGACGCGGCGGCCATTGTTCAACGACTCCGACTCCGCGAGCCCATCTGCACGCTCTACAGCCTTCCCGCGAGCGAGGGTCGCCGGTTCGTGGGGGCCAGTCCCGAACTCCTCGTGCGTCGAACGGGCGTAGAGATTCAGTGCCACCCACTCGCCGGCACCATCACCCTGCCGCCGAACGTCGCGCCCGACGATTATCAGACCTGGCTTCTCGGCAGTACGAAGAATTTGCACGAGTACGGCGTGTTGGTCGACGAGATTGTTCGAAATCTCGCCAACGTCTACGACGACGTCTACGCGGACCCCGAACCCTCCATCGTCACGCTTCGAACGGTGGCGCACTTGGGTGCCTGGGTGAGCGCTCGCTCGAGTGACCTCGACACGGCACCCGACGCGCTCGAAGTGCTGCGGATGCTCCATCCCACGGCCGCCGTGGGTGGCGTTCCGAGAGAGAGTGCGTACGAACTGATCTGTCGTCTCGAGCAACGCGACCGCGGTCACTACGCGGGACCGCTCGGTTGGATGGACGCTCAGGGCGACGGTGAGTGGTGGATTGGGATACGCGGCGTCTTGGTGAAGGGCCGCGAGTTCGAAGCGTGGGCCGGCGCGGGCATCGTGAGTGAATCAGATCCCATCGCGGAACGCGAAGAGACGAAGGACAAACTCGCGAGTGTCCTGACGTCGGTACTAGTTGACCGCGTGTAACGATTGACGCTGAAACGGTCGTTCAATCGCCCACTTCGTGACCAGAGCCAGCGCCTCCAGAACGATCGCGCTCGACATCTTTGACACGCCTCGTTGGCGATCCGAAAAGGAAATCGGCACTTCGATGATCGTCGCGCCGTGGCTGCGCGCGCGGTACGTCATCTCGATCTGAAAGCCGTAGCCGTCGGCGCGCACGGTCTCGTAGTCAATCTTCTCCAGCGCGGATCTCGCGTAGACGCGAAAGCCCGACGTCGAGTCGTTGACGCAAAGTCCGAGCACCGCCGACGCGTACTGGTTGCCCCCGCGAGAGAGCATTCGCCGCGACCAGGTCCAACGCGGAATCTGTCCGCCCTCGACGTAGCGAGATCCGATCACCACCTCGTGTTCACGCGCCGCTGCGAGCAGTCCCGGCAGCGCGTGCGGATCGTGAGAGAAGTCGCAGTCAATTTCGACGAAGGAGTCGAAGCCTTGCGCCAATCCCCACGTGAAGCCCGCGCGGTAGGCGCGACCGAGCCCACTCTTGGTGTTGCGCTCGAGCACGTCGATCTGGCCAAGTTCGCTCCTCAGTTCACGGGCCCGGGCGGCGGTGCCGTCGGGACTGGCGTCGTCCACGACGAGTACGTGACACTCCGGCACGGCTTCACGCAGCGCGCGCAACATCTCGGCGACGTTGAGAATCTCGTTGTACGTGGGAACCACGACCAGCGTGCGCATTAGGAAATCCTACGACGTGACCTAGGCTTGGTTCGTCGAACTCCGCCCCCGCGGTGTGAGAACGTGACACGCTAAAGGAAGTCCTATGCCCGAAGCCGCCTCGAAAAAGCACCTCACGTTGCCACGTGAGATTCGCCTAACTCTTAGTTTCGGCTCCCTGGTCTTCGTTTTTGGGTACCTCGTGCTGCCCCAGCTCGGTTCGGCGCGATCGTCGCTGCCGCTGCTCGCCTCGGTGAACCCGATCCTGGTCGTGTTCGGCGTGCTCTTGGAAGTGAGCGCCATTCTCGCCTACGTCGAGTTGACTCGTACGGTGCTCTACCCCTACGCCCCAAGTCGCTACAACACGTTGCGGGTGAACATGGCCGGTCTCGCGATCAGCCACGTCGTTCCGGGCGGCACGGCCCCCGCGGGCGCGCTGGCCTATCGGATCTTCAACGAACTCGGCGTGCCCAAGGACACCAACGCCTTTGGCCTGGCCGCCCAGGGCTCGGGCTCGGCGGTGGTCCTCAACATCATCTTTTGGATCGCGCTCGTCATCTCCATTCCCCTCGACGGCTTCAACCCGGCCTACGGCTTCGCGGCCCTCGCCGGCGTCTTTCTTCTGCTGGCCTTCTTCGGCACCATTCTTCTCATCACTCGGGGCCAACGACGAGCCGACGCGTGGCTACGCGCCATCGCGCGACGCGTTCCTTCGATCAATCCCGACGCGGTGTCCGCGCTACTGAGAAAGGTCGCCGATCGCATCACGCTGCTCATTGCCAACCGACGCACGCTGTGGTGGGCCTTCACCTGGGCCGCCCTCAACTGGCTCTTAGACGCCGCCTGTCTCTGGGTCTTTCTCTGGTCCTTCGGGGCCGTGGTCTCACCGATCGATCTACTCGTCGCGTACGGCCTCGCGAACGTGCTCGCCGCGATTCCCGTCACGCCCGCGGGACTGGGCGTCGTCGAAGGCGTGCTCATTACCACGCTCGTGGGTTTTGGCGTGCCCCACAGTCAAGCCATTTTGGCGGTGCTCGCGTACCGTCTCGTGAACTTCTGGATTCCCATTCCCCTTGGTGGTTTGTCTTACGCGAGTCTGCAGTGGCGCCGACCCGCGGAAGTTACACCTGGGACAGCGAGCGCGACCGATCCATTGCCCGACGTTTGAACTCCAGTTGCGCGGAGAAGTTGTTCACCGGCTGCAGACGGCGCCAACGACGATCCGTGCCGAGGACCCAGGTAAAGAGATCGTCTCGCCACGTGATTTCAAAGGCTTCGAGCAGTTCGCGCTGCAGTGACGCGTCTTCGATGGGCACGAGGACTTCCACGCGACGGTCCAGGTTTCGCTCCATGAGGTCGGCCGATCCGATGTAGATCGAAAAGTCGGGATCGCCCTGTTGACCAAAGGCGAAGATGCGCGAGTGCTCGAGGAACTCGCCGACCAGCGAGTGAACCTTGATGTTCTCCGACAGTCCGGCGACGCCCGGTCGCAAACTGCACAGCGTTCTTACGACCATGCGAATCTCGACGCCCGCGATGCTCGCTTCGTAGAGCGCGTCGATGATCGTGGGATCGGTCAGTCCGTTCACCTTGATGGCGATCTTGCCGAGCGGTCCACGGTCGCGCTGGGCGTTGACGAGTTCGACGACACGTGAGCGCGTGTTCAGCGGACTCACGATGAGCTTTTCGTAGTGGCCGATGCGCGAGAAACCGGTGAGAAAATTGAACAGTTCGCCCACGTCGTGACTGATCGCGGGGTCAGAGGTCAAAAGGCCGAAGTCTTCGTAGATTCGAGCCGTCTTGTCGTTGTAGTTTCCCGTGCCAATGTGCACGTAGCGCACGGTGGTGTCGCCTTCCGAGCGCAGCACCAGCGTGATCTTCGAATGGGTTTTGAGACCCATGATGCCGTACACCACGTGCACGCCAGCGTCTTCGAGCGCTTTGGCCCACTCAATATTGGCGGCCTCGTCAAAGCGCGCCTTCAGTTCCACGAGGGCCACGACCTGCTTGCCGCGCTCGGCGCCGTGAATCAGTGACGCGACGATAGGTGAGTCACCCGACGTTCGATAGAGGGCCTGTTTGATGCCGACGACTTTTGGATCGAGGGCCGCTTGCGCGGTGAAGGCTTCGACCGAGTCGGTAAAGGACTCGTAGGGGTGGTGCAACAGAATGTCGCCTTCTCGAATAGCCGCGAAGACGTCACCCACGTGGTCGCCGTCGAGGAGGCGCTTGGGCGTGAGCGGCGACCAACCTTCGCCCTTGAGGTCCGGGCGATCGAACTTGTAGAGGCTCCACAGGTCGCTCAGTCCCAACATCGCGTCAGTGACGTAGACGTTCGACGGGTCGAGTTCGAGCTGGTCAACGAGTAGTTTCAAAAACTCCTCGGACATACCGTGATGCATCTCGACGCGAAGGGCCTCGCCGAAGCGTCGGCGCCGAAGCTCGACTTCGAGCGCGACCAAGAGGTCGTCGGCCTCGTCTTCCTCCAGGGTCAGGTCCGCGTTACGCGTGACGCGAAAGAGATCGGCGCGCCCGATCGTCATGCCCGGGAACAGCCGGTCCAGGTGGGCAACGATGAGCTCTTCCAACAGGCACCACTGGTCGGGGCCGGCCTGCAAGAAGCGCGGCAGCGAGTTCGGCACTTTCACGCGCGCGCTTCGTTCGTCGTGGGTCAGGTCGTCGCGCACCGAGACGGCAATGTTCAACGAGAGATTGGAGATCATCGGAAAGGGATGGCCCGGGTCGACGGCGAGTGGGGTGAGTACGGGGTAGACGTTTTCGTCGAAGTACTTGGCGAGTAACTTTTTGGCCTCGAAGTCGAGATCGTCGTGGCGAACGATGGCAATACCGCCGGCGGCGAGTTCGGGCACAATTGAGTCGATCATGAGGCGATCTTGTCGCTCCACGAGTTCGAGCACGCTCTCACGAATCGCGGCCAACTGTTGACGAGGGCGAATGCCGTCAATCGACGGCGTCTGCACCCCGGCCGCGACTTTGTCTTCGAGACTAACGACACGAACTTGAAAGAACTCATCGATCATCTCGGCGAAGATCGCCACGAACTTGCATCGCTCGAGAATCGGCAGATTCTGGTCGTCGCCGAGGTCCAAAAGTCGCGCGCCAAATTCGAGACGTGAGAGTTCACGACTCGAGAACCTCTCGGGTCCAAACGACGACAGATCTATACCCAAGGCGGTTGGTTCCCTCTGATTAGTCAATAGTTTCTTACCATCGTACGACTACTGTTGAAACGTGGCGAAACACGCAAGCAACGAGGTCGCCCGAACCAGTGCGCCGCTGCCAAGTGTTCAAGCGAACTATCGCTTCACCGAGTTGGGCCTCATGGCCTTGGCGTGGATTATCACCACCGTGTACTACGTCTTGGCCTGGTTGGGGGCACAGGGCAAAATGCCCCCTCGGTTTCTGTTTTTTCTGGGGGGAATGGTACTCATTTCACTCCTCATGCACTTTGCGGTCGTGCGCTACGCTCCCAACTCCTCGCAGGTCCTCTTGCCGATCGCTACCTTGCTCAACGGCATTGGCTACGTCGAGATCGCTCGATGGGACCCCCCGTTGGCGCGCAGTCAGTCCTTGTGGTTTCTCGCGAGCGCCCTCGGACTCGCCCTCACGCTCAAAGTTGTTCGCCACGTGCGCGACCTCGACCGGTATCGCTACCTCACGTTGGTCGCGGCCCTCGCCTTGTTGGGCGCCCCCCTCTTGCCCGGCGTCGGCACGACGGTCAACGGCGCGCGACTGTGGATCGACGTGGGCCCCTACGCCTTTCAACCGGTCGAGTTCGCCAAGATCCTCCTGATCTTCTTTTTCGCGTCGTACTTTGCCGCCAACCGCGAACTTCTTTCCATTCCCACTCAACGCCTGGGGCCCGCGAGGGTCGTGCCGCCAAAAGTGCTCGTGCCGATTCTCGCCGCGTGGGGTCTCTCGGTCGTTATCTTGGGCGCGGAGAACGACCTCGGCTTCGCGATTCTCATTTTCGCGCTGTTCATCTCCCTGCTGTGGGTGACGACGGGATTAAAGTCCTACGCCGTTCTCGGCCTCGGACTGCTGATCGGCGGCGCGATTATTGCGGACAAGTTATTCGTCCAGGTGCAAGTTCGAGTGAGCGAGTGGCTCGATCCCTGGTCGGCCGTGAACTTTAACTTCTCACATCAACTGGCCTTTGGCTGGTTCTCGATCGCCGCCGGCGGCGTCGCCGGCACCGGCCTCGGTCTCGGTCAGTCGGGCAACATTCCCTTCATCACGTCCGACATGATCTTCGCCGCCGTCGCGGAAGAGCTCGGCTTTCTCGGCGTCATTTTGGTGCTCTGTCTCTTCGCCGCCTTCGTGGGCGAGGGATTTCGCATTGCCCAACGAGCCTCGTCGGACTTCGTGCGACTCACCGCCACGGGCCTCACGGCCCTCTTGGGCTTTCAAGCGTTCGTCATCATGGCCGGCATCCTTCGTCTCCTACCCTTCACGGGCATCACGTTGCCGTTCATGGCCTACGGTGCGAACTCGCTCATCGCGAACTATCTCGTGGTGGCGATTTTGCTGCGGATCTCCGACGAAGGGAACACCGAGAAACGCGGCGGCGAAATTGTCGCCGTCCATTTCCCTCACGCGTAGTACGACTGGAGCACGTCCTCGGCGCAGAGAATCGGCGCCGGCACGCTTTGGCGAAGCGCCAGGGACAGGGCGTCACTGGTGCGACAGTCGAAGACTTCGCGTCCCCCGGGCGTCATGAGATCGAGTTCGGCGTAAAAGACGCCGCCCTCGTATCGAACAATGCGCGCCGCGATGACTTCAGCTTGTAGACGAGTCAAGATCGTCGTCATCAGTTCGTGCGTGCTCGGACGGCGACCCTCGATCGCGCTGTGCGCGAGCTGCAGCGCCGTGGCGTCGCTCAGGGCCAGGGGAACGACGAGGTAGCGAAAGGGCGATTCGGCCTCAAGTAGGTGCACGAGCGGTGAGGGATCAGTTAGGTCGTAGAGCACTGACTCGAGGTGCATCACGCGATAGGCAACGTCCTCAACGCTCGACGACGGGTCCAGTTCTTCGCTCGATTCACCCGTTGGAACCACGCTCTCGGTGGCGGGTGCGTCATCACTCATAGGGCCCCAACCCTAACGGCCAACACGTCGTGAGACCGAGAGCACCGTGCCGGCCGCGACGAAGAACACGAGCTCCGCCGAGCCGCCGTAACTGAGCAGCGGCAACGGAATTCCCGTCACGGGCATGATGCCCATGGACATACCAATATTTTCAAAACAGCTGAAGGCGAAAAAGATGAACACCCCGATGCAGAGCAGTCGTCCCATCGTGTCCTTCGCGTTCTTACCGATCACGAACATTCGAAAGGCCACGAAGGCGAGCAACAAGATGATCAGCACCGAACCAATGAATCCCATCTGCTCGCCGATCGCGGTGAAGATGAAGTCCGTCTGCTGTTCGGGGACGTAGCCGAGCACCGTCTGCATCCCGTGAAAGAGGCCCGCACCGTGGATCCCACCCGATCCAATGGCGCTCTTGGCGTTGTTGACCTCGAGAAGAAGCGCCGTCAACGCCGGATTCGTGGAGTTTTGATTGAGGAACGACGCGAAGCGGTCGACTTGATACTTCTGCAAGAGATCGAGGTACAACGCCGCCGCGAGACCCAGCGAACCGAGAACCGCCAGCATGGTCATGAACCGTGGCGGCACGCCCGCGATCACCATCATCGCCGAAACGATCAGGACGATGATGACCGACGTGCCGAGGTCGGGCTCTTTCACGATGAGGGCCAGGGGCACGACCGCCATCAAGAGGAGCCGCATGACGTCGTACATCTTGAGGCCCTCGGATCTTCGTGAGCAGAACGTCGCGATCGCCAGAATCAAAAACAACACCGTGAACTCGCTGGGTTGAACCTGAATCGAACTGCCAATGCTGTACCAACGTTGCGCGCCGAGGGCACTCTTGCCGAGGACGAACACGCCCGCGAGCGCGAAGAGTGAACCCACGTAGAGCGGCGTCGCGGCAATTTCAAAGCGGCGATAGTCAATTCGTGAGACCACGTACATGGCAATGACGCCCAAAACCAGGAAGAATCCTTGGCGCTCGACGAAGTAGTGCGGATTTTCTCCCAGGTTCACGAGCTGTTGGCGCGTCGCGCTGTAGATCGCGACGACGCCGGTCCCGCCAAGCAACAGCATTCCCCAAAAGAGTCCCAGGTCAAAGGAGTCCTTGGGGCGAAGTCGAGTGGAAAGGGCACTCAGGGTGTCAGTCATTGGAGTACCTCGAGAAGTTTTGCGCCATCTAAGGCTACGCCCCACCACCACTGCATTTGCAGCGCCGCTTGATAGGCCAACATCGCGAGCCCGTTCATCGTGCGACACCCGGCAGCTTCGTAGAGTTCTCGCCACGACGATTCGCGCGGTTCGTAGGTAATGTCCACCGCGACGGTCTCGTGATGCACGCCCTGCAACACCGCGGCTTCGAGACCGCGCCCCGCGACCGGCACCGTGTTCACCACGAGGTCAACCGGTCGGTAGACCAACGAACTCGAAAAGACGTTCTGGTACCGATGGCACAGTGCCTCGACCTTGGCTTCGTTGCGCGCGTGAATCACGACCGAGGCGACGCCGTGGTGCACCAACGCGTCAACAATCGCGCTGGCGGCTCCCCCCGCTCCCAGTACCACCGCGTGCGCGTTCTCCACCACCGGACCGAACTCGGCCACCAGGGCGTTGATGAATCCTTCGCCGTCGGTGCTGTCACCGTAGAGAACCCCGTCGCGACGAAGGAGTGAGTTGACGGACTGCGTGCGCGTCGCGACGTCACTGCGTTCTTCACTGAGTTCATAGGCCACGTGTTTCAACGGACTGGTGATCGACAGGGCGTCGAACTCGGTGGTGATGAGACCGCGCAGTCGCTCCGCGTCTTTAAGCTCGACCTCCACGCGCGTTGACGTGCCCTCGAGGACGGCCAGTCGAAGGCCCGCTTCGTGGAGTTGTGGCGAGAGCGAGTGCGCCACGGGCGAGCCGGCAATCCCGACGCGCCAGTTCACTCAAGCCCCCTCGAGCGGGCGATGTGTTCGTTCTTCAGTTGTTGGGCGAACGTCGTGGCGAAGGCTTCCTTGCCACTCTTATCGATCAGGGTGAAGTAGAGCCACGTTCCCGCGGGCGCGTGCAAGACGGCGTTGAGGGCGAATTTCGACACCGTGCAGATTGGCGTCGGCGTCAGTCCCGTGTTGAGGTACGTGTTGTAAGGAGTCGGCGTCGCCAGCATGGCCTGGGTAACGGTGCCGCCGTCTTGTCGAAAGTAGTAGAGCACGGTGGCGTCCATCTGCAGTGGTCCACCGCGCGCCAACCGATTGAAGATGACGCGCGCCACCCGGGGCATGTTGCTCGGGTAGTAGCCCTCTTTTTCGACGATCGACGCCGACGTAATCAACTGGTAGGCGTCCAGTCCACTGATCGTCGTCGACGGCGTGAGACCGACCGAGGCCGCCTCTTTCTCAAAGCCCCGAACCATCTCGTGCGCGAGGTCGAGCGGCGTCGTCGTCGGCGCGATGACGTAGGTTCCGGCTCCGATGAGCCCTTCGAGCGAGCCGCCGTGACTAAACGTGCTCGACGTGACGGCAGCCGTCGCGTCGGCCACGAAGCTGTTGGCGTAGGTGGGACCCATGTCCTTCGCCACGTCGAGGGCGATCTCGTGCAGGGTCAGACCCGGTGAGGCGATCACCACGTCGACGTTGGGCGCGTTGCCCAGAACGGAACGAACCTTGGCGAACGACGAACCCTGTCGAAGTTCGTAGGAACCAGCCTGGACCTGCGGCGTACCGAAGATGAGACTGTCGAGACGAAAGGCGAAGGTCGACGCGATCACGCCCTTCGCGTGAAGTTCTCCAGCGATCGTCGAGAATGAGTCGCCGCTGTGCACCGTGACGATGACCTCTTTACCCTTCCCCGCAAAGACTGGGTCGACCTGCAGCGCGAACCAACCGACGACCAGCACCACGAGGAGCACGACCCCGAGAATGAGACGGCCCAGTGGCCTAGTCAGCATGGTGGCCATCAACGTAGTTTTGCAGCATGATGACGGCCGCGGCGCTGTCAACGTGATCGCGGTGTTCTTTGGCCTTTAGGCCAGCCTGCGAGAGAGATCGCTGCGCTTCATAGGTGGTGAGCCGCTCGTCCCACTGGGTCACGGCGATCTCACCAAAGGCGTCGACGAGTGTTTGGAAGAGCGCGTCGGCCTGCTTGGTACTCGCGGTTTCATCGCCCGAGAGCGCCACGGGTCGACCGACAACGATGCCGCCGACGTTCTCCTCTTGCACCAATGTTCGTATCGAAAGAATCAGGGCGTCGTCGTTGGCGAGCGCCGGTCTTGGAAAAGCCAACGTCGCCGCCGAGTCCGTGATCGCGACACCGCACCGCGCCGCGCCGGGGTCGATGCCAAGTAGCCGCGTCATCCAGTACTTAGAGCGCCTTCGCCGCGACCACGACCGCGTCGATGCCTTGGGGATCGCGCCCACCGGCGAGGGCGAGGCGCGCGGATCCGCCGCCGCCGCCGCCCACGTGCGCGGCCAGCGACTTCACCGCGCTCGAGGCGTCGAGGGATCCGTCGGTGGCCACGGCCAGTGAGACCTTGCCCTCATTCTCTCCAACGAGTACGACGACGCGTCGTCCCCGGTGTTGGAGTTCTTGGACCAGCGTGCGTAGTTGTTCGCCGGCGTAGCCGTCGACGCGAGCCACGATCGCGTCGCCGGTGCTTTGCTCGTCAAGCTCGTGGGCGAACTGCGTGAGCTGTGCTTGGCGCAGTCGGGCGATCTCTTTTTCCACGTCGCGTTGGCGCTCAAAGAGGCGCTCTAACGCCGGCACCACGTCGTCGCTCGACGTCTTTAAGAGCGTCGCCACCGAACCGAGAACCTGTTCCATTTCGTAGCTGCGACGATGCGCGCCCAGTCCACTCACCGCCTCGATTCGACGAGTGTTCGCGCCAATGGAGGACTCACTCACGACCTGAATCTGGCCAATGTCGCCGAGTCGATCCACGTGAGTGCCCCCACAGAACTCGAGGCTGTGGCGACCGGCGCGCACGACGCGCACGCGATCGCCGTACTTATCCCCGAAGAACGCGACCGCCCCCATCGTCTCGGCCTCGCACTTCGACGTCTGAATGGTGTCGACGTCCTCGTTCAAGACCACGTCGGTATTGACCAGCGTGAGAATCTCCTTGGTCTCATCTTGCGAGAGTCCCGCGCCGTGCGAGAAGTCAAAGCGCAGACGATCGGGCCCCACGTAGGAACCCTGTTGACGGACGTGATCACCGAGGACCGTACGAAGTCCCGCGTGCAAGAGGTGCGTCGCGGTGTGATTGCGTCGGGTCGACTCACGACGATCCGCTTCGATGGTCGCGACGGCGATCTGGCCGGGTAACACCTCGCCGGTCAGTCGGCCGCGGTGCGCGAAGAGTCCTCCCGCGACGTTTTGGGTGTCGAGAACCTCGAAGCGACCCGTTTCGGTGACGACCACGCCGGTGTCGCCCACTTGGCCGCCCGACTCGGCGTAGAACGGCGTCGTGTCGAGAAACAGCTCACTCTCGCCTTTCTCGCCGGCCAGTACCGCAAGCACCGTCGTCTCGATGCTGTAGCGCGTCACGTCACGACCGACGAACTCCGTCGCGCCGTGGCGCTCGATGAGATCTCGGTACTGCGCGTCGTCAGCCACGCGTAGCGTCTTCGCGCTCGCCCGGGCGCGTGCGCGCTGCGCGGTCATCGCCTCGTCAAAGGCGCCGCGCTCAACGCTCAGTCCCGACTCGGCGACGATTTCGTCGGTCAGTTCGATAGGAAAACCGTGCGTGTCGTGCAGCTTAAAAGCGACGTCACCAGGAAAGATGGTGGCGCCACTCGAGAGGACTTCGCGTTGCGCCTCCTCGAGCAGCGAGAGACCCGTGCGAAGGGTGCGAGCAAAACCGGCCTCCTCGCGTTCTAAGACTTCGACGATCAGGTCACGATCTTTCACCAACGCGGGGTACGGCCCACCCATTTTTTCTATCGTCGCGTCGACGAGTGACGCCGACAGCGCGCCCTCGGCGCCGGCGCGTCGCGCCGCGAGAATGGCGCGGCGAATGATTCGGCGCAACACGTACCCGCGTCCTTCGTTCGACGGCAACACGCCGTCAGAGACCAGCATCGTCATCGCACGACCGTGATCGGCGATGCGTCGGATCGCCACGTCGACCGACTCGTCGTTGCCGTAGGTCGCCTTCAGAGCTCTCGAGGCCGTCTCGATCAGCGGGGCGAAGAGATCGGTGGCGAAGACTGACTCGACGCCGTTCAAGATGGACAGCGTCCGGTCAAAGCCCGCGCCGGTGTCAATGTTCTTCTTCGGCAGTTCGGTCAGGGAACCACCGGGCCCTCTCTCGTACTGCGTGAACACGAGGTTCCAGAACTCGATAAAGCGATCGTCGCCGCCGAAGGCCGGCCCGCCGTCGTCGCCGTAGGCCGAACCCTTGTCGAAGAAGATCTCCGAGCACGGCCCACACGGCCCCACTTCACCCATGGTCCAAAAGTTGTCGCCGTCGAGGCGTTGAATGCGATCGGGATGAATGCCAATAAGATCGCGCCACAGATCGGCCGCGGCGTCGTCGCTGACGTGCACGGTAATCCACAAGCGATCCGGGTCGATCCCGAGTCCCTCGGTGATGAGCTGCCACGCGTACGTGATGGCGCCCTCTTTGAAGTAGTCGCCGAAGGAGAAGTTGCCCATCATCTCAAAGAAGGTCAGGTGACGTTGGGTCGTGCCGATGATGTCAATATCCGCGGCGCGAAAGCACTTTTGGATCGAAACGGCTCGGGGATAGGGCGGAGTCTCCTCGCCCGAGTAGTAGGGCTTGAAGGGCACCATGCCCGCGACCGTGAACAGCAGCGTCGGATCGTGCGGAATCAAACTCGCCGAGGGCACCACGGTGTGGCCGTTCTGGGCGAAGTAGTCCAGGAAAATCCTGCGAAGTTGGGCGGCTTCCACGAGAGTCACTCTACTGGCGCGGTTGGTTCGTCCTGGTGAGAGCGGTTCGTTCGCGAACGCCACTGCGCGACGAGTGGACCTTCTCGACCGTACGGCGAGGGATCAAAAAACGTCGACTCGACGAGGGCGTCGGGTAGGTACTGCTGGTCGACCCAACCGTCGGGAAAGTCGTGCGCGTAGCGGTACTCGGTACCGTGTCCCAACAACCCCGCGCTTCGATACGAAGCGTCGCGCAGGTGCGCGGGGACGTCCGTCAGTCCCCCGGACTGCACCGCCGAGGTCGCGGCACCTAACGCGCGCGTCACCGAGTTGCTCTTGGGCATGAGCGCGAGGGTGAGGGTGGCGTGCGCGAGGGTGAGTCGAGCCTCGGGTAGCCCCACGAACTCCACCGCGCGCGCCGCCGACTCCGCGACGAGGAGCCCGAGGGGATCGGCGAGGCCCACGTCTTCGCTCGCGAGAATGACCAGACGCCGAGCGAGAAACCGGGCGCTCTCCCCGCTCTCGAGCAACGTCACGAGCCAGTAGAGCGCGGCGTCGGGGTCTGAACCGCGTACCGATTTTATGAACGCGCTGATCTGGTCGTAGTGGGTGTCCGCGGATTGGTGGTACAGACGACCGTCTCTCGCACGAGCCACGTGACTGACCTCGACGGGTTGGCCCTGAGCCTCCATCGTGGCGAGCACGATCGCCGTGTCGAGTGTCGTCAGGGCGCTTCGCGCGTCACCGTCCGCCGAGGACGTCACCGCGCGAAGCGCGTCGTCGGTGATCGTCGCGCCCCTGAGTTCCAGTCCGCGACGAACCAGCGTGGCGAGGTCTTCCTCGCCCAGTGGGTGCAGTCGCCACAGCGTTGATCTACTCATTAGGGCCGCGTTCACCTCGAAGTAGGGATTCTCGGTGGTGGCGCCGATCAGCACGACCTGGCCGGTCTCGGTCGCGGGCAACAAGAGGTCCTGCTGGGCCTTGTTGAAGCGGTGCACTTCGTCGATGAAGAGCACCGTTCGCTGTCCGTGTTCGCCCAGGCGATCGCGAGCGCGCTGCAGGGCCTCGCGAACGTCCTTCACGCCGCTCGAAACGGCCGAAAGGCTCTCAATGACGTAGTCCGCCGACGCGGCCAGGATGCGCGCGAGCGTGGTCTTGCCGGTCCCCGCGGGACCCCAAAGAATCATTGACGTCAACTGCCGAGACTCCACGAATCGACGCAGCGGTCCGTCCGCGCCGACCAAATGGTCCTGACCCACGATTTCGTCGAGCGTGCGCGGACGCAGTAGCTCCGCCAACGGAGCCGCGTCGCGCAAACGCTCGTTGACGGCGTCGTCAAAGAGCGACGTAGGTCACGAACCTTTGGGCGTGAAACGAAGGTGCAGGTCGCGCGTCTGACGTTCGCTGATGCCCTTTGGCGCGCCGGTCATCAAGTCGTTCCCCGACTGGGTCTTGGGAAAGGCGATCACCTCACGGATGTTCTCCTCGCCCGCGAAGATCGCTACTAAGCGGTCAATGCCAAAGGCGAAGCCGGCGTGCGGCGGGGCGCCGTACTTAAAGGCGCCGAGCAAGAAGCCGAACCGGTTCTGGGCCTCTTCGTCACTGATGCCGAGCGCGCGAAAGATTCGCGACTGGATGTCGGCGCGGTGAATGCGCACCGATCCACTGCCCAGTTCCCAACCGTTCAGCACCAAGTCGTAGGCCTGGGAACGAACCCTCAGCGGATCGCTCTCGATGAGCGAAAGATCATCGGGTTGGGGCATCGTGAAGGGGTGGTGCGCGGCTTGGAGATTGCCGTCGTCGTCGATGCCTTCGAACAACGGAAACTCCGTCACCCAGACGTAGTGGTGTGGCCCCTCGCCCACGGGTAAAGAGCCGAGCGTGACGCGAAGCGCCCCGAGGACCCGACAGGCCTCGACGTACTCGTCGGCGACGACGAGTACCAGGTCGCCGACCTTTGCCCCGTCCACGCTCTGAACCGCGGCCGCTTCACTCTCACTGAGAAATCTCGCCAGTGGTGAGTCGAGGCCTTCGTTGGTGACGCGAAACCACGCCAGACCCTTCGCGCCCAGACTCTTCGCCCGGTCGGTGAGGGCGTCGAGCTTGGAGCGAGAAAAACTCGCGCCGTCCTCGACGCGAAGAGCCTTCAAGGTCGGCGCGCCGAAGGCTTTGACGTTGCTGTTGGCGAAGACCTCCGAGAGGTCCTGAAGCACCATGGCGAAGCGCAGGTCGGGCTTATCAGTGCCGTAGTGGTCGAGCGCCTCGGCCCAGGTCATGCGTCCGATCTCGCCCGGACGCACGCCCGTCGCCACTTCGGCGGCGTCCAGAACCGCCTCGGAGACGAAGCCCATAATGTCGTCTTGGGTGACGAAACTCGCTTCGAGGTCGAGTTGCGTGAATTCGAACTGACGATCAGCGCGCAGGTCTTCGTCGCGCAAGCATCGCGCAATCTGGAAGTAACGGTCGAAGCCGCCCACCATCAAGAGCTGCTTGGCGATCTGGGGACTTTGGGGCAGAACGTAGAACTCGCTGGGGTGAAGTCGAGAGGGCACCACGAACTCGCGCGCGCCCTCGGGCGTGGGCGCCCAGAGCAGCGGCGTCTCCACTTCGCAAAAGCCCTGCGCGTCCATGGCTTGGCGCAACGCCGCGTTCACCTTGGCGCGGAGGCGCAGGTTCCGCTGCATCTGATCACGACGCAGGTCCAGGTAGCGATAGCGAAGGCGTACCTGCTCGTCGATGTCGACGCGATCGTCCAGTTGAAAGGGGGGCACGTCAGCGAGCGAGAGGACTTCGACCTGGCAGTCACTGAGTTCGACCGCCCCGGTCGCCAATCGAACGTTGACGGTGCCCTCGGGACGCGGGGTCACCGTACCGGTCACGCGAACGACGTACTCGCTGCGAACGTCAACGGAACCCTCCACCACGGCCTGCAACACACCCGAGCGGTCGCGCAAGTCAAGAAACGCGAGGTGTTCACCGTGTTCGCGTCGTTTGGCCACCCAACCACAGACGCTCACGCGCTCGCCCACGTGGTTTTCGTTCACGGACCCACAGAGCAAGTCGCGCAGACTCGTGGCTTCAATTTCCTTGGGCATTGTCACTTCACTTCGTCAGTAGATTGGCGACCGTCGAAACGAGCTCGCTTTGGGCCACGCGCAGTTGCGTCTGCTCAAAGTCCTGGCTTCGCAGGTCCCTAATCGTAACCTCCCCGGCGGCTCGTTCCTCGGGGCCAACGAGGACGGCCAAGCGCGCGCCGGACTTGTCCGCCACCTTCATCTGCGCCTTCAGGGATCGCTGGTCGTAAGCGCGATCGGTCGCGATACCGGCCTCACGCAGGCGCTCGACGAACACGCTGACGGTGTCGTCACCGGTCGTGTCGACGACGAACACGTCGAGCGAACGCTTTAAGAGCTCAGCGTCAATTCCTTCGCCCGCGCGCGCGAGCAGTACGCGTTCGACGCCGATGCCAAAGCCGACACCACTCGTGGGCTTACCTCCGAGCTCTTCGGCTAACTTGTCGTAGCGCCCGCCGCCACCAATCGAGTTCTGGGCACTGTCGAACGCGTCGGCGATGAACTCGAAGGTCGTGCGGTTGTAGTAGTCAAATCCTCGCACCAGACGCGGACTCAGCACGCTCTCGATGCCGAGGGCTTCTAGGCCCGCCACCACTTTGTCGAAGTGCGCGCGACAGTCGTCACAGATGTAGTCGATCAGCATCGGACCCTCGCACGTGGCCATGACACAGGGTGCTCGCTTGCAGTCGAGAACCCGCAGCGGATTCTCGCGCCAGATCTCGCGGTGCTCGTCGCACAGGTGGTCCTGATTCGCCTTTAAGTACTTGCGCAGCACTTTCACGTAGGCCGCGCGACAGACGTCGTGACCCATGGAGTTGATCAAGAGGCGAACTTGGCGAAGTCCAATCGAACGATAGAAGCCATTCGCCAGGGCGATGACCTCGACGTCGACGGCCGGGTCGTCGGTGCCGAGCACCTCGACGCCGAGTTGATAGTGCTGTCGATAGCGGCCCTTCTGTGGACGCTCGTAGCGAAATGCCGGCGTCAGGTACCACGCCTTCCAGGGGGTCGTGGGCCGGTGTTGCACGAACGCGCGAACTACCGAGGCGGTCCCTTCCGGGCGAAGGGCGTAGCGGCGCTCGGAACGGTCTTCGAAGACGTACATCTCTTTTTTAAAGACGTCGCTCCCTTCGCCGATGCCCCGAAGAAAGACGCCGACGTCTTCGAAGATGGGTGTCATCACCAGCGAAAAGCCGTAGCGATACGCACTCTGGGCGAAGACGGCGACGAGACCCTCCCACGACGCGGACGCGGGGGCGAGTACGTCGTGCGTGCCGATGGGCGCCTTAAAGGGCGCGGTCGGCTCGCTCATGAGGTCTTGTGCTGACCCGGCAACTGTCGAAAGGCGTCAAAGACGCCGTCGACGCCCTTCAGCGCGGCCACGAGACTCGACAGGTGCGTGGGATCGGCGAGCTCGACGTCAAAGATCATGCGCACGATGCGCGCGCCCGAGGTGGTCGAACTACTCGAAATGATGTTGAGGTGATACTCCGCGACAACCTTCGAGACGTCAAGCAGCAGTCGCGAACGATCGAAGGCCATGATCTCGAGGACGGCGCGGTACTGACCGCCGGCCGATCCGTCCCACTCCACGTCAATGATGCGCTCACCGAGTCGTTGCGCCAGGGCCACCGCGTTCGAGCAGTCGTCACGGTGCACCGACACGCCGCGCCCTTGCGTGATGAAACCCATAATGCTGTCGCCGGGCACGGGCGAGCAACAGCGCGCCAGGTGAATCATGACGTCGTCGAGACCCTCGACGTAGACCCCGGCCGTACGGCGCGTGGTGCGACTGGTGCGCGGCACCTTCGTGACCGTCGTGGGCATCTGTTCCGCGTCGCCGCCGCGCAGTTCACGGTCCAGGCGCTGGACCACCGCGAGCGCCGAGATCTGATCACTGTCGATCGACATGAACAAAGCGTCACGGTCATCTAGATTCATCGACGCGATCACCGCGTCGAGCGCGCCCGAAGAGAGTGAGGTCGCGATCGGCAGACCCTCGCGGCGAAGGGCCTTGGTCAGTTCTTCTCGGCCACCTTCAATGGCGTCGTCGCGACGTTCTCGCTGGAACCACTGACGGATCTTGGACTTGGCCCTCGAGGACTGCGCGATATTCAACCAGTCCCGTGACGGACCGGCGTTCTCGTTCTTGCTGGTGACCACTTCAACGACGTCGGCCGAGCGCAACACGGTGTCGAGTGGCACCAAGCGGCCGTTCACCTTCGCCCCGACGCAGTGGTGCCCCACTTCGGTGTGCACCGCGTAGGCAAAGTCGATGGGCGTCGCGCCCTCGATGAGAGCAATGACGCGACCCTTGGGCGTGAAGAGATAGACCTCGTCTTGGCCGAGGTCGAGCTTCAGGGCCTCCAAAAAGGCGATGGGGTCCGTCTCTTCTTGTTCCACGTCGGCGAGACGTTGCATCCACGCGACTTCTTTGGCCGTGGCGCCCTCCTTGTAGCTCCAGTGCGCGGCGACGCCGAACTCCGCGCGGCGGTGCATCTCTTGGGTGCGTACTTGAACTTCCACCGACTTGCCGCGTGGGCCAATGACCGTCGTGTGCAGCGACTGGTAGAGGTTGAACTTCGGTGAGTTGATGAAGTCCTTAAATCGGCCCTGCACGGGCGACCACAGGGCGTGAATGGCGCCGAGCGCCGCCCAGCAGTCACGCTCTTCGTCGACGATGAGGCGAAGGCCCACGAGGTCGAAGATGTCGTCGAACTCCTTGCCGCCGACGACCATCTTCTCGTAGATGCTCCAAAAGTGCTTCGGCCGTCCACGAACTTCCGCGCTAATGCCAAACTCGTCGAGCTTAGCGAGCAGCGTCCCCATCACCTCGGCGAGGTAGGTCTCGCGCTCGGGCTGACGCGCGGCGACCATCTGTTCGATCTCGGCGTACCGCTTAGGGTGCAGGGTCGCGAAACTGAGGTCCTCGAGCTGCCACTTGACCTGTTGGACACCGAGGCGGTGCGCGAGCGGCGCGTAGACGTCGAGCGTCTCTTGGGCGATGGCGCGCTGACGGGCCATGGGCATCACCGAAATGGTTCGCATGTTGTGCAGTCGGTCGGCCAGTTTGATGAGCAAGACCCGCCAGTCTTGGGCCATGGCGATGAACATTTTTCGAATCGTGGCCGCCTGTTGGGCCTCTTTCGAGTCGAACTCGAGACGGTCCAGTTTGGTCACGCCGTCGACGACGGCCGCCACCTGGGCGCCGAACTCACTGTCCAGCCACTGCGTGGTGACCCCGGTGTCCTCCACGGCGTCGTGCAACAGCGCCGCGGCGATGGTGACCTCGTCGAGACCCAGATCGGCCGTTATCCCCGCCACGGCGATGGGGTGCGTGACGTAGGGTTCGCCCGTGCGGCGAAGTTGACCCTCGTGGGCGTTAATGGCGGCAATCCCAGCACGGCGAATCAGGTCCACGTCGCCGTTGACGTGATGCTCGTTAAATCGCGCGATGAGGCGCTCAATCGAGCTCAGCAACACGGGGTCGGCGGTGGAGCGAGAAGTGAGACTAACCATAAGGTCAGCCTACCGGTGGGTTAACGATGGATCTTCGACACACCATCTGGAACGTGACGCGAGTCACCAGTGCATCGTGACAGATCTGTTGCGTCGGGTCCGCGACACGAACTCACACGCTGCACCCCCCATTTAATTCCGCAACGAACATGTGGCTTTACTAGCAACCGGAAGTGGAGAACTTGGAGTTCTCTTCGCCGCAGCAATGGCGGGTGAGTTCACTCGGTGCGGTGCACTCCAGAGCTGGATCGCGGGAGTTACTTCTTCGCCGCTTCGTAGTAGGGATTGGCGCCGGCCGCGTGGTCAGTGACGTCGATGACCCGAGTAATCTCCGGAACCGACTCGCAAAGGGCTACTTCAATCCCTTGGCTCAAGGTCACCGTCGCCATGCCACAGCCCGCGCACCCACCGCTCAGGCGGAGATAGGCGGTCTGGTCTTCCACCGCGACCAGGTCAGCCCGACCACCGTGGGCCGCAATGCTCGGATTGATCTGTTGCTCGAGGACCTGTATGACCCTTTGCGCTACGTCGCCGCTGAGGTCGACCGGTGGCCCGGCCATTGCCGGGCTTTTGCCGGCGGGGCGCGGCGGCTGATTGGGGTTCTCGATGAACATGGCGCCCTGCTCGGCGTCGGGTCTGACGTCGATGACCGAGCCGCGAATCTTATCGATGCTGTCAGCTGGCACCACTATTGTGAGCCCGCCACGTTCCTCGGACCAGTCATCGGGACTGGCGTCGCCGATCGCCTGGAAGTAAATGCCGTAGGTGTAAGCGTCTTTGCTTGAACCGGTGACTTCGATCCAGAGGGCCAGTGACTCCGGATCCACCTCACTGGACCGCAATTCCAGAACCATCGCCAGCGCTGCGTCCGTCGCGTGCATGACGGCCGCGCCACCTGAATCGATGCGGGTCATGGTGCCTCGTCTCGAGCTCGTCAGTTTCGGCCATCATAAAGGAGTGACCCGAATCCTGTTACTGTTGCCCACCGCCACCTACCGGGCCCCGGATTTCCTCGCCGCCGCCGCTCATCTAGGAGTCGACGTCGTGGTTGGATCCGAACATCGTCAAGCCCTGTCCGGCTCCATGGGTGACCGCGCGGTGCTGGTGTCCCTGACCGATGTCGCGGCCGCGGTTGACGCCATCGTGGCTCTGCATCGACGCAGCCCCCTTGACGCGGTACTAGCCGTCGACGACCCGGGAGTGGCGATTGCCTCTGCTGCGGCCGCCACGTTGGGACTGCGCCACAATCCGCCCGACGCGATCGCCGGCGCGAGGGACAAGACGATCATGCGCGCGCGCCTAGGAACCGCCTCGCTACGCCAGCCCGAGTATCGAATTGTGCCGCCCGGTAGCGACGTCGTCGCGGCCGCGCAGCAGATCGGGTACCCCTGCGTGGTCAAGCCGGTGTCGCGCTCGGCCAGCCAAGGGGTCATCCGCGTCAACGACGCCACCGAGGCCGATGCGGCCGGTGTGCGTATTCGCGCCATGATTGCGAACTGTCCCGAATCCCTGCTGGTCGAGCGCTTCGTGCCCGGAGACGAGGTCGCCGCCGAGGGTCTGCTCACGGGGGGACGCCTGGAGGTACTCGCGGTGTTCGACAAGCCCGATCCCCTCGACGGCCCCTTCTTCGAAGAGACGATCTACGTCACGCCGTCACGCCAACCTCGAGCGATCCTCACCGAGATCGAAACTGTCGCCGCTCAGGCAGCCGCGGCATTGGGGCTTCGCGAAGGTCCGATCCACGTCGAGCTGCGAATTGGCCCCGGTGGCGAGGTGACCATACTCGAACTGGCTGCCCGGTCCATCGGGGGCTTATGCGCGCGAGCTCTGCGATTCGGAGCGGGGGTGAGCCTCGAAGAGGTGATTATTCGTCATGCTCTCGGCATGGGATTCGGCGGCCTCACCCGTGAACCACAGGCGTCGGGCGTGATGATGCTCCCGATCCGCGCGGCAGGAGTTCTCAACCACGTGTCCGGACAGAAACGCGCCCTCGCCGTCGAAGGCGTGGTTGGTCTCGACATCAGTATTGCGCCGGGGCGTTCGGTGGTGCCACTGCCCGAAGGCGATCGCTACCTGGGGTTCATTTTCGCCCGGGGAACGACACCGCAATTCGTTGAAGCAGCCCTTCGACGGGCAGAGGCGTGTCTCGACGTGCGACTGCGCTGACCCACGCAAGGGATTCCCAGGAAGATTGAGGTTTTCGACAAATGGGCGAAGTTCAGACGGGGCATATCTCCACCACGATCTGACCTCAGAGGATTTTGCGCCAACGGTCGGGCCTTCTGGTTTCGGTCATTTGTTCTTTTCTAAATCAGAGGGCCGCGAACTTTCAGGAATTGCCAATACCATCATCGGGCCTCCAAGATGTTGGTTCGCCGATAGATCGTTGACCTCGGTCCACCTTTGTAACATTGGTTCTCCGAAGCGAACCCACGCGCAGCAGGGTGACGAATCAAGAATTCTAGGGTTCATCCCACGGGTCAACCCGACGCACCGAACGCGTTTTCCTACCGTCAGTGCAACATCCGCGAAGTCAAGCGGCGCCCCGGCTGATCAGTTGTAACTGTCGGAACTTGAGACTAGACAGCAGCTTCAAATGAGAATGGCAATTCTAAACGTGGGACACACTTGTGACCCGATGCCTCCGTGAGCCGCCTCGTGGCCGAGGCGCGTCTCCGAAACACTGGCGCTGAGGGTCTCTCTGAGCCAATGAGTGGCGCGAGTTGCCAACAGCGCGTCAGGATCCTCC
>OCZT010000228.1_pt1 | contig 53874 bp, 49 predicted proteins | sample 1539031 | NCBI WGS metagenome assembly OCZT01 (sample SAMEA3539308, study PRJEB22396) | soil metagenome | biome: tundra; feature: field; material: soil | place: USA | collected 2010-05 | depth 0.15 m
AGATGCGCATGCCGCGCGGCTACATCATCCCGGCGAACCAGCCCGACTTCCTCACCGCCGAGAAGTTCCTCGTGGCGCTGCAGAAGGTGGGCATCATCGTGCACCGCGCGAGCGCGGCGTTCACCGTGGCCGGCAAGAGCTATCCCGCCGGCTCGTATGTGGTGAAGACGGCACAGGCGTTCCGACCCGACGTGCTCGACATGTTCGAGCCGCAGGACCACCCCAACGACTTCAAGTATCCGGGCGCACCGCCGACCCGTCCGTACGACAACGCGGGATGGACGCTCGCACTGCAGATGGGCGTGAAGTTCGACCGCGTGCTCGACGCGTTCGATGGCCCGCTCACGCGCCTTGACCCGCTCAAGGATCGCATCACGCCGGCACCGACGACGGTCGCGACGACCGGGGCGGGCTGGACGCTCTCGCCGAAGGTCAACGATTCCTACCATGCGCTGAGCCGCCTCTGGGCCGCAGGCGCGGACGTGTATCGCTTGCAGCACTCGGCCACCGTCGGCGGCAAGTCGTATCCCGCGGGCACGATCTACGTTGCGGCGAACGCAAAGAGCACGCCGGTCGCGCAGAAGTCAGCGAAGGATCTCGGCGTGACGTTCGAGTCGGCCGGTGACCTCGCGTCGGCCGGCGAGAAGCTCCCGCCGCTGCGCATCGGACTCTGGGATCGCTTCGGCGGCTCGATGCCGAGCGGCCAAATGCGCTGGCTGATGGAGCAGTACGAGCTGCCGTTCCGCGTCGTGTATCCGCAGGAACTCGACGCGGGCAACCTCCGCGCCAAGTTCGACGTGCTGATCTTCCCCGAGAACTCGATTCCGGGAACCGGCGGCGGGCGCGGTGGGCGTGGCGGCGGCGGTGGAGGCGGACGCGGAGGCGCCATGGATTCGACGTCGCTCCCGGCGGAGTTCCGCTCCTGGGTCGGCAGCGTCTCGCCGGACCGCACACTCCCGAAGCTGAAGGAGTTCCTGAATCAGGGCGGCCGCATCGTCGCGATCGGGCCGTCGTCGATCAACATCGCGCAGCAGCTCGGGCTGCCGGTCACCAATCACCTGGTCGAGCGTACGCCGACGGGCACGGCGGGCTCGCCGCTTCCCGCCGAGAAGTACTACGTGCCCGGCTCGCTGCTCGAGGTGGCGTACGACACCACGCTCGACGCGACGCGCGGGCAGGATTCGCACGGCATCGTGTTCTTCGACAACAGCCCGGTGATGCGGCTTGGGCCGGATGCCGAGCTGAAGGGTGTGAAGCCGATCGCGTGGTTCGAGAACGGCACACCGCTGCGCAGCGGCTGGGCGTGGGGGCAGAACTATCTCGACGGCGGGGTGGCGATGGCGGAGGCCAAGTACGGTCAGGGGACCGTGTACCTCTTTGGTCCGGAGATCACGTTCCGGGCGCAGCCGGCGGGGACGTTCAAGCTGCTCTTCAACGCGATTGTGGGGGGGAGCAAGGTGGACAATAGGATCGTGCCGTAAGCGCGCGCCTCGGATAGACCGTAACGACGAGTTGACCCGTTCTTTGTTGGTTGGTTAACCGAAGTGTGAAAATTGGCCCGGGTATCGAGACGCACGATCGCGCTCGTTACCCGGGCCAATTCCTTCACCTCCGTTAACCAACCAACAAAGAACGGGTTAACCCGTCGTTAGATGGCCGCCCCTTTCCCGGCCCAGTACGGCGCGCGCATCTCGCGCTTGAGCGTCTTCCCCGCCGAGCTCCTCGGAAAATCCGCGAGGATCAGTACCTCGCACAACTGCTGGTACCGCGCCGCCACCCGCGCATTCGCCCACACCCGCAGCTCCTCTGCTCCGATCGAGAATCCTTCGCGGAGTATCACCGCGCCCACCGGCGCCTCGCCCCACTTGTCGTGCGGCACGCCGAACACGGCGACCTCGCGCACCGCCGGGTGCTGGACGAGCACCTCCTCGATGTCCTTCGGATACACGTTCACGCCGCCCGAAATGATCAGGTCCTTCTTGCGGTCCACGAGGTGCAGAAATCCGTCCTCGTCGGCGTAGCCGAGGTCGCCCGTGTGCAGCCAGCCGTCCACGATCGCCTGCGCGGTGAGATCGGGCCGGCCGTGATACCCCGGCATGAGCATCGGTCCCCTGCCGACGATCTCTCCCACTTCGCCCGCGGGAAGGTCGTGCCCGTCGGCGCCGACGATGCGCATCTCGTTCATGTACGTCGGGCATCCGACCGAATCGAGCTTGCGATCGTAGTCCTCGCGATCGAGGATCGTGATGAACCCCTCGGTCAATCCGTAGAGTTCGTAGAGGGCGCCGCCGGCGACGGCGCGCAGCCGCTCCTTGTGTTCGCGGTGGAGCGGCGCGCCGACCGAGCAGAGCATCTCGAGCGAGGAAAGCGCCTCCTTCGTGCAGGCCGGCTCGTCGAGTATCGCGGCGATCTGCGACGGCACCGTCATGATGTGCGTCACGCGCTCGCGGCGGATCGTCTCGATGAACGCGGCCGCGTCGAACCGCTTCATCAGCACGTATCTCGTGCCGAGGAAGAACGCGGGGAAGAACGTCACCAGCGCGCCGTTGAAGATCAGCGAGCCGGCGTGCATCACCACGCTCTCGGGCCGCATGCGGAAGGCGGCCGCGAAGGTGGTGCAGTACGCCGCGCGGATCGCGTGCGTGTGGATGATCCCCTTGGGCAACCCGGTGGTGCCGCTGCTGTAGATGATGTTGTAGACGTCGTCGGGGCCGAGCTCTGCGGCGGGCGCATCGTCATTCGCGGCGGAGGTGAGCTCCTCGTAGCTGGCGTATCCCGCGCGCTTCGCGGTCTCGGCTCCGGTCGTGAGGATCCAGCGGCTGGCGGGTATTCCGGGCAGCTGCGGGCGGATCTCGTCGAGCACCGGCGCCATGTCGGCCGAGGCTACCACCGCCGCCGCGCCGGAGTCGCGCAGCAGCGAGAAGAGTCCGCGGCCGCGAAGCAACGGACTCAATGGCACCACCACGATGCCGGTCGTGGCCGCGGCCCAGTAGAGCTCGATGAGTTCGAGGCAGTTGGGGACGACCAGGGCCACGGCGTCGCCCTTGCGCAGCCCCAGTGACCGCAGCGCGTTTGCGGAGCGGTTCACCCGCAGCGCGAATTCGCGCCAGGTGAACCGCTGGTCCTCGAACACGACCGCCTCGTGACCGGGGCGATAGCGCGCGTGGTGCGCGACGATGGTGCCGAGATGCATGGCCTATGCCCTCGCCGCGGCACGATGGCTGCCGAGGAACTCGAGGAGCAAAGGGTTGAGCTTCTCGGGATACTCGATGGGGAGCGCGTGGCGCGCGTCCGCGACGACGCGATGCTGGGCGTGCTTCATGCGACGGACCCATACGTCCTTCACGGCAACCGGCACGTAGTCCTGGTCGGACGAAACGACGAGCGTCGGCGCCTCGACGCCTTCGATCCGGTCGAGCACGCTCCAGCCGAAGAGCGCGTCCTGCGAGGCGATGTAGGCTCGCTTATTGTTGGCCGCCATGCGTTGACGAAACAACCTTCGCTTGTCCTCCTGCTCGGGCTTCGGAAAGAGGCGCTTCGCGAGCAGCCGGCCCATGCCTTTCGGGCCGAGCACACGCGAGATCAGTCGGCGCAGGCGAAGCGCACGGATTTCATCTCGCGTGCGCGGCACCAGCTCCGGCCCGCTGTTCACGATCGTGAGGGTCCGGACGAGCTTCGGCGAGTCGACCGCGAGCTGGAACGCAATCATGCCCCCCATCGAGAGACCGACAACGTGCGCGGGTGTCGCGCCGCGATTGTCCAGGAGCGCTGCGGCGTCGGCGGCGAACTGCGGGACACTGAACGGTCCACCCGGCGTGAGCAGGTCGCGCGAGCGGCCACTGCCACGCGCGTCGAGCGCGATGACACGGTACGAGCCTCGCAGGGCCTCGATCTGTGGCGCCCAGTCGAGCGTGCTGGATCCCAGCCCGTGCAGCAGCAGCACCGGTTCGCCTGACCCGGTTTCTTCGTAGTACAGCTCGGCGTCGTTCGTTCGAAGGGTCGGCATCGGCTTGTTCCAATGTGGGCGTTGCGGCTCATGGGCGCACCACCGGTCCAGGGGAGATCGAGAGCTGACGCTGGTCCGCCCTTGACAACAAAATGCTAATACCTATTATCACGCAGCCAATGCGTATAGGCAACAGTCGCGTCACAGCCACCGAGGTGGCCATCAGGGCCGGGGTGTCACAGCCCACGGTCTCGCTGGTGCTTTCACGCAATCCCAAGGCGCGTGTCGCGCCGGAGACCAGGGCGCGCGTCATCAAGGTCGCGCAGGAGCTCGGGTACCGTCCCAACCGACTCGCGCAGGGTCTCGTTCGCCGCCGCTCGTACGCGCTCGGCGTGATCGTGCCCGGGTTCGACAATCCCGTCTATACCGACGTGATCTCCGGGGCGGAAAAGGTCGCGGCCCAGGCCGGCTACGCGGTGCTCCTCTGTGAGGCGAAGGGGCCGGAGGCCGTCCAGCACCTCGAGGCGCTGCGCGACCGTCAGATAGATGGTGTGATCATCGCAGGCATCGCGGCGTCCGCGCTGCCCGCGGCCGCGCTCGACGGACTCAACGTCGTGTTGGTCAACCAGCCGTCGGAGCGTTTCTCGACCGTCGGCGGCGACTCGCAAAAGGCCGGCACCCTCGCGGCCGACTACCTGATCTCGCTCGGCCATCGCCGCCTCGCATTCCTCGGGCCGGCGGACGCGATTCCGGCGTTCAGGCTCCGCGAGCGCGGATTCGTCCAGGCGCTGCGCAGCGCCCGCGCCTCGCTCTCGTCCGACCTCATCCATCGCGCGGCCGCGACGGTGGCCGGCGGGCTCGCGGGCATGCGCGCGCTGCTCGCACTGCCGGACCGGCCCACCGCCGTCTTCTGCGCCAACGATCTCATGGCGCTCGGTGCGCACAAGGCCTGCTCGGTCGCGGGAGTAGAGCTACCGAGGGACCTGTCGCTGCTCGGATGCGACGACATCGAGATGGCCCAACTCGTGACGCCGGAGCTTTCGACGATTGCCTTGCCGACGCGCGAGCTTGGCGCACGCGCCGTGCGGCTCCTGCTCAGGCAGATCGAAGCGAATCCCACCGTGCCGCCCGCCTCGCAACTGCTCGCGGTGAAGCTCGTCACCCGCGGAACGACCGGTCCCCGGTTGCCCGCCGAACCCCGGTAGCCCCCGAGAACAGACCTTCAGAGGAGGAGCTCGATGATGTTCCGCACGATCCTTTCTCATGCGATTCGCGCCGCCGCGATCGTCGCCGCCATTCCAGCGTTGGCGCTGGCACAAACCGGGCGCATTTCCGGCGTGGTGACGGATGCCTCGAAGAATCCCGTCTCTGGCGCGCAGGTCATCGTTACCGGGGTCGGACTCTCCGCCGAATCGGGCGCCGACGGCAAGTACACCGTAACGGGTGTGCCCGCTGGGACGTACGCGGTCCAGGTCTATCGGCTCGGCTTCAAGAGCAAGACCACGACCGGCGTCACGGTCGTCTCCGCGCAGACCGCGAGCCTGTCATTCTCGCTCGAGGCCGCGGCCGTGCAGCTCGGTGGCGTCGTCGTCTCCGCATCGCGTCGCATCGAGAAGGTCACCGACGCACCTGCCGCGATCACGACCATCGACGCGAAGGCGATCGAAGGAACGGTCGGCAACTCGTTCGCTCCGGCGCTCAAGGGCGTCCCGGGGCTCGACTTCGTCCAGGTCGGTGTCACGGCGGCTGCGGTCAACGCGCGCGGGTTCAACTCGTCGTTCAACACCCGAATGCTGCAGACCGAGGATGGCCGCATCGCGACGCTCGTCGAGTCCGGGTTGCCCGCGGGTGTGCTCACGACCATCCCGAAAGTGGACATCGCCAGTGTCGAGGTGCTGAGCGGCCCGGGTTCGGCGCTGTACGGACCCGATGCATCGAACGGCGTCATCACGCTCGCCACCAAGGATCCCAAGGCGTCCCCGGGCTACACCCTCGAGGTCTCGGGCGGCACGCGCAGCTTCTTCGACGGGCAGGGCCGCTACGCCGGCGTGTCGCCGGACGGAAAGTGGGGGTGGAAGCTCGCCGGCGAGTACCAGACGGCGAACGACTACAGCTACGCGCCTTCGTATCCGAATCCGCTCAGCACCACCTTGAATCCGCTGGCGCCGGTCGTCGAGAAAGGCACGAACTTCAACACGAACGTCACGCGCGGCAACGGCCTGCTCGCCTACTATTTCGACGGCGGCGGCCGCCTGGCGCTTGACGTTGGCGCGAGCGCGACGTACGGGATCGGCCAGACGAACGTCGGCCGCAACCAGCTCGTGAACTACGGTTACAAGCATCTCCAGCTGAAATACACGGGCGCCCGCTGGTTCGCGCAGGTCTATGAGAACTCCTCAACGGGCGGAGGCACGTTCCAGCTCAACGGCTACACCACGAACTCGACCAGCCATCCTACGATTTCGAGCGATTCCGCGAAGGCGCTCTCGTCGTTCCCGGGCGAAGGCCGCCTCATGGCCGCGGAAGTGCAGAACAACTTCTCGATCGGCATGCTCGGTGCGACGGGGGTGAAGGCGCTGGACGGGACTCACATCACCTGGGGCGCGCAGTACCGGCGCGATCGCGTCAGTTCGTACATGCACTGGCTCACCGATCGTGCGACCGGCACCGCGATCCTCGTGGAGCAGAAAGGCGCGTATGCGCAGATAGAGACACCGTGGTCGGACATGTTCCGCAGCGTGATCGCGGCGCGCTACGACCAGCCGGACAAGTACGGCTCGCAGTTCTCGCCCAAGGCGGCGATCTTGTTCTCGCCGACGAGCGACCAGACGTTCCGCGTGACGTACAGCAAGGCATTCAAGTCGCCGACGATCCTCATGACCGATTTCTTTTATCCGAACTTCGCGCCGTTCGTCGGCGTGTTCGGCAATACCACCGGTTACGACGTGAAGAACGCCGCGGGAACGATCGTCGCGTCGTACGGCGCGATCCAGCCGGAGAAGAACGACACGTGGGAGGTCGGCTACAAAGGTGAGCTGAACAACAGGCTGTTCGTGGACGTCACGGCCTACACCACGAAGTACGAGAACTTCCAGAGCCCGTTGAGCATTGTCTCGAACTTCCTTTCCGGCACGAACGCGTACAACAAGGCCACCGGTGCGAAAGTCACGGACCAGGCCGGCGGCCCGCAGATCGTCCTGATCTACTACAACCTCGGCGAGGCGACGATCGACGGCCTCGACGCGGGCCTCAAGTACTATTTCACCGACAACGTCTCGGCGATGGGAAACGTCAGCCTGCTCAAGGTCGACACGATCAAGACGACGAACGCGGAAGCCACGGCGATCAACTCCACATCGGCCAAGGTGAATGCCGGCGTCGACTGGGCGAACGTCCTGCCCAACACAAACGCCGGCTTCTCGATGCGGTACGTGAATCGCTACACTTTTACGTCGGGCGTGAACCGCGGAATCATCCCTTCGTTCGGGACGCTCGACTTCTCGGCGAGCTACCTGGTGCGAAGCGGCACACGGATCACGCTGCAGGCGCAGAATCTCTTCGGATGCGTCGGTGGTACGTCCGCGCCGCCCGCAGGCGGAATCTCGTCGAGCGCCACGACTGGAAACGCGACGTACACGGTCAAGCAGTCGTGCGGCTTCGGCCAGACGCACCAGGAAATGCTGAACATGCCGGCGATCGGTCCCCTGGTGTTCCTCGGCGTCCGGTGGGACGGGCGCTGACACCGGCGCAGGCGGACGAGTTCATCGCCGGCGTCTTCAGGGACGGCGCCGGCGAGCGGCGATACAAGCTGTTCCGGCCGTCGGCGGGGAAGATGCCGCCGGCCGGACAGCGCACGCTGGTGGTGGTGCTCCACGGGTGCACGCAGGACGCCGACGACATCGCGCGTGGCTCGCGCTTCAACGAGGCGGCCGCCCGCGACGGGTTCGTCGTGCTCTATCCGGAGCAGGCCGAGTCGGCGCACCCACGCAAGTGCTGGAACTGGTTCGTCCCGGAGCAGAGCCATCGCGGAGCCGGCGAGGCCGCGATCATCGCCGGCCTGACATCGCAGGTTGCGCGCGACGAGGGGATCGATCCGAAGCTCGTGTTCCTGGCGGGAATATCCGCAGGCGCCGCCATGGCGGCGAACCTCGCTGCGGAGTATCCGGAGCTCTACGCCGCGGCGGCGTTCCATTCCGGACTTCCGGCCTTCGTCGCGAACGACGTCGCGTCCGCGCTCGCCATCATGAGCAAGGGGCCGGCGGAATCCGACGACCTCGGCGCGCTGGCGTTCCGCGAGATGGGCGCGCGTGCCCGTGTGGTTCCCGTGATCGCGTTCCACGGTGTCTCGGATCCGTCGGTCTCCGTGGTCAACCTTCGGGCGGTCGCGCGTCAGTGGGTGGTCACCAATGCGCTCGCGGCGCACGCGACGCCGCCCGAACCGGTCGAGATCCGGCACGCCGATCGCCGACTCTCCGGTTTGCGCTACGTGCTTCCCGATGGCACCGTTCTCGCGGAAAGCTGGCGCGTGGACGGGTTGGCGCACGCGTGGTCCGGTGGATCGGCCGCAGGCTCGTACGCCGATCCGAAGTCTCCGGACGCCACGACGATGATGCTCCAGTTCTTTCGCCGCCATCCGAGGCCGTGAATCGAGGCCATGAATCGAAGCCAGGAATTGAGGGCACTGATGACAGGCACCGGCCAGCAGGCGAAGAGTTCGACCTTTCACACGACGGCGGATTTCATTCGCGCGGAATTCGGCGATGACACCTTCGCGCGCGTTCTCGCAGGCCTGAGTCCCGAGGCTCGCGCGGGCGTCGAGTGCGCGTCGGTGACCGACGAGCTCGATTACGAGTTGCTGCGCGAGCTCTGGACGGAGGCCGACGAGGTAGTGGGATCCATCGACGCGGGCTGGATGGAGCGCGCCGGGGCGTTCTCGATCGGCCTGCGCGGCGCGCAGATGTACGGCGGAATACTCCGCAAGAAGGACCCGGACCAGTTCCTCACGCAGAGCATCTCGCTGTTCAGGCTCTACTACCGCCCGGGCGACATGGTGGTCGTCGCGCACGAGGCCGGGCGCGCGGTGCTCCGGCTCGTGGGATTCGAGTCGGGCACGCCCCTCTTCTGCCGCCGCCAGACCGGCGGGCTGACCAAGGCGATCGAACTCGCGGGCGGCGATCACGCGTCGACGCGGCACGTCCGCTGCGAGCTCGAAGGCGATGCGTTCTGCGAATGGGAGCTCACCTGGGGGTCGGCCGACAAGACCCCGCGTGACGTCACGCGTAGCGCATAGCCGCGCGCGTGCCCTAAGTTGAGCGCGTGCTGAAATCGTTCATTCTCGGCCTCGTCTTCCTTTCGCTGCTCGTGGTCGGCGTTGGCTACGCCGGCTCGTTCGCGTCCGGGGGCCCCGCGGCGTGGGCGCCCTGGTGCCTCGCCCTCGGCACGTGCGGAACGCTGATGTCGCTGATGGCGCTTGGCGCCGTCCGACGCGGCCGTATCGCTCCCGTGCTGCGCTGGGTGTTCGCCGGGATGTTCCTCTGGTGCGGCGGGTGCTTTGCGGTGGCGCTCGCGCTTCCGGCCGACGAAGGGGCGGGCGGCGCGCTCCTGTTCGGTTTTCCGCTCCGCGCGACGATCGTACTCGTTGGAGTTGCGGTCGTACCGATCCTGATCTTCCCGCTCGCGTGGGCGCTCACGTTCGATTCCTCGATGCTCAGCGAAGACGACCTGCGACGGTTGCGCGAGGCGCAGGCGGCGATGGCCCGTGCGAACAACGGCGATTCGCGCGGGGGCGCCACGTGATCGCGCTTCTGCAGGCGTCGCTGCCGCGGCTGACACAGCCGCTGATCGTGACGATCGCGCTCCTGTACTTCGTGATCGTCGCCTTGATCGCGACGTGGGCCACGCGCAGGACCAGGAACGAGCGCGACTTCTTCGTCGCCGGTGCGGGGGTCGGCCTCTGGACGCTGGCAATCGCGAAGATGGCCGCCTCGCTCTCCGGGTTCTCGTTCGTCGGCGGTCCAGGACTCGTGTACACCATCGGCCTCGCCGGCGTCTTCATCATCCTTCCGGGCGCGCTCTCCAATGCGCTCGGCGCGTGGGTGCTCGCGAAGAAGATGCGCCTGCTCGGTGAAGCGCGAGGCCTGCTGACCGTTCCCGCCGCGATCGGCGCACGCTACCGCTCGCCGGCCGCGCAGGGGCTCGCGGCGGTGGGGATCCTGGTCGCGGTGATCGGCTACATGGCGACGAACCTGCTCGCGCTCGGCATCGTGATCGACGCGATCTTCGGCACTGGTCTCACGGCGGGCATCTGGATCGGCACGGCGATCATTCTCGCCTACTCGGTGGCCGGCGGGATCCTCGCCGGGATCTACACCGACGTGTTCCAGGGCTCGGTGATGGCGCTGTCATCGCTGATGGTGGTCGTCTTCGCGCTGAAGGCCGGCGGTGGATTGCATCACATCTCGGACACGATCATGGCGGCCGACGCGAAGTTCCTCGGCCCTTGGGGCAGCGCCGGGCCCATCACCGCGCTCTCGTTCTTCTTCGTGTTCAGCGTCGGGTCGATGGGGCAGCCGAACGTCATCCACAAGTTCTACATGCTGAAGAACCCGCGGCAGCTGAAGTGGTACCTGTTGCTCATGTCCGTCGCGCTGATCACGACGCAGCTGATCTACATCGCGATCGGCGTCACGGTGAAGGCGCTCGTCACGCAGGGCACGCTGGCGCCGCTCGCGAAGGCGGACCAGGCCACGCCGATGTTCCTGCTGCACGCCGCGCCGTTGCTCGTCGCCGGCCTCGTGTTCGCCGGCGTCGCCGCGGCGATCATGGCGACGGTGAACTCCTTCATGAACGCCGGCGCCGCGGCGCTCACGCTCGACATTCCGCTCGCGTTCGGCCGCAAGCTCAGCGATGGTCTCCTCTGGGGACGCATCACGACCATCATCCTCGCGATCGTCGCGGCCGGCGTCGCGCAGTTCTCGGGCACGCTGGTCGCCTTCCTGGGCATCTTCGGATGGGGACTCTTTGCGTCCACCATCGCGCCGGCGCTCGCGATCGGGCTCAACTGGGAGGGCGCGACGCGCGCCGGCGCCATCGCCTCGATCGGCACCGGACTCGGACTCACGTTCGTCGGGGGAACGCTCGGTTATTTCAAGATCATCAAGCTGCCGGCCGGCGTGGACGTCGCGGCGCTGTCGCTCATCTCGTCGCTGCTCGTGTTCTTCGCGGTTTCATGGCTCACGCGCCGCAACGCCGCGACGGAACTCGACGCGGACATCCGGCTCGTGATGGAGGCATGACCATGCAGTTCGCCGACCTGCAGGTGGGACAGACCGCCGAGCGCACGAGGGAAATCACGGCGTCGCTCGTGAATGCGTTCGCCGAGCTCACGGGCGACTTCAGCCCCGTTCACGTCGACGAAGCGGCCGCCGCGAAGACCAGGTTCGGCACGCGCATCGCGCACGGCATGCTCTCGGCGAGCTTTCTATCGGCGCTGATCGGCATGGACCTGCCCGGTCCCGGCACCATCTGGGTCGCGCAGTCGTTCCGGTTCAAGCAGCCGGTGAAGCTCGGCGACACCATCACGTGGCGCGTGGAAGTGCGCGAGCTGTTTCCGGAGAAGCAACGCGCGAATCTCTCGGCGGTGTGCCGCAATCAGCGGGGAGAGATCGTGATCGAGGGGGAGGGGACGATTCTGTTATTGGAGTAGGAGTGCGAGTTGGATGCGGGATGAAGGGTGGAATGCGGGATGCGGGATTCCGACCCGATGCGGGATGCGGGGTCGGAATGCGGGAAGCGGGAAAGGGCGATGCGGGATGCGGGCGTTTGATGATGGGTTTCGTGCGCGGCTGGTGCAGTTTGGCGCATGACTCTACAGAACCATCCGTCGTTAGCGGAATGGGAAGGCTCCGTCGGGCTCGGAATCTCGGGCGATCCCCTCTGGTCCGTGCAGGCGTACCGGATCAGCCTTTACGCGATCGACTGTCATTCGTTCGACCGTCGGTCGATGCCCGGGTTGTCCTCCGCCGCTTCGATCAACCAGCTCGCGCGAGCACTAGGCTCGATCGCGGCCAATATCTCTGAGGGGTACTCGCGCTCGACGGCGGCTGACCGGTCGCGGTTCTACGCGTATGCTCTCGGATCAACTCGCGAGGCGATCGCGTGGTACAGTACGCTCAGGGTCGAGTTGGGCTCGACCATCGACGAGCGGCAAGCCACGCTGATTCAGATCCGGCGACTTCTCCTCACCACACTTCGCCGTTCCCGCTCGAAGGATCCGTCGCCGATGCTGCGCGATTCCGAACGCGCAGACTGATCCCGGCAGTACCTGCCTCCCGCATCGCCCTTTCCCGCTTCCCGCATTCCGACCCCGCATCCCGCATCGGGTCGAAACTCCGCATCCCGCATCCATCTCCCCACTCATCTCTGTCTGAACTGCCGAAAGCAGCGGTCTTCCCCTACTTGAGAATCGCCTTCGCGATTGTCGAGAGCTGCATATTCGACGTCCCCTCGTAAATCTTCCCGATCTTCGCATCCCGGTAGAACTTCTCCACGGGAAAATCCTTGGTATACCCGTACCCGCCAAAGAGCTCGACCGCCAGTGACGTGACCCGCTCGCACACCTGCGACGCGTAGAGCTTGGCCATCGCGGCTTCCTTCGCGATGTCGTGGCCGCCTTCCTTCAGCCGCGTCGCGTTGTACACCATCAGCCGCGCCGCCTCGAGCTCCGTCGCGACCTGCGCGAGCTGGAATTGCACACCCTGGAATTCCGCGAGCGTCTTGCCGAACTGCTTGCGTTCCCTCACGTAGGCCACGGCCGCGGCAAGCGCCCCCTCCGCGTTGCCGATCATCTGCGCGCCGATGCCGATGCGGCCTTCGTTTAGTGTCTCCATCGCGATCTTGTAGCCCGTGCCGAGCGGGCCGAGCACGTTGCACGCGGGAACCTCGACGCCGTCGAGAATGAGTTCCGTGGTGCTCGATGCGCGGATTCCCATCTTGTCTTCCTTCCGTCCCACGCTGAACCCCGGAAACGTCTTCTCGACGATGAACGCCGTGATCCCCTTGTAGCCCCTGGCCGGATCCACGTTCGCGAAGACCACGAACACGCCGGCTTCGGCGCCGTTGGTGATCCAGAGCTTGCGGCCGGTGAGGATCCAGCTATCGCCGCGCTTTTCCGCTCGCGTCGCGAGACCGAACGCATCCGATCCCGATCCCGCTTCCGAGAGCGCGTAGGCGCCGACGGTATCGGTGCAGAGCCGCGGCAGGTACCGTTCGCGTTGCTCGTCCGTTCCGTACGCGAGGATCGGGTAGAGCACGAGCGTGTTCTGCACGTCCACCACGATCGCCGCGGCCGCGTCGACCTTGCTGATCTCCTCGACGGCGAGCGTGACCATCATGAGCGATCCGCCGCCACCACCGTATTTCTCGGGCACCTGGATTCCCATCATTCCGAGCTCGAAGTACTTCGGGATCAGCTCCGGATCGATCTTTCCGGCCCGCTCCATGGCGGCGACACGCGGGCGGACTTCGCCCTCGACGAACGACGCCACGGCGTCGCGGAATGCGCTCTCGTCTTCACTGAGGACGCTGAGCGGAGCGTGGAATGTGGCTGCTGGCATGCTTCAATTATCGGTCGTAGGCGAGGATCGGCGCTAGCCAGCGTTCGACCTCCTGGACTCCCAAACCCTTACGGCGCGCGTAGTCCTCGACCTGATCGCGCTCGATCTTTCCCACTCCGAAGTACCGTGCCGCCGGGTTCCAGAAGAAGTATCCGCTCACCGCGGCCGTCGGGAACATGGCAAAGCTCTCCGTGAGCTCGATGCCGGCCCGCTCGGTAGCGCCGAGCAATTCGAACAGCGTCTTCTTCTCCGTGTGGTCGGGGCACGCGGGATAGCCCGGCGCCGGCCTGATGCCCTGATACTGCTCGCGGATGATCGCGGTGTTGTCGAGGTGTTCCTCCGGCGCGTACCCCCAGAACTCCCGGCGCACACGCTCGTGCAATCGCTCCGCCAGCGCTTCGGCGAGCCGGTCGGCGAGCGCTTTCACCATGATGGCACTGTAGTCGTCGTGCGCGGCCTCGAACTCCGCGACCTTTTCATCAACGCCGATGCCGGTCGTCACCGCGAACAGCCCCATCCAGTCCGTCAGTCCAGTGGAAGCGGGCGCGACAAAATCCGCGAGCGCGACGTTCGGCCGCCCGTCCGCCTTGACCATCTGCTGCCGGATGGTGTGGATGGTGGCGATGGGCTCTCGCCGTAGCGGTGCTCCAGCATCTGACATCTCCCATCCAGCATCCGGCCAGATCTCTATGTCCTCCGCCCCATCCGAGTTCGCCGGGAAGAACCCAACGACCGCCCTGGTTTTCAGCCATCTCTCTTCCACGATCTTCCGCAGCATCGCCTGCGCATCGCTGAACAGGCTGCGGGCGCTTGGCCCCACCACGGGATCCTCGAGAATCGCCGGGTAGTGCCCCGCCAGCTCCCAAGCCTGAAAGAACGGAGTCCAGTCGATGCGGGGCACGAGATCGCCGAGCGGAAAGTGCCGCTCGTCGTAGGTGCGGACACCCGTAAAGGTCGGTGCGGGGGGCGCGACCCTGCTCCAGTCCACGTGAACCTTGTTCGCGCGAGCCTGCGCGAGCGTCTGCGTCTGCGTCTCGCGCCGGCGCTCGGCGCGCCGCTCGCGCACCTCGCGATACTCCTCGCGCGTTTCCTTCACGAAGCCGTCGCGCGTTGTATCAGAAAGCAGCGTGCTCACGACGCCCACCGCGCGCGACGCGTCGAGCACGTGCACCACGGGCCCCGAGTAGTGCGGCTCGATCTTCACCGCCGTGTGCACCTTGCTGGTCGTCGCGCCGCCAATGAGGAGGGGAAGGGTGAAGCCCTCGCGCTCCATCTCGCCCGCGACGAACGCCATTTCCTCGAGTGACGGCGTGATGAGCCCCGAGAGGCCGATGATGTCGGCCTTCTCGCGCCTCGCCGCCTCGAGGATCTTCGCGCACGGCACCATCACGCCGAGGTCCACCACCTCGTAGTTGTTGCACTGCAGGACGACGCCCACGATGTTCTTGCCGATGTCGTGCACGTCGCCCTTCACGGTGGCGACGACGACCTTTCCCTTGGCGCGCGTGTCGGCGTTCTTCACCTTCTCCGCCTCGATGTACGGAATGAGATGGGCGACGGCGCGCTTCATGACGCGCGCGCTCTTCACGACCTGCGGCAGGAACATCTTCCCCGAGCCGAACAGATCGCCGACGATGTTCATCCCGTCCATCAGCGGTCCCTCGATCACCTCGATCGGCCGTTCGGCGAACTTGCGCGCCTCCTCGGTGTCCTCGACGACGAAGTCCGCGATGCCGTGCACGAGCGCGTGCTGCAGGCGTTCGTGCACGGGACCGGCGCGCCATTCGAGGTTCGTGGCCTGGCGCGCGGCGTCGCCCTTCACCGAGTCCGCGGCTTGCAGCAGTCGCTCGGTGGCGTCGGGGCGGCGGTTGAGCACGACGTCTTCGACCAGCTCGAGGAGTTTCGGTGGAAGGTCGGAGTAGAGCGGAAGCGCGCCCGCGTTCACGATCCCCATGTCCATTCCCGCCGCGACCGCGTGATACAGGAACACGGCGTGGATCGCCTCGCGCACGGCGTTGTTGCCGCGGAACGAGAACGAGACGTTGCTCACGCCGCCGCTCACCTTTGCGTGCGGGAGACGGGCCTTGATCTCGCGCGTCGCCTCGATGAAATCGACGGCGTAGTTGTCGTGCTCCTCGATTCCCGTCGCGATCGCGAAGATGTTCGGGTCGAAGATGATGTCCTCGGGCGGGAATCCGATGCGTTCCGTGAGGATGCGGTACGCGCGCCCGCAGATCTCGATCTTGCGCGCGGCGGTGCCGGCCTGCCCCTGCTCGTCGAACGCCATGACGATCACCGCGGCGCCGTAGCGGCGCACGAGCGTCGCCTGCCGGATGAAAGCGTCCTCGCCCTCCTTCATTGAGACGGAGTTGACGACGCCCTTGCCCTGCAGGCACTTGAGCCCGGTCTCGATCACCTTCCACTTTGAGGAGTCGAGCATGAAGGGGACCTTGGCGATCGCGGGCTCGGCGGCGGCGAGATTCAGGAACTTCTTCATCGCCGCTTCGGCGTCCAGCATCCCCTCGTCGAAGTTGATGTCGATGATGACCGCGCCTGCCTCCACCTGCTGGCGCGCGACCTCGAGCGCGGCGTCGAAGTCGCCGGCAAGGATGAGCTTCTTGAACTTTGCGGAGCCGGTGACGTTCGTGCGCTCGCCGACGTTCACGAAGTTCGTGTCGGGGCCGATGGTGAGCGGCTCGAGCCCCGAAAGCCGCAGCCGCTTGGGGATGTCCGGAATCGCGCGCGGCGATATTCCGTGGACGGCCTTCGCGATGGCCGCGATGTGCGCCGGCGTGGTGCCGCAGCAGCCGCCGACGATGTTGAGGAACCCGGACTCGGCGAACTCACGGAGAATGCAGGACGTATACGCCGGCGTTTCGTCGTACTCGCCCATCTCGTTCGGCAGGCCCGCGTTGGGATGCACGCTTGTAAAGCAGGGCGCGACGCGCGCGAGTTCCTGGATGTACGCGCGGAGATCCTTGGCGCCGAGCGCGCAGTTGAGGCCGATGGAGATCGGTTGGGCGTGCGCGACGGAGTTCCAGAACGCCTCGGTGGTCTGGCCCGAGAGTGTGCGGCCGCTGGCGTCGGTGATCGTGCCGGAGATCATGACGGGCACGCGTACACCGGCTGTGGCGAAGGCCTCCTCGATGGCGAAGAGCGCGGCCTTCGCGTTCAGCGTGTCGAAGATCGTCTCGACGAGGAGGAGGTCGGAGCCGCCGTCGAGCAGTCCGCGCGCCGACTCCGTGTACGCGGTGACGAGCTCGTCGAACGACACGTTGCGGAAGCCGGCGTCCTCCACGCGCGGCGAGATGCTGGCCGTGCGATTGGTGGGGCCGAGCACGCCGGCCACGTAGCGGGGCCGTCCGTCTCGCGTCTGCGCGGCGTCACAACATGCGCGCGCAAGCCGCGCACCCTCGAGGCAGAGTTCGGCCGCGATCTCTTCCATCCCGTAGTCGGCCATCGCGACACGAGTGGAATTGAACGTGTTCGTCTCGATGATGTCCGCGCCGGCGTCGAGATACGCGGCGTGGATAGCGGCGATCGCGGCGGGGCGGGTGAGGACGAGGAGGTCGTTGTTGCCCTTGAGGTCGCGGTGCCAGCTCGCAAAGCGCTCGCCGCGGTAGTCACGCTCCGCGAGCTTGAGCTTCTGGATCTCGGTGCCCATGCCGCCGTCGAGAATGACGATGCGGCGGGCGAGCTCTTCGTTGAGGAGTTTGAGGCGGGCTGACCGACCGAACAGCGGGTAATCGGTCATTGGTTGTTGGTCGTGGGTGCTTGGCGGTCCGTCTTCGGTCTTCCGTCTTCCGTCTTCGGTCGCAGTCCAAGGATGTGACAGAGCGCATACGCCATGTCCGCGCGATTCAGCGTGTAGAAGTGAAACTCCGTCACCCCCGCGTCCGCGAGCTGGCGGCACTGCTCGGCGGCGACGACCGCGGCGACGAGCTTGCGCGTTTCGGGATCGTTCTCGAGTCCGTCGAACAGCGGCGCCATCGAGCGCGGCACGCTCGCGCCGGCCTGTGCGGCGAATCGCGTCATCTGCGTGAAGTTCGTCACGGGCATGATGCCCGGGACGATCGGCACGGTGATGCCGGCCTTGCGCGCCTGGTCGACGAAACGCAGGTAGGTCCAGTTGTCGAAGAAGAATTGCGTGATGGCGCGCGTCGCGCCGGCGTCGATCTTGCGCTTGAGGTTGTCGAGTTCGGCGTCGAGCGAGCGCGAGTCGGGATGTCCCTCCGGGAATGTCGCGACCGTGATTTCGAACTCGTGCCGCGCGCGCAGCCCGGCGACGAGCTCCGACGCCCAGGCGTAGCCGTGCGGGTGCGGGACATACCTTGGCTGTCCGGTGGGCGGGTCGCCGCGCAGCGCCACGATGTGCCGCACGCCCATCTCCCAGTAGGCGTGCGCGACCGAGTCCACCTCGTCACGCGAGGCCTCGGCGCAGGTGAGGTGCGCGGCGGGAACGAGCGCCGTCTCGTTGAGGATGCGCTGGACCGTCTTGTGCGTGCGTTCGCGGGTGCTGCCACCGGCGCCGTACGTGACGGAGACGAACTTCGGCGCGAGCGGCTCGAGCCGTTTGATGGCGCGCCAGAGCGTCTCCTCGCTCTCGGGTGTTTTCGGAGGGAAGAATTCGAAGGAGACGTTGAAGGGGACGGGGAGGCTGAGCGGCACGTTCTAATAGATGGAAGATCGAAGATGGAAGACCGACGACCGACGACCGATGGCCGGGGATTGCCGACGAAAAATGCCCGAGACGACGAGGCGGCCCGGGCTGGCGCTTTAGCTGGATGTTTAACGTGGCCGCAATTTGCCTCCAAATCGCCACGGGATCGGTTTTCTATGTATCAGTATATCCGGATGAACGGATGGAGTCAATACCCTGGTCAAGACCCTGGTCAAGACCTGTCAAGTGGGTCAACGCAGTAATTTCGTAAAACGGCCCTAAAACGAGCTAATTTCGTAAAACGGCGCCGTGGTCGTCGCCGCGAGAAACGCTAATTTCGTAAAACGGGGCGCGCCTGACTCTCCCAATCACGGTGGACCGAGGTTAGCATCGGGGCTGATATCCAAAGCTCCTGGTCAGTCGCGTGATCCTGACCGTTCCACACCGCCTGACCAGCCAGCATGACCACGAGTGCAGAAAGCTCGACGACCACCTTATCGCGGGACGAGTTGTACGACTTGGTGTGGACGAAGCCGATTATGCGGCTCGCCGAGATCTACGACATTTCTGATGTTGGCTTGGCGAAGATGTGCCGACGCCTTCGTGTGCCGAGGCCTCCGGTCGGATACTGGCAGCGCCTCGCCGCAGGCCAGAAGATTTCGCGAACGCCGCTCCGTGCAGTGCCACGCGGGCTGGAGGTCCGGCTCGCAACAGTCACCCTTCGATTCCGTGTCGAGAAGCCGGAGGAGGTTGAGTCTTCGGCCATGCAACGGATCCGGGCATTTGAAGAGGCGCCCGAGAATCGAATCGAAATCCCAGTCGATCTAACATCCGCGCCGAAGATCGTGAAGCGAACGGCGAAGGAGCTACGTCCGCGCAAACGACGTCCCACGTACTCCTATTACAACGGTGCGCCTCAAGAGCCGGTGCGCGACATCCTCGATGTTCGGGTTACCGAACCGACTCTTCCGCGCGCACTTCGCATCATGAGTGCGTTCGTAGATGCACTTGAGCAGCGCGGATTGATGGTCGTCAGTGAGCCACCAACAAGAGGCCCGGTTGCCGAACTATGGCGGCGCGACCAAGACCGTGAGTGGAGCACCGATCGCTGGCGACCGCTGACTACGCTCGTGCTTTTCCCTGATGAGTATGTCCGCATCTTCTTGCGAGAGCTAAAGACGAAGGCGAAGGCGGCAACCGGTGAGAACGCGGGCCACGGTATTCAGGAATCCGTTGGCAAGGATCAACTCGTCCTGACGGCATCATTTTCTCTGCGCGATTCGTGGGCTGAGCGTGTCTGGAAAGAGACCGCCCATCGTCGGCTCGAAACTATTCTCAACGACGTGATGATCGACCTGTTCGGGCTTGTTGAAGAGCGCCAGGAGACTCGGGCTCGCTGGGCGGAGGAAGCCCGGCTAAAGCGCATCGAGGAAGAGCGGCGATGGCGCAGCGAGCGCCGAAGCTCGCGCGTTGACGCTAGGGACGAAGAGAATCTCAAACATGCTGATGCGTGGGAGCGTGCCAGGCGATTAGCGACGTTCGCAGATGAGGCCGCTCAGCTCGGCTTTGACTTACCCGTCAGCCACGAGCGGGAGCGATTCATGCGAGCGGTTGCGCGGCTACGACGAACTGCGCGGCGATTGGATCCGCTTGGACGCTAACTGCAGCTCCGCTCGCCGCCACCGCATATCAGCGTTTGACGCCTCTCGTAGCCTGCGCGCGATACGCTTGAGCGTATGCATTGAGATCCATCGCCGGCACCGTCCCGACCGCCTGAAGGCGACGGAGGATGGTCATAAACGTATCTATCAGTGCGTTGTCCGCGCCTACTATGCGTGGAGACCCATCATCGCTGACCTCGAACGCGCCGTGTTTGAGGGCGCATCCGACGTCCAGCCTCCTCGTTCCGGTAAGGTGCCGCAGCATTTTGTCGAAGGGCTTGCCGAATGGCGGTGTCCACGCGGAGTGGCTTGTAAGGATTCCTCCGAGAATCGGAATTGGCTCTCGCGGCTTCTGAGTTTTGCCCATCCACGCGATGGGTATGCTAGTTCGATATAGTTTCCGCACAGACGCCACCTTTTCGGCAGCATACTCCATGTTGACCTTGTCGAGGTCTTGCTTCACTTCGAAAACTGCGTAGACGCTTTCCGCCGGGATGTAGCACTCGTTCTGCCGCTTGAAGAGCAGCGGCGAGTATTGCCGGTCGTGTACGACTAGGTCGATTAGGTCGCTTGAGTCGCCTCGAGAGTCGATCACCTTTGCACGCGTGACCTCGTAACGCGTCGGCAGGTAAGTCGCGAACAACGACGCCCAATCACCTTCGGTGGCGTCACCCTTCGACGTTGGATGGTCCAGGGTAACTGAGTTCGTGTGAAGGGCCGCATCCAACTGCGCCTGGAGGGCGCCGAACAGCATCCGGAGGTCGACGGTCACGATTTCCTCTCCACTTAATAGATGATCTCTTTCCAGTCTCGGCATCTCAGCGAGGCCTCGGCTGCAGCCGCCACCGCGCGCTTCGCGGGCGCGCCGATGCATTCGGACACCACGTTGTTGCTGTTCGCCGGATCGACCAGTCGTGCTCCAACTATGCTCGCGGAAAGCCATTCCAGTGCGCGCGACACGTTCGCCGCCAAATTGCCGCGACGCGTGCCGCGGAGCGCTTGGATGACGCCGAGTTCGAGATAGAAAGACGGAAATTCAAGCGAGTTGAGGGTTCGCCACACCTTCATCGCTCGAATTTCTTCGGCTCTTTCGGAGCGGATCACCGCGTCGACATGCACTGACACGTTCGTTTGCAGCCAAGAGTCACGCGACCGCGAATAAAGCGAATGTCGATGTTGGAAGCCTGCGTGCTTCTTTGCCGGCACGAGATCAATGTGCTTCCCTTGCGATGTCACCCGAATGGACACGTTCTGAGGTCGTGGCTTCCAGCCCTTCTCTTGAGCCAAATCAACCAGGCTGAAATAGATATCCTTCAGCGACCCCCGAGTGTCGGAGCGCAGCGAAATGAACAGGTCAATATCTGTGGTTCCGCTCACGCCCGTACCTTTGGCGTACGACCCTGAGTACGCGACACCGTAGAGCGCAGCTCCGCCCCGGACTTTCAGCGCAGCGGCGAGAGGTTTCGCGGCGCGCTCGGTGGTGGATGTCGGACCTCGCTCCACCGAATACGCGGCGAGAACCTCCCGTAGGTACGAGTCCCCTGACATTGCTGCGCTACGAAAGCGGGAAGAGTGGCCCGAGCAGTGTTCGCCACGCCTGCAACGCCTCGCCTTGCCTCCCGTCCCGACTCGCGGCAATTGCCCGTGCCGCGGCGAGTTCGGCACCCTTCAGTGCGCTACGCGCCGCGCTTCTCTTAGCCGCATCCATGCCGTCGCTGATAGGAGGGCCAAGTCCGGCAGGGTCGAGCCATGATTCATCGATGCGGCCGGCCAGCGTGTCGAAGAAAAACTGCATCTCGCGCGCGCGATCGCCGCCAAAGGGCGGTTGAAGCACCTCGAGGGCCATGACCTCGATGAGGAACGACGGCGTGATCGGCTTGCCGTTGCTGTTGTTCCAATACTTCATCATTCGAACCAGCCCCTTCCATTCACTATCATAGGCCTCGTGCGCGGCCACGGCCTTTTCGGCGTGAATTCTTGGGTTGGTCTTCGTCCACGATGCCGTCCCAAGGTCCGGGATTTCGTAGTCTTCACCGAGAGTGAACGCGGGCACAACATCAAAACTCACGACACGGTCTTTGGCGTCATCGTCAGCTACGGTCACGCCAAATGAAACGCAAACCGAACGCCGTTGCGTGTTCACCGCTCCGGCACCATATGTTTTTTCGAGCGCCTTTCGCACCGTCTCGAGGAGCGCATCCGGGGTTTCCTTCCTGTAATGCTTCTCCTTTGGCCCGAGCACGCAGAAGATGTCAACATCCTTCAGCGGTTTCGACTTTGTATGCCGTCGATACGATCCGGTCAGGAAGTCATGGTCGACGTCGAAGTTCTCGTCCATTATCGCGCGAATATCCTGCTGGCGTCTCGATGCATCAGCCTGCTCTTTCTCGGTGAGCTCGAGCCGGCTGCGAAACTTGGCGAACGCTTCCTGTGTCGAGAGCATTAGGCCTTCCTCAGATAGCTGACGCCGCCGGTCAACCCGCTTCCGTTGATGGTTGTGCCAATACGCTGCTGAACGAAGCCTTCGGTTGATCTGAAGCTGCATGACACCCAGCCAGCGACGGCAGGATAACCCGGTTTGCGCGTCACCTTCACGTCGTACTTCGCGTTTCCGGGCAGAACACCAGCCTTTCTGATGGCAAAGCGAATTGCGTCCGTGTCGACCCAAAATTCACCGTCGTCTGCGGAGTACGCATGGGATATCTCGACGTCCCAACGCCCCAGGAGCCGATCGGACGTGGGATCGTATACCTCGAGCGAAATGCGCTCCAAATGGCCCGATTCAATCCATCGAGAAATGCCGGAATGCAGCACTTCCCACGAGCTGACGAACTGTTGCGGGTCGAGATCGCTCAGCCGTATGACATCCTTCAAGCTCTTGAGGATGTTATCGGTGACGAACGTGACCGAGTGTGTGTAAGACCGGACTGAAACCGATACGCTCATAGCAGGGGAGTTGGCTCTCGAGGTTCAGGGACGGAGGAATGCGTCGCGGTCGAGAGATATGCCGCTACGATTGACGCTTCGATCGTCATCCTGCGGCTCTTCGTCGCCTTCTACCGCTGACCCTAGTGCTCGTACCGATACGCGCCGCGATTTGGCCGACAGGCTTCGGCGCACCCAATCGAGATCTTCGTCGCAGCACGGAATCGAAAGGCACCAATCACCGTCGGTTGGGATGAACGAGAGCGTCGATTCATTCACGTCATCCTGCTCGACGGCGTCATCGTTGTACAAGCAGTAGATCCGAACGCGCGGACCAAATCCGTAGACAACCATCGGATCGTCCTTCAGCGCGAGATCAGTGACGAGTGCGCACACTTCGCCCGTGATCGCGTTGAGTTCTGTCCGTGCGGCCGAATCAGTATCCGGTGCGATCAAGTCGATAATCCGACGCCAGGTATCGAGCGCCGATCGATACGGAATGGAAGCGAACGTCCTCGCGACAACAGTCATCGCGCCGCCTCCGCGGTCTTAGTCTTCTCGGCGACAGCACGGCGAGCGGCGAGGACGAGTTGATCAAGTGTCAGGGTGCCGGGGTCGAGCGCAGTTTTCTTCTCGAGCGTACAAGCTGCCGCGACAACCTTCCGAATCGAACGGCCGTCGAGTCCATCGGCCGCGCGGGCGACCTCGACGAGTCGCGAGCTTCTCGCAAGCTGCGCGAGAGCGGGAAACGTCTGGGCCATACCGACCAGCGTGCTCTTGAGGATTTCGAGGCGACCGGTAGCATCCGGCATCGGAACGCTGAGCACCAAGTCCGCCCGAGACACGAACGCCTCGTCTATCGCGCGCGGAAAGTTGCTGGTGGCGACGATGAGCAGGTTCGGGGCGGACGATGCGAGATGGTCAAGCTGCACGAGCGCCGCGTCGGTCGCCCGATGCACGTCAATTGGATTCGCGTCCAGGCTCAACTTGGATCGATCCGCGACGATCGTCTCCACTTCATCGAGTAGGACTACGACCGGTCCGAGCAACGCCTCCTCCGCGATCGACGAACGAAAGAGTCCGCTCACTGCTTTCTGGCTCTTGCCGAGTGAGCCGCTCGTGAGGACGTGAGGATCGACCTCAAGAAAACGGAAGTTGTTATTCGTTCCCAATGTCTCTGCGGTTCGCGCTGCGAGACCTTTCGCCAGCGAAGTCTTGCCGGTTCCTGGCGCACCGACCAAGAGAATGATTCCGTGAAGCGGAAGGTGCGCCCGTGAAACTCTTGGACGAACGGCAAAATTTAGCACGGCTTGCGAGAGCAGCTGGTCCTTCAGCTCGGCAGCTACATGGATCGAATCCCAAAGTTCGAGGAACTCCCGATCTGGAAGTGCCCGGGAATCCGCTATGCCCGTTGGAAGGTTGGCTGCCGGCCGCCGCCCGGTACCATGCAGCTGACCGTCCCGTCGGCCAAGATCAAGCAGTGAGGTTGATTTGGACATCGTCGTCTCCGCAATATCCGAGTGCGAACTGTCAACTTGTCAGCGGTTACGCAGACAAGCTTACAACACACGCGCAAGACGCGCAAGGGCGGAAGCGTGTGCGTCGAATTGTGGTGAACGGTTACTCGAAAACCGAGCGTTCTATTTCCTTTTCGACGGCCAAGCCGATCACCAGGAGGCGAACGCGGGCCGCGTCCCTTGAGACGAAGAACTTCTCGGCAATCTCGTCCACGATGGCGCGACCGTTTGAGGACCCGATGACCAGTTGGCCGAGGTGGTTTGCGCGACGCAGATGATTGTGAACGTGGTCGCGAAGCGGGCGCCGTGGCATCAAGAGCGCTCCGCACACGTAGCCTGCCTGCCACTCCATCCAGTCCGTCTTGGAAGCGCCGACTATTGTCTCGCGCTTACAACGCGCAAGATCTTTTTGCTTTCCCGCTGGGCGACGATTTCCGTGCGGGTCGTCAGGTCTATCCGCAAACAAGTCGAGCGTCGCACTCTTCGCTTGGAACAGCGCGTTGTGCAGATGCACGTGGCCAAACTCGTGGGCGAGTGTCGTACGCAATCGAACTTCGCGCAGCGGATCAGCGGCCAATGCCTTGTTTATGCGAACCGTCGGCAAGGATCCAATGAAGAAATCCGTTACGCCCTCGACGTCCAGGCCCTCCGCGGATAGGTCAGCAAAAAGGTCGAGACTCGCAGCGTGTGCCTCAATCAAGGTCTGCAAGAAGTCTGTCGAGATGGGATACTCGAGCTTCTTGGCCATACTCTCAGAGTGTTCAAGAAGAGCTCGCTCGCAAATGCTATCGAGCTCCTCTGGTTCAAAGTGAGGTCGCTCGGTGAACCGGCCCGTCAGATCCCTGACGTTCTTCACGGATTCTTGAGCGACTTTCTAAAGGCTTGATACGCCCTTTCGATGGTCGCCCTGGAGGCGAGTTTACTGCTAGGAATGTCTGGCGCGAGTCTGCCAGCCAAGTGGAACAGCACATCCTTCGGAACGTGTAATGCTTTGGCAAGTTGCTCGATTACGAAATCGGCGGGTATACGGCGACCGTGTTCGATGTCGTTTAGGTACTGCGGTGAAACGGGTGCGCCGTCTTCGTTGATAACCTTTTCCGCAAGTTCGCGTAGGCTCCATTTCTCGCGTTTGCGTTCCGCTGCGATGACTTCTCCAAAGCTTGCGACCGTTTCGCTCGGCATTGTTAGAACTCCAACCTTAGGGAGTGAGGAAGCGGCAAATCGATACGTGCATCTGCTTATCAGCTGAAGTACGTAATAGTCACGTGAATTGTTCGTCAAGCGCTCCAGGGGCACTTGCCAAGAGGTTGTCAGTCGGCCACTCAGCGGACTTCGAGCAGAAGTATCTGTCTGGTTGCTGCGCGCTGATCGCCATTCAACTTGTCGGGCGGCGCGTAGCCAGATCGCCGAGAATTCCCTCCATCTCCTCGAGCGCGGAACGAAGATCGTCCGCGATCTCCTGAGCTATCACCTGAGGCTCCGGAAGGTTCGCGGAGTCCTCGAGACTTTCGTCGCGTAGCCAAAAGATGTCCAGCGAGACCTTATCGCGGGACACGATCTCATCGATTCTGAAGGGTCGCCAGCGCCCATCCGGCGCGTCGTCCGACCACGTCGGCTTGCGAAGGTGCCGCTCACCCGGCCGATAGCACGCGACGAAGTCGTCGAGATCAGCCCGCGTCATTCGTCTGGTCTTGGGTGTGAAATGCTGGTTGGTGCGCAGGTCGTAGAACCAAATGTCTTTCGTCGCAGCAATGTCCGACCCCGGCTTGCGGTCGAAGAAGAGAACGTTCGCCTTCACTCCCTGCGCGTAAAAGATTCCGGTTGGTAGACGGAGAATCGTGTGCAGATCGCATTCATGCACGAGCTTTCGGCGTACGGTTTCCCCGGCGCCGCCTTCGAAGAGCACGTTGTCGGGGAGGACCACCGCCGCGCGGCCGTGCACCTTCAGCAGCGACTTGATGTGCTGAACGAAGTTCAACTGCTTGTTCGATGTAGTTGTCCAGAAATCGGGCCGACTGTAGCTAATCGTTTCGCGATCGCTGTCTCCCTCGTCGTTGATCACGGTGATGCTCGACTTCTTCCCGAATGGCGGATTGGTCAACACCACTTCGGCCTTCACTGTCGGCTCATTGCGGAGTGAGTCGTCGGTGCTGATCGGTGGTTCGTGCGAATCGTCGTCGGGACCAATGCCGTGCAAGAAGAGGTTCATTGCGCAAAGGCGAGATACGCCATCGACAAGCTCGACGCCTCGTAGCGCGTCGTATCGAAGAAACCTCTTCTGGTCGCGATCGAGTTCCGGACGGTTGAGATAATTGTGCGCTGCCAACAGGAATCCGCCTGTACCACAAGCAGGATCCACAATCAATTCGCCCGGACGAGGTTGAATGCAATCGACCATTGCGTCAATCAGAGGTCTCGGAGTGAAGTACTGGCCCGCGCCGCTCTTCACATCTTGGGCGTTGCGCTCGAGAAGCCCTTCGTAGGCGTCGCCCTTTACATCAGACGCCATCGACAGCCATTGCTCCTTGCCGATTAGTTCGACGATCAGCTGGCGAAGCTTGGCTGGGTCCTGAATCTTGTTCTGTGATTTCCGGAATATGAGACCCAGCATCCCACCCGCCTCGCCCAAGCGCCGAAGCGTTTCGCGATAATGATCCTCAAGACGTGCGCCGTCCATCTGCGGGTCAGCAAGATCGCGCCAGCGATATCCCTCCGGAACACTCTCGTTTTCACCAAACAGACGAGCTCGCTCGTCTGACATCTTGAGAAACAAAAGAAACGTGAGCTGCTCAAGGTAATCCTGATACGAGAGCCCGTCGTCACGAAGGACTTGGCAATAGGACCATAGCTTGGCGACGAGGCGGGAGGAACTATCTGTCATAGTCGCGACGAAATGCGTGTGGATTGCAGAAATTTGGAAGTCGAGCACGGTAGCTTCGCTGGGAAGGACGACTCGCATGTGATCGCGACGTTCTCATCGCGCACGCTGGCAGCGTCTTCCGCTAGCGTTGTGTTCACTCAAGCTCGCCGTCGAATGCTGACCGTAGTATCGCGGCTTGCAGTGACTTCAGATGAGCGCGGTCGCGTGAGATTGACATCTCTGTTGCTTCCGCGATCGTCAACAACCGGGACATCTCGTCGACTATGCGAATCTGCTCCGCGATCGGCGGGATCGGCACTCGAAGTTGCTTGAGCTTAGTGCCGTTTACGTTTGCTTGCCCAACCTGCTGCGATGCGACAGCGGCGATCCAAGAACGGCCAGCGTTCGAATTGATATACGCAGCAATGAACGATGGCACGATTCCGTCGGCGAATCGCACTCTAATTAGGTAAGACGCGAACGATACGGCATGCGGAGCACCTTGGAAGACCGCGCACTTGCCAACCAACTCCGCTGAGTTTGTCCGATTGAAAAGTAGATCACCCGGTTTCAGAAGAAGCTTGGGAAATTCAGCGTGGTCGCTCGGCAGATACTTCAGGGAAGTCCAGTCCAAGCGTCCATCGACGACATTGCCCATGCGTAGCACGGGAACGCCACCGGCGACCTCGCTGGAAGCACGCGACGATGAGCCGTACGTTACGTCGAGTGCTATCTCGTCAATCGTCGACCAGCACCATCCGCCTGGCAACACGGGCGGGCGATCGAGTGTCGGTGAGGCAATGTCGACTCGAGCGCGGTTAGTCTTCCGCCTGTCGGAACCGATGCGTTCGAGAAGAACACTCGCTGGCTCAAACGAGTTCGCTGGCGTCTGCGCGTGCGCGGCCTCTGCCGGCACCAGTCGCCCTTCGACGGCACTCTTCAGAACTGACTCGCGGTAGCGCTTCAGGTTGCGTCGCGCACGATCAAGTGTAGAAGCGGTCGCGTCGACCCGGGACATGTGTGCTTCGATCTCGTCAGCGATGGCCTTTTGCTGGTGATCCGGCGGAATGGCGACCTGATGTGCCAGGAAAGGGCCTCGATTGACGTGCTGCATCGTCGATCCATGAGCGTGCTGACCGCGACTAAGTTCGGCGATTGCTTCTTTTAGCGTCCAGAGTAAGAGCCGCGAATCCTGAACGCGTGAACCAGGAAGGACGCGAAAGATGTGTTGATTGAGGACAGCCTCTGAACCACGCCAAACGAATGCGTCGAGCGTGGCTGACCAACTGACCAAAATGTCTCCAAATCGGACCACCACTCGATCGGGTACTTCGCGCGTTGTGAAGTTGTAGCGCCGGGTTGGATCGGTGAGATTCTGAATACGGATAATCGGGCGCCCTTCGGTCCCCCAATCCGTTGGTTTGAACGCGACGCCGTTGACGTACTCCGCGAGTTCGCCGACTGTCGCAAGAGACCACCCCTCCGGAACGGTCCGGGTCACATTTGGCCTGTTCACGCAGCAAGAACCTTGTTGAGCTCCGTGACGATGTCTGCGAGTTCCGGACCGAAGACAGCCTTGGCGGCACCCAAGCCTCCTTCTTCCGCGAACGGAACCAAATCGAAGTCTTCGATTTCCAAGGAAAGGGACGTTCCTACGTGGTCACGCATCATCTCGAGCCACCGCCGTTGGTCGGCAGAGAACCGGCGGCCTCCGTTCTCCTGCTGCGATAGCCAAATGGCAAAACGCTCGCGTGTCGTTTCGGCGTATGGTACCAAGACGTCGTCTTGATGCAGCGCAAATCGAACCAACGAAACAACATCAGTCAGCAAGCGCCTTCCAGAGGCTCCGCGAACTTTGCTTTTCTCAAGCAACTCGTACGCCCGCCAAAGAATCTCCGGTGTCCACGACCTCGGTGGCGCTTTGATTTGCGCAGCCAGCGCCTTGATATCGTCATAGCGGAGCCGCTCACCGTACGGTCGAGAGTAGAAGAAGCGCAGCGCGTCTATCTCTTCGGCATGCTCGGCAAGATACGCCTCGAACGACTGTGTCAGCGCTTTCGCCTTGGCCTTGGCATCGTCGCTCGCTCCTGCGAACAGAACCTCATCCTGCGACACCTCGTCGATCACCTGTTCCAGTTCGGCGCGAAGGTCCACCAGCGCCTTCCGCAGACTTGGGTTGCTCGCAAGAGGCTGCGCCGCCTCGACAGCCAGCGTGCGAGCCACCTCTCCGCGTTGCTCGGGAGTCGGCTCTTCGCCCTGCGGAACGTTGAAGCGGGCGCGAGCCAACGCATCCTGGCGGTCACCGTCCAAGGCGTCTACCAGTCGGCGCGAAAGGTCGCGGAGTCTCATCCCGAGTCCCGTCGCCGAGATTCGCGCATGCTGCTCGGGCGAAGCCTCCTTGTCGAGACGTGAGATTCGCGACGCCAAGGTCGAGATCAATTCGGGATCAGCGCCGCCCATCGCGACATGCTCGAGCAGGGAGGCGAGGGAGACGGACCTATTCCGTTCGAGCGGCTGGCAGTCGAGCAGTTCGGCGTCCACCACGCCAACGCAATCGACGATAACGAAATGCGTCTTCGTCGTCGCGTCAGGCGAGACGGCTTGGAGTTCAGCTGGATCGATGATCCGCACGCCGCGTCCTTTCATCTGATCGAACAGCACGCGGCTCTTGACCGTTCGCATGAACATCACGATCTCGACCGGCCGGATGTCGGTGCCCGTCGCGATCATATCGACCGTGACCGCGATCCGCGGCTCGTACTCGTTCCGGAACTCGGCGATCAGGTCGGCCGGCTTCGCCCCCGTGCTCTTGTAGGTGATCTTCTTGGCGAACGAGTTCCCTCGCCCGAACTCGGTGCGCAGGATTTCCACGATCTGTTCGGCATGGTCATCGTCCTTTGCGAAGATCAGTGTCTTCGGCACTTCCTTTCGTCCCGGGAAGATCTCGGTGAAGAGCTTGTCGCGAAACGTCCGCACGATCGTGCGGATCTGGTCCGGAGCCACGACCGAGCGGTCGAGCGCCTCAGCGTCGTAGGTGAAGTCGTCGTCGGGCGCTTCCCAGCGCAATCGACGAGAGCGACGGTTGCGGTAGCCAAGCATCACACCCGGTACTGCCTCAACAGTCGATCCCTGTTCGGTGATCTTCGTCCGAATCTGGTAAACCTCGAAATCGACATTGACACCGTCGGCGACGGCACGCTCGTGGGAATATTCCATCACGAGGTTGCTTTCGAAGAACCCGAACGTGTGCTTCGCCGGCGTCGCGGTCAGGCCGATCAAGAAGGCGTCGAAGTACTCGATCACTTGTCGCCACAGCGAATAGATCGACCGATGGCACTCGTCGATCACGATCACGTCGAAGTAGTCAGGCGGATACGCCTGGTTGTAGACGACGGGCAACGGTTCCTTGATGAGGGACTCGGCTTTCTCGAAACTGCTCTCCTCCTCGAGTTCCGGATCGAGGTCGGGCTCGCCCTTCAACATCGAGTACAGTCGCTGAACGGTGGTGATCACCACCTTCGTCGAGTCCCCAATCGTATTCGAGCCGAGACGTTGGACCTTGTAGAGCTCGTCGAACTTCCGATGATCGTCGGGCGTCTCGTACGTGTCGAACTCGTCCTCAGCCTGTTTGGCGAGGTTGGAACGGTCCACCAGGAAGAGCACGCGCCGCGCGCCGCCGAACTTGATCAGACGGTAGAGTGCTGTGATGGCGAATGTCGTTTTGCCTGAGCCAGTCGCCATCTGCACGAGTGAGCGCTGCCTGCCCTCGCGGAGCGAGCGCTCCAACCGAGTGACGGCCTCGATCTGGTTCGGATAAAGCCGGGGCGCCTCGAGGTTCGGCAGCGTTCGGATTCTCGAACGAAGTGACGACGGCCTCGTGTCGTCCGCCGCTGTGTAGACGCCACCGACCGCGTGCAGACGCTTCACCCACTCATCGAGTGTGTCGGCGCCGAGCCACTCGGCGAGTGTCTCGGGCCGGTGAACGGCGAACACTCGACGGGCCTTGGGATCTGGATCGAGGCCGTTAGTGAATTGCGTTTCGACGCCGGTGCTCTGGTAGAGGAACGGCAGAGGATTCACTGGAGCCACCAACGTCGGTGGTAGCCCGGCAGAATAGCGTTCAGCCTGTCCTTCGACACCCGAAAGCGTGTGACCTTCCGGCTTCGCCTCGAGCACGCCCACGGGCCGCTGGTCTACCATCAGGAGATAGTCCGCGGGCCCTGTGCTGAGCGGGAACTCACGGACCGCAACGCCGCGCCCTGCGTGGAGGTTCAGCTCGTCCCGATCCTGCACCAGCCACCCGGAAGCCACGAGCATCGCGTCGATCGTGACGCGTGCTGTTTCTTCGGGAGTCCGCCGATTGCTCGTCATGCGCTACGCGAACGGTCCGATGAGTTGCTCGCCTAATGATCGGTATTGGAGCGGACCCGAGTTAAATACCAAAGCGACGCGTGAAGCCGCGTTCACCGCGTTGGCTAGCTTGGGGTTCATCCAAGCGATCAGGTCCAGGGCTTCGATCGATCGGCGGACGGGATCCGAGTCCCAAACAGGTTGATGATGCGCGACGATGTTCCGTGTGTCGCGGACTCGGTCGGCATGGCGAAAGACTGATTCACGGTTTCGCATTTGTTTGGGGGCATTTGCGAATCGGCGAGTGATGGCGAGAGGCCATAACTTGGGACCGAACAGGTTCCCGTGTTCGTAGGGGCGCTGGCAAAGGCGCACCCAGAATCCGAAACTCAACCGACTCACCAGGTGCCCCGGCGTACAGCGCTTGGGTGTGCGGCTCAGATCCTTTACGACGACCGCCACATCCGCTGCCTCTTTAGGCTGTAGGAGGGTTGGTATCGCATCAAGCCAGCAAGGTATCCGGCCGAATCTCAGCCCAAGCGGTGCCGTCGACTCTCCGCCGGCAACGAATAGCGCGTTGCGGAACGCGACTTCCGCTACATGAAGCACGGACTGCAGTGCATTCGCCAAGGACATATTCCAAAGGTAGCGCGCGGCGGCGTCGCAGCTGTCGTGATCAGAATCAAGACTAAAGGCAGCTAATCTCTCGTGTGACAACGAGATACAGGCTGCCTTGAAGCTGACGCAAGGCATGTCGGTTGCGTTCAGAGGACCAGTAATCGCCATAGAGTGTAGTATGGACGTGAAGCTTGCTTAACGCGGCAATTCCTGCTAGCATCCAAGGTACAACTCCTGGGGTCGTCCTATACTGTCGATTAGACAGCAAGTCGCCTGGGTAACGAACTCCCGGCGCCAGTCTTCTGGTGCCGGGAGTTCGTGTGTTAGCGACCTGGCGATCCGAGCATATGATCTAAGTGTTCGCGAGATCGAGAATCGCCCACGAGCCAAATGGAACAGGGCAGGTTTTGGAGGCCGACCTTTTTCCGTTCTGGCGCCCGAACAGTAGTTCCATCTGCCCGCGGCTGATGAACTGAAGAATAGCCGACGACTTATCACGATCTAGACTAGGTTCTTCCACGTTATGCCACGCAAGAAAGCTCCGAGATGGGTACCGACGTATGGGATCTACCGTCTGCAGCACAAGGGCGAGGACGCCCTAGTCGTCCAGCTGGGGCACGACGACCGAGACGCACCGAACCGCAAGGAGTTTCGTAACGCGAACTCTCGATCGATCGATGACTCGCATCTTGTGCAGGCGTTCACCGCGTTGGCCAAGCCGGTGGTGACCCTCACACAAGTCGCCGCGTTCATTACCAAGTACGGCGCACTCGGCGGATTGTCGGATCGCCTCCCAGTAGACTTCGCGGAGAGATTCGGTCAGCCGATTGTTGAACTAGCCGAAGCTGAAGCCGAACTTTTCAGCGGTTTCGGAGCACCTCGGATGAACCTCGGGGGCAAATGGAACCTGACAACCGTCACGCTATATCAGCGTATTGCGCGGTTCGTCAAATCAATAATTGTGCTTGATCGCGGCCTGAGAAGTCACGGAACGATTCGATGGTCTTCCTATTCGTTGAAGAGCGAGGTCCGAGAAGCTCGCAGCGCTCTCGAAGCAGCCGGATTTCGTGGTGCGGACCCTGCTACACTCGCGGCGTTTGAACACACAGGTGCTCCGACCCAGATGACGGAGCCTACGGATGATGACACCGCGATTTACCTTGCCCGGCACGCAGGTGATGATGTCGAAAATCTGTTGCGCCCGTTAGTAATGACACACGACGGGCGGTTGAGTCGCGAAGGTGCGTTGGACAGTCGTGGGAAGGAAATACTCGCAAAAGTCGGGGAGTGGCGGGCCTACTGGGACGCCGTCGACGTCGTCCGACGCCGAAAACCGGCCAGTCCAGCGACGATCGCTCAGTTCCAGAAACGCATCGACACCGGAGTTCTGGAGTCTGCAGCGAGATGGCTGTTTACAAGTGCAGCGCTTCAACCCGAGCTACATGGTTCCGTCGGAAGTTTTCGTATTCGATTCGCTCCGAGCTCAGCACTTCAATCACTCGCGTTGGCGGTCACGCAATCGTTGCTACGACAAGGCTCGGGACCTTTCGAAGTATGCCGGCTATGCGGTTCGGCTTATCAGCCGCACGTAGGAGCGAAAGGTGGCCGACCGCGCACTCTTTGCGACGACTGTTTTTCGCCGCGCCTCGCAAAAACGGTCAGCGAACGGCGAAGACGATCACGCCCGGTGAACGAGAGAAGGAAATGCTAACATACGTGCGCGTTACTGCAACATCACTGACGCCACTCACCTGAGGCAGTCACGCTCGCCAAGGCTATTTTCGACGAGGACCAAGTGATCGCGAGTCCTTGGAGAGAACGAATGAAAACGCGAATCGCCGTTGTGACACTGCTGGTGGACGGTCGTTCGCTCGACCCTTCCGGCGGATTCGGTAGCCTCCCGGTGTGGTCGCGAGTCCCGTGAGGACGCTGCCGAGCTGTCGGTCAACGAATCGTCCGTCCGATCGGCGGTAGTGGATTGCCCGGCACGATCGTCGCCGAGAGCGGGGCGCTCACCGCGATCACGATGTACGCGCTGGCACTGTTCACCAGATCCGACACGAACACCCTCGCCACTCCGGCGGTCAGTGCCGTCACCCGCACGGAATCGACGCCTCGGTCGAGCCGCACGATGTTCGCGTTGTAATTCGTCCACGAGAGCGTGACCCCCGTCATCGGCTGCCCGTGCGCATCGGTCGGCAACGCGACCAGCGCCTGACTCGCGCCAACCTTGAGGTTCATGCTCGAGGGAGAGAGCGTGACGGCCGCCACGGGGGGATTCACCGTGATCGACGCCGTCCCGATGATTCCCTCGCACGTCGCCGTGATCGTCGCGATGGAAGTCTTGCTCACCGAGGGGATGGGTGTGAGCATGCCGGTGCTCGAGACGGCGGCGATCGTCGTGTCGGACGACGACCACACGACGGGGAAGCCCGTGACCGTATTGCCGCTCGGATCCGCCGTCGTCGCCGTCAACTGCAGTGGCGCACCGGAAAAGCCCTGCGGTCCCATCTCGAAGCTCGAAGCCGCGGGGCGAATCACCACGGAGGCCACCGAGCCAACCAGCCCCGGACCAACGACCGTAATCGCGGCCGTGGCGCTCACACCGCCGCTCGACACCGTGATCGTCGTCTTGCCGGGAGCGACCGCCGTGACGCGCCCCCCGGAAGCGGTGACGGTCGCCACCGCCGTGTTCGACGAGGACCACGTGAGGGGGATGCCCTGGAGGGCGCCGCCGTTCTCGTCCTCCGGCGTCACCGTGAGCGAGAGCGACGCACCGGATGCGATCGTCACGGCCGATTGATCCACGGTGAGCGCCGCCAACGGTAACTGGACGATGATCGTGGCGGTGCCGCTCCGGCCGTTGCATGTCGCGGTCATGGTCGCCGTGCCGGGTGCCACGGCGGTCACCAATCCGGCGGGACTGACTGCGGCGATCGTCGGGTCGGACGAACTCCACGTCGCGGTCTGGCCGACGACGGGGTAACCGGCGACATCGAGCGGCGTGGCCGTCAACTGCAGCGAACTCCCCGCCTGCATGAAGCTCGCACCCGCGTGGGCGACGGATACCGACGCGACGGGCGACGGACCGGTTGAGCGGCGGCCGCTACAAGAGAGAACGGCAGCCATGGCTCCGAGGCCCACCACGGCCGTCACCACAAGAAGGCGCCGCGTCACCATTGCCATGTCATCCTCCATCTCGGTCGTGCTCTCGCCGGTGAAAACTACGTAACGAGGCTGGGAAGCGCTCACTGCAGCGCTGAGCCGGCCTACCGCCTCACCGGTCTCAATTGAACACGACTCAACTCCACGAGATCCAGCGACTTCGAAAGAAAGTTTGCCACGAGCAGTGTCCTGCCGTCGGCCGTGACGCGAAGCTCGCGCGGAAACGCTCCGGCCGGGATCGAGCCGAGCACCGCGTCGGCGCCGGACGCGAACTTCGCGGCGTCAACAACCGTGAGCGATTGCGGTTCGTTGGCGTCGGGCCCGAACCGATTCGAGTTCGTCACCACGATCTTCTTTCCGTCGTCGAATACGGCGACGCCGACGGGAGACGTGCCGACGGTCACGCGTCCGGTCATCGCGTGCGTGGGGTCCGCGACGAGCTTGGTCGCGTCGAATCGAAGCAGCTGGTTGTCGCCCCGCGCCGTCGCGTACAGCACGTCTCCGCCCGGCGATAGCGCGAGGCGCACGGGGTTGCACCCGGCAGGAATCGCCGCGACCAACGAGTGTTCGGGATCGGTCTCGGCGTGTGCAACGTCGACCACGAGAATCGCGCCTTGAGAGTGCGTCGGCGCGATAGAGTTGGGCGCCGATCCCTCCGGTGTGCACGTCACCGGCCACTTGAGTTCCGGCGGCGCGGCCTGCGACGTTGAATACAGGTAGTGCTCGTCGCTGGAGAAGGTGAGTGCGATCGGCGCATTCCCCGCCGGAATGGCGCCTACGATTGCGCTCGTGCGATAGCCGTTCGTTCGCGCTTTCACGAGATCGATGACGGCGATGCCATGCGCGTTCTCGGCGCTCACGAAGAGCAAACGATCGTCGCGCGTGACGTTCGCGAAGATGGTTCCCCGGAGGTTGCCGGTTTCGATGTAGCCGAGCTCCGGCGCGCCGTGGCCGGACTCGAGGCGTGCGACGTCGAGGAATGCGACGCCCTGTCCGGTCGTGACGATCAAGACCGTGCCGTCGTGCGTGAGCACGGCGCCGGTCGGGCTGTCCCGGAGCGGGTACTTGCCCCTGACGGAGACCTTCCCGGCGGCGCGAGACATCACGACAACGCCGCCCTCGGCCCTCGGGTTCGGGCGTGCGATCGTGACGAAGATCCAGCACCCGTCCGGGGTGGCGATCGGCGTGAACGGGTTGCCGTCGACGGGCACGTGAAGGATCGCGTCGCTGGCCGGAACATTGCAGTCCACGGTTGGCCGTGCCTGCGCCGCGGCGAGTTCGGGAGAGAAGATCAAAATCGCGGCAATGCCGGCGCGCACACGAGTGCTGATCATGAAGGTCGTTCAGCAGGAGTCATGGAGTCGCGTTGCGCACGCTTCGCCCCGGAGCCTTCCCCACAAATCCGAAGGTGAGTAGCGTCTGGTCGTCCACCGTCTCGGCAGTGCCGATGATGTCGAGCTTTGGAGGAAACAGCGACCACACACCATGCACACGGGAAATGACGAGAACCGAAGGGTCAACCTCACGGAAGAGTGTCGTCGCGGCGACTGACGAAACATACCTGCTCAGGCCGTCCGGTATCTGCGAGAGTCGAAGTTCAGCGCTGCGAATCTGATACGAGCTCGCGTCGAGCACGATCGTACCGTTCACGTCGGGCGAACGAAGTGTCTCGACAGCGCGGAAGTTGATCTTCACGGCCGGTCCCTCGAGAGTGTACACCTCGCCGCCGTACCGGAAGCAGTGATTCTGCACGAACTCGTCGCTCGCGAAATCGCTCAGCCCCGGCAGGTGCATCAGCCCCTGCGTCTTTTCACTGACCAGCACCTGGCCGGCCCGGTATGTCCAGGTTGGCTTGTCGCTTCGCAACAGCACGGTGTCGACTTTCCGTTCGCGGATCGAGCTGTCCGTCATGACGGAATACGTCGCGTGTTGCGCGCTGTATGCGTAGGGAAACGAGTCGGCGAGCAGGCGGTATTGCTGCGCGTTCACTTGGAGTTGCTGAAATATGACCAGGAAATCGCGGTCGTTCCCCGGATCGGGCACCCCGGGGAAGGCACACCGGCCCTCCGCTGTTACTCGCACAGTGGCGAGACGCAGCCGCACCTGTTCGAGCTCGATCCGCACTCGCGTCGCGGCGGAGTCCGGCAACACCGTCACCGTCATCTCAGCGGGCGCAAAGCCGATGTGCGTCGCGCGAATCCTGTAGCTGCCGGGAGGGATCGCGACGAATGCGAAGCGACCCTGATCGTCGGTGAAGGTCTGGCGTCCAAGAGGCTGGAGCGAGACCATCGCGTGCCCGAGAGGTTTCTGATTCGCCTTGGCCAGGACCACGCCGGTGGCGACTCGCGCATTCACGCCCTGCGCGCGCACCGGCGCACCGACCGCGACCAGCGCTGCCGTCGAGAGCGAAACGATCCGAATCAACCACGTCTTCATCAATGTGGCCCCTCGGTCCAGAGCACCATCAGCGCGCACCGATTCGACTTGAACCCGCCTTCCCCCATCCATGTGTAGATCTTGTACCACTCGGGGAAGGTCTTCGGATCGGTGTATACCTCGACGGCGACCACGAATCGTGCGTCCGCGCCCTCGAGTTGAAGCAGGTCGATGGGCAGTGGAGGGTGCCCATTGACCAGCTCCGTGATGCAGCGCGGCCCGGACGTCGGCACGACGACGTTTCCGACGCGCCTCAAGCCGGGAACGCCGTCGAACAGGTCGGCAAGAAAGCGGGGTTTGAGCGAGTCGACCGTGGCCGGATCGATGAACACGCCGAGTCCAGCCTTGCGCCGGCACTCGAATCCCTCGAAGTCCCGGGGCTTGCATGCGTCCTGAGTGGCGATCACCCGAATCGTGTCGAGTGCCGACACACGGCTCACGAACCGAAAGTTGAGGGAAATATCGGCATGCGGCGCGAGAACGACCGTCGTGTCGATGGGGTTCCATCCCAGTCGTCGCGCGCGCAGCTGTGTCAGCCCCTCGATCAGCCCCTCGAGGCGGAATCGGCCGCTTCGATCGGTTCGAGCGGTGAGGCCCGAGCGCAGGACGTACACCTCCACGCCGTCCAGCGGAGTGCGCGCAGAATCGATCACGACGCCGTGGATGACGGACCGGGTGTCGCGCGCTGTCCGCTCGGCGACGTTCGTCGCGCTGAGTCGCGCCGCGAAGATGATCGTGTCGCCAGCGTACACGTCGACCAGCACGTGCAACGGCGGCCGAGCGTCGGCCGCGATCTCCACTTTCCTCACGCCGGGGGGAACGTCCGCCATCAGAAAGCGCCCCGCGGCGTCAGTCGTAGTGGCCGATGCGGCAAGGCCCGACACATGTACGCTGGCGCCCGCCACGCGATGCCGGTCTTCATCGATGAGCACTCCTGTGATGGTGGCGCCGGCTCCGCTGGCAGCGCCGAGTGCCGCGCTGGTGTCGATCCGCGCTGCATCCGCTTCGTTCGCCAACGTCAGGTCACGACGCGCGGCGCGCACGGCGCCGAGGCGCGTGTTGATGACGGGAGAGGCGACAGTGCCGTGCACGGCGCGAAGGAGGATCCGCTGCGCCACGGGCACGCCGCACACGGCGTACGTACCGTCGTCCTGCACGTGTGAGCGGGAGACGGTCGGCCGCGTGCGCATGAGAGAATCGCCGGGCACGCTGTCGCCGGCCCAGGCTGCCTGCAGGTATTCGGAGGTGTCGCGCTCCACTCCGGGCATGCGCGTCACGTGACCGAACACGAAGCCGGTGTCGGCGACCGGGGCGCGCATTGACCCACACGCCTGCCGCCAGAGCGCCGTGAATGCGGCAACACTGTCGGGCGCTTCGCCCGGTACCGCGGGCGCGCGAGCCCGCGCCAGCGGGTCGCTCCAGCGCGTCTCGTCGGTGGCGCGCTGGAGATCGAGCCGCACAGCGGCGCCGTTCTGGATCCACTTGCCGCCGATGGTAGTGCCGTCCGCCTTGACCGTCCCCTCGAAGCTTCCGCGTATCTGGTCAAAGAGGATGGTGACGACGGAATTCCTGAGCGTCGCGGAGCTGGCAGATATGCCGCGGTCGAAGCCGCTCTGGTCGATGCTGAAGAGAACAGCCTTCACACTCACACTGTCAGCCTTCTCGATTTCGAAGACCGTCCGGAGCGGCCCGAGGCCCGCGTTGAGTGTTCCTTGCCAGGTGCCGGTGATATCCTGCGCCCGGAGCGCGCCACCGAGTACCATCGCGATCGCGCTGAAAACGACGATCGAATGCCTCATGCGCGATCTCCCGTACGAGGTCGCAGTCGCCGCGGCGACGTCGTCACGGACTATAGTAGAAGCGACCCTTGAAGGTCGGGTCCGTGACCATGCGGTAGAGCGGAGAGGGCAGCAGCCGGATCTGCCCCTTGGTCAGCAACTTGGCCAGGAACGTACGCTGATCGAGGACCACCTGGAACGCGGCGTCGTTCGCGGCGGTCACGTGCTTCAGCACTTCCTTGTTGTCATAGTCGTTCGGCACCGTCACCAGATAGTTCGCCAGCGCGGCGTAGATCGAGTCTTCGCGGGCGAGCATAACAACGCGCTGCTGCTGCATGGCGGTGATCTGGTCTCGTGAAAGCGCCAGCGAGTCGCTCATCCGGGTGAGCAGGAGGTAGACGTCGGTCCACTCGCAACAGCGATAGAAGCGCGCCTTGATCGAGTCCACCGACGCCCGGGTTCCGGCCAGCGAGGGGCGGACGCGCAGGTTCAGTGCGAGCTGCTGTTCCTCGTAGGAATGTCCGAGGTCCAGCGAGACGCCGAGCGTCATCCGGAACGGGATCCGCATGGTCGTCGTGGCCGGGCTGGAACTCCCGAAGCGAGGATTCACGGCGTAGCTGAACCGTTGTGCGACGGGATCGAAGCCGGTGACCCGATAAAGTGTCGGGTCGGGGAACGCTGGCCCTCCCCAACCCTGCAGATGCGAGCCGCCGTGCAATAGTTCATCGAAACCGCCGAGCACGTTGGTGAAGTTCACGGTCAGATGCGCGCGCTTGTCGGTGTGCGGCAGCGCTTGCGAGAAGTACACATAGGCGTTCATCGTCGCGCTCCAGGGGCCTGTGCAACTTCCCCGTCCTGCGATCTGGCCAATTTGGCCATTGAGGCAATTTCTCGCGGCTGTTGGACCCGACGTCATCAACGCCCGAAGGCCGGTCGCGAGCGCGGGGTCGACCACCGTCGCGGGATTGAAGATGAACGCGCGATCGTTGCTGGAGCCGTCGCCATTGATGTCGCCCGCGACGAGCGGCGTGAACGGGAATCCGCTCGTTGCCCGGACGAAGGTTGTGACGACCACCTTCTTGAAAAAATGGGCGGCCTGGATGATGACCTGGTGGTGCGGCGCGACGCTCGCCCACTCGATCGCGCGCGGATCGCCCGCGGTGCTCTGGTCGAAGCCGCGCGCCTGGCTGTGTGTGTCGAAGTACGTATAGGCGACCGTCACCTGTCCTATCGAGAAGGGAATACTCGGGATCGCATACACGGTGACCTGACGTGAATCGCCGCGAAGGTCGGAGACGCTCTCGAGCGCCGGTCCGAACGCCCCATGCGAGCGGGACTGCACTGCGGACAAGGTGCCGGTGCCCGGATAGATACTCGAGGGACTGACGAACACCGGCCGATTGCTCTCATTGGCCAGCGAGAAGCGCGGAAGGCCGGCGAAGTTGAGATCGAGAGTTCCGGGCTGGTTCAGGTTGATCGAATACGAGCCGTCCACCGACAGATAGACGTTCTTGATCCTCTTGGTGAAGCCGAGGGTGGCACGCCAGCTCTGAGCGGGAGTGTATGAACGGCTGAAGAAGCGAACCGTCGGCGCGGTGTCGGCGAAGGTGGAGGTTCCGGCACACGAACTGGGGATGGACGAAGGATCGCTTGCGTACGCCTGCCAATTCGGAACGGGCGTCGCCGGTCCGGTGCAGAGCAATGTCTGCTCGCTGTTCGGCAGGCCGGTCGACACCATGGCGTTCTCGAGCGCCATAGGCGAGAGCGAGCTGCGGTACTTTCCTATGCCACCGCGAAATTGCATGTCGCCGAAGTTCAGCAACGAGGCTTGCGTGACCTGATATCCCGAACGCGTCCCTCCCCACACGAAGCCAAGGCGTGGGCTGACGTCGACGCTGTTCGGTTCGTAATCATTGCGCACCCCGAACGCCGACGCCAGCTGTGAGTTCTCCTGCGGAGCGGACGTGAACACGTTGGCATCGATACGCGCGCCGCCCATCAGCGTGAACGTGCCCTTCTTCCAGCTTCCACCCGCCGAGCCGGCGCCGATCCACTCGCCTCCGCTCGGGTTCGGAACGTTCAGTGATCGCGAGAAGCTACTCGGCGATCCGTTCGTGATGGCCGAAAGCGACGGATAGGTGAACGTGCCGAGCCGGTTGGCCGCGAGCGACTGGCTGAAGCCGGAGAACAGCGATTGCAGGTAGATCCTGAAAGGCATGGTCTCGAGCCCGTTGATCAGGAAGTTCGTCTGGTTGACGACTTCCCAATTCCAGCGCCTAGTGTCCGTCGCGAGCGCGCTGTTGCCACCGAACGACAGCGCGCCGAGGGCATCGGTGCCATCAGGCAGCGCCGAAGCAATCAGCACGTTGCCGCCCGGAAGTTCCAGATACGGCGTGCCGCGGCTCTCGGAAAACGAGATGCTCGACGTCGTCTCGTTGAGGTAGTTGCCTGTCGTGCCCAGATACTTCGAGTAGAGTCCTTGGAGGGTCAGGTCCGCTCGTGTGGACTTTCCGGCGTAGGTCGGCGGCGCGAGCGATGAGAGTGTCTGCGCGTCGGATTCCGAATATCGCCCGTAGGCCATCAGATACGACGACGGTCCGGGCACCGCTCCGGGTACGACAACCGGTGTGACACGATCCACGCGCTCGATGAATGAGCCGGTCGTCGTGATGCGCGCGGTTGGGATGCCACCCATCGTCGCGGGCACATGAAGCGACGAGAGCATCTGGAGCAGTCGCGCCGCGGAGTCCGGTGAGACACCCGCGACGCTGAGCGCCTGCAGGTCGAGGTCGGCGAGCGACGACACGTCCGAGCTGTTTCGCCTGAGTTGTGCGCCGTAGCTGTAATAGTACTTCTCGAGCGCGATGGGTCCGGTGCCTCCCACGCCAACGTCGATGTTGGTGAACTCCGCCCCAAGGCGCGCCGCGGCCGGGTCGGAGAACTGGAGGGCTGGGTGGTCGAGATTGAAATGACCAGTCTTCTGGCTGATGTCGTTTCCTCTCCCCAGCGTCACGGAGTTCTGGAAGCCGCTGAATCCGCCGACCGAGGGGTCCCAGGCGGAGGTCGTATAGCGCGACTTGGTGACGGCATCGCGCGGTAGATCGGCGGCGCCGAACGAGAGCCCGTTCAGCATCGTCTTGTTGTCGCCGGCGCCGAGCCCGAATGCCGTCGCGCCTCCCGCGCTGACCGTCAGGCCGGGCACGAGCTGCGCCATCGCGTCGAGGTTCCCTTGCAGATCGGGGGGCAGCGCGCCGTACACTCCGTCCACGGTCCTGTCCGTGCCGTCGGTGCCGGCCGTGCCCTCGGCTCCGAGGGAGCGCGTCGGCCGCGGGCGTCGGGCCTGGACTCGCACCGTCGCCATCGTCGTTGTCACGTTCGACGCGAGCTTCACGTTCACCACGAACGTCGTGTCGCCGCCAACGCGCGTCAGCCGTTGCCGGAACGACTTCCGGCCGGGCGCGCCGACGAACAGCAGGTACTCACCGCTACCGTCCGTGATCGTGATGGAGTAGTTCCCCGTTGAATCGGCGAGCGTGCGGAACGTCTCAACGGAGGGAGCTATCGTGACGATGGCGTCCGCGCCGACGATCGCCGTGCCGCTGTCGGTCGTCACGCGCCCACGCACGACATCCTTCCTCGGCGCCGGCGGGAGAAGGACAGCCCGTCTGACGAGGATCGCGTTGCCGTCAGAGCCGATCGCGATGTCCACGCCCGCACCGAGGAGCACCTCGGTGAGCGCGGCCGCGACCGTGATGTCGTCCGCCTGCAATCGCACGGAATCGCCGGGCGGCACGAGATCGTTCGCATACACGAATTCGAGTCCGGAGGCACGCGCGATCTGGCGCAGCGCCTCCCGGCGCGTCACGCCGCTCACATGGACCGCAATGCGCCGGCGCAGCATCGGCACGTCCGCGGGATCGATGACGGCGGGCGTCTGCGTGGAATCCGCCGGCACCAGGAGAAAGCGAGGAACATCGCCGGGCGACCACGAGGGGGGCGCCTGGGCGAGCGCAGCTGGCGAAGAGACCGCCAGCAACGTCACGGTGATCGTTACGGTGAACGCTACGTTCACCACAGACCGTTGGAAGTTGCCAGCGACCCGCCTCATTTCGCCCTGAATGACACTTCGCGTCCGTCACGTTCGACCTTCGCATCCATCGCGATGGCGAGCGCGCGGATCATCTCGTCCGCCGATTGCGTCGAGAACTCCGCCGTCACCAGACGCGACGCCAGCGTCGTGTCGGTCACCCGGACGTCGAGATTGTACCACCGGCCGATCGTCGCGAGGACCTCCGGAAGCGGCCGGCTCACGAATGAGAGCCTCCCGTCCGCCCAGCCGAGGTACGCCGAGACGCGCGCCACTCGCGTCGTGGACGCACGACCGCTGGCGTCGAGCGAGCCCAGGTCGCCGCGGCGCAGGACGATTCCCTCCGCATCACGCCCAATCGCGCCCCGGCCTGCGCTCCGGTCGCGGCCGAGCGCGACCGCGCCTTCGGCGACCGCGACGGTCACGACGGCGTCGCTCGCGTAGGCGCGCAGGTCGAAGCGAGTCCCGATGTCCTCGATCTGCGCGCCGTGAGCGTGCACGCGGAATGGATGGGCCGCGTCGTGCTTCACGTCGAAGATCGCCTCGCCGTCGAGCGAGATGTCGCGCAGCTCCGGACCGAATGCCGCCGGAATCGTGAGGTGACTCTGCGGGGCCAGCGTCACACGGCTTCCATCGGTCAGCTGGACCGTCGCGAATTGGCCGCGCAACGTGCTGTAGCGGCCCGGTTCCTCGCTCGGCGCGGCGACCTTCACGGAGCCGCCGTGTGGGGGGTGCCATGCGATCGCGGCGCCCACGACCACCAGCACGAGCGCGGCCGCCGAGGCAAGCCTGGCGAACGGAGTGCCCTGGCCGAGTCGCCGAAGTCCGCCGAACTCACCTGACGTCCGGTGTGTCGCCACGAAAGCGGGCGCGTCGTGACGAGCCTCGCCGGCGCCACTGACGCCGCGCCTGCGTTCTTGGTGTTTGGACCACATCCTTTCCGCGTCCCACATCGCGGGAGACGGATCGGAACCGAAGATCAGGCGCATCTCGTCAACTCTGCGGCGAAGCGCGGACGATTGCGCGAGTTTCGCCTCGAGTTCGCGCGACTCGGCTGCGGTGGTCTCGCCCGCGATGTACCGGGCGATCAGGATGTCCGCTGGATCGGCTGTCGGGCTCATGCTCCCTAGACACAGGAGCCGGGCCCGACCCCTAATCGCGGATATCAGGCCGTCGTCAGCGCCCCGTCCACGGGGCGAGCCGCTGGCGCAGGAATGCGAGCGCCCGGCTCATGTGGATCTCGACGGTCTTGGGCGAGATGGCCAGCACCGCCGCGGTCTCCGCGTAGCTCAGGTGCCGGTAGCGCAACAGCGCGAATACTTCGCGGCAACGCGGCGGCATCTCGGCCACTGCGCGGTCGAGCGCTTCCGCGAGATCCTTCGCCGCCAAGGTGCCCTCTGGAACGGGCGAATCTTCGGTGCCAACGCGAACGGCTTCGTCACGCAGGAGGCGCTCGTGGAGCGAGTGCTCGATGCGCCGGCTCCGCAGGACGTTCAACGCACGGTTGCGCACGGCGGAATACAGGTATGGCCGTAATCCGCGTGGCATCTCGATGGTGAGCCGATGCTCCCAGAGCCGGAAGAAGAGATCCTGCACGATCTCTTCGGCCTCGTCGCGGGATTCCAGGTAGGAATTCGCGAATGCGCACAACGATGTCACGTACGTACGGAAGATCATCTCGAGGCCGCGCTCATCGCCCGCGAGAAGCTGCTCGAGCCACTCGTGCTCGATTCGCTCGCGGTCGTCGACGGCGCTCCCCGGCCTCGGCGCGGTCATTCGTTCGCGCGACTGAACATCCCGGGAAGGAACATTATCCGAGCTGCCAACGCCAGTGCCGCAAAGCCATCCATTGCGTGTGGAGAGAAGAGGGTGAGGCCCTACCCGGTCACGGCCACGTGGTGATGAAGCGCGCGCTCTCGATGAGAATGCGCGGCGATCTGCAGTCGCGTATGCAACGCCAGCTTCACCATGACATTGCGGACGTGACTCTTCACGGTATGGCTCGAGAGGTTGAGTCGCGCCGAAATCTCCTTTGTGCTGAGCCCGGCGCCGATGAGATCGATCACTTCCAGTTCACGAGGTGTCAGGCGCTGGTCTTCAGCAACCGGCTCGTCGCCTCGCTCGTGGCAATCACCTGTGGCGGTGCCCAGCGCCGGCCGAGCGCCGTGCGTTCCCAAGTCCGTGCTGTTCGCCTGAAGGCTCTCAGATGAGTGGATGACGCGCACATCGGCGTGTCGGCCGCCGATGAGGGCGAGGAGCGCGTCGTGCGCGAGTGCATCATCCTCGACGATGAAGACGGTGATGGTCCCGCCGTGAATTCCGGTCGATCGCTCGGGTGCGGCGAGAACCACGCCGGGACCTTCGCGCATGGAGGCGCCGACCTTCGCGCGTGCAATCGACATCCGCGGCGACCCGACAGCTCGGGTCGCGGGGCTGCAAACAGTCATGATTCCCTCCGGTGCATGGGATGCGCCAAGCAGGCTGTCCCAACAGCGACTTCCCCAGCATGATCGGAAGTCGCCAGCTGCGTCGCACACACACCATGCAGCTTAGCATCTCCGGAGTCCTGCGCAGTCAGGGAACGACCGGGCTGCCGTCCGCGAGTAGCCTACTCGAAAGCCGCGCAAGATCGGCGCACGGCGTCTATCGCGATACAACGTCCTTAGCTTCGTCAGGGAAGTGCCGTCCTGCATGGGAATTCCTTACGCCGGGGTGGCTCTTGTCCGACTGCGCAATCACCGGTCGAACGCAATGATTCGCCCGGTCAGCAGGTCGGGTAGCACTTCCGCTGTTCCCAACTGGACATGGCTGACCTCAGACAATTTCGCGACGTGAGGATCACATGCGAATTGCAAGACTGATAGCCATGACGCTCATCGCGGCGTCGATGGGGCTCCCGATACGCACGACGGCGCAAGTCAACATCAGCGTCAGATTCGGCACGGGGCTCGGACCCGACGTGGATGTGTTCGCCTACACGCCGGAGCGCTTGGGTGACTGGCACGCCAACTACCGGAAGTGGACGCCGGTGACCCTGTACGATGTCAACGGACACTACTATCGCAAGTCGGTCAGTGGCGCGCGCGCCGTCGTCGTCTATTCGTACGATGGCGACTACTTCCTGCCGCCCACCGACCACGCGTGGGTCGGCTTCGACAAGCGGTTCGATTACAAGCGCGCGCCGGCCGAGGTCGATATCGGCCGCGCACGTCCGTACACGCCGCCTCCCGCGGCGAGAGCGCAACTCGGCGTCCAGATCGGCGTGTTCGGGTATGCCGCGGACCGCGCCGGCGATTGGCGCAAGAACTACAAGAAGTGGACGCCGGTCACGGTGTACGAGTTTAACGGCCGCTACTACCAGAACAACGCACCCGGGACCCGTGCGGTACAGATCTACCGATACAAGGACGAATATTTCCTTCCACCGCAGGATGACAAATGGGTCGGCGCCGACAAACGCTTCGACTACAAGCGCCAGCCCAACGATGACGATCGCCGCCGAGTGCGCGAACGGCCGTAGCATCCCGCTTGACCCGCGACGCGAAGGCCCCGCCGATCACGAGATCGACGGGGCCTTCGCCACTTCGCCGGCGATCGCCGCGAGATACGTCCCGGGCTGCCTCGACACGAACTAAGTAGTCCATCGGTGCGATGGTTCTTCCGTGGCGTGCCGCCGATCATTCCATGAGCCCTCCGCGCGCGCATCATCCGATGCGCACCCTCGAGACGGCCGACGCAAGGGGATGTTCATATGACCGACACTACCGTAGCCGCCGACGAAGCCCGGCGGGTCGCCCAGCACGAGGCCATAAAGTCGCACGTCGAGCGTGACGTCAACGCCGACATCCAGCAGCGTGCCGGGGCGGGCAGCGCGGGCGACGACGCGAAGCTCTCGAAGGCGGCGGACAACCTGCGCGGCGGCGCCATCGATGAGGTGACCGTGAAGGATCGCGAGGTCGCGGTGGCGCGCCATCTCGCGCGCGGTTCCGGCGTGATCGACTACATCTTCTTCCTGATCTACGGGCTGCTGGCCGTCAGGCTCGTGCTCGCGCTGGTCGCCGCGCGCTCGGGCAATGGCTTCGTCAGGCTGATCCAGACCGTCACCGATCCCTTCTACGGGATGTTCCGCGGCATCGTGCCGAGCCCGGCGATAGACGGCGGCTACACGCTCGTGTTGCCAATCATCGTCGCGATCGTCGCATACGCCCTGCTCCACACCGCGATCAACGGCGCCCTGCGCATGGTGGCCAACCGCAAGACCGAGATCTGAGGGGCGGCGTCATGGCCGAACTCGAGAAACACCTGCGAAGGAAGATCTTCCTCGGCGCCCTGGTCGTGGCCGTGGCGATGGGTGCGTGGGTGCTGATCATCAACATCGGCGCCCGGCACTGACGGGTTCGCGCGCGACCCCGCAAAGGGGCCTCCGAGGCGCGCTTACAAGGATTGAACCGCACGCATAGCTTTCGGAAGAGGTCGACTCCTCACCGGATTCCCATGCCTGCGAACAACGCGGCGCTGTCGCTCGCGATCATCGAAGACAATCGCCTGGTGCGCGACGCGCTCGCGGCGATGCTGAGCCGGCTCGCCGATGTGCAGGTGGTGGCCGCGCCGGTCGCCGACACGGCAAGTCTGGCCAAGACCAAGCCACATGTGATACTGCTGGACGCCGGACTGCGTGACCAGGACAGCCTGCACGTGGCCGCGGTGCTCAAGCGGGAGCTGCCTGAGGCAAGCGTCGTCGTGATGGATCTCCTTCCGGTGCACGAGGAGATCGCCGAGTTCGTCAAGGTGGGAGTCTCCGGATTCATACTCAAGGACGCGACCGTCGAGCAGTTCGTCGGGACGATCCGGTCGGTCGCCGAGGGTGAGACGGTGCTGCCCGTGGTGTCCTCGGAATCCCTCTATTCGCAGATCGCGAACGCGGCGCACGCGGAGGTTGGCGCGGAAGCGCCCGACGACGTTCGCCTGACTCCGCGTGAGCGCGAGGTGATCGCGTATATCGGCGACGGACTCTCCGACAAGGACGCCGCGCGACGGCTCGACATATCCGTATACGCGGTCAGGAGTCACGTACGCAACATCATGGAGAAGCTGGCGCTGTATACGCGCCTGCAGATCGCCGCCTACTCCCGCCGATAGCCCCGCCCCGGCATCACGGGGCTACCGCCTGCTCCAATCCGCTATAGCCGGTTACGGACGGCCGCGCCCTCTGCTGCGGTCGTCATCGTTCGGCGCATGTTTGTAGTCGAACCGCCTGTCGTGGTTCACCCACTTGCCGTCCTGGGGCGGCAGGAAATACTCGTCACGGTAGCGGTAGATCTGCACCGGACGGGCGCCGGGTGCGTTGTGCTGGTAGTAGTGCCCGTTGACTTCGTACACCATCGTCGGCGTCCAGCGCATGTAGCTCTTGAGCCAGTCGCCGGCTCGCTCGGCCTGGTAACCCAGCACGCCGATCTCCGCTCCAAGACGCCGATCGACCCGTTCGACCGCCGCGTAGGCGCGCACACGGCCCGCGTCGTCCGCACTCGGCCGACGATCGTAGTTGTAGCGCCGGTCCATGCCCACCCATTCCCGGTCGGTCGGCGGCAGGAAGTACGCGTCGTCGTACGAGTACACCATGACCGCGCGCGATCCCTTGACCGAGTGGCGATAATAGTGGCCGTTCACGTCGTAGAGTGTCACCGGCGTCCACTTCCGGTAGTTCGCGTGCCAGTCGCCGTTCCGCTCCGGCGAATAAGCGAAGACGCCGATGTCGGGTCCGAGGCGCGTGCCGAATCTGACCGTGAGATTCACCTGCGCCGGCGCCCGCGCCGGAAGAACGAGCGACGCGGTCACGAGCGTCGCGGCCACCAGGTGTGCAATGCGCATGCGGTGCTCCAGTGGGGTGCGTGAATTCTTTCAGGACCTTTTGATCGGCGCGAGCAGCAGGCCGGCTCCGATGACGATCGCGCCCACGCCCGCCCAGACCGGCAGGTTCACGCGCTCCTTGTCCTTCACCGACAAGTCCAGCGATCCGATGTGCGCCTCGTGCGTCTCCCTGGTGTAACTGAAGCCGCCGACCGCGAGCGCCAGCACGCCGGCCGCAATCAGGATGATCGCAACGCCTTTGATCGAGTTCATGAAGCTTCCTCCGTTTAAAGCGGTCTGCGTCCTTGAATGACGCGCACGAGAATGACCACGATCGCGATGACGAGCAGGATGTGGATGAGTCCACCCATCGTGTACGATGTGACCATGCCCAGCAGCCAGAGGACAACCAGGATCACTACCAGGGTCATGAGCATTGTGCGTTCTCCTCGGTGTCGTGTCGGTGGAGGGCTCTAGCCTCGCCACGAATGCGGGCGAGCGCTGGGCGCCCGAGCTTCTCCCGCGTTCGGAAGCTCACCACGGAACGTAGGAGTGGCTGGACCGATCCACTATCGCACGAACGCATGAAAGAGGGACTAGGCCTCTCGTGCGAGTGCCGCCGGATGCTACGCGCTGTGCTCCCGGTGAGAATACGCCGCGATCTGCAATCGCGAGTGCAACGCCAGCTTCTCCATGACGTTGCGCACGTGGCTCTTCACCGTGTGAGACGCGATGTTCAGGCGCTTGGCGATCTCCTTGTTGCTGAGCCCCTCGCCGATCAGGCCGATCACCTCGTGCTCGCGCCGCGTCATGCGGACGTCGTCCAGCGTACGCGCCAGCTCCGGCTTGTACGCAGACCGCGCAATCTGGGAGAACAGCGATTCGGCCATCTGCGGAGGAAGCACCTTCTTGCCGGCGGCAACCGCCCGGATGGTCGCGACGAATTCGTCGAAGCTCGCGTCCTTGAGGACGAAGCCGGCCACCCCCGCGTTGACGAACTCCCTGATCTCCTCGTGCACCGGAAAGAGGTCCATGACGATGATCTTCGCGTCCGGATGTTCCTGCTTGAGCGACGTGGCCACGCCGAGGCTGTCCTCGTCGCTCAAGCCCACGTCGAGCATCAACACATTCGGTTTCGCCGCGGCGAGAAATGCGAAGTCGGCGTCGGCCGAGGCGACGGCCCGCAGGTCCGGGAGGGCATTGAGCATCCCGGCGAGCGCCTCTCGAAGGACGCGATTGTCGTCGATGACGACGACGGTGATGCTCTTGGCGGCGGCCATGCGTTGGTCGGACTGGTGTCGTGGAGTTGGAGCCAGGTCCCGCGCTGTGAATGTAACACATGTGGCCGGGCGCAGCTGGCCTACTCCTATCGAGTGATTGTGCCCGAACCGGACGATGTGCTAGGGTGCGTTCGTGGCCGATCGTCCGATGCAGCGACCGGTTGGGACGGGATTGCATTCAGCGACGAGAGGGTCAGGTGGCATTCTTCGGGACGAGCCCCACAACGCACCAGGATGAAAGCGAGCACGAGGTGCCCATGGCCGAGCGGCTGCTGCTCGACATCATCGACACCATTCGAGAGCCGCTCCTCGTGCTTGATCCCGAATTTCGCGTCACCCAGGCGAATCGCGCCTTCTGCCGGATCTTCCGGGTCGAGCCCGAGGAGACAATCGGCGAGGTGCTGTTCGAGCTCGGCGACGGCCAATGGGACATCGCACCGCTGCGCGAACTGCTTCGCGACAAGCTCGCCGTCGAGCCGCGGCTCGATGATTTCGAGGTCGACCACGAGTTTCCCGGCATCGGCCGCAAGATCATGTGCCTGAACGCCCGGCTCGTGGCGCACGGTCCGAACACGCCGCGCATCATCCTGCTCGCGATCGAAGACATCACGGAACGCCGCTTCACCGAATGGCGCCTGGCGGAGCAACGCGCCGAGTTGCAGCGCTCGAACGCCGCACTGGACGAGTTTGCGTCCGTCGCCTCGCACGACCTCCAGGAGCCGCTGCGGAAGATCCTGACGTTCGGCGAGCGGCTGAGCGCGACAGCGGGACCTGCGCTCGAAGGCGATGCGCGCAGGCACCTCGATCGCATGCTGAGCTCGGCCGGCCGCATGCGCACGCTCATCAACGACCTACTCCTGTACTCGCAGGTTTCCACGCGAGCCCAGTCGTTCGTGCCGACGGACCTCGCCGGCGTCGCCCGGGAGGTCATCGCCGACCTCGAAACGGTCATCGCCGACGGCGGTGGCCGGATCGATGTGGGTCCGCTGCCCGTGATCGACGCCGATCCGCTGCAAATGCGCCGGCTGCTCCAGAACCTCATCGGCAACGCGCTGAAGTATCGCCGGAAGGACGAATCCCCGGTGGTGCAGCTCAGCAGCTCGCGACCGGGCGCGCGACAGCTGACGATCACGGTGCGAGACAACGGCATCGGGTTCCATGACCAGTACGCCGAAAAGATCTTCAAGATGTTCGAGCGCCTGCACGGCCGGATGGAGTACGAAGGATCCGGCATCGGACTCGCCATCTGCCGAAAAATCGTCGAGCGTCACGGGGGGACGATCTCCGCGACGAGCGCCGCCGGCCAGGGCGCGACCTTCAACGTCACTCTGCCGATCAGGCAAGTTCCAGCGGGACACTTCTCATGATGCAGAATCAGCACAAGATCCCGATCACCATCCTCGTCTGCGACGACGACGAGGACGACCGGATGCTCACGCAGCAGGCGCTGGAAGACGCGCACATCTCGAACAGCGTTCGATTCGTGGAGGACGGCGAGCAGTTGCTCGACTACCTCTATCAGCGGGGCGCGTATGCCGGCGAGACGGGTAAGGCTCCCCGCCCGGGTTTGATCCTCCTCGACCTCAACATGCCGAAGATCGACGGGCGCGAGGCGCTGAAGAAGATCAAGGGAGACCCGGCGCTGAAGGACATCCCGGTCGTCGTCCTGTCCACCTCGCGGCTCGACGAAGACATCGCGCGCAGCTACCAGCTGGGCGTGAACTCGTTCATCACGAAGCCCGTGACGTTCTCGGGACTGGTCGAGGCGATGAACGTGCTCGGCAGGTATTGGCTGGAGATCGTCGAGCTTCCGCCGGCGGCGGCATAGGGCGGCCGGAGCACGCCCGGCGAGGAGTTCCGCCGGCGGGTTCAGCCGCCGGCGAACGCCTTCTTCCTGACTTTCGACTCGCGCTCCAGGCGCCCGCACATCAGGTCGCACATCTTCAGGACGTCGCGGTCTGCCAGCGCATAGTGCGCGAACAATCCTTCCTTCCGCCGCGCCACCAGTCCGCACGCCATCAGCTGCTGGAGATGCTTCGACACGTTGGCCTGGCCCATCCCCGTCTCCTCGACCAGCGCGGAGACGGTGTGCTCCCGCGTGCGCAGGGCATGGAGGATCTGCAGCCGGCTCGGTTCGGCGAACGCCTTGAATCGTTCGGCGATGAGTTCGAATACTTCCGGGGTCATGCTGGCAAACGACATCTGTTGGTCTCCCGGGCACGCGTAGTGGACCGCCTCACAACATAGCCGTGCCGGCGGGGCGCGGCGACCGTCGCCTATCGCGCGCTCACGCACCCGAACAGCCCGAGCCGTCCGAGCACCTTCTCCAGCGGACAGAACCCCGTGAAGCTCGACTGCAGCAGGTTGGCGCCGACGAACCCGGTGAACAGGTACCACCACGGCGACACGAACCAGCCGAGCGCGAGCGAGAGGATGACGAACGCGCCGGCGAACCGGCGGATGACGGCTTCCTTGCACATGGGCTGATCCTCAGATGAAAGAGTCGGTTGGAAGGACGACGACGTGCAGGCGGTCGGACGGCGCCATGGAGGCACGGGCGGCGACGAGGGCCGCCCTGAGCGATTCCACCCGTTCGCTTGGCACCACGCTCATGAATACCGTGCTCTCGCCGGGCCACGCGCGAGTGCCCGCGCGGCGTCCGGTCTGCCCTGCGCCTCGGGCCGGGCCGACCTCCGTGTAGCCGCCGGCCTGGTGTTCGTCGAGCAACTGCTCGACGACGCGCGCATCGGGTCCGCTGTAGACGATGAGAAGGGTCTTCATGTGGCGGGTGACTCCTTGCCGCGCCGCATGAGTTCCCAGTAGAGCAGCGGCACGACGACCATGGTGAGTCCGGTGGCAACGACGGCGCCGCTCATGAGCGCCACCGCGAGCCCCTGGAAGATCGGGTCGAGCACCATCACGAGACCGCCGACCACCACCGCGGCGGCGGTGAGCGCGATCGGGCGGAAGCGCACCGCCCCCGCCTCGAGCACCGCCTCGCGCAGCGAGCGCCCCCGGGCCTCGGCGAGCTGGATGAAGTCCACGAGCAGGATCGAGTTGCGGACGATGATGCCCGCGAGCGCGATCATTCCGATCATCGAGGTGGCCGTGAAGAAGGCGCCCGTGATCG
>OCZT010000229.1_pt1 | contig 53860 bp, 48 predicted proteins | sample 1539031 | NCBI WGS metagenome assembly OCZT01 (sample SAMEA3539308, study PRJEB22396) | soil metagenome | biome: tundra; feature: field; material: soil | place: USA | collected 2010-05 | depth 0.15 m
CTGCCGCCGCCACGCCCGCCGAAAAGAAGGCCAAGGGCCTCAAGGCGTCCGCTGCCGCTGCCGCCGCAGCCGAGGGCACCGCTCCCGGTGCCGCCGGTGAGACCGCTCCGAAGGCCGCCCCCGCGCCGTCCGACAAGCCCGTCGAGATGATCGGTGGCGTCGTCAAGCAGCCCACCGCTGAGGATCTCCTCAAGGAAGAGCTCGGCACCATCAAGGTCCGCAAGGCCAAGGGTTCGAAGAACGTCACCTCCGGTTTCGTCAACGTCCTCGCCTCCTTCAACAACACCATCGTCTCCATCACCGACCACAAGGGCCAGGTCATCGCCTGGTCCAGCGCCGGCAAGTGCAACTTCCGCGGCTCGCGCAAGTCCACCGCCTACGCCGCGCAGGTCGTCGCGCAGGACGCCGCCCGCAACGCCATGTCGCACGGCCTCAAGGACGTCGTCATCCGCGTCTCGGGTCCCGGTCTCGGCCGCGACTCCGCCATCCGCGCCCTCCAGGCCATCGGCCTCGAGATCACGTCGATCGTCGACGTCACCCCCATTCCGCACAACGGCTGCCGCCCGCGCAAACGCCGCCGCGTCTAATCTCCCAACCCTCGTCACTTTTCTACAATGGCTCGTTACACCGGTCCCACCACCCGCATCAGCCGCCGCTTCGGCCAACTCATCCTTGGCTCGGGCAAGGCCTTTGAGCGCCGCGCCTATCCCGCCGGCCAGCACGGCGCGAAGCTCCGCCGCAAGGTCTCCGAATACGCCGTCGGCCTGAACGAAAAGCAAAAGCTCCGTTACACCTACGGCCTGCTCGAGCGCCAGTTCCGCCGCACCTTCGAGATCGCCAAGAAAGAGCGCGGCGTCACCGGCGAGCGCTTCCTCCAGCTGCTGGAGACGCGCCTCGACAGCACCGTCTACCTCCTCGGCCTCGCCAAGAGCCGCGCCGCGGCCCGTCAGTTCGTCAATCACGGGCACATCCGCGTCAACGGCCACAAGGTCGACATCGCCAGCTACAACGTGCTCCCGGGCGACGAGATCGAGGTCAAGAATGCCCCGGCCTCCCGCCAGTTTGCCACCCGCAACCTCGAGGAGAACCGCATCCGCAACGTCCCCGGCTGGCTCACGCTGAACGCCGAGGCCTTCAAGGCCGTCGTCAACCGCCTGCCCACGCGCGACGAGATGGAGCAAAACGTCAACGAGCAGCTCATCGTCGAGTTCTACTCGCGCTTCTAAGCCACCTCCTTTCCACCCTTCTCTAACCTCAACGCTCAACTCAGAGTTCATCGCCATGCCCAAACGTCTCGGAAAGTTCGAACTCCCCTCCAAGCTCACCAAAGTCGAGGAAGGCTCCAGCCCGACCTACGCCAAATTCATCGCCGAGCCCTTCGAGGCCGGTTACGGTCACACCATTGGCAACTCCCTCCGCCGCGTGCTCCTCAGCTCGATTGAGGGCGCCGCCATCTCGTCGATCAAGATCGACGGGGTGAACCACGAGTTCCAGTCCATCGACAACGTCGTCGAGGATGTCACCGACATCGTCCTCAACCTGAAAAAGATCCTGATCGTCTCCGCCAAGCGCGAGCCCATCATCCTCCAGATCAAGGCCACCAAGACCGGCGTCGTCACCGCCGCCGACATCCAGGCCGACGCCAACATCACCATCGTCAATCCCGAACAGGTCATCTGCACCCTCGACACGAAGCGCACCTTCGAGGCCGAGATCGAGATCAAGACCGGCCGCGGCTATCATCCCGGCGAGGCCAACAAGAAGGAGGAGCAGGCGATCGGCGTCATTTCCATCGACTCCCTGTTCTCGCCCGTCCGCCTCGTGAAATACGCCGTCGAGGCCACCCGCGTCGGCCAGATCACCGATTACGACAAGCTCGTGCTCGAGGTCTGGACCGATGGCCGCATCACGCCCGACGACGCCCTCAAGCAGTCCGCCTCGATCCTCAAGCACCACCTCGACGTGTTCGATCGCGTCAGCCAGGAGGAATACGAGTTCGAGAACCAGCAGTCCGAGGTCAGCGAGGAGCAGAACAAGCTCCGCAAGCTCCTCAACATGTCGGTCAACGAGATCGAGCTGTCGGTCCGCGCCGCCAACTGCCTCAACAACGCCAACATCACCACCGTCGGCGAGCTGGCGATGAAGACCGAGCAGGAGATGCTCAAGTACCGCAACTTCGGCAAGAAATCGCTCAACGAAATCAAGGAAAAGCTCGAGGCCCTTGGCCTCTCGCTCGGCATGAAATTCGACGAGCGCCTCCTCGACACCAAGAAGGAAGCCTAAGCAGATTTCCGATTCTCGATTTTGGGTTTCCGATTGCTCCGGCGGTCGGCGTTCAAATCGAAAATCGGAATTCAAAAATCAAAAATAACTTTGGGCTCGCGCCGTCCGCTGCCGCTCAACGCTGCGACCGGATTGCCGATCGGGCCCCGCGTAAAAACCAAATCCAATGCGTCACAACAAACACCACGCTTCCCTGGGCGTGACCGTCGAGCACCGGCGGGCGATGATGTCCAATCTCGCCGCCGCGCTCATCACTCACGGCCGCATCCAGACCACCCTGACCAAGGCGAAAGCGCTGCGGCCCTTCATCGAGAAGGTCATCACCAAGGCCAAGCAGGCCGCGGCGAAGACCGACAAGAAGGACGCGCTGCACCTCCGCCGCCTGGCCCACTCCGATGTGCGCGACGAAACCGCGCTCACGCTCCTCTTTAACGAGAAGCACAAGGAGTTCACCAACCGCAACGGCGGCTACACCCGCATCTACAAGCTGGGCCAGCAGCGCCTCGGCGATGCCGCCGAGCTCGCGCTCATCGAGTTCGTGAAGGCCGATGACGTCGGCTACAAGAAATCGAAGGGCAAGAAGGCGCCCAAGGCCAAGAAGGCCAAGGCCCCGAAGGCCGAGACCGCGGCCCCGGCCGTCGCCGAGGCGAAAGCCCGGCCGGAAGCCACGAGCTGACCCCGATCCCCGGTTGTTTTTCAAACGCGTCGAAGATTTCCTTCGGCGCGTTTTTCATTTAGCCCTCTCCCATGCTCGAGCTGACTCCCGCCGTCGTCGTCTACTGCACGCTGCTGGCCGCGGTGTTTCTTGGGCTGTGGATCTATTATGACCGCCGCGATCATGCGCGCTTCGAGGTCGAGCGCCGCAAGACGACGTTCCACTGCATCCGGTGCGACGCCCTCTACACCGCCCCGATTGGCACCGAGCTCGCGAAATGCCCGCGTTGTGCCCATGAAAACACGCGGCTGAAATTCTGACCGCCGGGCGAAGATAGGAAACCGGCCGCGGCCGGCTTGACTGACGGTAATGGTACAGTTTCCGGTTTTCGCGTAGGTGGCGCGCTTGCCGCGCCACGTCGCGCGCAAGCGCGCAACCTACAAAACGATCAAACTGTACCACTACCTGACTGACCGGGCCATTGACAGGCCGGTGATTTGTTGTCGGTTTACTCGTTTTTTCCGGCCCTCATGCCCCAGACCATCGCCGTCCTCGACTTCGGTTCCCAGCTCACGCAGGTCATTGCGCGGCGCATCCGCGAGTGCCAAGTCTACTCGAAGATCTACCATTTCGCGACGCCGGCGGCGAAACTGCGCGAGGACGGGGTCGTCGGTATCATCCTGTCGGGTGGCCCGCAAAGTGTCTACGCGAAGACCGCCCCGCATCCGGATCCGGCAATTTTCACGCTGGGTGTGCCCGTGCTGGGGATTTGCTACGGCGTGCAGCTCATGGGCCATTTCCTCGGCGGCAAGGTACTCCTGAGCAAGGAGCGCGAATACGGGCACGGCCATTTGACGATCAAGAAGGCCGGCAAGCTCTTCGCCGGCCTCCCGCGCCATTTGCGCATTTGGAACTCCCACGGCGACAAGCTCACTGCGCTGCCGCCCGGATTCAAGGCCACGGCCATTTCCGAGAATTCGCCGTTCGCCGGCATCGAGGACGCGAAGCGCCGGTTTTACGGCATCCAGTTTCATCCGGAGGTTTTCCACACCGAGCGCGGGGTGGATATGATCCGCAATTTTCTCGTCGGGATTTGCTCGGCGCGGCAGGACTGGACGACGAAGGATTTCATTGCCCATGCCGTGGCCGACATTCGCGCCCGGGTGGGGAAGGGGCGCGTGATTCTCGGCCTCTCCGGCGGGGTCGACTCCTCGGTCGCGGCGGCGCTGCTCCACAAGGCCATCGGCCGGCAGCTCACCTGCGTGTTTGTGGACAACGGCCTCCTGCGCAAGGACGAGCGCGCCCACGTGGTTTCGCTCTACAAGCGCAATTTCAAGATCGACCTGCGGGTCGTTGATGCGTCCTCGCTCTTTCTGCGCCGGCTCCGCGGCGTCACCGAGCCCGAGCAAAAGCGCAAGATCATCGGGCGCACGTTTGTCCAGGTCTTCGAGCGGTCGCTCAAATCGATCGGCCACGCTGAGTTTCTCGGCCAGGGCACGCTGTACCCGGATGTGATTGAGAGCGTGTCGATCGGCAACAATCCCGCGTCGCTGATCAAGACGCACCACAACGTGGGCGGCCTGCCCGCCCGCATGAAGCTCAAGCTCATCGAGCCGCTGCGCGAGCTCTTCAAGGACGAGGTGCGCGCGGTGGGCGCCGCGCTCGGCCTGCCGAAGGAAGTGGTCTGGCGCCAGCCGTTCCCCGGCCCCGGCCTCGGCGTGCGGGTGCTGGGCGACATCACCGCGGCCAAGCTCGAGATTCTCCGCCATGCCGACGCCGTGTTGCAGGATGAGATGATGAAATCGGGCTACTATTGGAAGGTCTGGCAGTCGTTCGCGGTGTTCCTCCCGGTGAAGACGGTGGGCGTCTTTGGCGACGAACGCACGTATGACTATGTCGTGGCGCTGCGCATCGTCGAAAGCATCGATGCGATGACCGCCGACTGGGCGAAACTGCCGCACGACCTGTTGCAGAAGATTTCCAGCCGCATCACCAACGAGGTGCGCGGCGTCAGCCGGGTGGTCCTCGACATCAGTTCCAAGCCGCCCGCCACCATCGAGTGGGAATAAGGCGGCCCGGAAGGCCGTAACCGGGCTTTCCTCGGGGCGAACTTTAGTCCAAGCTTGGGTTCTTATGTGCCACCCCTCCCTACACCGCCTGGCGGCGGTCCTCCTGATGTTTTTCGCGCCGGTCGCGGTCGCTCGCGCCGAGCCCCCCATCGTGGCCAAGGCCCGCGCCTACCTGGGCACCGAGGAGGCGCTCAACGCCGTGAAGTCCGTGCACTATTCGGGTTCGATGCTGGCCCCCAATCCCGCGGATCCCGCCAAGCCCACGCGCATCGGGATCGACATCATTTTTCAGGCGCCCTATCGCCAGTGCACGGTCCGCAGCTCCGATGCCATCGTGGATACGACGGCGCTCGATGTCTACGATGGCTGGCACCGCACCCAGAGCTCAAAGGATCCGACCCAGTGGCGCCTGCAGGTGCTGCCCACGGATCAGGTCAGGCGGCAGCGGGCCATCGTGTGGGAGAATCTCGCCTTTTTTCGCGGGCTGGAGCGCGAGGGCGGCCAGGTGCTCGACCAGGGAACGGTGGTCCTCGGTGGGGCGACCTGCCGGAAACTCGCGTTCGTCCATGCCGACGACATCATCTTCTACCGCTTCTTTGACGAAGCCACCGGCCGGCTCGTTCGCACGGAGACCGAGGGGGGCAATGCGATCCTGGAACAGGGCGAGATCATGGCGGGCGGCATTCGATTCCCGAAAGTGATCATCAACACGCTCAAGGGTTCCGATGGCAAGGAACAGTCCGTTACGATCACCTTCGACAAGATCACGGTCAGCGAGTCCTTTCCCGAGGACATTTTTGCGGTCCCCTCGTTCTCTGGCAAATAAACTTCCCGGGCCTGGGGCGCCGCCGCGCCCTCGACCTCACTTTCCCTCGCCGAATCCTTCCCAGTGCGCACGCTCTCCATCACCACCCGGACTTTTCCGGAAGATCTTGCGGCGTTTTGTCGGGGCAGCGTCGTGTCGCGGGAACTCTCCGCCGGCGTCGCCGCGATTCTGACCGCCGTCTATGAACGGGGTGACGAGGCGGTCGGCTACTACGCCGCAAAATTTGATGGCGCCAAGCTGCAGGCCCGGGATTTCCGGGTGAAGCCCGCCGAGCTGACGGCCGCGGCCCGCCGCCTACCTGTGGCCGAGCGGCGCGCCCTCGCGGCTGCGCATGAAAACATCATCGCGTTCAACCGTCGCGGCCTGCCGCAGGCCTGGACGGCCAAGAACAAGCATGGCGCCCTCGTGGGGGAGAAATTCGATCCCATCCGCCGCGTCGGCATTTATGTGCCCGGCGGCCAGGTCCCGCTGGTCTCGACGGTGCTGATGACGGCCACGCTCGCGAAGCTCGCCGGTTGCCCGGAAATCGCCGTGTTCACGCCCTCCAATTCCTCCGGCAAGATCGCCGACGGCCTGCTCGCGGCGCTGCACCTGGTCGGGGTGGACGAGGTCTACAAGCTGGGCGGCGTGCACGCCATCGGCGCCATGGCCTACGGCACGACGACGATTCCCGCGGTCGACAAGGTTTTCGGTCCCGGCAACGCCTTCGTCTGCGAGGCCAAGCGCCAGGTGTTTGGCACGGTCGGGGTGGATTCGCTGCCCGGCCCCAGCGAACTCATGGTCATCGCCGACGACTCGGCGCGGGCCGATTTTGCCGCGGCCGACCTGCTGGCGCAGGCGGAACACGGCTCTGGCCGGGAAAAAATCTACCTCGTCGCCACGTCGACTAAGATCATCGCTGACATCATCGCCGAGATGGAAAAGCAGCTGCATCTCCTTTCGCGATCGGAGAAGATGTCGCGGGTGCTGGCGGAGGGTTTTCTGGCCGTCGAGGTCAAGACCCTCGCCCAGGCGGCCGACGTCGCGAACTACGTCGCGCCGGAGCATCTGGAACTGCTGGTCAAGGATTCCGTGGCGAAGGTGCTGACGAGGACCGTCACGACCGCGGGCGCCATCATGCTGGGCAATTTCACGCCCACGGCGCTGGGCGATTTTACGGCGGGGCCGAGTCACGTGCTGCCCACCGGCCGCGCCGGCCGGTTCTTTAGCGGCCTCCGCGTGACGGATTTTATGCGTCGCACGAGCATTGTCGGCTACAGCCGCGGCAGCGTCCGCCGGGGCGAGCCCGTAGTGGCGGCCTTTGCCGCCATGGAGCGGCTTGATGCACACGGGCGCTCGGTGAAGATCCGGACGGCGAAAAAATAAGCCCGTCATGCCGTCCTCCCCGCTGACGCAGCTCGCGCTGCCGCATGTCGCCCAATTGCACGCTTACACCCCCGGCCTCCAGCCGACGGAGCCCGGCTGGGTGAAGCTCAACACCAACGAGTGCCCGTATCCGCCCAGCCCACGCGTCGCCGAGGCCCTGCGCCGTGAAATCGGTGGCGAAGGCGCTTCGCTCCGGTTGTATCCCAACCCCAAGAGCAGCCCGCTGCGGGCCGCGATCGCGCAGCTCCACGGGCTGCGCGAGGAAAACGTCTGCGTGGGCAACGGGTCCGATGACATCCTCAATCTGCTGGTCCGGATTTTCTGCGGCGTGGCACGGGTCTCCCGACCCGTGGGTTCGACGCTGTCCGACACTCACCGTGGAACGAGTCCTCTCACGGGGCAGGAGACCCGTGCCACGGCCGGCTTTATGTTTCCGAGCTATTCGCTCTATCCCGTGCTGGTCGCGATTCAGGATGGCAGCAGCGCGGTGATTGAATTCGACCGCTCGATGCGGCTGCCCTTCGACCAGATCGCGGCCTCGACCGCCCACGCTTTCTTTCTCACGTCGCCCAACGCGCCCACCGGGGTGGGTTTTGCCAATGCCGAGATCGAGCGGATCCTCGGGACCTTTCGCGGCGTGCTGGTCGTAGATGAGGCCTACGCGCCGTTTGCGCGGGAAAACGCGGTGCCGCTGCTGGCGCGTTTTCCCAACCTCGTCGTCGTACGCACGCTGTCCAAGGCCTACGCGCTCGCCGGCATCCGCGTCGGCTACGCGCTGGCCCAGCCCGAGCTGATCGGGCTGCTCGACCGCGTGCGTGACAGCTACAACGTCAACCGGCTCTCGCAGGCGGCCGCGCTCGCCGCGCTGGGGGACCCGGTTTACTACGACGCGATGCTCGCGAAAGTGAAGGCGACCCGCGATGCCAGCCTGGCTCGGTTTGCGGACAGTCGCGGCTGGTTCACGTATCCGTCGCAGGCCAACTTCATCTTCACCGAACCGAGGAACGCGCGCGGCGAGAGCGGCCCGGCGGCCGCGAAGTCCGCCTACGATTTCCTCTGCAGCCGCAAAGTGCTCGTCCGCCACTTTCCGAGCCATGCCTTGACCGCGCCGTTCCTTCGCATCAGCGTCGGCACGGACGGCGAAATGCTGATCCTCAACGACACCCTCGACGCATGGCTAAAAACTCCTCACGCGTAGCGACCGTCACCCGCAAGACGGCCGAGACCGATATCGCGCTCACCCTCGTGATCGATGGCCGCGGCGTGGGCAAGATCGACACTGGCGTGGCCTTCTTCGACCACATGCTGACGCTGTTCGCGAAGCACGGCCTCTTCGACCTCACCGTGAAGGCGAAGGGTGACCTCGCGGTGGACTATCACCACACCGTGGAGGATGTCGGCCTCGTACTCGGCCAGGCCTTCAAGGAGGCGCTGGGTGACAAGCTCGGCATCAAGCGCTACGGCTTTTTCCTGCTGCCGATGGACGAGTCGCTGGCGCGCATCGCCATTGATGTCGGCGGTCGCCCGCACCTCGTCTATGCCGCCGAGGCGCCGACGATGTTTGTGCGCGATTTCAACATCGTGCTGGTGAAGGAATTTTGCCGCGCGTTCAGCAATGCGCTCGGCGCGAACCTGCACGTCCAGCTCGTCTACGGCGAGGAGCCGCACCACGTGGCCGAGGCGATCTTCAAATGCCTCGCCCGCGCGCTCGACATGGCCACGCAGATCGAGCCCCGTGCCGCCGACCTGCTGCCCTCGACCAAGGGTTCGATTTAAGCGCCGGGTTGGCCGGTAGTTCCGAGGGTAGGGCGCGACCGCTGGGCGCGCCGGGTCTGTATGCCGGCAATGCGTTCGGCGGGCCCAGCGGTCCCGCCCTACCTACAAACCCTTTGGCCGCCACCACCCATGACCGGACCTGCTTGCTTCTCGACTCCTCGACTATTCGCCCTTTCGACTTCTTTCTTTCGCCATGATCGCCGTCATCGACAACGGAATCTGCAATCTCCGCAGCGTCACGAAGGCCCTTGAGGCCGTCGGGGCGGAGCCGCGCGTGGCCCGCACGCCGGCCGAAGTGGCGGCGAGCGGCGCGTCCGGGCTAGTCCTGCCCGGGGTTGGCGCGCTGCGCGACTGCGTGGCCTCGCTGCGGGCGACCAAGCTCGATGCCACGGTGCGCGACTGGATCGCCGCGGACCGGCCGTTCCTTGGCGTTTGCCTGGGCATGCAGGCGCTGTTCGAGCACTCCGAGGAGGCCGATGTCACCGGACTCGGGATTTTTCCCGGCAAGGTCGTCCGCTTCCGCCGCCCGCCCGAGTTCAAGATTCCCCACATGGGCTGGAACACGGTGCGCTTCATCCAGTCGAATTCCCCGCTCGCCGCCGGTCTCGCGCCCGACGGCGAGGCCTTCTATTTTGTGCACAGCTACTACTGCATGCCCGCCGATCCGGCTCTGGTGCTGGCGGAGTGCGATTACGGTGGCCCGTTCTGCGCCGCCATCGCGCGCGGCCGTTGCTTCGCGACGCAGTTTCACCCGGAAAAAAGTCAGGCCAAGGGTCTGCAAGTCTACCGCAACTTCGCCGCCGTGGCCGCGGGCGCCTGAACGCGGGAGAGAAGTTTTCTAACGGCTTGGTTGCCGCGGGCTAATATCGCCCCAGCCGGCCGGGCACGGGCAACTTTGTTTTGCAAGCGGCACGGATTCGGCTTGGTTGGGGGCATCATGGCCAAGACCGCGCAGCTCAAACTCGACGACAAGGACTACGTCCTGCCCGTGATGGTCGGCACGGAAGGCGAGAAGGCCATCGATACCCGCACCCTGCGCGCGACCTCCGGTTACATCGCGTATGACCAGGGCTACGGCAACACCGGCTCCTGCGAGAGCAACATCACTTACCTCGACGGCGACAATGGCGTGCTCCGCCACCGGGGTTATCCCATCGAGCAGCTCGCGCAGAACAGCAACTTCGTCGAGACGGCCTATCTCGTGATTTATGGCGAGCTGCCGACCGCGGCGCAGCACAAGGTGTTCAGCGACCGCCTCCGGGACAACGCCGCCATCGAGCCGCAGATGCAGACGATTTTTCAGGGCTACCCGAAGGACGCGCCGCCGATGGCCATGCTCTCGTCCATCGTTGCGTCGCTCGCGGCGCATTATCCGCAGCTCGCGACGAATGACTTTGAGAAGGACCTGATGAACTTCGACCTCGCCGCGGCGATGGCCATTTCGAAAATCCGCACGATCGGGGCGATGATTTACCGCTACCAGCGCGGTCTGGCCTACATTCCGCCGAAGGACATCCTGTTCTGCGAAAATTTCCTGCACATGATGTTTTCGGAGCTGTATCAGGACTACGTGGCGGCCCCCGAGGTGGCCAAGGCGATCAACACACTCCTGCTGCTCCATGCCGACCACGAGCAGAACTGCAGCACCTCGACCGTGCGCATGGTCGGCTCCAGCGCGGCCAATCTCTTCACGTCGCTGTCCGCCGGCATCTGCGCGCTGTCCGGCCCGTTGCACGGCGGCGCCAATGTCGCCGTCATGCACATGCTCCAGTCCATCCATGACGAACACGACGACGGCACGCGCTTCATCGCGGCGGCGAAATCCGGCAGCAAGAGCAACCGGTTGATGGGCTTCGGCCATCCGGTTTATCGCAATTTTGACCCGCGGGCGAAAATCATCGGCAAGGCCTGCGAGGATGTCCTGAACAAACTCGGCATCAATGATCCGCTGCTCGCCATCGCCCGCAACCTGGAGCAGGCAGCGCTGAAGGACGACTACTTCATCTCACGCAAGCTCTACCCCAACGTCGATTTCTACAGTGGCATCATCATGCGCGCGCTCGGCATCCCGGTGAACATGTTCACGGTCATCTTCGCCATCGGCCGCTCGCCGGGCTGGATCGCGAACTGGCACGAGGTGGCGGCAAACCCGAAGGGCCGCATCTACCGTCCGCGCCAGATCTACTCCGGCCCGGTCAGGCGGGAGTATCTGCCGATCGCGCAGCGCGCCTGAGGGTAGGGCGGGTCTCTGACCCCGCCGGTTTGGGGTAGGTTGCGCGCTGGCACGCAACGTTGCCCGACAAGCGGGCAACCTACATTGACAGGCGGGGGTCGTCCGTCTTCGCGCAAGGCTACGACGTGACAAGGCGACCCCGCCCTACAACGGGCATCATTCGGCCTGCTTTTTCGCCGACTCGGACTTGAGGATCTCGTCCGTGGTCAGGCCGGTCAACGTCCTCAGGCCGCGGAGCAGCCGCCACAGGGCGACCATCATCATGGCCATGACCGGCACCATGATGACCGGCACGCTCAGCCAGTGCATCTTGGCCAGCTCGGTGTTGAACTCGGGCGTTCCACCCGGGCTCGTGAGCAGATAGCGCGCGAGCCCGAAGCCCAGCCCGCCGCTGAGAAAAAAGGCGAGCGCGATCAGGAGGCTGCAACGCCGCAGCAGGGCCGTGAACCCTCCCTCCGTGCCGCGTCCCCGCAAGGCCGCCTCAATGCGCGGCACATCCATGACGGTTTCGTTATAAAAGAGCGTCTTCACGAGCGGTTCGCGCGAGCGCATGGTCACGAGCAGCGCCACGCCGATCAGCGAGGGAATCGCGGCGTCCTTCACCGCAAACCAGAAACCGCCGAGTTTCAGGATCCCAAAGATGCCGCTGACGAGGACGCCGACAATGCCCAGGACCGAAAGCGCATTGGTCTTATGGCGCGTGACAAAATCATAGGCGCCATAGCCCAGCGGAAACAGCAGCGCCACCACCAGGCCCCAGACGGGGCCGAGCCGGTTTTCCTTGCTCAACTGCGCCATCAACACCGCCGGGATCGCGACGTTGAAGGCGAGGTTCACCAGCAGGTTTTCCGGCTTCGCGGGCGGCTTGGAGGCATCCGGCGCGGATGCGCTGGCGCGGGTGGGTTCGGGAGACATTTCGCTTTTGCATTGGAGATTCGCAGGTCGTTTAATGGCGTCAAACCTTCGCCCCATGATTCTGCTCGGCCTTAACATTGACCACTGTGCCACCGTGCGCCAGGCGCGCTACCGGCAGGCCGCCGCCTCGACCGGCGGCGCGGTGGAGCCTGATCCCATCACGCTGGCGCTGCTCGGCGAGCGCGCGGGCGCGGATGGCATCACCGTGCACCTGCGCGAGGACCGCCGGCACATCCAGGAGCGCGACGTCTGGCGGCTGCGCGAGAGCCTCACCACGCGCCTCAATCTCGAGATGGCCTGCACGCCGGCCATGACGGCCTTCGCGCTGAAGTTGAGGCCCGACACCGTCTGCGTGGTCCCCGAGAACCGCCAGGAAATCTCCACCGAGGGCGGCCTCGACATGGTGGGTAATCGGAAGCCCGTCCGGGCCTGCATCGACGCGATGAACGCGGCGGGCATCCAGACCAGCCTGTTCATCGACCCCGACGAGGCGCAGATCGAGCTGGCGGCCAAATTGGGTGCGCCGCTGGTCGAGCTCCACACCGGGGCCTACGCCAATGCGTATTTTGGCCCGAAGCACGCGAAGGAATTTCAGCGGCTCCGGCTGGGCTGCGTGCGCGCCCACGAGCTCGGCCTCACCGTCAACGCCGGCCATGGCATCAACTACGTCAACATCGCCGAGGTGCGCACGCTGCCGCACCTGCACGAGCTCAACATCGGCCACAGCATCATCAGCCGGGCCCTCTTCACCGGGATCGAGGAAGCCGTGCGCGAGATGAAAGCCCGGATGCGCGCATGAGCACCGGAATCAACCTCGCGTTGCCGCCCGGCGGGGTGCTGGTCGGCCTCGGCGCCGACCTGATCGAGGTCGAGCGCGTGCGCGGCGTGCTGGAGCGCCAGGGGCCGCGCTTTCTCGAGCGGGTGTTCACGGAGGAGGAGCGGGCATATTGCTCCCGCATGGCCCATCCGCACAAACACTACGCCGCGCGTTTCGCCGCCAAGGAGGCGGTTTCGAAATGTTTCACCACGGGGATTGGCGCCGAGCTTGGCTGGCGGTCGGTCTCGATCTACCACGGCGCGCGCAACCAGCCGCTCGTGCGCCTCGACGAAAAGGCACAGGCGCTGCTCGCGCAGATTGGCGCCACCCATGTGCTCGTCACCCTTTCGCACACCGAGTCGCATGCCATGGCGGTCGCGGCCATGGTGCGGGCCTGACCTCGTCATGCCATGGACGAGCCGGCCAAAGTTTACCCGCCCTCGGCGAACCGGCTCTCCAAGACGCCCTCGTGGGTGACGCTGGGTTTTGTGCTGGGCGCGCTCTTTGTCTGGGCGCTGCCCCGCGTGGAAAATAACCTGGCGCCGCCGCCGGCGACCCTGGCCACGACCGTCCGGCTGGAACGGCCGCAGTTGACGGAAATCGAGGCCGTGTTTGCCGAATGGGGCCATTTTGCCGTGTGGGAAAACGACGTGACGGAAGTCGCCCTGTGGGATGTGGACAAGCGCAGCTACGCGATTTGCTATGAGGTGTTGCGCAGCGGCGAAAATTTCTATTTTCGCTCCATCCCGCGGTTGACCCGGCCGGTGTTGACCCATGGGCTGCACGAAACCATGCCCCTGCAGTTCACCGAGACCGAGGCAATGCGCCGCGAATGGCTGGAGCGCGGACAATATGAGCCGCCGGCCAAAAACGCGTCGCCGCGTGGCGGCAAGACCTGATATCCCGCATGATCGCCGCGAGCCATCCCATCCTGAGCTGCGACGAGGCGCTGCGCCTGGAAACGAAGCGTTTTGGCGGCGATGAGGCGAAGGAATGGCCCGCGATGGAGCAGGCCGGCCGCGCCGTCGCCACGGCGGTGCTGCAGGATTTCGGGGAAATCGGGGGCTTCCCGCCCGCCGGCCGCGTGCTCGTGCTGGCGGGCAAGGGCCACAATGGCGGCGATGCGCTGCTCGCGGCGCGGGCCGTGCTCGAACGCCTCCCGGCGGCGCGGGCGGACGTGCACTTTGTCTTTGGGGAACGCGACCTGCGTCCGCTCGCCGTCCGCGCCTACCGGGCGCTGGTGCAGACCGCGGGGAATCGACTCCGGGTGCTGCCCGCGGAGGAGTTTGCCCAGGGCTACGATCTCGGCCTCGACGGTGTATTTGGATTTCAATTCCATCCACCGGCCGGACCACTCGTGTCGGCCCTGCTGGCGCGGGTGAACGCGCTGCCGATCCGTCTGCGGGCGGCGGTGGATTTGCCGAGCGCGGGGAAATTCCGGGCCGATTTCACCTACGCGACCGGCAGCGTGAAGGCGCCGATCCTGACGGAAAAGAACGCCGGGCGATTGCGCTACCTTGACCTTGGATTCTTTGCGGGCTCCGAGCGCAGAACCGACCGGGTGCTGACGACGGCGCTGCTCGCGCCGCTGGCCGGATTGCGCCCGCCGCAGAGCGACAAGCGCAGCCAGGGCCATCTGCTCGTGCTGGGCGGTTCGCGCAGTTATCCGGGCGCGGTGTTGATGACCGTGCTGGCGGCGCTGCGCAGCGGCGCGGGCCTGGTGACGGCCTTTGTGCCGGAATCGCTCGCCCCGGCCTTCGCTGCGCGGGCGCCCGAGGCGATGTGGGTGGGCTGGCCGGAGACGCCCGAGGGCGACCTGGCGTTGGAGGGCCGCCATCTCTTGTCGAACCGACTTTCGCGGGCGGATGCACTGGTCATCGGTCCCGGGCTCGGCCGCGAGGTGGAGACACTGGCCCTGATCACGGAACTCGTGAAAACCGTCCGCGTGCCCGTGTTGCTCGACGCGGATGCCCTGCAGCCGGACATCGTGCGCGCGGTGCGGACGCCGCTCGTGCTGACGCCCCACGCGGGAGAGTATGCCCGGATCGCCGGCAAGATGGCGTTGCGCACGTTTGGCCGGAAGCACCGGGCCGTCGTCGTGCTCAAGGGACCCGTCACGCGGGTGACCGACGGCGCCGCGATTTATCACAGTTTCTTTGGCGGCCCGGTGCTGGCGCGGGGTGGCAGCGGCGACTTGCTGGCGGGATTGACCGGCGGCCTGCTCGCGCAGACCCCGCAGGAGCCGTTGCTGGCGGCGTGCCGCGGCGTGGTCTGGCATGGCTTGGCGGCGGACGGTCTCGCCCGTGCTTATGGCCAGACGGCGGTGCAGACGACGCAGCTGCTCGATTTCCTGCCGGCGGCGTTGAAAACCACCTTCGCCGAGCCTACGGCGGTCAGGGGCTGAGCCATGGGCAGCGAGCTCAGCGAGTTGCAGGCGTTTCTGGTGCTGAACGCGCTGCCGAACATCGGCCCGATCACGCTCAACCGGCTGCTCGAGGAACTCGGCGGCGACCCGCGCGCCGTGTTCACGGCGGGGACCCGGCGGCTCGAGGGCGTCAAGGGCGTGGGCCCGGCCATCAGCTCGACCATCGCCCAGTGGCGCGACCACTTCGATCTCGTGCGCGAGGAAGCGCGGATGGCGCAGGCGGACACGGCCTTCATCACCACGCGCGACGCGGCGTATCCGAAGCTGCTGAAGGAGATCAACGATCCGCCCATCGGTCTCTACCGCAAGGGGCGTTACGAATTTGACGCGCCATGCATCGCCGTGGTCGGCAGCCGCCGCACAACGCTCTATGGCCAGGCCACCGCGAAGAAACTGGGCGCGGAGCTGGCCCGGCTGGGTTTCTGCGTGGTGAGCGGGCTCGCGCGCGGCATCGACACCGCGGCGCACGAGGGGGCGCTGTCGGTCGGCGGCAAGACCGCGGCGGTGCTCGGTTGCGGCATCGACATCATTTATCCGCCGGAAAATCTCGCGCTCTACCGGAAGATCGAGGCCGAGGGCGCGATTCTCTCCGAGTTTCCCTTCGGCCGCCGGGCGGACCGGCAGAGTTTTCCGATGCGCAACCGCGTCGTCGCCGGCATCTGCGAGGCGACCGTCGTGGTGGAAACGGATGTGAACGGCGGCGCTATGATCACGGCGCGCTTCGCCGGCGAACAGGGCCGGCTGATCTATGCCGTGCCGGGGCGCATCGATCAGCCGACGAGCGCCGGCTGTCATCAGCTCATCCGGGATGGCGCGACCCTCTTCACGGGGGTCGATGACATCCTGTCCGAGCTCAATTATCTGGATGGACTGCGCCCGTCGCCCATCCCCGACAAGCCGGGCGCACCGGTGGCGCCGGCCGGCCGGCTGACGGCGGATGAGGCGGCGGTGTTCGAGTGTTTCCGCGGCGGAGCCCTCCTCAACTCCGATGCGCTGGCGGCGCAAACGGGGTTGCCCGCGGACCGGCTCTCGTCGACGCTGATGCTGCTCGAGCTCAAGCGCCTCATCGCCAAGCGCGCCGATGGCGCCTTCGAGGCCCGCACTTAGTTTTCCCCATGAATACCCCCATCGATCTCTCCACTCTTTTCCACCAGCGCCACGCCGAGTCGCGCTCGCTCTCCGCGGAAAATTTCCGCGGGGGCAAAGGCACCGGCGGCATGGCGACGAAAAAGACCTCGCTCACGCCGGGCGCATGGGAGCAGGCGATTCATCTCGGCCGCGGCTGGAAAATCTCCCCCTGTCTGCCGATCAAGTCGGGTGAGACCGTGACCCTGATGGATCACGACGGTCCGGGCGTGGTGCGGCACATGTGGATCACCTTCGACCAGAAACTGCGCCGGCAATTCATCATCCGCATTTACTGGGACGGACAAAAACAACCCTCGGTGGAGTGCCCGATCGGCGACTTCATGTGCCAGTCGTGGAATCGCGACCAGAACATCAGTTCGCTAGCTATCAACGTGAATCCCAAAGGCGGGATGAACTGTTTTTTCCCGATGCCCTTCCGGAAACACGCGCGGATCACGGTGCAGAACGACTCCCTCGTCGATCTTCCGCATTTCTTCTATACCATCAACTATACGCTCGAGTCGGTGCCGGAGGACTGCCTCTACTTTCACGCCCAGTTTCGCCGGACCAACCCGGTGGCGTACAAGGACGTTTACACCATCCTCGACGGCGTGCGCGGCCACGGGCACTACGTCGGCACCTTCATGAGCTGGCAGCAAAACAGCTTCGGCTGGTGGGGCGAGGGCGAGATCAAGATGTACCTCGACGGGGACCAGGAGTGGCCGACGATCTGCGGCACCGGCACCGAGGATTATTTTGGCGGAGCCTGGTGCTTCGATGAGAGCAATTTCTCCGGGCCCTACTTTGGGTTCCAGCACGTCGTCGGCAAGTCCCTCCAGACCGGCGCGCGGATGACGCTGTACCGCTTCCACCTGTCGGACCCGGTCTTCTTCAAGCAGGACTTGCGGGTGACGATGCAGGCGCTGGGCTGGCGCGACCTCGGCCTGCCGAAGCCGCGCTACCATGCGTTGCAGGATGACATCGCGTCGGTGGCCTATTGGTATCAGACCCTGCCGGGCGCGCCGCTGGCGCCGCTGCCGGACCGCGACGCGAGGGAGATGGTTTAAGCGCGAAGTAGGGCAGGTCTTTGACCTGCCTTCAGGGCTGGGATGGCGGGTCAGAGACCCGCCCTACTTTTAGCCGCCCGCCGCGCGGGCGACCTCGGTTTCCCACGTGCCGGCGATGACGCCGCCATATTCCTCGAGGCCACCGGTCGCGCGCGGACCGGTCAGGCGCGGGCGCGGGTTGCCGATGCGTCCGGTGGAATAAAATGCATCGTCCGTCTGGTCTTCGCAGAGAAAATGGAAGGCGAGGCCGGCGCGCTCGTGGTCGGTCTGGTTGTCGCCCGTGGAATGGGGTGTGCCGTAGCAAAAAAAGATCACGCCGCCGGCTTTCAGCTCCACGGTCTCGGCCTGGGACTCGTCGGGCTGGCACTTGATGTGATGGTCGCTGTTGCCGTCCCGCCTGTGGGGCAGGAGCGTTTCCCAAGAGTTGGGCACGACGCGCAACGTGCCGTTGGCCACGGTGGCGTCGTGGATGGCGATCCACATGGCCGTCCCGCGGAGGGGCTTGGGAATCTTGAAATAGGCGTTGTCCTGGTGCCAGGCGGTGCCCATGCCGGTCCGCCCCGGCTTCAGGAAGATCTGGTCGAGATGCAGCGTGATTTCGGGGCCGATGAGTTTCGTCACGGCGGCGATGACCTTCGGCGCGAACGGCAGCGCCCGGATGAGCATGCTGTAGAAATTGGCGGGGCAGAGCTGGAGATTGACCTTTTCGCTGGTGGGCGTCTTGCCGTCGCCGGCCATCGCGACGTTGCGGAGAAATCCATTGCGCTGGAGCCGGGCGATATCCGCCTGGAGCGCCGCGGTCTCCTGGGCGTCGAAGAATCCGGGCACGACGACGTAGCCGCGGCGGCGAAATTGCTCAATTTGCGTGGGGAAAAGTTTCATGGAGGTAACAGCCGGACCCATACCAAGCGGGCAAGGGGCGACCCTTCAAGCTTTGGCCGCGCGGGTTCCCGCGCATCTCAGCCTGGCGGCCAGGTCATCTGGCGCCGGGCGAGCAGGTGGACATGCAAATGCGGAACGGCTTCATTAGCGTGGGGGCCATTATTGACCACGAGCCGGAATCCCTCGGCCAGCTGGAGCTTCCTGGCCACGACACCGGCGACAACCAACAGATGTCCGAGGACACTCTGGTCGGCGGGAACCGCCTCGCTCACCCGGACGATGAGCCGCTTCGGGATGATCAGCAGGTGGACCGGGGCCTTGGGATCGATGTCGTGAATCACGATGCAATGCTCATCCTCATATTCGATCTTGGCGGGAATTTCGCGATCGATGATTTTCTGGAAAATCGTTTTCATGGGAAGTAGCGAGTAGTTGGTAGCGAGTAGCGAGTAGTCCGGAGCGCAAGCGTAGAAATCGCCTGGGGCTGAGCGGAACGTTGAGTGAAATAATGTGGGCGGCTTGCCTTAAACATGCTCGCTACCCGCTACTCGCTCCTTCCCTACAGAAACAGCAACTGCAGATCGGCCGTGCGGGTGGTGCGGGCGGCGGTGAGGTCGCGGATGAACGCGAGGGCTTCCTCGTAGTCCCGGCGCCGGCGGGGGGTGGAGCGTCTTTGCGGCGGAATGAGCGCCGGGCGCAGGTTGGTCACGAGCAGGGTGGATTCACGGTAGGGCGCGAGTTGCCGCAGGCCGGTCATGAGTTCCGCGCGGGCGAAGAGCGGCGTGGCGGCGGCGGGAGTCAGCGCGGCATCCCAGTGGAAAAACCCCCGGCGCGGCAGGTGGGCGAAGAGTTTGGCGAGCAGCAGCGCGGCGGCGGCGTTGAACTCGGCATCAAATTTTTCCGCCAGCCCGGGCTGGGCGGCCGTCTGCGCGGCGAGTTCGGCCACGCTGAAGGTGATGGCGCCCTTGATCTGCTCGGCGAGATAGAGATCGTGGCCCGTGGCGTGGGCGAAAAGCGCGTTGATGAAATGCAGCCGGCGCAGGTCGGCGCGGTCGCGGGTCATTTCTGCTTCTTCGCCAGCGTGCTGATCTCCTGCATGAACTCCGCCACATCGCGGAATTCCTTGTAGACGCTGGCAAAGCGGACGTAGGCGACCTGGTCGACGGTGCGCAGGCGCTGCATCACGGCATCGCCGATCGCGCCGGAGGGAATCTCGTTTTCAAACTGGGCGTCGAGCATGTCGATCACGTCCTCGATAAGCATGGTGATCTGCTCGGCGTCGACCGGGCGCTTGTGGCAGGCGGCCCGCACGGCATGCACGAGTTTTTCCCGGGAAAATTCCTCGCGCCGGCCATCGCGCTTGATCACGACCAGGCCGTCGCGCACGAGGCTCTCGGTCGTGCTGTAGCGGTGGCCGCATTCGAGGCACTCCCGGCGGCGGCGGATGCTCGAGCCCTCCCGGCTGATGCGGGAGTCGGTGACCTTGTCCTCAATGGAGGTGCATTTGGGGCAGCGCATGGGGGCGGATCAGTTCAGCGACAGGAAGTTTTTCAGGATGTTCATTCCACTTTCGGTGGCAATCGACTCCGGGTGAAACTGGACGCCCCAGACGGGCAGCTTCCGGTGCCGCAGGCCCATGACCTCGCCCTCGGCGGTTTCGGCGGTGATTTCGAGCTCGGCGGGGAAGCTCGCGCGCTCGACCAGCAGCGAGTGGTAGCGCGTGGCGGCGAAGCCCTGGGGCAGGCCATGGAACAGGTCGGTGTCCCGGTGCCGGATCGGCGAGGTCTTGCCGTGCATCAGGCGGGCGGCGCGGACGACCTTGCCGCCGAAAAACTGGCCGATGGCCTGGTGGCCGAGGCAGACGCCAAGGATGGGCTTCACGCCGGCGAAAGCCCGGATGATTTCGAGGGTCACGCCGGCCTCGCCGGGTGAACACGGGCCGGGGGAAAGCAGCACGCGGTCGGGTTTGAGCGCGAGCGCCTCCGCCGGGGTGATCTCGTTGTTGCGAAAAATACGCTGCACCACGCCCAACTGACCGAAGTATTGGACGAGGTTGAAGGTGAACGAATCGTAGTTATCGATGACGAGCAGCACTTCGGGCCATTTACCCATGGGTTGACAGGGGGGTCAAGCATGCGGGTAGGGTGGAGCACGCTGATGGCCAATCACTTTCAATTGCTGAAGACCGACTCGGCGACCGCCGCCCGGCGCGGCCGGCTGCAGACCCGGCATGGGGTCGTCGAGACACCCATTTTCATGCCGGTCGGCACGCAGGGCACGGTGAAGTCGCTCACGCCGTCGCATCTGCGCGAGATCGGCGCCCAGATCATCCTGGGCAACACCTACCATCTCAACCTGCGCCCCACCTCGGAACTGATTCGCGACCTCGGCGGGTTGCACAAATTCATGGGCTGGGACGGGCCGATCCTGACGGACAGCGGCGGATTCCAGGTCTTCTCGCTGGCGAAACTGCGCAACGTGCGGGACGACGGCGTGGCGTTTCAATCGCACCTCGACGGCGCGAAACTCTTTCTGGGCCCGCGCGAGGTGATGGGCATCCAGCAAAACCTCGGCAGCGACATCGCGATGGTGCTCGACGAATGCCCGCCCTGGCCATGCGAGCATGACGCCTGTGCCAAGGCGGTTGCGCGCAGCCGGCGCTGGGCGGAACAATGCAAGCAGATCGCCACAGACAGCGGCTTCCTGGCGGCGGGACACCATGTGTTTGCCATCGTGCAGGGCTCGACGTTTGACAACCTGAGGCGCGAGGCGGCGGAGTCGCTCGCGGCGCTGGATTTTCCCGGATACGCCATCGGTGGCGTGAGCGTCGGCGAGCCGGAGCCGGAAATGCTGAAACAGGTCGGCGCGACCACGCCCTTTCTGCCGATCCACAAACCGCGCTACACGATGGGGCTCGGCACCCCGCCGCAACTGCTGAAGATGGTCGCGCTCGGCGTGGACATGTTTGACTGCGTGCTGCCGTCGCGGGTGGCGCGAAACGGCCTCGTGTTCACGCCCGACGGCCCGCTGAACCTGCGCAACGAGCAATTCCGCGCCGATCCCCGGCCGATCGTCGAGGGGCTGGACAATTACACCTGCCGTAATTTTTCCCGTGCCTACCTGCGGCACCTCACCCTGGCGGGCGAGATCCTCAGTTGCACGCTGCTCACGCTGCACAACCTGCATTTCTACCTCGATCTGATGGCCCAGGCCCGGGCCCATATCGAGGCGGGTGACTACGCCGCCTGGCACCGCACGTGGATCGAACGCTACGAGACGGGCGCGGCGGCTCGGACCAGCGCGGCCATGGCTTAATTTGGACCCAGCAAGGGTGGTTCGGCCAGAAGAGGAGGTTCAATCACAGCGCTGGGCGGCGGGGAAGGATCGGTTCCGATGACGCGAGCGTCCCGGTGAAAGCTCCAAATCCCCAGGGCGACGAGTGCCAGCCCGCCGAGCATTAACCACCAAGGTACATGCAGATTGGTACCTTGCCCGTTATTCAGTCCGAAGGCCTTTGTCACCTCGGGCATTTGAGCTGCGCCCCACGCAATCCCGTTGAAGATGGCGTGCCCAATCATACCGGGGCCGACCGATTGCGTCCGAGCGTACCACCAGCCGAAAACCAGACCGATGATCAAGGCCAGGAAACCTTGCCGAAGATTGACGTGCACGACGGCGAAAGCCACGGCACTCATCGCCACCGCCGCAAACCAGCGATAACGGGTGAGAAACCCGCGCAAAATCAGCCCGCGGAAGAGGTACTCTTCCGACAGGGGCGCGACGAGGATGAGCAGGATGGCGGCCCCGACGGGAAACGTGGATAAATCGATCAGGTCGGGCGGCGGCATATCCGAACCGGTCACGAGCTTGATCAACCACACGAAGCAATTGTCGGTTTCGCTTAGCACGATGGCCAGGCCAACGGCGGTGAGAACCACCGCTGGCAACAGGGCGGGTGCAAACGGACGCAGCCGCAAGAACTGCAGGGAGCGCTCCCGCGTGGCTCGCAAGGCCAACGCCACTGTCAGGGCGTTTGAAATCGAGATCGCGGGGATCAGAACCCACACGTTCATCCCCATGTTGATAGCCGCCGGGACATCACCCAGCTCCGCGTAGGCAATGGTGAAGGCCGTCGCGCCGGTGGCGACCTGCAGGCCGAGCGCGACCAGGACCAGCAGCACGGCCTGGCCCGCGTTGGGGTATAGCTTGGCGGGAGGTTCGGCGCCAGGCGACATGGCTGGGAGCGAGGCTGCTGACTTCGCACCGCGGGGCCAGTGCAAACCACCCGGCCGGTCTCGATTGGAGGCTCGCAAAATCCAGGCACCTTTATTTTGGTGGTTTTATGCGCATTCTCGTCACCGGCGGCGCGGGCTTCCTCGGCTCGCACCTTTGCGATCGCCTCCTGAAGGACGGCCATGAGGTCGTCTGCATCGACAACCTGTTCACGGGCCGCAAAGCCAACATCGAGCACCTCCTGGCGAATCCGGGTTTCGAGTTTGTGCGGCATGACGTGATCGATCCGTTCAAGTATGAGGTGGACCAGATCTACAATCTCGCCTGCCCCGCGTCGCCGCCGCACTACCAGTACAATCCGATCAAGACCATCAAGACGTCGGTGCTGGGCTCCATCAACTGCCTCGGGCTGGCGAAGCGGGTCAAGGCGCGCGTGTTCCAGGCCTCGACGTCGGAGGTCTATGGTGACCCGCACGTGCACCCGCAGCCGGAGAGCTACTGGGGCAACGTCAATCCCATCGGCAAGCGCTCCTGCTACGACGAGGGCAAGCGCTGTGCGGAGACCCTCTTTTTCGACTACCACCGCGAGAACAAGGTTGATATCCGCGTCGTCCGCATTTTCAACACCTACGGCCCGCGCATGCACGAGGCCGACGGGCGCGTCGTTTCCAACTTCATCGTGCAGGCCTTGCGCGGCGAGGATATCACGATTTACGGCGACGGCTTGCAGACGCGGTCATTCTGCTATGTCGACGACCTGATCGAGGGCTTTATCCGTTTCATGGCCCAGACGGAATCGATCGGGCCCATGAACCTCGGCAATCCCGGCGAATTCACTATGCTGCAGCTTGCCCAGCTCACCCTGAAGCTGGTGGGGGGAAAATCGAAGATCATCCACAAACCGCTGCCCTCCGACGACCCGAAGCAGCGCCAGCCGGACATCACGCTGGCCCGGAAGCTCATCAAATGGGAGCCGGCAGTACCGCTGCAAGAAGGCCTTAAGCGCACCGTCGCCTACTTTAAAACCAAGGTCTGAACCGGCTTTTTCGAGCCACCGAGGAGGCGATTCCCGCCTCGCCGGTGGGGGTGCCCATTTGTCATTTGCCAAGCCCCCTTCGGTGCCTATGGTCTTGACCCTTCATGCTTTCCTTTCTGTTCAAACGCTTTGCCGGCCGGCACTATAAAAAGTTCCTGGAGAAAGCCCGGCCGACTGTCGCGCGCATCAACGAGCTGGAGCTGACCTACCAGTCGCTCACCGATGAGCAGTTGCGCGCCAAGACGGACGAGTTCCGCGCCCGCCTGAAAGCCGGCGAAACCCTGGACCAGATCCTGCCCGAGGCCTTCGCCACGGTGAAGAACGCCGCCCGCCGCCTCATGGGCCGCCCCATCACGGTCTGCGACCACGAGTCGACGTGGGACATGGTGCACTTTGACGTGCAGCTCATCGGTGGCATGGCGATTCACCAGGGCCGGATCGCCGAAATGGCCACGGGCGAGGGCAAGACCCTCGTTTCCACGCTGCCGCTCTATCTCAATTCCCTCAACGGCCGCAACACGCAGCTCGTCACGGTCAACGACTACCTAGCCCGCCGCGACTCTGAGTGGATGGGTCACCTCTACACGTTCCTGGGTGTTTCCGTCGGCTGCATCCAGCAGCAGATGACGCCCGACCTGCGCCGCGAGATGTATGGCCGGGACATCACCTACGGCACCGCGAGCGAATTTGGCTTCGATTACCTGCGCGACAACGGCATGGCCACGCGCAAGGAGGACCAGGTCCAGCGCGACCACTGGTATTGCATCGTGGACGAAATCGACTCGATCCTCGTCGATGAGGCGCGCACGCCGCTGATCATCTCCGGCCCCGCGCCCATCGAGCGCGAACAGCCCTTCACCCGCATCAAGCCGCCGGTGGACCGCCTCGTGAACGACCAGACGCGGCTCTGCAACCGGATCGTTTCAGAGGCCAAGGAAATTCTCGAAAAGCCGGGCCTGACCGATGACAACAAGCTGCACGCCTCGCGCAAGCTTCTCCAGGTGAAGATGGGCCATCCGAAGAACAAGCTGCTGCTTCGCCTGATGGAGACGCCTGAGTGGCGCAAGCTGCTCGACAAGACCGAGACGGAGATGAACTCCGACCTCAACAAGGACGAGGTCTACCGGCTGAAGGAAGACCTGTTCTTCGTCATCGACGAGCGCCAGCACCAGGCCGACCTCACCGAGATCGGCCGCACGACGCTGCGCCCGGACAATCCCGACGCCTTTATGTTGCCCGATCTCGCGACGGAATTCAGCGATTTCGAGAAGGACACGTCGCTTACGCCCGAGCAGCGCGAGGAGAAGAAACTCGCCGCGCAGACGCGCTACGCCGAGGTGTCCGAGGACATCCACGCCATTTCCCAGCTGCTCCGCGCCTATTCGCTCTACGAGAAGGACGTCGAGTATGTCGTGCAGGAGGGCAAGGTGATGATCGTCGACGAGAACACCGGGCGCGTCATGCCCGGCCGCCGCTGGTCCGACGGCCTGCACCAGGCGGTGGAGGCGAAGGAGGACGTCATGATCGAGCGCGAGACCCGCACGTATGCGACGATCACGATCCAGAATTACTTCCGCATGTATGAGAAGCTCGCGGGCATGACGGGCACGGCGGAAACCGAGGCGACCGAGTTCAACGATATTTACCGGCTTTCCGTCCAGGTCATCCCGACCAACCAGCCGTGCATCCGCATCGACAGGAACGATTCCATTTTCAAGACGCGGCGCGACAAGTTCAACGCCGTCGTCCGCGAGATCGAGTCGGCCAACAAGCGCGGCCAGCCGGTGCTCGTGGGCACGGTGAGCGTGGAGTCGTCCGAGGTCTTGTCGCGCATGCTGAAGCGCGCGGGCGTCATCCACACCGTCCTCAACGCCAAGTTCCACCAGCAGGAATCCGAGATTGTCGCGCGCGCCGGCCAGCGGGGTGCCGTCACCATCGCGACCAACATGGCCGGCCGCGGCACCGACATCAAACTCGGCGAGGGCGTGCGGTTCAAAGTCACCTCCCAACCGCATCCCGACCCGGAAAAGCGCAAGGAGCACCCGCTGCTCTTCACTCTCACCGAGCCGAAAACCGGCGAGACCCGCCAGTATGACTCCAACGGCGACGAGGCCCGCGGCCTGCGGCTCACGCCCGCGACCACGGTCACCGGCGGCCTCTACGTCGTCGGCACCGAGCGGCACGAGTCCCGCCGCATCGACCGCCAGCTGCGCGGCCGCTGCTCGCGCCAGGGCGATCCCGGCCTGACCAAGTTCTTCCTTTCGCTGGAGGACGACCTCATGCGCCTCTTCCTCCAGGGCAACCTCGCGTCCCGCCTGATGGAGGGCTCGATGAAGGAGGGCGAGGAGCTCGAGCACCCATGGCTGAACCGCTCGATCGAGTCCGCGCAAAAAAAGGTCGAGCAGCAGAATTACTCCATCCGCAAGCGCCTGCTGCAATACGACGACGTGCTCAACCAGCAGCGCGAGGTCGTCTATGGCATCCGCAACGCCGCGATCCACGCCGAGCGCCCGAAGACCATCATTTTCGAGCAGATCGAGGAGGAGCTGTTGAACCGCCTCGAGGTCGCCGGCTTCGGGGGCAAGGGCGGCGCCGAGCAGACCGCGGTCGAGGGTGTGGTCGGCTGGCTGAACACGCATTTTCCCATCAGCCTCCACGTGAACGAGCTGACGGGCACCGATCCGGTCGCGCTCGCCGCGATACTGCTGGAGCGGATCAGAAAGGCCTATGCCGTGAAGGAGTCCGCCGAGGTGCCCGATGCACTCGGCTCGCTCGAGCGTTATGTCGTCATCAACGCGATCGACCACCACTGGCAGGAGCATCTCACCGAGATGGAGGACCTGCGGAAGAGCATCGGCCTGCGCAGCTACGGCCAAAAGGATCCGTTGGTCGAATACAAGTCCGAGGCCTACCGCTTCTTCGAGGAGCTGATGAACAACGTGCGGCTCCAGATCTGCACCGGCCTCTTCCGCAGCGCCTCCAACCTGGAGTCGTTTGAAAACATGCTCGCGCTGCTCAGCCGCACCGCCCGCGCCGTCGGCCCGGCCGATGCGCCCGCGGCGCCGCAGATCACGACGACCTCATCCCCGGGTGGCACGAGCTCGGCGCCGGCTGAACTGGAATTGAAACTTCCCAAGGTCACCGTGCGCCGCGAAACGCCCAAGGTTGGCCGCAACGATCCCTGCCCGTGCGGCAGCGGCAAGAAATACAAGCAGTGTCACGGCGCGTGAGACGCATACCGCCATGTCGAGCGCGCTCCCTGCTTTCCGGGAAGGCTTGTGGGTGGAACGCGTTGCCCTCAACGCGTTGTTCGATCCCGCAAGTGAACCGAGTCGAACCAGCGCGTTAGGGACAACGCGCTCCACCTTTCGATCTCATGCCTGACACACCGCTAGCTGCCGATCCCTACGTCGTCATCCCGACCTTTTGGGAGCGCCATGCGGACTGGGTCGCGGCCGGGGTGGTCTTTGCCCTGACGGTGGTCCTGGCGGTGATGTCGTTTCCCCCGTTCAAGATTCCGGAAGCCGCCTATGCGATGCTGGTGCCGGGAACTTATTGGGCCTACGCGCGGCCGCGGTTCAAATTTTTTGCGTGGACCATACTCGCCGCGGAGGCGGTGGCCTGGACGATCATCCTTGGCTGGCTGCACCACGTGACCTGGCTCGGACTGGCCCTGCTCGGGCCGATCGTGGGCGCGTGGCTGGGTGTTTGGTATCTGGCCGCGTGGTGGACGGTGCCGCGGATGATCGGCCGGCCGACGCTCGTCCGGCTGCTTGCGCTGCTCGGACTCGCGGGCGTCTGGGTGCTCATCGAGTGGACGCGCACCTGGTTCCTCGGCGGCTTTCCCTGGTTGCCGCTGGCGGCGAGCCAGTGGCAGCGCGCGAGCATCCTGCAAGTCGCGTCCTACACGGGCGCCTATGGCGTTTCGTTCGTGCTGGTCGCGGTGAATCTTGGCTTTGCCGCCTACGCCCACCGGTTGTTGCGCGAAGGCGAAACCGGCCTGCGCAAGCGCAGCCAGGAATTCTTCCTCGCGATGTTTCTGCTGCTGGTGTGCCTGTGCATCCACGTGCAGGAGGCCTTCAACCGCCTGCACTACACGCTGCCGCTGGCCCGCGTGGCGTTTGTCCAGCCCTACATCCCGCAGGACGTGAAATGGGACCCGGCGAAGGGCCCAGGCATCCTGCAGGTGCTGCAAAAAACCACCCTCGACGCCGCCAGCACGCGGCCCGATCTCATCCTTTGGCCCGAGGCGACGACGCCGTGGGCCGTGAAGGGCGATGACAACGCGCGCGCGTTTGTCGAAGACCTCGCGCGGCAGGCGAAGGCGCCGCTGCTGATCGGCTCGGTCGCGGTGGAAAATTCCCGCACGCCCAAGGAGCAATGGTACAACGGCGCGTTCGCCGTTGACCCCGCCTTCGGCCTGCAGACCGCCTATTACGCGAAACGCCACCTCGTGCCCTTTGGCGAATATGTGCCGCTGCGGCGGGTGCTCGGCTGGATCACGAAATTCGTGCCGATCGGCGATGATTTCGCCACGGGCATCGATTCCTCACCCCTCGTCCTCCCGTTGCGCGGCGGTTCACTGACGTTTGGCCCGCTCATTTGCTACGAGGACATCTATCCGCAGCTGGCCCGCGCCAGCGCCCTCGCCGGTTCCGATGTCCTCGTGGTGCTGACCAACAACGCCTGGTTTGGCGAAGGCGGCGCCGCTTACCAGCATGCGGCCAATTCGGTGTTGCGCGCGGTCGAGACGCGCCGGCCGGTGCTGCGCGACGGCAATGGCGGCTGGAGCGGCTGGATCGACGAGTTTGGCAGCATCCGGACGACACTGGTGAACGCCGCTGGCACCATTTATTTCCGCGGCACGAAGACCGTGACCATTACGCGTGATGCCCGCTGGGTCGGGCACTACAGCTTCTACGTCGAGCACGGCGACTGGTTTGTCGGCGTGTGTGCGGCGCTGGCCGTTTTCGGCTACGTCTTGCTCAAACTGGGTGGCCGTCCGCGGGAAGACTTGTAGGGCGGGGTCGCCTTGTCGCGCCGCAGGCCGGGCGAAGGCGGATGACCCCGCCGGTTTGGGGTAGGGCGCGTTATCCCTAACGCGCCGCATTCAGCCGAATGATTTGAGAAGCCCTCCTAGGTTACTTCAGCTGAACGGCTTTGTCGCACTCACGGCGGGTTAAGGATAACCCGCCCTACCTCGGAGCCGCGTCAGGCGGGGGTCAGCGACCCCGCCCTACAATTTCGAGCGCTTCTTGCGGCGTTGAGGGCTGGGCTGGATCGTGGCAGGTGCTTTGGTCCGGAGCTGGAACACACTGCGCGCCTGGGGACGTGACCGCGGCCGTCCGCCGTGCAGCTCCGACAACCAGGGCGATCCGAGAAGGCGGCAGGCGTCGCACATAAGAATTTTCACGAGAACCGGGAATTTCGCGGCTGACAACCCGCGTTTGCTTTCGCACAAACTTCCTTCCCATGACCCCGAAACTTCTCCGCCGCGCCGTCGAGGCGCTCGACTCCTTTCAAGTGGAAACGCCCTCGTGGGGCTTTGCCGATACGGGCACGCGCTTCGGCAAGTTCTTCCAGGACGCCGCCGCCATCGATATGAATGACAAGCTGGCGGATGCCGGCCAGGTGCACGCCCTCACCGGCTGCTGCCCGACCGTCGCGACGCACGTGCTGTGGGATTACATCCTCGGCGAGGACCCGAAGAAGGTCGTGAGGATGGCGCGCAAGCACGGTGTGAAACTCGGCGCGATCAACCCCAACGTTTTCCAGGACCAGTGCTACAAGTGGGGCTCGTTCGGCCACAACGACCCGAAGGTCCGCGCGCGCGCGGTCCAGCATTGCCTCGACTCCATCGCCATCATGAAGGCGGTCGGCAGCGAATATCTTTCGCTCTGGTTTGCGGACGGCACGAGCTACCCGGGGCAGGGCAGCATCCGCGAGCGCAAGGGCTACTTCGAGGAGTGCCTCAAGGCGCTGCACAGGAAGCTCGGCCCGAAGCAGACCATGCTCGTTGAGTACAAGCCCTTCGAGCCCGCGTTCTACGCGACCGACATCGCCGACTGGGGCATGGCCTACCTGCTGTCCAAGAAGGCCGGCCCGCGCTCCAAGGTGCTCGTCGACACCGGCCATCACTACAACGCGGTCAACATCGAACAGATCGTCGCGTGGCTGCTCGACGAGGATATGCTCGGCGGCTTCCACTTCAACGACCGCCGCTACGCCGACGACGACCTCACGCTCGGCTCCATCGACCCGTATCAGATCTTCCGCATCTTCCACGAGATTCATTTCTTTGCCGCCGACCGCGGCCGGATGCCGAAGATCGCGTATATGATCGACCAGTCGCACAACGAGAAGGCGAAGGTCGAGGCCACGATCCAGACCGTTGTCATGGCGCAGGAACTCTACGCGAAGGCCTCGCTCGTGGACCACGACGCCCTGCGCCGCGCGCAGGCGAAGAACAGTGTGATCGATGCCGAGCTGCTCTTGAAGAAGGCGTTCTTCACCGACGTCGCGCCGGCCTTGGCCGCGTGGCGCAAGGCAAACAAGCTGCCCGCCGATCCGCTCGCCGAGCACCGGCGCAGCGGTTACGAGCGCAAGGCCGCCGCCGACCGCAACCGCCGCCGCAAGGCGATGGGCATCGTGCGCGGCGGCAGCTTCGCGTGAGGCGCTGACGCACGAGTCTCGCCGTTGGCATATTCAACTGAGGTCACTGCTTCGGTGGCTGCTTGTCTGGCTTGTTTCCAAAACTGCCCCATCCATCCGGATGACCGCCAAATCGCCGTGCTAGAATGGCCAGCTCTTTCTGTGCCGCGATGATGTGTTCATAGGGCGCGATCATTTTCTCGGAGCACTCACAGGTCCATGGGAGGCTGCACTCAGGGCTGTCGTAGATTTCCGTGGCGTAGCCGAGTTTACTAGCAGCATCGGCCAGTGACCTCGCGGCTACGTCGTTGGCCGCGGCAATCTGGAAATTGATCAGCATCGGCTTCGTCAGATCGGATCCATCCGCGACAAGACGCCGTAGTGCATCTCCGTCGGCATCATTCGGAAAATCGTGCACCATAAATTTGCCCTATTGCTGGCTGACCGAAAACTTCATCCGCCGGATCACCCGCGAAAACACGCCGGGCAGGAACCGCTTGAGTGCGATCGCCCACGTCTCGAAGCCGCCGACGGAAATCTCCTCCTTCCCAAGGGCGATCGCCCGCAGGGTGGCCGCCGCGCAGCGCTCCGCGGTGATGCCGCGGACGTGCGTGGCGTCCGTCCGGCCGTGCTTCTCGCCGTGCGCACCGAAGGCGTTGTCCGACACGTGGGTTTGCACGTAGCCGGGACACACCAGCGTCACCTTCAACCCGGCCGGCCAAACTTCGGCGCGCAGCGAGTCGAAATAGCCGTGGAGCGCGTGCTTCGACGCGGCGTACGTCGAACGGCCCGGCGTGCCGACATAGCCCATGACGCTGCTGATCGCGACCACGTGCCCGGCGCGCCGCGCCAGCATCGAGGGCAGCACGGCCTTGGTGAGCGCGACGCTGCCAAAATAATTCACCTCCATCATGGTCCGCTCGACGTCCAACCGCATGTCGGCGGCGAGGGCCCGCTGGCTCACGCCGCCATTGTTGACGAGGATATCGACGCGGCCAAATTTTTCCAGGACGAGCGCCGTCAGGGCAGGAAAGGTGCCGCTCTGGGTGAGATCGAGCGGCAGGCACAGGTGCTCGTCCGCGCGCGCGAGGCGCTGGCGCACGCGCTCGAGCTCGTCCCCGCGCCGGCTCGAAAGCACAAGCCGCGCACCCTCGCGCGCGAAGGCGACGGCCAGCGCCTCGCCAATGCCGGATGAGGCGCCGGTGATCCAAACGATTTTTCCCGCGAAACGGTCCATGCCAGCAAGCTAGGGGTCGCCGGCCGGGCGTCGAGGATCGAGGCGGGGGAGGAATTTCATTTAGATGTAGGTCGGGCTTCATGCTCGACACTTCCCGGCATGTCGGGGGTAAACCCCGACCTACACTTCCGGCGCGAGCCGGCGGGCAAGCGAGGCGCGCCGCAAATGCCGATTATTTACCAGCAAAGGTGACAGCGGGCCATTGCCATTCCGGGAGAATGCTGCGAGAGTTGGCCCTCGATGAAATCCGCCAGGCCGCTCACCCCGCAGCAGGTCCAATTTTTTCACGAGGAAGGTTACCTCATCGTGCCCGACGTCTTTGCTCCGGCCGATCTCGAGCCGCTCCGCCGGAAACTGCACGAGGAAATTGGCAGGAAGGCCCGCGCGCTCAAGGCCGAGGGCAAGATCAAGAATCTTCACGCCCGGCTGGGCTTCGACCGCCGGCTCGCCGCCCTCTACCGCGACTCCGCGGACAACGGCAACACGATCAGCCGCCATCTTGAGGGCCTGCGCGGCGGCGGGTTTCATGCGCCCGAGATGTTCAACGTCATCGCGCACCGGAAGCTGCTGGCCAAGGTCGCCTCGCTCCTGGGCACCCAGGAGATTGTGGCATCGTCGGTCTATCGCATCCGGCCCAAGCTGCCCAAGCTCGGCCGCGGCGATGTGCCGTGGCACCAGGACAGCGGCTACTACGCGTCGCACTGCGACCAGCACCTGATCGTCACGTGCTGGATCCCGCTGGTGGACGCGAACGTCGAGAACGGCTGCATGCAGATCCTGCCGCGCACGCACCGGGGCAAGGTGGCGACGCACCACACCGGCGGCAACGCCGGCTTCCTCGTCATCAAGGATCAGAATCTGCCCGACGATCCGCGCCGGGCCATCACGGCGGCCTGCCCGCGTGGCGGCGTGGTCTTCATGACCAACCGCACGCCGCATTGCTCCACGCCCAATTATTCCGACCACATCCGCTGGAGCATCGACCTGCGCTTCCAGTCGGCCGACTCCCCGAGCAATGTCGGCCTCTGGCCTGAGACGATCGACGCCGAGGGCAACGCCGACGCGGCCTTCTACGAGAAGGGCAACATCGCCTGCTACCCGCCCGAGGCCGATTTTCTCGTGAGCAGCAAGAAGACGCCGAAGCTCGTCACCGACTACGCCGAGTATGCGCGTCGCCGGGAGACGTACGACCGCGCGAAGCCGAATTTTTCCGTGTTTCGCCGCTGGCCGGCCATCGCCCCGGAGAAGCCGGCGGGACGCCGGGCCAAGTCCGCCAAGGCCTGAGGCTGCGGTTCGTTACGGACGGGTGCCCGGCGGTTTCTTTTCGGCCGCGGCCGCCTGCCGCCATTCGCGGGGCGTCATGCCATAGGCGCGGCGAAACAGCGTGCTGAAGTGTTGCGAGGAACTGAAGCCGTGCTGCTGCGCGGTCTTGGTCACATCGAAGCCCGGCTGGCGCAGCGTGAGCCGGGCGGCGTCGAGCCGCAGGCGCAGGTGGTAGGCCGCGGGACTCACGCCGACCTCCCGGCGAAATTGCGCGCAAAAATGCGGGATGCTCCGCGCCGTGGCCATGGCGGCGAGATCGCGCAATGGCAGGCGCCGGTCGAGCTGCTGCTCCATGTAGGCGACGGCGCGCTGCACCGCATACGAGTAGGGCAGGGCGGTTGGCGCGTTCGCCTGGCGTTCGCCAGCGCGCACCCGTTGCGTGACCAGCGTCACAAACAGCTCGAGATAGGCCGCGATCGCCTGGCGGCGCTGCGGGTGGTTCGCGACAACCTGCGCCACCAGCCCGCGAAGCACGGGTTCGACCTCCGGGCAGCCCGTCAGCGCGCGCACTCGTCGCTGGCGCAGCTCGGCGGCGAGGCGGCCGGCGGCCGGCCCGAGTCGCTCGAGCTTCAACCCGACCCAGAGGTGGTGGTTTTCCGGGTTCGGCACCGGGCCGGTGCCGTGCTTTTCCTCAGGGTAGGCGATGAAGAGGTCGCCCATCCTCTGCGGGGTGACCTCGCCGCCGGCCCGCCAGGTGGCCCGGCCGCGCGCCAGGTAGAGAAATTCAAACGCCGGGTGCGCGTGCGGCTTGAGATGATGCCCGCGGCAGCACAGCGCCTCGCCGCAGTGCGTGAGCGCCGGCAGGTCGTCCACCGGGCTGTCATAGAGGAAGCCACTGATGATCTGGGGCTCGCGCAGGACTTTCATGAGCGCGATTGGACGACGGGCGTCCGTAGTAGGGCGGGTCTCTGACCCGCCTCCCGAATCCCCGATGGCGGGTCAGAGATCCGCCCTACTTTCAACCGAACAGCGACACGGGCTCCGGGGTGCATGTTTTTAAGATAGCCATAATATTCTATACATTTCCACCGAAAAATCTGAACGCCATTTGCCTCCTTTCGCGTTACTCTGTTCCTTTCACCCATGCCTGCGACCCTTGCCCATCCCTATCAACTCACCGCCGCGCAGAAGAAATCCTACCATGAGAAGGGTTATCTGCTCGGCCTGCCGCCCATCTACACGAAGGCGGAGATGGCGAAGCTCAACACCGAGCTGCCCAACCTCCTCGCGCTCCTCAAGCCCGGCGAGACGACCAAGGACATTCGCGAATGGCACGAGACGAGCACCTACCTTTACGAGATCGCGATGAACCCGAAGATCCTCGACCTCGTCGAGGGCATCCTCGGGGCGAACTTTTATTTCTGGGCGAGCAACTTTTTCATCAAGGAGCCGCACGACGCCTCCACGGTCGGCTGGCACCAGGATGCCTATTACTGGCCGATGGCGCCGCACAACTCTGTCACCGTCTGGCTCGCCTTCGACGACGTCGACGAGGTCAACGGCGGCATGAAGCTGATCCCCGGCTCGCACCGCGGCGGCATCATCAAGCACAAGCGTTCCGCGCAGACCTCGTCGGTGCTGTCCCTCGAACTGGCGGATGGTTCCGATTTCAAGGCCGACTCCGCGGTGCAGTTCCGCCTCAAGGCGGGCGAGTGCTCGCTGCACGACGACCGGGCGATCCACGGTTCGCCCGCGAATCCCTCCGACCGCCGTCGCGCCGGGCTGACGATCCGCTACTCCGGCACCAACGTGAAAAACGACCTGAAGGTGAACCCGAATTTCAAGGTCTACCTCTGCCGCGGCGTGGATGAGTTAAAGCTCAACCCCTACGGCCCGATCCCGACCCAGCGCTACGGCCGCCCGAACTTCAAACCCGTCAGCAACGAGGAAGCGGGCAAGGCCTGAGGTTGTCCTCTTTGTAGGGGTGCAGTCTTGCTGCGCCCTGGCTCGGCTGGGTTGTCGGAAGGCGCAGCAAGACTGCGCCCCTACGCTCGAGCTAGAGTTAGGATTGCCGCCGCACGGTGTCTGTCCAGATAGTCGCGCCTATGCCCCAGACGCAGCTGTTCGAACTCACCCCAGCGGAGTCGGTGTTCGCGCCCTTGCACGATCCGGTGATCGCCGCGCAACTGCCGCTGCGGCTGGAGCCGGGCGCCGCCACGGGCCTGAAAATGGACTTTGGCTGGGACGGCACCAAGCTTTCGTGGGCCGCCGCGCCAGTCGGGGCCATGGCCGCGCGCTTGGAATTGCCAGTGAGCGGACTGCCGGAACGCTTCGATCATTTTGTATTCTGTCACGTCGTGCCGCGCGAGGTCAGCCTCGGCTACGAGGCGTGCCGGCAGGGGAAATGGACGCCCTTGGGCGCAGCCGTGGCCGGGAAGGGCGGCCGGGATGAAGTGACTTTTCCGATCAGCGCGCGGCCGATCGAGGCGGTGCGGGTCGTCTTTACGACGCAGGGCGGCGGGCATGTCATGATCAGCCTGCAATGGTGGGGTGTAGCCCGATCGGCGCTCGTCGCCGAGCTCGAGGCGGCCCGTCCGCGTTACGACGGCAGATGGGAAGGCCTGATCCTGCCGCCGGAGTCGTGGCCGGAGGTGAAACTGGCGCGCGGTCTTCTATTCAACGAAGGCGACCTGCCCGCGTTGCGGGAGAAACGCGCGGCCCCTTATTGGGACACGCACTGGCGGCTGCTGGAGGAGAAGGCGCGGCATTTTTTGTCGCGGCGGCCAGAGGACGAACTTGACAGCTTCCTGCCGCAGACGGACCAGCGCTACATCCGGGCGCGCGAGGGCAACCGCACGACGTACTTTTCGGAGCCGGTGATCCTCGGGTTTGTCGGGCTGGTGAACGGCGACCGCGCAATGGGGTTTCATGCGCTGCGTTATATGATGTGCCTCGTGCACACGACGTGGTGGACGCAGTCGGCGGAGAGCCGCGCGCGGGGCAGCGTCTGGGACCAGCGCTGTTTCAACGAGGAGATGGCGACGACGGCGGCAACGCTGCTGCTCGACTGGTATGATTTTGCACTGACTCCCCGGGCCCGTGCGCTCGCGCAACAGGTGCTGTGGGACAAGGGCGTCGCCGTGATCGAGCGCGACATGATGAAGTGGGACTACGTCTTCACCATGAACCAGGGCCCGTGGTTCTGCCGGGCGCGGTTGCTGGCGGGGCTTTATCTCGAGACGGTGTGGCCGCGGATGAAGCCGCACACCGAGCTGGCGCTGGCGGACATGCGCGCCGGGATGGAAAACTACGTGCTGCCGGACGGCGGCACGGACGAGGGGCTGGGGTATTTCTCCGTCACGCTGCACGCGGTGCTGCCCGGCCTGCTGGCATATGCGCGGGCCCGGGGCGTGGACGTGCGGACGCTGCTGCCGACGCATTTTGCGCAGACGGCCGGTTTCGTGGCGGCGCTGTCCGCGATGGAGCCGGGACGCGTGCTGACCGAGGGCGACAACACCATCGACCTCGTCGTCGGCGACACCATCCCGATGCTGGCGGCGATTTTCCCCGACCAGATTTATTCCCGGGTGGTGGCGGCCTGCCTGATGCAGCGTCGGCCGGCGGGCTACTATGACCAGTATTTTTTCGAGGGGGTTTTCGCGTTTATCGCCGGCCCGGAGAAACTGACGCCGCCGGAAACGATCGTACCGACCTTCGCGTTGCTGGCGCACACGGGTCATCTGACGAGCCGGCGGTCCATCCCGGCGGGCCGCTCGGTGCGGCTACATCTGGTCGGCGCGAAGGCGAACGCCTCGCACACGCATTTCGACAAGGGCTCATTCCTGCTCGAACTTGACCGCCTGCCCGCGCTGATCGATCGCGGACAGGTCCGCTATGACGACCTGCGGTCCTACACGCTCAAGCGCACGGAACTGCACAACACGCTCACGCCGGTGACGGCCGCCGGCGTCTACTTGAATCAGGCCGGCGTGCTCGAGGCGACGATCCCGGCGGCCGAGGGCGATGAGCGCCGGCTGCGGGCGCGGATTGATCTCGCGCATGTCTGGCGCGGCGTGATGGCGGCGTGCACGCGCGAGCTCGTGGCCGACACGGTGGAGGGTTTTCAGGTCGTCGACCGCGGCGAACTCCTCGCGCCTTCGGCCCTCGTTTTCAATTTGCACACCCGCGGCCCGTGGGAAATCCGCGGGCGGGCGGCGGTGCTGCGGCTGGAAGGGTGGGAGCTGACGTTGCGCGCGCCGTGGGCGGATGAACTTACCCAACGGGAGGATTCAATCGATTTTAGACTGCAGCCGGTCTGGCATCTCGAGTGCCGGCTGAACCGGGCTAAAGCCTTCGACCTGAAGACCTCCTTTCATTGCCGGCCGCTGTAGGGCGAGGTCGCCGACCCCGCCGGTTTGAGGTGGGCATCGGTGTCCCCACCGTCGCATTCGCCGATAGGGACATCGGCGACCACCCCATGCCTTGAAGGTAGGGCCGGTCTCTGCCCCGCCTTGGCTCGCGGGTGGAACGCGTTGCCCTCAACGCGTATTTGGTTTCGTCAGAGAAAATACGCCGGGCAGTGACGCTCAACGCGTTGAGGGCAACGCGCTCCACCTCGAAGGCGGGTCAGAGACCCGCCCTACTGCCGATCAAAGACGCGGCTCGTCGGGGACGACTCGCCCTACCTCGGAACAGCTAAGGCGGGGTCAGCTTGTCGCGCCGTAGCCTTGCGCGAAGGCGGACGACCCCGCCCTACAATGACAGCGGAAAAATTTCGGTTTGATAAAAGGGCAGAGACGAACTTCGTGCAGGACGCCATGCGCCGTTTCCTTTGTCTCGGTCTGATCGCCACAGGGTTTCTGGCCCGCCTGTCCGCGGCCGAACCGGACGCCCATCTGCTGGCCGGCACCTGGCGCTACGACGCCACGCGGAGCACTGAGCTCAGCGCCTGGGGCACCCTCCAGCTCGTCATCACCGTGGACGGCCCGCATGTCACCCTCACGCGGCAGCTGGCAGCCGGCCGGCGGACGTATGACGATGTGACGCCGCTCGACCTCACGCGGCCGGTCAACGTCGTGCCGGTGGACTGGTGGCCCGACAACCGCCACCTCGGGGCGTATATCGGCGGCGACAAGACCAAGAAAATCCACGCCGAGCTGCTCGACGGCGGCCGGATGCTGCGCCTCAGCGCCGACCTCGTGCTCGCGACGCAGCAGGGCGAGCGCGCGGTGAACATCCTCAGCGACTACAAGGTCTCGGCCAACGGCGCTCAGCTCACCCTCATCGAGCTGCGCAGCACGCGCAACGACCCCATCGTGTATGTCTTCCAGCGCGTGACCGATGCCGCCGCCGACGCCGCGGTTTCCAAGGGTGCCACCGAGTAACACCGCTTCATTTCCGCTCATGCGCCTTTCCCGTCGTTTCCTCCTTCTCCTTTCCCTCAGTGGATTGGGTTTGCCGGTTTGGTCCCCCGCCCAGCCGGTGCCACACAAGGTCGACCGCGCACCGGCGGAGGCGACAATCATCCCGCTCTCGGCCAACTGGCGCCTGGATGGGGACGTGCCGGTGCACGCGTTGCTCATTTCGCTGCAGGGGTTGGCGAACCGCGACCACCCGTGCATCTACCTGGAATACCCGAAGGACTGGCAATGGGAGATTGTGCGCCCGCTCGAGGGTTTTTTGGAGAAACGCCATGGCGTGAAATTTGACCGGCTGGCGCGGGATGACGCCGACGCCGCGCTCACCCGCTTCGCGCTCTACGCCAAGGGCTATGTGGTATGGGACAAGGCCGTCCGCTCCTCGCTCATCGTAGCGTTCACGATCTCGGGCGTCGACGATGCGCTGGTGGTCAGCGAGGAATTCATCCCGCTCGCCGAAAGACACGGGCTGAAGAAGATCGCCGACCTGCGCGGGCTTTTCACCGGCCGGCCGGACCACGAGATTTACCAGTGGGCCTACGACCATTACTGGGCAAGGTGCTCGCGCGACTACTACGTGCTGCTCGGCGGGAACGCGGGCATCGAGATGCAGCCGGGCATCGCCGACTTCGGCGTCATGCAGCGGGCGTTCTTCAGCGACCTCTCGGCCAATCCGAAGCATCCCGGGGAGCTGGCGTTGGAGCGCAAGATCCTCGGCGGGCAGAACCCCGCGAGCATCGTCGTCGGCTGGCATTCCTACGGCAAGGACACCGAGGGGCAGCACACGACGCTCGTCGGGAACTACGGCTTGAAGATGGAGGGCCTGCACAACCTGCCCAATGTGTCCTTCACCTCCCAGATCCCGCTCACGCCCGACTTCAAGTTTACCAACAACCACCATGTCGCACTGGACGCGAAGCTGACCGCCGGGAAGAAGGTCTATGTCTGCGCGGTCGCGACCGATTCGATGGGCATCGGCGCGTGGACCAAGCCGGGCCGCGGGAAGATTCCCTACGCCTGGCAGGTGACGATGAACTGGGCGTGGATGAATTCGCCCGCGCTGCAGTTTTTCTACGAGGACCGGACGCCGAACGACTACTTCATCGCCGGCCTCAGCGGCCCGGGCTACATGTATCCGAAGTCGATTCCCGCGGGCAAGTTCCCTGCGCTGATGAAGGACGCGCGCGCACTCATGGCCCAGCTCGACCTGCGCGTGATGGAGATCATGGACTACTCCGAGGGCAACCGCCACGTCGGCAACACCGACCTGCCGAAGGAGGTCGTGGACCGGTATTATCATCAGTTTCCCGACGTGCTCGGGTTCATCAACGGCTATGGCACCGCGCGCACCTACGACCTGCGCGAGGGCAAGCCGCTGATCAGCTACGACTATTATCTCGACGTGAACCGCTCGGTGAAGGACGCCGCCGCCGACCTCGAGGAACTGATCCAGCTCAACCCCGGGCGGCCGTATTTCCTGCTGCTGCACATCCGGGAGCGCAATCCGGTGGAGAAAGTCGCGGCCATCTTCCATTCGCTCAGCGAGCCGGTCGAGGTCGTGCCGCTCGACGTTTTCCTCAAGCTCGCGGCCGATGCGAAGACGTACCAGACGCACTACCAGCAGCCAACGGATCCGGTCAGCCGGAACCCGTGAGCTGTCTTGGGGCTCGGTTTCCTTCCTTGTCATTCTGAGCATAGCGAGGAATCCAGTGAGAGATCGCTGCGGGCTTCGATAACGTCCAACTGGATTCTTCACTTCGTTCAGAATGACAAAATGGGTTTAGCGACATGGCGGGGCCATCCACCCTTGCGCTGGCTGCGTCCCAAGCCGATATTGGAGCCATGTCCGATGCCGCCTACACCGTGCGGGAAGAGTTGGCGAACAGCATCACCCACGGCATCGGGGCCGCGCTGAGCATGGCGGGGCTGGTGGTGTTGACGACGTTCTCCTGCCTGCGCGGCGACGCGTGGCTGATTACGGGCACCACGATTTTTGGCGTTTCCCTGGTCGCGCTCTACACCACGTCGACGCTCTACCACAGCTTCCGCTCGGCCGCGGTGAAGCATGTGCTGCGCAAGTTCGACCACGCGGCGATTTTTCTGCTGATCGCCGGCAGCTACACGCCGTTTTTGCTCGTCACGCTGCGCGGGCCGTGGGGCTGGAGCCTGTTTGGGGTGATCTGGGGCCTGGCCGCGGCCGGCATCGTGCTGAAGTTCTGGTTCGCGGGCCGTTTCCGGGTCGCGTCCACGCTGATCTACGTCGCCATGGGCTGGCTGGTCCTGACGGTGTTGCGTCCGCTCCTGGTGGTATTCCCGCGGGAAGGCTTCTGGCTGCTGCTCGCCGGGGGACTCTGTTACACGGGCGGCGCGGCGTTTTATCTCTGGAAGCGTCTGCCATACCACCACGCCGTCTGGCATCTGTGGGTGATGGCGGGCAGCGCGTGCCACTGGGCGACGGTGTTTTTCTACGTGGTGCCGCGGGTGGCGAACAATCATCCCTGACAGGATTTTCTCGTGCCCCGGCTTGTCTCGGGGGAAAATCAGGCAACTTTCACTTCGGCGTTGCCGCCTTTCTTTTATGAAATCACGACTGCTTTCCCTTGCCTGCCTCGGCCTCGTGCTGGGCGCGGGCCTTTCTCTGCGCGCGGCCGACGGCCCGTCGAACCTCGCCGGTAGCTGGACGCTCGACGTCGCCCGCAGCACGCCGATCCGCCCGTGGGATGTCCAGACGATGACCATCGCGGTCACGGGCGACAGGGTCGTCATCACCCGCAACCTCGCATGGGGCACCGACCGCAAGGTCAGCGACACGACGATAGCCAAGACCGACGGGAAAACCTCCACCGCCAACCCGGTCGACTACTGGCTCGATACGTGGTACACCAACGCTTACATCGGCGGTGACCACCAGAAGCATGTCACGGCCGAATGGTTGGACAGCGGCCGCGTGCTCAAGCTGGAGACAAGCTTGGTGATTGAGGCGCAGCAAGGGGATCACCCGGTCCATCTCTACGACGAGTATCGCCTGTCGGCCGATGGCCGCACGCTGAAGCTCTACGAGCTCCGCTCCACCCGCGACGAAGCGTTGGTCTACCTCTTCACCCGCCAGTAATTTCACCCCACCATGAAATCCACTTTCAAATTTTTCTCCCTGCTCACGATCGCCGCCGCGTTGTTCGCGCCGGCCCTCCACGCCGGCCCTGGCGTCACCGGTCCCGCGCCGAAGGAAGCCTTTCTCATCCCCGTGAAGGACAACTGGGAGATTGTCGGGTCGAAGCCGGGTACCACCGGAGCGCTGCCGGAGAACCTGATGCTCATCGCCCTGCAGGGCCTGGCCAACACCGACGCGCCGCGCGTGTACATTGAGTATCCCGAGACGTGGCATTTTCACGATTTCAACCCGCTGAAGGATTTTTATGCGACGCGCTATGGCGTGAAGTTCACCCGGCTCGACACCCCCGACGCGGCGCTGACGGAGCTCAGCCATTTCGCGAAGGGCTATGTCGTGTGGGACCGGAAAGTCCGCCCGTCGATCAATGTCGCCCTCACCGCCGCCGGCGTGCTGCGCGCGCTGGTGGTGGACGAGAGCCTGATCCCGCTCGCCGAGAAGCACGGGCTCAAACCGCTCGCGGATTTCCGGGGAAAATTCACCGGCCAGACGGATATCCAGATTTACCAGTGGGCCTATGACACGTATTGGAAGGATTGCAGCCGCGACTACATCATCTGGATGGGTGGCGTGGCGGGCAACCAGATGGAGCCCGGTGTGGCGGACCTCGCCATCGCGTTCCACGCGTTTGTCACGGACCTGTCGGCCAACCCGAAGGACGCCGCCGAAATTGCCTTCCACCGGAAACTGCTCACGGAACTCAAGCCCACCGCGTGGATCATGGGCTGGCATTCCTACGCGAAAGACACCGAGGGCCAGTGGATCACGCTCACCTCCGGCTACGGCTTGAAGGCAATCGGCCTGAATTCGTTTCCCAACGGCACCTTCATGAGCCAGATCGGCTTCTCGCCGGGCTTCAAGCTGACCAACAACAACCACGTCACGCGACAGAGCACGGTGGTGGCGGAGAAGAAGCTCTACATCTGCCTCGTGCAGTCCGACAGCATGGGCATCGGCGCGTGGACGGAGCCGGAGCGCGGCCAGATCCCCTACAACTGGGAAGTCGGCGTGGACGGCGCAAAATGGTATCCGGCCGCAATGGAAATGTTCACCAAGGACAAGACGCCGAACGACTACTTCATCGGCGGCCAGTCCGGTTACATGTATCCGGCGGCCGTGCCCGCGGATCGCTTTCCCGGCCTGATGGTGGAGATGAATGCGCTGATGTCGCTGATGGACCAGCACACCGTCGGCATCATGGACCACACGGATCGCGGCATTCCGATCGGCTACTTCGACCTGCCGAAGCACGTGGTGGATGAGTATTACGCCGGCGCGCCCGACGTCATCGGCTTCATCAATGGCTATGCTGCGGCCCACACCTTCGACCTGCGCAACGGCCAGGCGATGATGTCCTATGATTACTACCTCGACGAGCACCGCCCGGTGGCGAGCGCGGTGGCCGACCTGGACGAACTCGCGCGGCTCAACCCGCAGCGGCCGTACTATATGCTGATCCATGTGCGCGAATCGAACAGCATCAAGCGCGTGATCAGCATCATGAACGGGCTCGAGGAAAAGCCGGAGATCGTGCCCCTCGACACCTTCCTGAAGCTGGCGGCGAGTAATCCGACCTTCAAGGTGCGCTACAAGGACGAGAAGCCCGCCGGCAAGGCCTGGGACGCGCAGACGCAGTGAGCGGCTGAGACCACGCCCTCCGGCTAGTGGGCTCCACTCGCCGGCGGGTTGTTCGGGTCGATCACTTTGCCGTCGGACATCTTTATCTTTGCGCCGATAATCACCGCAATTTGCGGGGCATTGTCCGACCCCGTCTTGGAGTCGTTCATCAAGTAGGCCAGGTAATCGTATACCAGCTTGTGCTGGATCGCATTCGCTTTGAGGGACCACACGGCGGCCCGATAAATGGCTTCCCTTTGGACTTCCGGGGGCGCAACCGCGGGCTTGGGATCGAGCTTCTTGAACGCCTCGATGCTGCCGTGATATTTGTGATACTCGAGGGCGCTGACCAGCCCCTGGATGGGGGCGAACGCGCCGGTGCCGAAGAACCGGCCCCACATCACGTCGAGTTGGCTGCCGGTAAAAAGCTCCTGGTCGGGGTCGGGCCAGCGCTGCTGCTGGTCCGCCCGGAAATCCTCGCGCATGTGCGGGGGCAGAAACTGGCCGAACGCGGAATTGGCGCGAAACACATAGGCGAGGACGTAAAGCAGCCGGTCCTGCTCGGCCTTGTCCGTTTCGATGGCCAGAAGCCGCGCCTGGAATTGGGCCGCCAGCCACGGGTTGTCGCGCAGGATCATTTCATAGGTGCCGAGCAGCGCCGGCCACGCGCCGGGATGGGCGGCCATAAACCGGTCGTGCGCTGCGAAGCGCAGGACGGGCAGCGCCAGGCGGGGCTCGGGGTGCTCGTAATAGTGCATCAGCCATTCCGACATTTTCTTCAGGTCGAAATCGGCGGGCAGCGGTTTCTCGGCCTCGCGGTCGAGCACGTTGACTTCGCCCGACACCTCGACCTCCGTGTGCCCGATCCGGTCCTTCAGTTTTGCGATGAAACGGTAGGTGCCGGCGGGGTCCTCCTTTTCGAAGATCAGGTAAGCGGACTCTGCGGTCACGTGCATCATGTGCAAAGCCGGCACGGTCCCGTGGAAGGCAACCAGATTGGTCCCCACCACCCGGGTCGCCCCGTCCGGCCGCGCGACGGTGAGGTCGTAAACGACGTCTCCCTGCCCATCGCGATCCACGGCAAACCCGCCAAAACTTATGACCAGATCGAGCCGCTGGCCGCGGACAACTTCCCCGGCCATGGGCACGAGCGGCCCGGTGCTAGCCAGCGTGTGGGTCCAGATGTCGGAGTGGGCATACTGGATGGTGCCCCCGATGATCGCGCGAAAATCCGAATTGGGGGCCTCCGCCTTGGGCGGTGGGACCGGCGCAGCCGTTGTCACCATCGGGACACACGCGCACAAAAGCATCAGGATACCCAGGTGGCGGGGTGCAGTGCGCATGTCAATCCGCTAGCTGCGGCCCACCGGCCTGACCAGTGAATAAACCGGCGGCCCGCCAGCCTCAGGCCGGCAGGCGGATTTTTCCCTCGGCGAATTTGCAGAGAAACAACGCGCAGAGCGACGCGCGCTCGACGAGGCTGGGCAACACGCAGAATTCGCGGTCGCTGTGCAGATGATCGCCGATGACGCCGAGCCCGTCGAGATTGGGCAGGCCGGCGGCGGAAAGCAGGTTGCCGTCGGAGCCGCCGCCGGCATGCACCCATGAGAAGGGTGAGAGTTTGAGCTCGCGGCCGCATACCTGATAAGCGGCGAACGCGGCTTCCTCGACCGGACCGCACTCCTTGGGCGGGCGGTTGAAGCTGCCGGTGATCTCGATGCGCAAACCTTCCCGGGCGTTGATCGGCGCGGCGAGGGCGTCGAGGCGGGCGAGCACGGCGTCGCGGTCAGCGGTGCGGGTGATGCGCACGTCGAGCAGCGCCTGCGCGAAGTCGGGCACGACATTGGTGGCCTCGCTGCCGCCGCGAATCAGGCCGACGTTGAGGAGGACGCCGGGTATCTCCCCGGGGAGGCGGTGAGCGCCGACGAGAAACTCGGCGAGCGCCGCGATGGCGTTGCGCGCGTCGCTGGGAGATTTCCCGGCATGACCGGCGCGGCCGCGGGCAGTCGCGACAAAATTGCCCGTGCCCTTGCGCGACTGCACGAGGCTGCCGTTGGGCCGGGCGGGCTCGAACACCAGCCCGAGCTGGTGGCGGCGGGCCGCCTCGGTGAACAATGCGGCGCTGCCGAACGAACCAATTTCCTCATCGGGCGTCAGCAATACCTCGAGTCCCAGCGTAGGCGGCGGAGACGACGACAGATACGCCTGCAGCGCGGCGTGCATCACGACGAGCCCGCCCTTCATGTCGGTCACGCCGGGGCCGCGGAGCGTGCGCTCGTCGACGAGCTCGCAGCGCTGGAACGGATGGCTCGCGCCATACACCGTGTCGAAGTGTCCGCTGAGCAAAGCCTGCTGCGTCGCGTCCGGGCGATAGCGCACGCGCAGGGCCTGCGCGGACGTGCCCGTGCAGGCCACGCGCTCGGTCGTCACTTCCGGCAGCTCCGCGAAATCGGCCTCAAGCAGGGCGAGCATCGCGGCCAGGCCCGCGAGGTTGTCGCTGCCCGAATTCTGGTTCGCCCAGCGGATGAGCCGGTCGCGCAGCGCAGGTAGGTCAGGAGTCACGCGAATGACGCCTATCCGTGGTTGTGTGGTGAGATGACGGCCTCCATGCGGTAACCGTCGGGGTCGAAGACAAACGCAGCATAGTAGTCGGGGCCGTATTGCGGATTGAGACCGGAGCCACCGTTATTTTTGCCTCCATTGGCAAGCGCGGCCTTGTGAAAATTATCGATGGCGGCGCGGGTACGGCCGATGAAGGCGAGATGGAAGCCGTCGCCCGACATGATCTTCTGCTTCGGCCGCAGTCGGATGGAAAAGATGTCGCCGTTATCGATGAATCCCCAGCCGACAACGTTGCGATAGGTAAGAGTGCGCTGATATCCGAGCGCACCCAAGGCTGCATCGTAGAAAGCTGTGGAACGCTTGATATCGGTCACAGCCAACGAGAGGTGATGAATCATGGGGATGTGTCTTGGCATGTCTTTGGGTCCTTTCTGTGGTCAACAAACGCAGTTACCCAGCCTCTCGAGCGCGTTTTTTCCTTAGGTGGTTGGGATTGATGACGAACTCATATTTGAGGCCATCTGGATCCGTGAAGAATGTCGCATAATAGCCTTCGCCGTACTCCGGGCAGTCGCAGGGCGGATCTTCGATGGTGCAGAGGCCGGCCTTGGCTAGCGGCACCAGCACTTCGGCATAAAACCGGTCGACGTCGGCGCGATCCAGGTCGCAAAACGCGATGTGGTCATGGTGGCCCATCGCACCCCTTACATAGCCCAGAACCGACAGCTTGGGATCCGCCTGACCGATGCCGATCTCGTGGGGCGTGTCGTGATCCCAGCGCTTCCAGTCCTCGTAGCAGTAATCCTCGCCGTAATGACTCCCGCTCTGCTCATAGCCGAGGTGGCCCAGCACCGCGGCGTAGAACGGCGCGGAACGCTTCAGGTTCGAGACCTTGATATTCATGTGATGCAGCAGCCCGCGGTGGGTGGAGGATTTCATGGTTTGGCGACGTCAGGAGGTGGGCCGGGCGCTCCGTCGCCCGGCAGGATCGGAAGCTGCGCGCGGAGCGCCCGGCCCACCTTGGGCGTCTCGGTCCGGCGTGTAAACCCACGGCCAGTCCCCGGCGCATGCACAGAGATTTCTCACGACAGGATTTTCCCGGATGTACCTGGCTTTAAGCTCGAGCTCATGGTCATTGCGGATGCGATGGTCGAAATATCCGTGCTGCCATGCAACCCGGTTTTGGCTGGCGTGATAGTGTTTCCATTCGCCGACCACGCGCGACATCCCCTCAGACGGCGGGAAAGCAATCAGCGCATGCAGGTGGTCCGGCATCAAGAGAAAGAGATGACACCACCATCGCCGGCTATCGTGGTAGAAATCGACCGATTTGAGCAAGGCCAGACCCAGTATCGGATCGGTCAGGGGAACGCGGCACGATTGCAAACGGTCGCAGCGGATACGGATATGAAATAAGCCGCCGGCCCTCACCCACGCAGGTGTGTGGTGCTGCAATTTTAGTTTCGCCGGGAATGCTCCAGCCATGCGTGTTGAGCTGCCAAGTCCGGCGCGAGCCATCAACAACCTGAGTGAAACAAATCCGTAGGGCGCAAATCCGTGGGGTGGGCCGGGCGCTCCGCCGCCCGGCTAGCTTGGAGGCGGTATGCGGATCGAAGCCGCGCGCGGAGCGCCCGGCCCACCTGCCATCACGCTCACCCGGCATTACGTCCGTTTCCTCTTTGGCCGCACGCCAGCCTTCGACCAGTCGTAGGGCACGAAGCCGAGCTTCAGGGCGGGGGAGTTTTTCGCGAGGCGCCAGGTCTTTTTGCCTTCGGCGATTTTCGGGTCGGCGACGACGGAGAGCTGGTCGTGTCCGGCCCGTTGCCACGCGGCGAAGCTGATCTTGTGCGGGGCGCCTTCCTTGACATGCGTCTCGGGATTGAGGCTCGGCGCGAGCTGGCCGCCGGGAAACCAGATGCAATTGGCATTGGCCGAGAGTGCGCCGGACGCGATGTTGCCCTTGTAGCCGCCTTTGTAGAGCGACTGGCTCGGGCCGAGCAGGATGTTGTTGAAGAAACTCGCGCTGAGGTGGCCCGGCTCGATGCGCGAGACGGAGCAAAGCGCATGCTGGCCGCGGGCGAAGACATTGCTGCGGACAATGTTTTCGTGCCCGTAGTGGATGTTGAACGGGGCATCCTTGGTGTCGTGCACGAGGTTGTGTTCCACGACGATGTAGGAGCTGCCCTCGTCGAGATAAACCCCCCAGCCGCCGTAGTCGTGCGACCAGATGTGGTGCAGGTGATTTCCGCGCAGCACGGTGCCGGGCTGGATGCCGAGCGTGTAGATGCCGCCCATGTCGCTCAAAACGCTCGCCCCGATGTGGTGGATGAGGTTATTTTCGATCCGGTTGTTGCATGTGATCGTGTCGCGGAAGCCCCACGTCCACCCGACGGAGATGCCGGTGTAGCACGTGTCGTGAATGTGATTGTGGGCCACAACACAGTCGGCGGCGTTGCCCAGCAACACGCCGATGCCCTGGTGGAAAATCCGTCCGATATGATAGATGTGATTGTCGGTGAGGCGCAGATTGCCGGTGCGGCGCTCGCCGAACCCGTCGAGGTCCGCGCCGCCCGCGCGGATGCCGCCCGCCCCGAGGTCGTGCAGATGGTTGCCGGTGGCGGAGCATTCGCGGCAGCCCGGGCCGAATTCGAGGCCGTAGAGGCCGGCATGCTCGACGGTGCAGTCCTGCACCATGCAGTCGCGCGCGCCGCGAAAGACGATTGAGCCGGCCACGGCGATGGCGGCCTGCGGGCTCCCGCCGATGGGCAGATCGAGACCCTCGATGATGGAATGGGAGGGAATGTGGGTCTCGGCCAGCGGGGAATACCAGTCGGCATGGCGGAAGGTGAGGCCGGAAAACTCGAGGCCGCGCACATGCAGCGTGCCGTGCACGTCCAGCCGGTCGCCCGACTCGCCGAACACGCTGCCGAGGGCGCGGACGAACGTGTGCAGGCGCGGAGCGCAGATTTCGGTGTTGGCAGGGGTCTCGCCCGGCCGGGGCAGATAATAAAGGCGGCCGGTTTCCCGGCTGAGATACCATTCGCCGGGCTCGGTGAGCGCCTCGAAGAGGTTGTCGATGTAGTAGCGCGCGAGGTTGCGCCCGCCGCTGGCATTGACGTAGGCCTCGTACAGGCAGAACGCGGAGCGGCGGGCGAAGCTCACCCAGCCAGTGCGCGGGTTGAGCGCGGGCTTGGGCAGGCGCTCCTCGATCCAGTAATGCAGGAGCACAAACTCGGCGTCGGGCAGCGAGGTCCACGCGGGCGAGACGTCGCCGGGCCGGGGCTTGAACGTGTCCCGGCCGGCGAAAAGATCGGTCTTTTCCGGCTCAAGCATCTCGCCCACGCGGAAAACATTCTTCCCGCCGACCGCGTCGGGCGAGAATTTCGGCAGGCGGGCGCGCGGCGCGCGGCGGCCATTGACGAACAGCGACCGAAAGAAGCGCCTGCCGGCGACGACGTCGGGCAGCTCGAGCGTCCACTCGGTGCGGCCGTTGCGCGAGCCGACCTTCCAACCGGTCAGGCGTTCGCCACCGTCAAACACCGGCGACGCGCCGGGGGCCGCGGCGTAACGCGTGTGCGAGTCGGTGTGATTGAACTGCACGGTGTCGGCCTGCTCATACTGGCCGGCATGCACCCGCACGGTGGCAGGACCGGTGACTTTGCCGGCGGCGCGGAGGCGGCGCAGATTATCGCGCGCACCGGCCAGCGTGGCCCACGGACGATTGGCGGAGCCGGGAGCCGAGTCGCGTCCACGGGGCGAGAGATGGAAGACATGCATGGGGAAAGCACCGCGAGCCAAGCGCGCCGACCGGGTCTTGGCGAAGGCAATTCTGGCGGCCGGGTGATTATTTCACGGATAATGGCCGAATAGTGCGATCACAACGGCCGACCAGACCCCCATCAAAATCATTCCCATGATAACCATCGCAATCCATGTCAGCCCGCCTTCGATCGGCCTGTAAAAAAATACACTGACGGCGCGAGTCATTGACAATGATCGTACCGATGCGCCCAGATCTTGGAAAAAACTACGAAAGTTCATCTTCCCGCTATCCACGTTCGGTCGCCAAAAGCGGCGGAAACTAAGCGCAATCTTTCTAATAATGCCGGCACCGATTGTGCACCACAGAACAAAGATTACGAGCAACAGCGGGACCACGATCAAATTTATGACTATCATCACGGGCGTCATCGGTGAGTTCTGCTTAACAGTGCTGTTCACCCTTGGTCGAGAGCCTTACGTAGGCGGCGTGCATGATGGGACTGGAGCGGCGTAAGAATGTGAGAGCAAGCCGTGGCCCTCACAACGATTCAGTGACTCAACGTCCGCACGGCGGCGAAAAACGCCGCCAGCTTGGCTTCGTCGAGCACATCGTCGGTTCGCACACTGCTACACAGATCGAAGCCATGGGGATGCACCTGGGCATGGGCCGCCGCCAGATTGTCCGGGCGCAATCCCCCGGCGAGGAAGACGGACCGGCCGCAGCTTGCGACAATCCGCCGGGAAAGAGCCCAGTCATGGGTGCGCCCGGTGCCGCCGAGTTCCTTGACCGCGAGGCTGGGGTTGCCGGAGTCGAGCAGGAGCGCGTCAACCTCGGCGGCGGCCTCCGCCGCCTCCGCGACGGATTCCTCACCAAGCACATGAATGACCTGAACCAAACGGATCCCGGGCAGCGCGCGACGGAGGTCACGATGCGTGCCACGAGTGAGGGCGTCGACCAGCTGCACAGTGGTTGTCCCACAGCGGCGGTGTTGGGCAATGATGGCCTCGGTGTCGGTCAGGGCGGTGAGAAGAAACGTGGCGACGGCCGGAGGCACAGTCGCAGCAATCTCGGCGATGAGTTTTTCCGCGATGACGCCCGGCCCGCTCGGCATGTGCGAAACCAGGCCGATGGCCGAGGCGCCATGGGCGATGGCGGTGCGCGCCTCGGCCGCGGATTTGATGCAGCAGATCTTGACGAGGGGAGGAGCAGCCATGACCGCAGTCGAGTGCCTGCCGGAGGCGGATTTCAGAGGAGAATCTCGGGGGCGCCCGGGTTGGTCGCAGAGAGTTTCACTTTCACGTTCTGCCCGCGATGCGACCCTGCGATTTCCCACGCACCCGCGGCATGGGTGGCGTGGATGTTGCCGTGGGACTCGCCGTGAGGGGCGGCGCTGCAGACGGTGACCAGAGTGTGTTCGCGGGCCGCAGCCGAGCGGATCTCGGCGAAGGGGTACACGCCGCTGCTTTCCGGCAGCGCGAGCCGGCTGGTGGCGAGCGTGCTGTCGCCGGCCGTGGTCACACGGGCGAGCAGGGTGGCATGGGGACGCTCGATGGTGAAGGTCCGGCCGTCGGCTGCGACCCGGCCGGCGCCGTCGTCGTTGCAGACTTGGAAACGGGCCTGCACGGGACGCGCCTCGTCGAGGAGTACGCGGTCAACGACGATGAGCACGTCGGGTTTCAAATAGATCAGTGTGCGCTGCACGAGCTGCGCGGGCAGGCCGGCGCGGTGGTAGGCGTCGGCGGCATCGCTGGTGACGGTCATCCAATGGGGACCGACGCGATAGTCCTGAATCGTGGCGACGGCGGTCGAGGAATTGGTGCCGTCGTGGCCATCGTGATAAATGTGGCCTTTGCCATCGATGAGCACGGAGGTGTGCGCCTCCGTCTGGCGCAGGAGCCATTTCGGGTCCTTGGTCGAGTAGCTGGCGTGAACCGGGTCGTTGAAGAGCCGCTCGCCATAGGCCTTGAAAATGACGCTGTTGCGGTCGGCGTGCTCATGGTTGACCGGTCCGCCGCTGCGCAACGTCACGAGGTTGTCCTGCTCCTCCCAGCCGGTGCGGGAAATGACGATGCCCAGCGCCTGGCGCCGGTCGAGGCGGGCGTCGGCCGGCAGGCGCGCGGGCATGGCGGGGTCATACCAAACGGCCGCCCAACTGGTGGTCCAGTTTGGCCGGATGGCGCCGGGTCGGAGCACGAGCTGTTGCGCGCCGGTGTCGCGAAACTCACGGGCAATCCAGGTCAGGGGCGTGCTGCTGGCGGAGGTGGCGGCGTCGCCGATGCTGATGGCGTCGTCGGGGTGGCCCACGGTCGGCATCGTCATTTCTAGCGCAAAACGGGCCATGGCGGGAAAATCCAGGAGTGCGCGCTCATCCACGCCCACCTTCCGCCGCAACACCTCGAGCGCAAAGATGTAGTGGCTGAAAGTGAAATCCCAGTAACCAATGCCTTCGCCGAACGAGCCGTCCTTGGGCTGGAGCGCTGCGTAGCGTTGGAGGCTATCGCGGGTCATCGCCAGCCATTGCGGGGCGTCGGCATGGCGTCCCCACAGATGGCAAGTCGCGGCCGCGAGTCCGGCGGTGCAGATGATGCGCAGGTTGGTGTCGTCGAGAATCCGGGGCCAGCGGCTGACATCAACGGGAGGCAAACCCTCCTCGTCGGGATTGAGGCTCCACGGGCCGACCTCGTCATGATGGGTCATGTCATGCAACCCGCGGTAGCACGACGGACCACCCTCCGTACCCATGCCGGCGGTGATGGCGGCCTGCTCCTCCGCGCTCAAGTCAGCGGCGAGCCATTCGGCCGCCAGCGCGAAACCGATGCAGGTGCCGGCGCCGCGCATGACGGCGACGGGACGCTGCTGGCTGTCGCGGAGCCAGTCCCAGCGCGGATAACCCAGCAGCCGGGCGAGGGCGAGGCGCGCGATGGCCAGATGTTTGGCGTCCGGCGTGAGGAGATGCACGAAGGCCGAGCGCAGCATGATGATCTGCGCGCGCGACATGTCGGTGATGTGATTGGCGAACCGCAGCTCCTGGCTGAGGAATTTCTCCTCAGCGGCGAAATCCACCGTGGTCATATAGGTCCAGAACTCGCGAAACTCCGGGCGCTGCACGTTGGCGCGGATGCGCGGCAGGTCGCTGGCATCGAAGAGCAGGCCGCGGGGCGCGGCGGGTCCGGTCGGCGCCAGCACGGAGGCCGCGCGGCCGGAGCCGCGGAGGGCCAGGAGGGCGCCAAGACCAAGGCTGGTGCGGAGAAACTGGCGACGAGGATGTGACATGGCGGTGATTGTGAGGGAAAGCCGCCCGGCGATCAAACCTCGCGTGGCCTTATTCCGCCACCGCCGGCAAGGGCGGCGCGGAGAAGACCACCAGCGCGACGCCCGCCACGACGATGGCGCTGGCGGCGTAGAACAGCGGGGCGGGGTGCTCGTGAAACAGGAAGAACGCCATCACGGCGGCGAACACGAACTGCGTGACATTACACAGGCTGATGATCTGGCCGCGCAGGTGGCGCACGCCATAGTTGATCATCGAATGACCGATAATCGTCGGCAGGCAGGCGAGCCCGAGCATGAGCAGCCATTCGCGGGTCGAGCCGACATGGAACGTGGCGAGCCACGGCAGCGACGCGATGAGGCTCATCAGGCCGGCTTGCAGATAAATCGGCACGACGTAGAGCCAGAGCGAAGGGAAGTCGCGGTTGCGGCGCCCGAGCGCGACATAGCCGGCGGCGGCGATCATGGACCCGAAGCAAATGACGTTGCCCCAGAAGCCCGCGCCCCCGTGCAGGATGCCCGGAGCGGTGAGCGCCACGACGCCGCTGAGCGCGAGGACCGTGCCGATGACTTCCGTGCGGTTGATGCGCTCATTGACCAGAAAGTACAGGAAGAACGGCAGGGCAATGGGCACCAGGTTGGCGATGAGGCTGGCCGACGCCGTCGGGGTCATGCGTGAACCGTAACCCCAGGAAATAAAATGCACGGTGAGCAGGGCGGCCGGCAGCAGGGTGCGCCCGCGGTGCCCACGCGTATACACAGCGTGATATTTACGCCGCTCGCGCCAGTAAATCGGCGCCAGCAACGCGCTGGCAATAAGCAGGCGCAGTGCCGCCAGCACCGTGGGATGCGTGTCGCTCAGCCGGATCATGATCACGGCGGTCGAGCTGGAGAAGACCCCGATAAAAACCAATACGTAGCGCCAGGCCATAAACTGCGAAGCGTGCCGGGCGGCACGCCCGAGTCGAGTTGCGACGCGTCGGCGCTACCCTTTGCCTTGTCATCGCGAGCCCGGCATCGCCGGGCGTGGCGATCCAGCCCCTCGACCGGCTCGGGGTCTTGAGCTTGTCGAAACGGCTGGATTGCTTCGTCGTCCTGCCAGAGCGGGACTCCTCGCAATGACAATGGTACTACTGCCCCACCGGCCTTAGCCGTAACGATGCAGTGGCAATGGAGCCGCCGTTTGGGAAGTGAATGGTGG